>QLAH01000295.1_pt1 | contig 33107 bp, 28 predicted proteins | sample 4693081 | NCBI WGS metagenome assembly QLAH01 (sample SAMN09425401, study PRJNA476045) | Lake water metagenome, whole genome shotgun sequencing project. | reverse complement strand
TCCTCGTCGCCGCTGGCAGCGTTGCCGCGCCTCGAGGTATCTTTGGGGATACCCCATCGGCACGGCGCCTTGCCATCGACGACGATGCCTCGCTGATTGTCAGCGTTCTTCCGACTCAGACCACTAGTCGCACGCCGCTACTCGACCACCAGCACGATCTTCCCGCGCGTGCGTCCCGATTCGCTCTGCTGGTGCGCCTTGGCGGAATCCTTCAGGGGAAGCTCGTGGCTCACGTGCGGCTTGACGGTGCCGGACTCGATCAGCTTGCCGATCCTCGCCAACTGCTCGCCGTTTGGCTCGACCAGGTGCATCGCGACGCGCACGCCGCGCTCCGCGAACTTCGCCGGATCCGGGTCGCCGGCGATCGACACGAGGATCCCGCCCTTCTTGAGCACGGCCGCCGATCGGTTGGTGGTGTCGTCGCCGACCGTGTCGAGAACAACGTCCACATCCTTGACGACCTCCTCGAAGCGAACCGACTTGTAGTCGACCACTTCGTCCGCGCCGAGTGACTTGACGAACTCGATGTTCGCGGCTGATGCCGTCGCGATCACCTTCGCGCCCTTCCACTTCGCGAGTTGAACGGCGAAGTGACCGACGCCGCCGGCGCCCGCGTGCACGAGAACGGTCTGTCCCTTGGCGAGCTTCGCGACGTCAAACAGGCACTGCCATGCGGTCAGCGATGTCAGGGGCGTCGCGGCCGCCTTCACGAAGTCGAGTTCCTTCGGCATCGCTGCGGCTTCCTTCTCGGTCACGATCGCGTACTCCGCGTAGCCACCACCCCGGTTGAGGGCGAGATATGCGAATACGTTGTCTCCCTTTCGGAAATTCTTGACGCCTTCGCCGACCTCGGCGACCTCGCCTGCGACATCAAACCCGAGCGTCGCGGGCATCGTGAAGTCGAGACCGCCCCGGAACATCCCCGAGCGGATCTTCCAGTCGACCGGATTGACGCCTGCCGCCTTCACCTTCACCAGCAACTCCCCCTTCGCGGGGGAGGGCCTTGGCGCATCCTCGAACACCAGCTTTGAGGCGTCGCCGTAGTCATGGATGCGGACTGCCTTCATGGTCGCCGGCTGGCTGGCCGCCACGGCGGGGGACGCGAATCCGATCAGAACCCCCGCCGTCATGGCACCGAGAAGCGCGAGGCGGGAGAGTGAGGAGAGCGAAGTGGAGAGGTGCGGCAGAAGGTTGGGTTCCATGGGTGGGTCGTACGGCCTCGAAGGCCGGATGTTGCATTGTCGTTTTGCAATTTTTCGCAACTGTTGCGTCCTGCTGGCGGAAAGCAGCATGCCGGCCGACGGCCCCGATGCCCGCCATGAACGCCCCTCTCCCCAGATCGCCGCAGCCCGATTCCGCGCCTCCGCGCGGCGCGGGGTGGAGGACGCTCCTCCTGTCGGCGGCCTACTTTTTCCTGATCCTGACGGCCTACTACATGCTCCGGCCGATCCGCGAGACGATGGCGATCGAGAAAGGGGCCGACAAGCTGCCGTGGCTCATGACCGCGACGCTCGTCGCCATGCTCGTCGCCAATCCGTTGTACGCGCTGCTGGTGTCGCGCCTGCCGCGCCGTCGCTTCGTGCCGGCGGCACATGGCTTCCTCGCGCTCAACATCGTCGCGTTCTTCGCGGCTTCGCGAGTCCTCGCGCCGGAGACCCTCCATCTTCTCGGCTATGCGTTCTACGTCTGGCTGAGCGTCTTCAACCTGTTCGTCGTCTCGATCTTCTGGTCGATCATGGCCGACATCTTCCGCGAGGAGCAGGCGAAACGGATCTTCGGCGTGGTGGCCGTGGGTGGAACGCTCGGCGCAATCTGCGGGCCCGTGATCGTCAACGCGCTTCTCGGCGGAGCGCTGTCCGTGCAGTTGCCGCTCGATGACGACGGCCCAGCGTGGACGATCGCCAGTTTCCCGCCGCTTTCGCGCGAGTGGGTCTTCCTCGCGGCGCTCATCCCGCTCGCAGGGGCGGTTCTGTGCGCGCGGAGCCTGATCCGACGAAGCGAGCGCGCCACGCCCGAAAGCGAGGCGCGGGAACCCACGCGTGACGCGCTTGCCGGCTTCCGCCTCATTGCCGGCAGCCGCTATCTCAAGATGCTCTCGCTCTACATGCTCCTCTTCACCGTGACGAGCACGCTGGTCTACGTGGAGCAGGCACGGATGATCGCGACCCACTTCGCAAGCGACACCGAGCGCACCCAGGCGTTCGCGCGGCTCGACTTCTACACGAACACGCTGACGCTGCTTGCGCAGCTCTTCCTCACCCGGCAGATCATCCGCGTCATCGGAATCGGCGGCACGCTTGCCGTTCTTCCGACGCTGACCTTCGCGGGCTTCGGCGCGCTCGCCGCGACCGGAAGCGTGCCTGTGCTCTTCGGATACCAGGTCATGCGGCGCGGCATCCACTACGCCATCGACAGGCCGGCGCGTGAAGTCCTCTTCACGCCGCTCTCGCCCGACGAGAAGTACAAGTCGAAGGCGTTCATCGACACCTTCATCTATCGAGCCGGCGACATGCTGGGCGGATGGGCCCCGACGTGGCTCGCGGTGCTCGGGGGATGGCTGCAAATGGCCTCGCCGATTCCGAACTGGACGCTGTGGCTTCCGCTGTCGCTCCTCTGGATCGCGGTCGCAATCGCGCTGGGCAGGATGCTGAGACGGATCGGTTCGGCTGCGGTCTCGAATCCCGAGACACCGGGTCCCGGTGCGCTCGGGTCGCAGCGCAGGTAAGTCGCATCGTTCATTCCTGGAGCGCACATGATGTCACAGGCCATTCTTGGTTCGGTCAGCCTCTCGCTCGCGGCCTGCTTCCTAACCGCGTGTGCCTCCCGTGGCTCGCCGCCGCCCGATACGCGCATCGTGGTGCGCACCGCCGACGACATGCCGCGGCGCATGTACAAGGCAAGCGGCCCGGCGGTCGAGCTCCTCCGCGACGACTCGCGAATGCAGGCGCTCGCTGATGCGTTCCTCGCGGATGCGCTCACCGACCTCGAGACGTTCCGCATCGAGAACAGCGACGCGCTGAAGGAGCAGTATCGCGGGATCTACCAGGCCTATCTCGCCAAGAGCGACGCAGCGTCGGCGCTTGCGTATGCCGAGAAGGCGCGCGCACTCGAACTCAAGGCCGCCGCGCGGCATGCCATCGGTCCATCGCTCCGCGCGCGGATCGACGCCGAGAAGGCCACGGGCACGCGCGACCCGGATCACCCGAGGTTTCGCGAGGTCTTCCGCGCTCGGCTTCGTGAGGAGTATGCGCGGATTCCGCCGGACGCTGCACGGACGCTGCTTGCCACCATCCAGGGAGGGGCGGCGATCACTCCGCAGATGATCGAGACCTCCATCGCGAGCACGATGGACCCCCAGCTCTCGACCTCGGGCGGGGAGATCACGGCGGAGACCGCTCGGCTGCTCCTCGATTTGCGGGACGCGCTCGTCTTCCGCGCGAAGATCGCGCCGATCGCCGCCGAGGTCGCAGGCGAAGTGCTGGCGGGAATCGGCGCGGACGCGGAGCCAGAGGACAAGTGGACGCCACGCACGGTCGCGCTCGATGCCGGCGAGGCGGCAAGGCCCACGGTCATCGCGATCTGGGACACCGGCATCGACACCGCGCTCTTCCCGCGGAACATGTGGACGAATCCGCTTGAGTTTCCGAACCGCATCGATGACGACGGCAATGGCTTCGTCGATGACCGCCATGGGATCTCGTTCTCCGGCGGTGCGATTCCGATCGAGGGCGACCTCGCGTCCCTCGGGATGCTCACACGCGACCGCGCGCAGGCGCTGGAACTCTTCGCAGGCCAGCTCGAGGCCTCGGCCGGCATCGACGGCCCACGCGCCAAGGACTATGTGGCGCAGGTCTCCGCGCTCGGGCCGGCCGAGATGGGCCTCTTGCTCTCCGACCTCGAGCTCATGTTCCTCTACGTGCATGGAACGCACGTCACGGGCGTCGCGGTCGAGGGAAATCCCTTCGCGCGGGTGCTTTCGGTGGCGGACAGCTCGATGGGCGCCGGTGTCGCCGAACTCGCAGATCCCGTGGCCTATGGACGCAGGTGGGCCGAGTTCTGCAAGCGAAACATCGAGTACCTGCGGCAGGCGAATGTCCGCGTGGTGAACATGAGCTGGGCGAACTCGCCGCGCAACTGCCGCGGTCTGCTCGAGATGTGGAACATCGGCGAGTCGCCCGAGGAGCGCCGCCGGCTTGGCCGCGACATGTACGTGGCCATGCGTGAAGGCCTCGAGGCCGCGATCCGAAGCGCTCCGGAGATCCTCTTCATCACCGTCGCCGGGAACGACGACGAGGACGTCGACTTCGTCGAACTGATGCCGGCAGCGCTGCGCATTCCGAACCTCGTGACGCTTGGCGCTGTCGACAGCGCCGATCGGCTGACGACCTTCACGAACACCGGCGAGTCGATCGAGATCTTCGCGAATGGCCATCTCGTGGAGAGCCTTCTTCCGGGCGGATCACGGGTCAAGTGGAGCGGGACCTCGCTCGCGGCCCCGCAACTTGCGAATCTCGCTGCGAAGATGCTGGCGTTGCGTCCCGAACTGACTCCGTCGGAGATCATGGATCTGGTGCGAGCCAACGCCGATCCGCTACCAGGCCATCCCGGTCGGATCATCATCCACCCGAAGCGCACCATTGAGGCGTTGCGCCGTGAGGTTCGCATCCACTGAGGCGGTTTGCGCATGCGGTGGCAAGCGCGTTGGATGCGGCATCGAACACATCGCCTCGGCGTCCTCCACCATCACGCATTCACGATGCGCGGCAGCAACTCAGCGCCTCTGCCGGATGCTCGGGGTTTCCGCCGACCGTTGCCTCGCCCTGCGTGCACTTGCCAGTCGAGAGCGTCTGCCGTCGATGCAGCAGCCTTCGGCCCGACCTTTACCCGCGCGATTCGGAGGTCGTCCCAGCTCTTCGCGCCGACCGTCTGGATGCCGCCGGCCTCCGCAGTCGCGCGATTCCCCGTTCGGGATCCGTCGGACAGAACCTCTGCGGGACTTTGGATATCGGATGACGGATGGTTGTCAGTGCCCGTCGCAGGCCCCGCAAGCACCCCCTGATCGAGGGGGGCATGAGCGACAAATGCGGAGCTCGGTCGTGACGCAAGTTGCGCGCTGCTCGGACGGGGCTACATTCCAGTCTCGATTCATCGCAGCTCGTCGCGGGGCGGTCTCGCGGCATCTTGCGTAGAACGTTTGGTGCTCGCACCGTACGCGTCACCCTCACTCTCATCGCCATGCCTACACGATCTTTCCTGCTTGTCGCACTCGGGCTTGCCGTTTCCATCTCGCCCATGGCCTCCGCGCGGTCCGAATGCGACTCCGACATCAATGGCGATGGTGTCGTCGGCTCCCAGGACCTGCTCGCCGTGCTCGCCGCGTGGGGTCCGTGCACGTTCCAGCCTTGCGTTGGCGATATCAACGCGGACGCGGTCGTCAATGCCGCTGATCTCCTCGCGGTCCTTGCCGCATGGGACACTCCGTGCGGCCCACCGCCGTGGTGGACCGTCATCGAGGAGTTGCCCGACCCTGCGGTCGTGACCGATGCGGAGCTCCGAAAGGACATCATCGCGACGGGGTTGCCTTGGCGGGTCATCGACAACGCGACCCAGATCGAGATGCTGCTCGTGCCCCCGGGGACCTTCGACATGGGTTGCTCTCCCGCGGATCTCGCGCCATGTCTGGCTGAGGAGCTGCCTGTCCATCCCGTCACGCTCACGCGGCCGTTTTATCTCGGTCGGTACGAGGTGACTCAGTCCCAGTGGACTGCGGTGATGGGCACGAATCCTGCGTTTTACTCCAACGCTCCTGACTCGCCCAATCGGCCCGTCGAGCGGGTCAGCGGCTCCATGGTCGCGAACTTCCTCGTCTTGACCGGACTTCGCCTCCCGACAGAAGCGGAGTGGGAGTTCGCCTATCGGGCGGGCACGACGACGGCGTACCACTCGATGCCAGGCGCGCCGCAAGGAAGCAATTCGGTGTCCATGCTTGGGAACATTGCGTGGTTCTCCGGAAACAATGGCGCGATTGGGTCCCCAACTTTCGGAACAAAGGTTGTCGGGGCGCGGGCTGCGAACGCGCTTGGTTTCCACGACATGTCGGGCAATGTGCTCGAGCGGACAAGTGACTGGTACTCGCCCACCTACTACGCGTCGAGCCCGAGCGTCGATCCGACGGGCCCGAAGAACGGGAACCTTCAGGCGATGCGCGGCGGCGTCTGGATGGATATTGCAACAGGGCTCCGCGCGTCCTATCGATCGGGCATGACGATGACGTTCGTTGCATCTTGGGTCGGATTCCGCGCCGCACGGACGCCCTGACGGACGCGCGCTCCGCGTTGCGGGTCTCCCGCACTCCTACGCGCGAGAGACAAGCGGGGCCCCGTGCGCCCGCGAACGGTGGATGCGGGGTAGGGCGGTGCAGGTCGGCGTCGGGCGATGCCCTGTCGGAGGAGACATCGCCCCGGCGTCCGACATCTCGCGTCTGATCCTGTGCGGCAGGACCCTGCAGCCATCGCGCGAACCCCGTGACACTCTCGGGCCGACGGCTCACCCTGCGCGGAGCTCCCACTCGAGGGCATCGATCTCGGGCAGCGCGTCGCTCACGCCCGGCACCGCGAGCCGCCGCAGCATGTTGAGGCACTGGGCGCGGTGGTGCATGCCGTGCGTCGTCACATGGACGAGCATGGCGTGCAGCGTGAAGCGGTAGGGCGTTCCGCCGAGCGTGAGGTCGACGGCCATCTCGAGCCCGCGCTGCCGCGCGCGTGCGGCGCTCGCGTCGAGGTCCGCCGCGGCCTCGTCGAGAAGCGCGAGGAGTTCTGCAGGCGTGCGCTGGGTCGAGTCCTCTATCGACGGCCGCAACGCGCGCGGCGGTCCGTCGATGCGGTCCGCCCAGCGAAACATGGCGCCCACGATGTGCGTGAGCGTGTCATGCAGCGACCCTGGCCCGATGTCGAAAGAGCGGCGCCACTGCGCGTCGTCGAGCTTCTCACAGGCGCGCAGCACCTCGCGCGTCGCCCATGCGTTGTGGCGGAGAAGAAGGTCGAGCGTATCTGGCGTCGCCACCGCAGCCCGCGCGGTCTCCTTCACCCGCGCGATCAACAGGCCGTCGTAGCCCTTCGCGCCGACCGTCTGGATGCCCGCCGCCTCGAGGCGCGGCTCGCGGGCGATCATGTCCATCATCGTGCGCGCGCCGTTCACGCCTGCATCGCCCGTGTTCGCGTCGATCAGCCGCCCGCGGCGCACGACATTGTCGACGAGGATCAGCGTGCCCGTGCGCGAAAGTGCGAGTGCGCGCTCGAGGTACTGCGGGCAGCTTTCCTTGTCCGCGTCGATGAAGATCAGGTCGAACGGAGCTTCGCCGCGCGCGATCATCGCGTCGAGCGAGTCGACAGCCCGGCCCGTAATCACCTCGACAAGCGTTGAAAGCCCCGCGTGCGCGAGGTTGCCGCGCGCAAGGTCCGCGCGCGCCGGGTCGAGTTCGAGCGTCACGAGCCGTCCGCCCGCAGGGAGCGCGCGCGCAAGCCAGATCGCGCTGTAGCCCGCGAGCGTTCCGACCTCGAGGATGCGCCGCGCCTCAATCGAGCGCGCGATCACCTGCAGCAGCCGCCCCTGCGCGGGCGCGACCGCGATCTCGGGCAACCCCGCGCGTGCGGCCGCGGCCGTCGCATGGTTCAGCGCATCGTCCGAGGGCGCAAGCCAATCCTCGAAGGCGCGGTCGATGGCGTTCCAGAGCGTCTGCGGCGAGTCCATGTGCGCAATGTAGCTGAGGAACAGCGGCTCCGAACGATCCAAGATGGAAGAAGAGCGCGTGCCCGAGGCGCGCTCAGCGGTTCGCGCCATCGCCGGAAGTCGCAACGCCGAACCTCGCGCGCACGCTGCCTTCGCCACGCAGGACGAGCTCGGGCGCACCGCTCTCGCCGCGCGTGACTTCCGCACTGCGAACCACGCCAAGCATCTCGGTGAACGCGCGCTCAAGCGCCATGCGCTCGGGCGGGCCCGCCATCCGCGTCGCCATCACGGGGCCGAACTCGACAGGGAGCATCGTGGCGGCCGTGGAGTTGCCGATCCTCGCATCGCATCCGAAGCGATTGACGCCTGCGAAGCCGTTCGCGCGACCGTCGCGGCCGATCCGCAGCGTCGGCGATTCGCCCTTGACGGGCACTGCCTTCCCGTCTGCGTCGACGAACTCGAGGCAGCGCCAATCCGTGTCGATGATCGCGGGGAGCGCCGTCGCTGCCGCGAGGTCGGCGTCCGCGCGTGCATCCTCAGATGTCGTCGCGGCGCACCCTGCAAGGGCAGCGCACGCGGACAGTGCGAGAAGCGAGACCACGCGTACGGTCGGAAGTCGATGCATGTGCGCACTGTAGCGAGACGTCGCGGCCGTCCAAAGGCAGCCGAAGTCCCGTGCTATCGAGCGAAGTCGTCCCGCGTCAGCACGCCGTCGTCGTTTTGATCGAGGCGTTCGAACTGGCGGTGCAGGTTCGGAGGAACCTCGTCCTTCTCGATCTTCCCGTCATCGTTCGCGTCGAACTGCGAACGCAGCCTCTCGAAGGCGGCACCACCACCGAGCCCGCGCCGTGGCGCACCCGCATTCATCCGTTCATCGGGCTGCGTGGGGTCTTCGTCGACGAGGTAGTACTCGATGTAGCCGAGCATCATCTCGTCGTCGGTCTGCGGTCCCCAGCGCACGGTCTTCGTCGGGTCTGGGTTCGCAGGGTTCTTCGTGCTGTTGTCGTACCACGCGGTTCCGTGGATCACCGAGCCGCGCGGCACATCGAGCGGCTCGCGAAGTTCGTAGCGCAGCTGCCAGTTGAAGTCGTACTTCGGAATGTCGAGGAGCACGCGCCGCGCGCCGCCATCGGGCGGTTCGAACTCGTACCGATACGCCTTGCCGCGCACATGCATGTGCGGCATGAACGCGAGGACCTTCGCATCGGCGGGAACGCGCAGTTGCGCGGATTCACGGTGATTCGCGGCCCCAGGCGGAATGGCGATGCGTCGATCGACGACCGACGCCGTGCGCACGAGATGCTTGGGCGTCTCGTCCGTGAAGACGACGCCCAACTTCATCTGGTCTTCGGTCGCCTTGCCATTCGGCGTGTAGTGGATCTGGAAGAGAAGCGAAGACTTCGCGGGAAGCCGCCGCGCGAAGCCGTCCGAGAGGACGAACCCGTCGTTGCCGGGCACATACGCGGCCCAGTATCCACCCGACTCGTCGGCGCCCAGCCTTCGGCGCGCGACGGGGTCGTTCGCCGTCCTCTCGTCGATCGCGAACACGAGCACATGATGCACCACCGATGGATCGGTCGGCACGATCTGCACGGCGGTCACCCAGCGGTCGCGATCGAGGTTCGTCGGAACGACGACATGCTGGTACGGCATCGTGCCTTCGGCCTTGATCTTGATCGGCTCAGGGAGGCGATAGACGGCGCTCGGCGTACCGATCGTCCACTCGCTGTCTGCGAAGCTGCGCACAAGCGGGAGATCTGCACTGTCTCCCTCGGGCTTTCCCGCCTCGATCCACGCCACGATTCTCGACTTCTCCGCGTCGCTCAGTCCGCGGTCGTTCGACCACGGGCTCGGCGCGTGCGCTGCGCCGAGCGGCGCCGCGAACCATGGCGGCATCGTGCCCTCCTGCGTCACGGCGCGGATCATGTTCGCGCGCCGCGAGACCGCTTCGAAGGAATCGAGCGCGAACGGCCCGACGCCGCCCGCACGATGGCACTCGACGCAGCTGTTCTGCATGATGCGCGCGATGTCGCGGGCGTAGGTGATGGTCTCTGGCTTCGAGGGCGCTCCGATCTTCGGCGGCTCGATCGCGCATCCAGGCGACGAGGTCGCGCCGATCGCAGGCGCGCGCCCCGCGAGCGTTGCATCAAGCGCGTCCTCGAGAAAGCGCTGTCTCGGCTCGTTGTGCGAGAAACCGACACCGTACTGGTCGCTCACGGCGCCCCGGTAGACGAGCGTGTTGCCCGCGTCGACCACGAACACCTCCGTCGTCGTCTGCGCGGCAAGCGACGCGGTGACGCGGTGTTCCGCATCTTCGAGGTAGAGCCCCTTGAACCCGAGGTCTGCGGTCTGCTTGCGCATGTCCGCCACGCGATCGGTTCCGCTCACGTTCACGAACACGAACTTCACGCCGCGGTCGCGATACGCCGCCTCGACGCGCGCAAGCGACGGCCCGAACTTGCGGCACAGCGGGCAGGTGATGCTCGTGAGCGCGATCACGGTCGCCTTCTCGCCGCGACCCGCGCGCCACCCGCGCTCGGCGCCGTCAAGGTCGCGCGCGGTCGCGTCCGCCACATGTCCGCCGACCCCGAGCGCGCGCGCATCGCGCGGCGACGGCGGCGCAAGCGGGCTTGACGCGGCACCTCCCGTCGGGCGCGGCGGAACGGCCTCCGCCTGCAGAGCGAGGGACGCGGAGGACGACAGGTTGATCGCAAGGCCCAGCGCTGTTGCAAGCATGACAGACTCGAGAACGCCGCTCACGCCAGGCGATTGCAAGGCTCAGCTGCAGGGGCCCCATGCTGCAAGCAGGATCGTGAGATCACTTGCGTTGACAGCGCCATCGCCGTCGAGGTCCGCCGCGGGTGTGTTCGTGCCCCACGCGCCGAGCAACATGGTCAGGTCGCTGCCGCCGACCGCGCCGTTTCCGTCGAGGTCCGCGCCGCAGGGGGTGCATTCCTGAGTCGTTGCGACGATCTGCGAGAAGAAGCGCGTCCAGACGAGATCCGCGGCGCCTGGCTGGTAGAGGTGACCCGTGCCCTGCACCTCCGTGAACCAGACGGGTGCATCGCCTTCATGGATGCGGGTGATGTAGGTGCGCGTGGTGCCGTAGGTCAGTTGCTCCGTGACAGTCGACGTGAGCACGGCGTTGTTGTGGTCGACCCAGAAGGCAAGTTGTTCCTGGTCTTGCTGGGTACGCGATCGTGCGTTCTTGCCGACTCCCGTGACAAAGGTCTCGTTGCTTCCGCGCCAGATCCACGCGGGCAAAGGCTGCGAGGGGGTGAGCTCTGTCTCGCTGCCGCCGTACGCGGTGATCCAGCCGCCCGAGACAGGCGCGATCGCGGCCAACTTGTCGGCGTGCACAGCCACGAAGCTGTTCGTCATCATCGCGCCGTTCGAGAATCCCGTCATGTAGGTGCGGCACGCATCGGTGCCATAGTCGGCATGGATGCGCGCGATGAGCGCGGCGAGGAAAGAGACGTCGTTTGGAGATTGTCCTGAGAACTCCCAGTCGTTCCACGCGAACTTTCCGTTCGTGCCCACGGGTTGCCCGCCAGTCGGGTAGACGACGACGAGGCCGTTCGTGTTGCTGACCCCGTCCCACCCCGAGGTGGCCTTGAAGTCCGCCCCGGTAGAGAAGGACGGGTGCAGCGCGATGACGAGCGGTGCCCGATCATCCGCCGAGAAGCCCGGTGGCAGCCGCACGATGTACGAGCGAGTGAGGCCGCCGTGCTGCATCGTGGCGTTGACATCGGTCTGCGCCAGCGCACTCGGGGCGAGGAGGGCGGCGCAGATGGTTGCAGGCGCAATCCGTCGAGCTCGGTTCATGCGCATTGAACGTAGGATAGTGCCTGGGATTGCGCAGAATCAACCGCCCGACTGGCCGCGGCCGAGCCTCGCCACGCCGAGGGTGGCCGCGAAGCCGATTGCAACGACTGCGAGCGAGCCCGCGACCTGAACGGGGGAGGGTGTGAACGCCTTCTCGGGCCAGTCCTTCGGCCGAGCGAGCAGCTTCTCGGCCGAGGCGTCGTCGAGCACTTCGCCGCGGAATGTATCGCCCGCGCGCGGCGGGACGCCTTCCATAAAGGGGTAGAGCCCAGCGGGCGCGCCGATCAGGAGCCCGAGCAGCACGCCGAGCGTCACCTTCTCGAATCGACGCAGCAGCCAACGCAGCACATTGCTCGCGGCGACGAGTCCAAGCCCGACGCCGATCGCGACGGGAAGCAGCACAAGCCCCGCCGACCAGACGCCCTCGAAGTCGCCCGCCGCGAGCGCGGCGGCGCCCGATCGAATCGCCTCGAGAATCGGGCGATACTGCCCGAGCAGCATCAGGAGATACGCGCCGCTGATTCCGGGCAGGATCATCGCCGCGGCGCCCGCGGCGCCGCCGAGAAGCAGCATCCACGCCCCGGTCATGCCCTCGCTTGAGACGGCGTCGGATTGAAGCCACGTGATCGCGATCATGCCGCCCGCGCCAGCCGCTGCGCCGATCCACGCGGCAGCGTTCGCGGGCCGCAGCATTTTCCAAAGGACAGGCACGCCGCCGAAGGTGAGCCCGATGAAGAGCGAGTACATCACCCAGCGCATCTCGACGAGCGCCTGACTTACGATCGTCGCAAAGAGCGCGATCGCGCAGAGGGCGGGCCCGACGACGGCTGCGAGCGTCAGCAGAGTCGGCGTGCGGAAGCGCAGGCGCGAGAGCTCCGACACCGCCTCGATGAAGCGGCGATAGACGCCCGCCGCGACGAGCATCGTACCGCCAGAGATGCCAGGCACGAGGTTCGCGAGGCCCATGAGCAAGCCGCCGAGCGCGAGACGCAGCCAGATGGCGCCCCTCGGAGGCGGCATCGGTGTGTCCGCAGTTCCGTTTGAGGCTGGAGCAGAGTCGGAGTTGTTCGCATTTCCTACCGTCATGTGCGTCCAAGATCGACCGATCGCAGGTGGGTGCTTGAGCGTGCGGCTGGCGCTTGGCCAACAACGCGGGGCTCATCGCCTCAACTTCGACTCGTAGAGCGCGATCCACTGTTTCGGCGTCATGCGGCGGCAGAGGTCAGCGACCAGTTCGACCGATACATCCTCTGGCTTCTTGAAGCGCACGCAGCTCTTGCCCATGTCGAGCTTCTTCGGGAGCCGCTTTGCGCACTCCGCCTTGAACCACGCGAGTAGCGCTGGGTCTGCGTACAGCCCCATGTGATAGAACGAGATGTGCGACTTCTGCGATGCGAGGCCGAGAAAGGGAAGCGGCGCGCCCGGCGTGCAGTGATAGCCCGCTGGGTAGATCGTGAGCGGCACGACCCAACCGGGCATCCCGTAGGCGACGATCTCCTCGAAGCCCTTCGGAAGCGCCTTTGCGATCGCAGCGCGCAGCGCCAGCATCACAGGTCGCCGCTCCGCGGGAAGCGCCGCGAAGTAGGCATCGGGCGTCGTCGATGCAGTCCTGCGCGCTCCAGCAGGCGGCTTCGTCGCGCGGGAGGATGGCTTCGCGGTGCGGTCCGATGTCGACTTCGCCGCGGCGGGTCTTGTCTTCGATGCGCCTGATGGCTCTCGCGGCATCGAGGAATCGTATCCGAGCGCCGTGCGTGCCACGGGCACGCGATACGGCGGGTCACCGCCGCCGATGTCCGCGCGGAGCGTGACCGACTCGCCGACGCCGAGCGAGCGGCGCGGCCGCGTCGCTCGGGGCTTCGCCCCTCCGTTCCGCGGCGGCAAGCGAGGAACCTGTGCTTTCGATGGAATCAACCCGACTCTCACAGTGCTAGACCAGAGATCGGGGGCAGGTCAACAGCTACGTTGCCCCTCCTTGCCACCCGTGCGCCGATGCGGATTTCGGGCCTTCAGCGATCCGTCAGACAAAATCTAGCTCAATCTATGTCACTCGCCGTCACCGCCACAGAAGACCATCACACCACAACAAGAACCGCCCGGACCTTTCGATCCGGGCGGGTTCGAGTTCAAGTTGTCCCAGCGAGCGAGAATCACACACTGGTTGCCATCAAGCCGAGCGGCGAATGCCGCACCGACTTAGCGACGGCGACGGCCAGCGACCATGCCGCCAAGGCCGAGGAGGGCGAGAGCGCCGGGAGCGGGAACAATGGTGAGCGACCAGCCCGTGATGCCGCCGACGTCGCCACCCGCGAGGTCGTTCATCGTGAGCGTCCAGTTGCCGTTGCCGTTCTGGCCGGCGAAGGCAGCGTCAAGGCTAGTGAAAGCGGCCGAGTTCGCGCTTGTGGTGCGGTAGGTGCCCCCGGGGATCACGAAGGGGGAGCCGCCGCCCAAAGCCGCGGCCCAGAAGTCGGAGCCGGTGTCGGCGAAGGTGTAGATGCCGCTCACGTCCGACGAGTCTCCGGCGCCCGTGTTGATGCGGCCCACACGAGCGAAGAGCGTGTGGATGGTGCCGTCGGGGCTCGTCAGAGTCGCGGTGAGATCGCCGATCCAGGTGTGCGTAAAGCCCTGGAGGGAGACGACCACCGAAGTGATCGGGAAGTCGGTGTCACCAGCGACGACGATCGTCGAAGAGGCGCCCGTGGCGTTGTTGTCGGGAATCGTGAAGCCAGCACCGTTGTAGATGCCTGCGTTGGCAGCAGCAGCAAGACCAGCAGCCGCGCAAATCGCAGCAATCTTCGTGACACTCTTCATCTGTTCTCCTCTCACAGTGAGTTCCCGACCCCAACCGGCGGGATCCAAGAGGTACGTTCCGCGCGGCGGCTGGGAAGTGCCGGGCTCGCGGGTCCGACCATCGGGTTCGGACGTGTCAATCTCGCCCCGATTCAGAGGTTGTGAAGTCAAGGCTCTCAATACTTCCAAATATAGTTGTGAGGGCTCTCTGGCCGATTCCTATAATAGTGTCACTTTCACGGAACTGGGGGGTGCTTCTATCGGTGGTTGCACAGGATCCTGCATGTTGGCAGACAGAGATCCGCCGAGGCTCGCTCGGCCGCCACTCCGCCGTCACCCGTCCACGCCATGAGCATCACGATCTCCCTCGACCCCGCGCGTCAGGACCTCGACGCGATCCACCGTATCCTCGCGGGCACCTACTGGTCGACCGACATCCGCCGCGAGGTCGTCGCGGAGGCGCTGCGCAACAGCATCGTGGTCGTCGCGATCGATGACGCGACGGGCGCGACCGTCGGCCTCGCGCGCGTCGTCACCGACCGCGCGACCTTCGCGTGGCTCTGCGATGTGTTCGTCGACGAACGCTACCGCGGCCAAGGACTCTCGCGCCGCATGCTCGAGGAACTCGAGCGGCATCCATCGCTTGCGACGCTGCGCCGCTGGTGCCTCGCCACCCGCGACGCACACGGCCTCTACGAGAAGTTCGGCTACCGCCCCGTGCCCGCCGACCGCTGGATGGAGAAGCAGGGGCCCAAGGAAGCGTGGCAGGAGAAGCGGTAGGGCGACGCGCGATTTCGCTACGCCTCATCACCGACCGCTCGCATCGACGGGAGAGCTTCGAGGACATCAATGGACATCCTCTTCCTCCTCAACCCCAACTTCACCGACGGCGCCCGCGACAGCGAAGGCAAGCGCTACTACTGCCCGAGCTGCGCCTTCCTCGAAGGAGTGCTTCATTACTGCCCAGAACTTCGCGAGAAGCTCGACATCCGCTACATCGACTACCCGCGGCCGCGCCGCGAGATCATCGAACTCGTCGGCGATGCGAACCAGGGCTGCCCGAACCTCGTCCTCGACCTGGCCAATCACGCCATCGTCGACACTTCGCGCTTCTACCGCGCGGGCGACCGTCTGCATACGAACGACACCCGCGCGATCGTCGAGTACCTCGCGGATCGCTACGGGGTGTTGGTCGCGCACTACTGAGGCAGCCGGCGGGCCTTTCCCCGATATTGTCGTGGAAGGTCTTCCCCGTACACTACGGCCATGTCAGATCAACCGCTTCCGGACAGCAATCCGACCGCGAGCATCCAGTCTGGCGAAGCCGCTGGTACGGCGCGGCCCTCGTCCTCGCCGCGCATCGGCGAGTCACCCGACGACATGATCGGCCCGTACCGCATCCTCGAGCAGATCGGCGAGGGCGGCTTCGGCGTCGTCTACCTCGCGGAGCGCCGCGAGCCGATGGTGCAGCGCGTCGCGCTCAAGGTCATCAAGCCCGGCATGGACTCGAGGGCGGTCGTCGCGCGCTTCGAGCAGGAGCGCCAGGCGCTGGCGGTGATGGATCACCCGAACGTGGCGCGTGTCCTCGACGGCGGCGTCACGCCGACGGGACGTCCCTACTTCGCGATGGAGCATGTGAAGGGCGAGCCGATCACGGCGTTCGCGGATCGGTACAGGCTGACCATCCGCGAGCGGCTCGAGCTCTTCATCCCCGTGTGTGAGGCCGTGCAGCACGCGCACATGAAGGGCATCATCCACCGCGACATCAAGCCCTCGAACATTCTTGTCGCCCACGGAGGCGAGGGCCACGCGCCGGTCGTGAAGGTCATTGACTTCGGCGTCGCGAAGGCGATCTCTCAGACGCTGACCGACAAGACGATCTTCACCGAGCGCGGACAGATCATCGGCACGCCCGAGTACATGAGCCCCGAGCAGGCCGAGATGGGCGCAGCGGACATCGACACGCGCACGGACGTCTACTCGCTCGGCGTGGTGCTCTACGAACTCCTGAGCGGCACGCTGCCGTTCGATCCGAAGACGCTGCGGAGCGCGGGCTATGCCGAGATCCAGCGCATCATCCGCGAGGTCGACGCGCCGCGGCCGAGCACCAAGCTGAGCACCGCCGATGACAAGACGGGCGCCGAGATCGCGAGGGCGCGGCAGGCGGAGCGCGAGAAGATCGCGGGCGAACTGCGTCGCGAGCTCGAGTGGATTCCGATGAAGGCGCTGCGCAAGGACCGGAAGCGCCGCTACGCGAGCGCGGAATCGCTCGCGGCCGACGTACGGCGCTACCTCGACGGGAAGCCGCTTGAGGCCGCGCCCGAGGGCCGGGCGTATCTCGTGCGGAAGTTCGTGCGCAGGAACCGCGCGTCGGTCGCGGCGGCGGGGGCGGTGGCGCTCGCGCTCGTCGCGGGCTTCGGCACGGCGCTCTGGCAGGCGCGCGAGGCGGCGCGGCAGCGCGACGCGGCGGTGCTCGCGGGGAAGCAGGAGGCGGCGCAGCGCACGGAGGCAGAGCGCCAGCGCGAGGAGGCAGAACGCCAGCGCGAGGAGGCAGAACGCCAGCGAGAGGAAGCGCAGGCGCAGCGCCTTCGCGCCGATGAGCGCGCGCTGGCGGCCCAGGCCGCCGAGAAGGCGGAAAGGGAGCGTGCCGATCAGCTCCGAAAGGTGTCCGACTTCCAGTCGAGGATGCTCGGGGAGATCGACACGACGAAGGCCGGCGTCGAGTTGATGACGGATGTGCGTCAGCGGTTTGCGGCGGCGCTCGAGAAGGCGGGCGTGGCCCAGGCGGATCGGCTGACGCAGGCGAGGACCTTCGACGAGCTGCTGCTGCGCGTCAACGCGACCGACACGGCCGTTGCCTTGATCGACCGCACGATCCTGAAGCCGGCGATCAGGACGATCGACGAGCAGTTCAAGGGCGATCCGCTGACGGACGCGAGCCTGCGCCAGGCGCTCGCCGACCTCTACGACACGCTCGGACTGTATGGGCCCGCATTCACGCTGCAGGAGTCGGCGCTCGCCACCCGCCGACGCATACTCGGGGACGAGCACCCGGACACGCTTTCCTCCATCGGAAGCATGGGCATGCTGCTGCGGTGGCAGGGCAGGCTCGCTGAAGCCGAGCCGTACCTTCGCGAATCGCTGGAGAAGCGCCGTCGATTGCTCGGTGACGAGCACCCGCAGACACTTGCCTCCATCGTGAGTCTGGGCCTCCTGCTCTCGGACCAGGGCAAGTACACCGAGGCGCAGCCGTACTACCGCGACGCCCTCGAGAAGCGTCGCCGCGTCCTCGGGGATGATCATCCGGACACGCTCGCATCGATTCACAACATGGGCGCTCTCCTCGACTCACTCGGCGAGATGCCGGAGGCGACGCGCTACTATCGCGAGGCGCTGGAGAAGCGTCGCCGTGTTCTCGGAGAAGACCACCCGGGCGCACTGGTGTCACTCAATGACGTTGGAGTTCCCGTGCCGGGTACTTGGCGGGTACCAGCGGGTACGAGCTGGTACGGACCCGGCACCGATGGAGCGCGCATGAAACCCGCGGTATTCCAACGGTTTGCACGCCTGACCTTCAGGTACCCGCTTGGTGGCGGGTACGAGCAGGTGTTGAAGGGTCCCCAAGCGGCACGGATTTCCGGCACGGATTTCCGGCACGGATTTCCGAGGATTTCCGACAAATTCCGCAGGGAGCGGGCTTGACAGGCGGCTGTATTGGTGTATCACTGCACTAATGCAGTAGGCGCAGCGGCGCGCCGCCGTCGGGTTTCCCGCCATGCTCATCACGCTCGAACGCAACTCTGGAGTGCCCGTCTTCCGCCAGATCTGCGACCAGGTCCGGTTCCAGGTCGCGGCGGGGGTGCTGCGCGCGGGCGCAGAGATTCCCTCGACCCGCGACCTCGGCGAGCGGCTTGGCATCAACCCGATGACCGTGAGCAAGGCGTACGCATCGCTCGAGCAGGAGGGCGTGCTCGAGCGGCGACCGGGGCTCTCGCTCGTCGTGCGCGGCGCCGGGAAGGACACGGGGAAGGGCTCGGATCGACGCGCAGCCGCCGACCGCACGCGCGAGCTCAAGCACGACGAACTCGCGCGGCTCCTGCAGCCCGCAGCGATCGCCGCGCGCCAGCTCGGCATTCCCGCGAAGGACGCCCTCGAGATCTTCCGCAAGACGCTGCGCGCGCCCGACTCCACCACCTCGAAAGACGGAATCGAACGATGACACACGCACATCGCGACCAGATCGTCCTCGCCACCGAGCACCTCTCGAAGTCCTTCGACGACCGCGCGGCGCTCGACGGCGTCACCTTCTCCGTGCCGCGCGGCCGCGTGGTCGGCCTCGTCGGCCGCAACGGAAGCGGCAAGACTACGCTCCTACGCTGCCTGCAGGGCCTCGCGGCGCCGACGGCAGGTCGCGCGACGGCGTTCGGCGTCGACGGGCTCCTCCTCGGCGATGCGGAACTCGCGCGGCTCGGGGTCGTGTCGCAGGAGAGCCGCTTCGTCCCGTGGATGAGCGGCCGCGCGCATCTCGACTTCGTGCGCACCTTCTACCCGCAGTGGGACACGACGCGCGAACGCACGCTCGTCGACGCGTTCGAACTCGACCTCCGCCAGCGGATAGGCACGATGTCGCCGGGCGCTGTGCAGAAGCTCGCGGTCGTCACCGCCATCTGCCACCACCCGGAGGCAATCCTCCTCGACGAACCCGCAGCGTCGCTTGACCCACCGAGCCGCGAGACGCTCTTCACCACGCTCTTCGATCTCCTCCGCGAGGACGAGCCCGCGATCCTGATCTCCTCGCACCAGCTCGACGACATCGAGCGCAGCGTCGACTGGATCCTCTGCCTCGAGAAGGGGCGCGTCGTGCGCAACGAGGCGCTCGACTCGCTCCAGGAGCGCTACGCGCGCTGGCGCGTGCTGCCGGCGCCGGAGCGCGCGGCTGTCGGCGCAGGATTCCGCGAAGAATCCTTTACGGCGCCGTGGATCCGCAGCAAGACCGTCGAGCCGAACGGCGCGCTCCTCGTCGTCGAGGATGCCGAGGCCGAGCGCGAGTCGTTCGAGGCGCGCCACGGCGTCACCGTGGATGCCCAGCCGCTGCGCCTCGCCGAGATGTTCAAGGTGTGGACGGGCGGAGGTGCGCGGTGACCACGCTTGTCCTGCCGCGGCTCTACGCCGGCTGGTGGCCGCTCCTGCGCGCCTTCGGCATCGTCTGCACTGCCATCGGATGCGGCCTCCTCGCGTCGATGCTGCGTGGCGCGCTCTGGCCCGTCGCCCCGGGCGCCGATGCGGATGCGTGGATCTCCGGGGCGATCGTGTTCCTCGTCGCGGGAGTCGTCGCGGCGCTCCTCGCAAGCGCCGCCTGGGAACTTCGCGCGAGCAGCTTCGCATGGAACACGCCTGCACTGGATCGTCGGTTACGCCGCGAGATCACGGTCGGTGGCTTCGTGATCTTCGGAATCGGGGCGGGCGTCGGTGCCTCGCTCCACGGCGCGCTCACGGGCGAAAGCTGGTTCCTCGCGGTCGCGGCCGCGCTTGGCTTCTCGGTCGGCCTCGTCAACAGCCTCAGTCGACCGATGTGGGCACGCTTCGGCGGCGCGCTGGGAGTCCTGCTCGTGGCGCTTCCGCTCTTCTTCATGCCCGAGATCGCGCGCTTCGCCACGAACATCGGCGTTGTCGGGGGCTTCCTCTGGGCGATGCTCGCCGCGGGTGTCGTGATGGTGACAACGAACCAATTTGGCCGCGTGCTCGAACGACGGGGCGATGCGCCCGATCTCCTCGAAGACCGCAGCCTCGCGGCAAACTTCGCCGGCGCCACGACGCTCGCGCGCCGTGCCCCGCGCGATGGCGCGGACGGCTTCCGCGGGGTCCGCAGCAGCGACTTCGACTGGGTGCGCGCGCTCATGCATGAGACCTCCGGACTCTCGCGAGGAGGGCTCGTCGGACGCGCGATTCGGTTCGGCCTCGCGACGGTGCTCGCCACCGTGCTTGTGCGTGGCTTCTTCCGCGCGCTCGGCAATCTCCACGCGGTCGCCGAGAAGCGCACGGGCGACGCACCGACGCCCGAGACCTCGAGTTTCTCCACGGTGCAGCAAGGGCTGTCGGGGCTCTCCCTCGAGTGGTTCGTGGAGCCGTTCGCGTCACAGAAGGAAGAGTCGAGCGCGGTTTCGCTTGTGGTGGGCATCCTCGGTGCAGTGATCTGGAACAGCATGGGTTCGTTGTCCGCGTTCCGTCTCCCGATCTCGCGCCATCGCCTCGCGTGGGTCCGCTGGCTCGGAACGCAGTTCGAGGAAGGCGCCGCCGCCCTCGGCATCCTGCTCGGCTTCGCAGCACTGAGCTTCGCGGCGTCACGCCTCTCTGGCGGCGATGCATGGCAGAGCCTCCTTCCCTTCATCACAGCGACCGTCGCGTTGTTCACGCTGCTTCCCGTGGTGCGATGGATGCGACTGCGGCTCGTCGATGCGCGCCGCCACGCGCGGAGGCTCGACGCGGCGTCTGAGTCGCTCGATCCATCGATCCTGATCACCTACGCGCTCTCGACCTGCGTTTTCCTGCTTGGCGCGTTCCAGCTTCCGGTGTGGTGGGAAGAGGGCACGCGCCACATCCGCGCCGAGCTTCCCGCAGCGCTCCACGCGTGGATTCCGTTGCTCGCGCTCGTCCCGATCGCGCTCCTGCGCTGGCTGTGGCTCGTCGAGTTGCGGCGCTACTACCGCAGCAGCGATATCGCGTGACGCTGTCGACGACGGCTACTTTCTCGCGCCCGCGCCAGCTTCGGCGCTTGCGGCGACCGGAGCAAGCCAGTCGACGGCAGCGTCGAGCACGCTGTCCACCGCGCCCGCTTCGCCGGGAAACGCCGTCTCCCGCGTCGGCGCGGGAAGGTTGAACGCGACATCGGGCGCAATCGGCCCGCCGTACGCCGTTCCCGAACGGTCGTAGAGCGCGGAGGTCGTGATGTTGAGCAGGGAGCCGTCAGCGAGCGTCACCGTCGTGTTCGCCGACGACTTGCCCGCCGTCTGGTCGCCGAACGAGCGAGTGTTGTCCCTGCCGCGGAACGAGACGACGATGGTCTCGCCGCTGCTTGCGGTCCGCTGGTCGATGAGAAGCGCCACGGGGAACCGCGATGTATCCGGTGCGCTGAACCCCTCGACGGCGAAGACCACCGTGTCGGGCGCGTTCATCCATGACGCACCCGAGGAGGTGCCCCAAGTCACTCGCTCGCCGCCGGGAGGCACAATCGCACCGTGTGCGCCGTCCCCGAGAATCCTCGAGAGCGCAGCCAGCATCGGCCACTGGTTTCCGCCGACGTTGCGGCGGAGGTCGACGACCCAGCCCTGCGCGCCCGCATCGACAAGCTCGCGTTGTAGCGCGCCGAGCGTCTTCGCATAGCCGGTCGTGCGCGCTTCATCCATGGCGATGAGATAGGGCACCCGCAGATAGCCGAGCTTCACGCCGCTCTTCGAAACGAGGAGCCTCCCGGAGGGTTCGAGATGAGGCGGCATCGAGGGTTGAGCGGATGGTGGAGCGGAGGGTGCGGCGGAGGCTTGCTTCTCTGCGGCCGCCTGCGCGATCGCCGCCGCCTCCGCAGCGTTCAGATAGGAGCTGTGGCCGTCGCGCAACTCCGAGACGACCCACCGAATGACCTCGTCGGCCGACTTCCCTTCGCCCGACATCGACTCGGCGCGCGCGCGAATCTGGCCCCAGTCGATCTCGCCGCGGCGAAGTGCGTTGGCTGCGCAGGCGTCGATCGCCTCGCGGACGAGGTTGGATGACGCCTCCTGTGGCCGACTCCGTACGGTGGGCGTCTCTACGGTGCCGGGTTCGGTCGGGGTGGGTTGCGTCGCAGCCTCCTCGGAGAGTTGGAAGGCGAACGGCTCGGGATCCGTCGAGACGGAAACCTCGAACTCGGGCGCACTGAAGTCGAGGATGCGCAGGTTTGCGCCATCGCAACTCGCAAGTGCGAGAGCCGTGGCGACGGGAAGGGCGAGAACGAGAAGCGAGCGGCGGATGGCTGGCATGGTGATGTCCTCATAGTCCGAAAGTAGATAGAAATGGAATACAACGGCACCGGCTCTTGGTAAGGTAGTCCAGAACATTTCAGAGTTGGAATCTTTGGAGTCTTCCCGATGCCCATCCAGCCCGACGGTGAGTTCATTGTGCGTACGCCTGCAGAGTGGCGACTGGTCGGAACCGCGACCTGGGTCGATATCTACTCGGCGCTCGGCCGCGGGGGATCCCTCACCGCGCAGGAGATCGCGGCCCGCGTGGGCCGGACGCGGCAGAACATCTACTTCCACCTCAAGAAGCTTGAGGCGGTCGGACTCATCAAGGTGGTGGAGCTGAGGCCGGCGGTTCGTCGTCCCGAAGCGGTCTTTGCACTGGTCACGCGCCGCGTGCGGCTTGAGCCACCCGCGGCGCGCTCGGCAAGCGGGGGAGCGTTCTCCGCGACCTACGGAAAGCTCTTCCGCGCGACAAGCCGCGAGTTCTCCGCTGCGGCCAAATCAGGCCGACTGGCACGGAACGCCGAGCCGCGCGAGTGGGTCGTCGCCAAGGGCGTCGCTCGGCTCACGCCCGCGCAGCGTCGACGAATTCGTGGCCTCGTTTCGGAGATTGGCGGAGTTCTGGACGAGGCGCGCGACGCGACGACGGGCGAGGTGTGGACCGTGCTGCTTGCATCGCTCCCGCTTGTCGCGCGCGGCGCAACGGAGATCGCGCCGCGGTAGACACGCTGGCCGTGCCTGGGCCCCTTGCGTCAAGGAGCGGGCCGCTGCCGGCGAGCGGAAGTGCCGCAGTGTCGCGGGGCCTACCGCAGTTCACCATGCCGCAGCGCCCGCACCCCGACCGCGAGCATCCACAGCGAGAGCAGGCTCACCGCCACTGCCGCCGGCATGAGGTCGGGCCCTCCGAAGACTGGCAGCGACAGCAGCGCGAGCGCGGCCGCGACGGTAGTTCCCGAGACGGCGACCCACTTGGGCAGCCCGCCCTTGATGAGTGCGCCGACGCACAGGGTGCCGACAGCGAGCGACATGAAGAGCGAGACGCCCAGCACTTCGCCGATGCCTCCGCCATAGGTGGTCAGTGCGTCGAACAACAGTTCGAGGCTCGTGCGATCGGCGGGACTCGCCGCTGCGTGCGCCGTCGCGAGCATCGGCATCACGGTGAGCCACCGCAGGATTCCGATGGCACGCGCCAGCGCAGAGAGCGCTGCGAACGCGGCCACCGTCGCGCCGAGCGGCGAGGAGAGCCCTCCCCGCAAAAGGGCAGCCATCGCGATCAGCGCCGGTGCGATCAGTACCGAGTAGAGGAGATAGAGGCCATACCCTGCCATGACCGCCTCAGGCCTGGCCGCGATCGCGGCGAGTTGCTCGACCGCAGGCTTGTCAAGCGATGCAGGCCAGCCGATCGCGGGTCCGAGGATGAACACGGGCGCGAGGGCGAGCAGCGCCTCGGCGGTCAGCAGCACGCCGAGAGCGCGGGTTCTGGTGGGGCAGGTCGGCGACCGTGTGGCGACCAGAGCGGGGGGCGTGGGGCTTGCATTCATTGACTGCATCGTGTTCTCCTGACAATGGAGGGGCTGGCCATCGGTTTGGGGCTCGGATCCCGCGCGGGAGGTCTTCTGCTCGCACGGGGCAGTGCGCTGCCACCGCGTGACTTTGGTGTGGTCAGTGAGGGGCGTGCGGTGCCTCGGCACTCCTTGCCTCTGCCTCGATGAACACATCGACCTGCTGCCCGGGAAACGCGTTCAGTGCGCCCGCCGGCATCGAGTAGATCACCTGGAGGACGCGTGTATCGACGCGCTCGGTCGAGAGCCCTGTGAGCGAGCGCTTGGGAACGACGTACGGCTCGATCCGCACGAACGCGAGTTCGGCGCGTCGGGTGCTGTTGCCGCGCAGCGACGCCGTCGCGCGGGCGCCGCGCTCGATGCGCCACGCCTCGTTCTCGTCGATGTCGATGCGAATGAGCAGCGTGTCGAGCGAGCCGAGCACGACGGACGGCGCACCACCCGCGTTCACATGCTCGCCGGGCTGGACCTCGACCCGAAGCACGGTGCCTGAGACGGGCGCACGGACCGTGCGCATTTCGAGCGCGACTTCCGCGGCGCGCACCCGAGCGGCGGCGGCATCGCGCTCTGCCTCCGCAAACCGAATGTCCTCGTTCCAGCTTCCTGCAGCGGCGCGCGCAAGCAGCGCCTTCGATTCCGCGACCATCGCCGCGCGTTCCTCGACGAGATAGCGTCGCCTCGCCACTTCGTTCGGGCTGCTCGCGTCGCTCTCGCCGACGCGCTCGATGAGCGAGAGCAGGCTTTGCGCCTCGCGGAGCTGTGCCTCCGCCGCAGCCACACGAGCCTCAAGTGGCGGAATGTCCTCGCTGCGGGGTGCCGCCTTGAGCCGCGCGATGGTCAGCTCCGCGAGATCGAGTTCCGACTTTCGCACTCCAAGTTCCGCCGCAGCGGCACGGCTATCGAGCGTGAAGAGAACGGCGCCCGCCTCGACCGCGCTTCCCGCGATCGCTGCCACGCTGGTCACGGTTCCCGAAACCTCCGTGCCGATCTCGATGAACTCCGATCCAGGCTCGACGAGTCCCGTGCCCGAAACCGCGCTCGCGAAGGTCGACTGCGCTGGCTCGTCGAGCGCCTGCGGAGGCTGGGCTGGACGGGTGCCCGCAAGAACCGTCGCGACCGCGAGCCCTGCACCCGCGAGGGTGAAAATGGGAAGAACGACGTTTGGGAGCAGATTTCGTGGCATGGGGTGATCGGAGGTGGCTGGTGGTGTCTTGCGGCGATCTCAGGCATGCATGTCGGGGCGCGGTTCCGACTCTGCGACGATTCGTCCATCATCCATGCGCAGAAGCGAATCCGCGTAGCGCAGGATGCGCTGGTCGTGGGTCACCACGATCACGCTGCGGCCCGGCCGCAAGGATGTGGAGCGAAGCACGTCGATGACACGCTCGCCGGTTTCGTGGTCGAGCGCGCTCGTTGGTTCGTCGCAGACGAGTAGCCGTGGCTCGTGCACGAGGGCGCGGGCGATCGCGACGCGCTGCTGCTGCCCGCCCGACAGCTCGCGCGGGAGGCTTGCGCATCGATCGCCGAGGCCGAACTCGGCAAGGCGCGCGCGTCCTCGCTCGACGGCCTGATGCCACGGCACGCCGCGAATCAAGAGCGGAACGGCGGCGTTCTCGGCGGCAGTCAAGGTCGGAAGAAGATTGAACTGCTGAAACACGAAGCCGACCGTCGCGGCCCGCCACTCGGCGCGCGCTCCATCGGCCATCCGCGATGGATCGGTGCCGAACACGCTCAGCTCGCCCGAGCTCGGCGCGAGGATGCCCGACAGGATCGAGATGAGCGTCGTCTTCCCGCAGCCGGATGGGCCGACGAGCATCGTGAGGCGGCCTTCGTCGATCGCGAGGTCGATGCCACGCAGCGCCGCGACGCGGGTGTCGCCCGATCCGTAGTGCTTGGTGACGCCGGTGCATCGGATCGCGAGCGCGGGAGGATGGATGGCTGGGGCGGACATCAGGTCTTGAAGACGGAAGCGGGATCGAGCCGCATGACGCGGCGAACGCTCAGGAGACCTGCGAAGAGGCAACTTGCGAGGATGGCGCAGAGTCCGAGGACCAGCGTCGTCCACGAGACGCGGAAGGCGAGACCCGCGCCCCCGAGGAACACTCCGCTCAGCGAGGCGAGGCCGGCGCCGATCCCGTAACCGAGCACTCCGACCACGAGCACCTGCACCACGACCATGCGCGCGATCCGCGCGTTTCGAACGCCCATCGCCTTCAGCGCAGCGAGCGCGCGCTGGTTCTCGAGGACGAAGCTGTACAGCGTCTGGGCGGCGACGAGCGCGCCGATCACGAAGCCGAGCGCGATCGTGATGCCGAAGTTGATGAGGATGCCCGTCTGCGCGAGGACATAGGTGCGGGTTCGTGCCGCGAACTCCTCCGTGGTCAGCGCCGCGAAGCCGGTTCCTTCCTCGATTCGCGCGGCCAGCGCGGCGATGTCGGCGCCGGGCCGCGCCTTCACGAGGACAAAGGTCGTGCTCCGGCGCTCCGGCGGCGCCATCGTCAAGGCGCGGGAGTAGGTCGTGTAGATGACAGGATCCCAGAAGAAGTCCGGGGTCGCGGTGAACGTGCCGGTCACGACCGCGCTGTGTTCGTTGATCGAGATCGCGTCGCCGATGGCGAGCGGCTGCGACGTGCCGTCTGGCTGGCGGACGGCGAGAATGGTGGCGAGCTGTGCGTCGTTCACAAGCACGGCTTGGTCGCGGCGCAGGGAGGCAAGCGCTTCCCGCGATGCCCCGCGCGGACCTCCCGCGAGGCTCGCGTCGTCGATTCCCACGACGCGCACCGTGATCAGCCGCCCGTCGGGAAGCCGGGCCTTCAGGTAGTTCTTGTAGAGCGGGATGGCCCACGCGACGCCGTCGATGCTTCGCACGCGGGAGAGGGCCGTCTGCAGCAGCGGCTTGCTGTCCTCGCTCATGTCGACCTGCGGATCCATCACCCAGAGGTCGTGGCCGTCGCTGTCGAGGATCCACGAGCCGGTCCGATCCGCGTATCCCGTGAAGATCGAGGCCTGCTGGACGACAAGAAGCGACGCGAAGACAAGGCCCGCGACGAGGCTCAGGTACTTGAGCCGGTCGCCGATCAGCATCCGGTAGGCGAGGCGGTCGAGGGGCTGCATGCGGTCGAACGGGGGAACGGGAAGGCAGACGGCGGAGCCAGGCCTCGAATCGGTCGGCCAAGTGATGTAGACACCGTACACTTTGATGTGGACAATGTCAACAAAATCACCGATACTCCCGCCATGCGACGAAAGAAGCCCGAGCAATACCACCACGGCGACCTTCGTCCCGCCCTCGTCGCGGGCGCGATGCGCCTTCTCAAGGACCAGTCCGCCGCCGATCTCTCGCTGCGGGCCGTGGCGCGGCTCGCAGGCGTCTCGCCGAACGCGCCGTACCGCCACTTCGCGTCGAAGGACGCTCTGCTCGCCGCCGTCGCCGAGGAGGGTTTCCGCCGGCTCGCCGCCTCGATGGCCGCCGCGGGCGGTCCTCCGCGCAAGCGCCTGGCCCAAATGGGGGTGGCCTACGTCCGCTTCGCCACCGAGAACCCTCGGCTCTACGGCCTGATGTTCGGACCGGTGCTTCGCGACTGGGCTCGTTTCGAGGGACTTGTCGCCGCCGCCGACGCGAGCTTCGAGCTTCTTGTCGACGCGGTCGCGAAGGCGACGGGCGACGATCGCAAGTCCGCGCCGCGCGAAGCGATGCTTGCTTGGTCTGCCGTGCACGGGTACTCCATGCTTGCGATCGACGGCCATCTCGACGCGTGTCGCGCCGGCGAGCGGCCGAAGCCGGAGGAACTGGCGCGGATCATCACGGGCCGATGAGGGCTGTGCCGCGCGGCGCCAGAGCGTGGCTGCGGGTCACTCCGCCAGTCATTGTCGAACGGCAGGCAGGGGCGCGACGTCGCTGGGGAGCGCGCGGTGGCGGTCGCACGGCGGAATTGCGCCTTCATGTTGACACTGTGCACTTGCAGCGTTAGAGTGTACAGCGTCAACATAGATGCTGCAGCGCCCGTGCCATGCGTCGCCTCCGCGACGGCCCCATACCCCGCGGTGGCGCCGGGGCCGCACGGAGCAAATCGAGGCCTTTCCCATGTCGATGACCGGTTCCCTGCGCCGCATTTCGACCCGCGTCGGCATGATCGCGGTTGCCGACGAAGGCACGGGCACTCCTGTCGTCCTCTGGCCCTCGCTCTTCAGCGATCACCGCCTGTTCGCGCATGTCGTTCCGCTTCTGGACGGCGGGTGGCGTGCGATCCGCATCGACGGCCCGGGTTTCGGGCAGAGCGACGCGCCGCGCGGAGATGTCCAGGCCGACGTATATGCCGACGCCGTGCTCGAGGTGCTCGATGCGCTTGGGATCGGCCAGGCCTTTGCCGCCGGCTGCTCATGGGGCGGGCAGATCGCGGCGCACCTCGGCGCACGGGCGCCAGCGCGCGTCCGTGGCGTGCTGATGATGAACACGCCGCTTGCCGAGAGCATCGGCGGGCATGCGTTCGAGCTGCTCGGCACGCGATGGCTCGGCGCGACCGAGTTCTGGGGCAGCGGCGTCGCGCGCTCGATGTTCGCGCCCTCGTCGCGACGGGCGCATCCCGAGCGGGTTCGGGCGTTCGCAGCTGCATTCAAGGCAAACGACACAAGGGCGGCCGCCACGACGGTGCGCACCGTGCTCACTCGTTCTCCGGGACTCGGCAGCGTGCTCGGGCGGCTCACGGTACCGACGACGATCCTCATGGGCGCGGAGGATCGGCTGTACCCGGTTGAGCGCATGCGTCCCCTCGCGGCGCTGGCGCCCCGCGCAAAGCTCGAGATCGTTCCGTCCTGCGGGCATCTTGCGCCGCTCGAGGCGCCGGAAGCGGTTGCCGCGGCGCTGCGCGAGCTTGCAGGCAGGGCCCGGTGACGCCCGCAAGTCGTCGAGAACTCGAACCACATCTTTCGCCTCACGCAGACGGAGCTTCAATTCATGTCCAATGTCGTCTTGATCACCGGCGCATCTTCAGGGATCGGAGAAGCGCTCGCGCTTGCGCTTGGTGCGCGACGCGATCACGTCGTGCTCGTGGCGCGCTCGCAGGCGCGGCTCGAGGCGATCGCAGAGCGTGTGCGCGCAGCCGGAGGCACCGCGACCGTCCTGCCCGCCGACCTCTCGAAGCCCGGCGCCGCGCGGGCCGTGTTCGACGAGGTGACGCGTCGCGGACTCGCCCTCGACGTGTTGGTGAACAACGCGGGTTTCGGCTATTTCGGCGCGTTCCACGACGAGCCGCCGGCGCACGTGTCCGAGCAACTCTCTGTGAACGTGGTGGCGTTGGTGGAACTCACTCGGCTCTTCGTGCCAGCGCTTCTCACCTGCGGCGGCACCGTGCTCAACGTGGCGTCGACGGCCGCGTTCCAGCCGACTCCGTTCATGAGCGTCTATGGCGCGACCAAGGCGTTCGTACTGTCGTTCTCGGAGGCGCTGTGGGCCGAGTATCGCGGAAGCGGCCTGCGCGTCGTCGCGCTCTGCCCTGGCCCTGTCGAGACGCCATTCATCGACGCCGCAGGCTCGGATCTGCGCGCGAGCCGCCTGTTCAAGCGGCCATCTTCGGTGGACGAGGTTGTCGTGTCTGCGCTCGAAGCGCTCGATGGATCCGGTCCGAACCGCATCGTCGGATGGAAGAACTGGATCGCGGTGCAGGGAGCGCGCTTCGCGCCGCGCGCCTTCACCGCCCGTCTCTCTGGCTGGCTCGTCGGAGGAGCCATGGCCCGGCGGGCGATCGGCCCGAGTGCCATGTCTTGAGAGGTGCATCGGAACCCAAACGAGGCGACGACCTCCGGCACGCACACGATGTGACCGCTTGCACCCCGTGTTGACCCCGCTCCATGGAGACCACGACTTGAAGCATGAGAATCCAACGCCAGCATCCGCACGCGGGGCCGCAGCGCGAGCGGAGGCGCCGACGCGCAATCGCCGCGTCACCTTCGTCGCCTACGGCGGTCCCGAGGTTGTGCGGTTCGTCGAGGAGGACTCGGTTCCGATGCCCAAGACGGGCGAGGTGCGGATCAGGGTCGAGGCCTCCAGCCTCGTCTTCACGGACATGCTGATCCGCAGGAATCTCTATCCCGTGCGCAAGACGCTTCCCGGCGAGGTGCTCGGATACGATCTCGTCGGACGCGTTGAGTCGCGCGGTCCCGACACGGACGGGCCGCAGGTGGGCACGCGGGTGGCCGCCCTTACGCAGGTCGGCGGAGGGCAGGATTGGGTCTGTCTGCCTGCCTCGGCGGTGGTGGCGGTGCGAGGAGATCTCGACCCGATCTTGATCGAGCCCCTTGTCCTGAGCTACATGACGGCGTGGCAGAGCCTGACGCGCATGGCGAGCCTCAAGGCGGGCGACAGCGTGCTGGTCATCGCGGCTTCAGGCGCGGTCGGCCTCGCGGCGCTCGACATCGCCCGGGCGCTTGGCCTGCGTGCGACGGGCGTCGCCTCCGCGGCGCGACGGGAACTGATCGAGTCCATGGGGGCGGAGTTCGTCCCGTATGACAAGCCGGACGCAGCGGGCCGCCTTGACGAGGTCGCGACGCGCTTGGGTGGATTCGCCGCGATCCTCGACGGCGCGGCGAGCGAACCGGTCGCAGCGCAGCTGCGCCGACTTGCTCGTGGTGGGCGCTACGTAGGTTTCGGCTTCACCGCGCATCTGCGGCAGGGCGATCGGAAGGCGACGGTGCTCGCGCGGCTTTGGGCGAAGCTTCGGCTTGGCCTGCGTTTCGGCACGTTGCTCCTTCGGCAGAAGCTCGATTCTCGCGTCCGGTTCTATGACATCCATGGTCTCTGGACATCGCAGCCCGGCTGGTTCCGCGACGACCTTGCCGCATTGAACGAGCTCCTTGCCGCTGGCCGGATTGCGCCGCATGTCGCCGGCGTCTATCGCCCGGAGCGCGCTTCGGAAGCGCACCAACTGATCGAGCGGGGGGCTGTCGCGGGGCGGCTCGTGCTCGACCTTCGCTCAGAGGCGTGACACGCCGACGGCTGGTTGCTCGCGCCACCCCGACGCGCCTGGTGCGCGCCGTTGTGCGTGGTTCCGTCAGTCGCGGAAGTTCGTCTCGTACCAAACGGTCGATGGCAGCACGCTCGACCTCGGATACATGAGGATTCCCGAAAACTGCTCGCCGGGGCGCGCCGTGCTCGTCACTTGGGAGCTGAAGTCGATCAACGCTCCGCCTGCGATGCCGGTGTTGCGGAGGTCGACGAACGCGACCCGGCCGGCGGCGGCGGCATCGAGGGCGAGCGAAAGGCTGTCGGCCCGCGCTTCGTCCACGATGTCGAACGGGTGTCGCTCCGGGTCGAAGAAGCCGTGCTTGTTCTCGCCTCGCGCCCCGAAGCAGGCAAGGCTGAAGATGCGCTTCGACGACCGACGGCAATCCTCGGCGATCCTTACGCCGAAGGCGTTCCAGCTCTGAGGGGACTCTTGGTGCCAGACCTGGGAGAGCTGGGCGTGCATCATGCCGCAGTGGATCACGACCTTGTCCTTTGGCCCGAGCGATCCCATCGCGGCAACGATTGCATCGTACATGGCGCCCTCGCGGTCCTTCCAGACACGGCTCGAGCGGAAGCGCGCGGAGGTGATCTCGACCTTCGTGATGTCCTTCAGCATGGCGAGGTCGGTCTCCGCGAGTCCCATGCGGTCGTTCGCCGCGTCGAGATCCGCCGCGAGGCTTTCCAGCGACTCGAGATAGCCGGCGGTGTCCGTCGGCGGCAGGTCCTTGACCCGCGTCACGAGCCGTTCGTTTCCCGATCTCGTCGCGAGTTCAAGCGCGCCCTCGCGGTAGACGCTGCGCCAGTGGTTGACATCGATCGCGCGCACCCTCATCTGGTCTTGCGCGCGGCCGGACGCGCGGAGTTCCGCGTTGAGTGCGCGCATCGCCTCGAGCCAGGTGGCGTCGAGATTGGACTGCTTAGGCGTGAGCGAGTCCCGGCGCCCCGTGACGTACTCGTCGAACGCCCGTCCGTAGCCGTGGTTCGATTCGGTCAGGAACAGGCGGAAGCCATGCTCATGGAGCCGGGGGAGCAGGTTTGCCAGGAACTGGTGGTGTTCCGCGGAGTAATGGCTCTCGCCGAGGAGCAGGATGTCGCTGTCGCCGATCGCGTCGACGAGCGTCGCGGGGATGTCCGCCGGGGATTTCGGCGTCGGGAAGTACTCCGCCTTCGATGCGATCGTCGCCGTCTCGTGCTCGTAGGTCTTGCAGCCTGCCATAAGCAGCACCGAAGACGCCGCCATCGCGCTCGCCAACAGGGTGATGAATCGGCGAGGTCGAGGCAGGAGGCGAGATCGCGTCGCGCTGGGTGGTACTGTCATCTGGTCGCCTTCTGGTGCGTTCGGGTCGGCGGAAGTGATGCTCTCCCCTACGCATTCCGTCTTGGGCGTGTCGCAATTGCGTTCGGATCGGGTCGCCGTACGCAGCGCGGAGCGGATTGTCTGGCCAGTATCCCCTGATCGGGGGTGGCTACGCCTCGCCCCTTCTTCACCGTTCGAGCCATGGAGGACGACCATCGCAAGCGGCGACGAGCGCTACGCGATCTCGTTCGTCGTCGCCGCGCGCGAAGCGCCGATCTCGGCAAGCGTGTCCGACGCGAGCAGCGCAGCCTTCGCCGCGACATCCGGCCACGCCCAGCTCTCGCGCTTCGCGATCGTATAGGACTCCGCCTCGACATCGCCCGCGAAGTCGTGCACCCACACGGCGGTCGAGCCGCACTCACGCGCGACAGCTTGGAGAAGCTCGATCACGACCGGATGAAGCCCGAAGTCATGTCGCGGCGATCGCGTCATTCCTGCCAGCGCCCGCTCGATCTTGGCCTTGCTCCAGCCCATCCGCTCGTAGCGGGCTTTCGCCTTCGTGATCTTCGACTCTGCTTCGGACTCCGACTCCGCCGGCCGCTTGTACCAGTCGCACGAGCAGCCGCCGGTGGTGACGAGCAGCGGCACGCGGCCCGGCCCTGCCGCGGCGCGGGCCGAAGCGTTGGCCGTCGGCGCGATCTGCATGCCGCGGACCGTGTGCTCCGCACGCACCCGTTCGGCCGCGTCGTGGGGCACGGCAATGGCGATGAAGAAGCACATCCGCAGGAGTCTAGGTTCTGTCTGACGGATCCCCGAAGACCAAAGATCCGCGCGGCGCCCGGCTGGCAAGGAGGCGAAACGAAGCTGTATCCCATGATCCGTGCACGCGATACAGCGAGTTGAAGCCGACGCGGCCA
>QLAH01000294.1_pt1 | contig 33108 bp, 39 predicted proteins | sample 4693081 | NCBI WGS metagenome assembly QLAH01 (sample SAMN09425401, study PRJNA476045) | Lake water metagenome, whole genome shotgun sequencing project. | reverse complement strand
GTCATCGATTTTGCAGAACAGAGCTTCTAGACTGAGCATGACGGGGTTGGGTTGAGAGCTTTTTTGGTTAATGCCTCAGCTTAACCAGCCCCGTCTTTCTTCCGCTCCCCTTATCCCGAACTGACGTTCATTTAGCCACCTTGCAGAACGTATCGATCGCCTGCTGTTTTGCCTGTAGCGCTTGGGATGATTGCTGTGCGCGGTTTTCCGCATTCCTTGCGCGTAGGTCATTGACCCCGCTGGTCAGCAGGCTCCCCAACACAAGGCCAGCGCCTAGGATTGCGAGATAGGGGATCGCCATTCCACCGGGTAGCAGCGGCGCGGGTGGGGGCGATTGGGGCTGCAAGCTGACTGGCATCCATGCCACACCGTTGGCCATTTCGGGATGGGGGCGGGATTGGGATTGGGATTGGGTTCTATTTGCCACGGTGCAACACCCCCTCTAAACCCCGTTTGCACCAGTTGCGACGGTCATCGCAGCGAAACTCTAAACGCTGGATCCAGTGACGGCGGCCCGTGCCGCGAATGTAATCCGCGAGGGTTGGGAGCTGGTGAGGGTGGCAAGCCAGGGCTAGGCAGAGAACGGAAACCATTACGCCTCACCCCCGTTTTGCGACTCACGACGCTTGCGGTTCAGGGCGGCGATCGCCTCTCGCTCTGCCTGACGATCGCGCTCTTGACCGGTGGCTAGTCTTGCGTTGGCACGGGCGGCCCGGCTGGCTTGGCTTGGGGATAATCCCGATTCACGCGCGGCTTGCTCTGCCTGGTCCCGGTGTTCCTCGAAATTCTCTCGATCGGCGCGGGTGGAAAAAATGTTAAACATGATCAGAATCCTTGGTTGGGTTTGCCGAGCCGGTGTGGGACTGCCATCCCCCCGGCTCTCATCGTTTCCAGAGTCGTCGCCACCAAGCGGTTAGGCGACGGATACGTTTCCCGAGGCGATCGCCAACTGGTTGAGGGTTTGCGCGTAGGTTGCCTCAAACATCGAAAAATCTTCCGCTGCTTCCTGCCTGGCCTGTTGAAGTAGGGCCGCTTGGCGCTGACGGCGGAAGCTGTGCCGCTGAGATTGCAACTCTTGAGCGATCGTTAAAGCACCTTCCAGCGCGTCGTCGGTAGACTGAGCGATCGTCGCGGAAAGATGCTGGTAGAGTTCGATCGCTCCGGCGTAACCCTCCGAGTCTTCCACCACTTCGACTGGAACCGCCTGACTCATGGCGGCAAAGGTTCGCAGGGATTCGGACTGTTGTTGCAGCCAGCGCGGGCCAGCCATGCGATCGTCCGCCAGGGCAGCGCCGAGGCTTTCGAGTAGGTTCTTGGCCCGATCGGTGTAGCGGTTGCCTTGAATGAGTTCGTCTTCGGCTAGAACGCCTTGGGTCGCCAACAGCAGCACGGTTTTCATCCGCTTACGGACGGTGGACTCTGGCCACCCGAGCAGGTTGGCTAGCTCGGTGCAGCTATGGGTGGGTTCTGGTGCGGTTTCGGTGCGGCCCGGTGCGAAAGTGATGCGGATTGGGTGCGAAACTGGTGCGGTCTCGGTGTGGACTTGGTGCGAATTGGTCGGGCTGTCAGCCCCAAAACCTTTAGACATAAGGTTTACGCTCGGTGCGAAGTTGGTGCGATCTCGCTGCGATCTCGCTGCGAATCTGTTGCGAGTGTAGCGCAATCATCACGCGATATGCAATATCTTCACGCGAAAAGCTTAATACTTGTCGGGATATAGTGAATCGTGATTGGATATAAAAATGGGACGTAAACAAAAAGGCCGTATCAGCAAAACAGCTACTTACACGCCTGAATTCATTGCCTGGATTAACTCTCAGATTCAGGGGGATGAGGGTTTTGGCGGTGTAGTCGAGCGACTGATAGACGAAAATCGCAATAGGATATTAGAATTGGAACAGCAATCAGCCGGATATCATGCCGACGATTCGCAGGGTAAGGCCACTAAACGGGGAGGGCAGGATGCAGATGAGGCGATCCGCATGATCTCTCTGTCCCTGCAAGCGTGGATCACGAATCCGGCTGATATTGCCGCTCGGAGTGCGTTTGAGTCTGCTCTAAGGCGCGTTCTGGATCGAGGGTGAGTTTTCTCTAAGTCAATGACCGATCGGGTGTTGCCCGGTCGGTTTTTTTATGCCAGCAACGCCAGGACGGTTTCGTAAGCCTGGGCGATCGCGCTGGTTTTGGGCTGGCCCGCTGCGATCAGTTCGGCGGCCCGCTGGACGGCTTGGGCGATCGGCCCGGCCAGCAACTTTTCAGCATTGAATTGCTCCAGGGCGGTTTTGGCCCGATCGGCCAATGATTCACCGATCGATCTGTCCACCGTGGCCACGCTGGCCGATTCCAAGGTGTCTGCACCACGGACGGCGGCCCGGTAGAGACGGCGATCGCCCGATAGTTGGCTGCGAATTGCGGCCTGTACTTCAGCGGTCTCGAAAATTAGAGAGCGCTCGAAACTCTCAAAACCGAATAGGGTGTGCTGTTCTACCGTTTCGGTAGCTGAGACCTTGGCCAGTGATGCCAATTCGCGGATCGTGTCATCGGTGCAAAATTTGCCCGCGGCCTCGCGACTATCGATCGCCGTCGCTAGGGCAATTTGCTGCGACGGGTTTAGGCCCGCCGATCCGATGATCGCCGCGCGTTTCTCGGGCAATGAGCCGGATAGGGCCCGATCGAATAACTCAGGGCATAGGCGAGCGATCGCCCAGCCGTCAGCCGCAACGGACTGCGATAGGCGGATCCCGTAGCGCTTCAATCTTGCTCGATCCCAATTTCCATCGCGAAAAAATCGGGCCGCGTCTAATGCCGTGCCACAACCTGCGGCAATATTGGCGATCGCTCCCAGTTCTCTCGCTTGCTGCCAAAAATCAGCCTTAAGAAACTTGCAGGGCAAATTCTTTACGCCTAATTGTTTGGCGCGGGCTAGGCGGTTGTGGCCGTTGACTACGTAGACCTTGCCATCAAAATCACGCCACACATCTAGGACGCTTTCCGCTGCAAAACTCCATGCAGCAATGCCAGCCAAGCTGTTAACGCTACCGTCGCGACCGGCTCTTAGTTTGTATTGGAATCTATCAGGGTCAACGTGCAGATTACTGACCGCAATTACTGCCAATTCCCTACCAGCTAAGTCGTAGTTTCTGAAGTCTCTAACCTGCTGTCGTTTCCGCTTGCCTTGGCTCTTACGCTTGCTCATTTTGTTTAGTGGTTTGTTTGCTTTGTTTGCTTATTTTCTGAGCGTTAGCAGGTTAGTTCCATGGCACTACCCAACAGCAAATCTGCTTAGACAATTGCGGTATGGCCACTACGCAACTATCACCACTTCATTGATATCTGTCTGACAACGCTGGCAATAAGTCCTAAGACTCGTTCACAAGCTATTTAGCCCGTGTCCCTAATGCCGTATCGCGTTAGCTATTGCTCGCTATTCACGATAATGCCTGTCACAGGCTTGACAACAGCCTGTGACAGGCTAAATATTTTTCGCTAGACAGATTGACATTTGCCAGTAACAGGCTATAGGCTAAGAGCATCCTAAGCGTGTGACGGGCAAATGCAAGACTTAACTGGCAAGCGAATCAAGGTACAAACTTCCGGCGATTGTTATTTTGCGGTCGTGCAATCCGTCAAGCGACAAAGCTGGACGGTAGCGCTAGAAGATGATCCCGTTTTTAAGGTGATTCCTTCTGACGGAATCGAGCAAGGCATTGTCCAGATTGTTGATGGTGTGAATGATTTGAATTTTCCGGTGGTTGAGGGTAGCCAGTGGCTATTTCACGGGCTGGAAATCAAGGTGATTTCAGTAACCGGCGATCTTGTGGTTTGTGATTCTCGCCTAGGGAAAACTACCCTAGCAGCCGCCTGCTTTACTCGCCTAACCCTGATTGGTTAATTCCCACTATTAGGGGTTGCGACTCCTAATAGCTGGGATTTTGCCAGCGCCGATTCTCTAGTTTTGTGGGGTTCTATGCAGTTTTTTGTTGATGAATTTGGGCAAGCGACTTGCTCGCTTACGGTTGGATCTCGCCATTTTCTGGTGTGGCACGCCCAGAACGGCTACTCAATCAACGTCCTGTCATGGGTCGGGAAAAAACCTCAACCCGGCCCCCTGTCGCCGTCTGGCTTGGGCAAGTGCTTTACCACCTGGGGCGAAATAGAGAGCGCCTATAAAACCCTGCGCCCATTCGTTCCGGCGATCGCCAAAGGGGTTGACGCTCTCGCTATGACTGATGAGCCGGTAGCAGCCCCCAAGCCGGTAGCAGCCCCCAAGCCTGTGGTGATTCAGCGGGATTTGTTCGGGAAGATTACCAGCGTTCGATCGCTCACTCCCAAGCCAGTAATTGAGCAGTTGAGCTTGGTTTAACTCGGTTTGACCGCAAATACCTAGGGCTAATCGCCCTAGGCACTACAAAAACTTCTGAGGCGTTATGAGTCGAGTTTTATTGGACGGTGTTCCCGCTTGGATGACTGGCCAGAGTCGAGCCATTGCCCTAGGGCTGCTGTCCTGTGGATGGTATCGGGGCGAGCCGTCGCGAGATACGGACGGTCATGAGTTGATCGCAACACGCGGCGAATGGGCGCTCTACAGCGCCTATGGCGAACCGATTTTGTCCTGGGTTTTCGGTGATGAATGGTTCTCGTTTGACTGGTCTGAGTATTGGAGTCCTGACGATCCGCCAGAAGATGATGTCACCGCGCCAGCGGCTATCAATCGAGCGCTGCAAGACCTTGCCTTAGCAAACCTTGGGCGATCCATCCAAAATGCCAAGCCGGACGGGACGGAGGAACAGCAATTGAGCCTGATTTAGAAATAAGCCTGTTACCCGCTTGACACTTGCCGGTGACAGGCTTAATATCGAGAACAACCAAAGCGTGTTACAGGCTATGACTGAAGAACAAGATAAGGAAGATCGGCGCTGGTGGGCACAGGGAGCCGATCGCCCTGAGGGGTTTGGCGGCAAAACCTCAACAACCTGGGCCGCAAAATGGCAAAACACCCCATCGGCAACGATTCGACTACCAAAAGCGTTCCATGAGGCACTGACAGAAATCGCCCGTCAGGCTGATCAGCAAGATGACCCGATCGCATGGCTGCAATCCCTTCGCCCAGCCCAGGATGCAGCCGCCATCGAGGAGGGGGAGTGGGACGGCTACAACGTCGCTCAATTGCGCCAGGCGGCCCGTGAGCGTGGGCTGAAAACGGCTCGTAATGCCAATCGGGCTGAATTATTGGAGTTCCTGGGCGCAACTAGTAAGTAATCCTTACCAGTTGCCACAAAAAACCGCGATCGGCCACTCGCTGGCCGATCGCGGTTTCGCTTTGGAGTTTGGTTCATGCGCAAACACAGTGTAGCGATCGTCGCATAACTATTCGGGGGGTAGACTTTCACAGGGGATGCCGTCGCCATCAGAATCTAGGCGCGGGTTTGTCGGTAGCGCCTCTTTGGACTCAGCCTGGGTTGCGAAGTCGCTACAGGTGGCATTGGCTGGAATGGCGGACTCTGTAGGCGTGGCTTGTGGATCAGAGCCGGAGTTGGCCCACCAAGCCAACAGCCCCAAAAATCCAAACAGGATGACCGCTAGAACAGCCAGCGCCAAGCACCCAAACAGCACAGTTTTAACTGAGTCCTGCTCTTGGTCGTTCATGGTAAATCCTAGGGGCAGCCTGACTCTGAGTTATCGGGGAGGCGAGTTTTGCAGAGTTTTGCCCCGGACAGGTCTGCACCCGTTGCATCGTTGAGCATGGCTCCGGTGAGGTTGGCTCCCTTGAGATTGGCCCCGGTCAGGTTGGTTTCGTCCAGCCGCGCCCCGGACAGGTCTGCACCGCTGAGATTCGCCCCGGATAGGTTTGCGCCTTTCAGGTATGCCTCCCCGCTGAGATCGACTCCCTTGAGGTTGGCTCCGGTGAAATCAGAATCACGGAAGTCGCCGCTGGAGAGGTTGGAGCCGGTGAGGTCTGCCCCTGAGAAATTCGACTTCTCGAAATAACCCTGACTGAGGTTTGAGCCAGCCATTTTGCGGTTACTGAAATCTGCTTGGCGACGATCGCAACTTTTGCCGGTGCAAACGACGGAGCCATTAGACTCACAGCCGGTGATCAATGCAATGAGTAATAAGGCGAATGCGGTTGTTTTCATGGTGCATTCCAACACTCACAGGACTCTACAGCCCAAAGTGAGACAGGGCGACGATCGAGGTCACAAAGCAAAAACCCACCCGAGCGATCAGGTGGGTTCTGCTTGATGGCGGCATTAGCAGCCGTATTGCTCTGGTTCAAACGCGGACAGGATTTCATCAAACGAACACCCAGTAAGCTCCATGAGCCGCTTGATTTGAGCCAAGGTAAATCGCTGATTGGAAAACTTACCCCGTTCCCAGTTGCTTACCGTGCTTGGCGACACGTCAATGGCAACCGCAAATTGTGCTTGCGTAAGTCCGGTCTTGGATCGTAGTTCTGCCACGGCGGTGACTTGCTGCTTGACATGAGTTGTTAGGGACATGATAATCTTTGCTAGCAACTGTTGTAAATAGCCATTGCGAACGAGGCATTTTGCAACTGTTGAGGTCAGGGATGGGCTGCAACCCACCCCTGACTAGATACCCACGAATCCGTAGACTCGCTTTGCAACTGTTGCGTGTATCTACTGAAGATTCTAAGGGTATCGCGCTAGACGACAACGAAAAACCTTCTTTTCACAGTCCCCGCGATGCATCAAAATTTACACGCCCCTTTCGCAGAGTCGAAAGAGGGGCCGGACATTCGGATCGAAAAGCTGGAGCTGCGAGTAGATCAGCTCACCGAATTTGGGTTTAAGTTGCTGCGGATCGTCCGCCAACAACAGCTCCAAATCAGACACGATCGCTCTCTCCTGAGAGCCGCCTTGATCGATCGGGCCAGCTCGGTTTCGCCGGAACTCTTGATCAGCCAGATTGACGCGCTGCTACCCGAAGCTTCCGCCGGACTACTGGCCCAGTTAGCAGCGCTGGAGGGTTGGCACGATGACTAAGCAACGCATTCTGCCGATCTCGATTGGAAAGGTTGGCGATGACCCATACCTCAAAGCCCATGAGGCAAAGAACAGGGGCGAACACAGAAACGCTAAAGACCTTCTCTTCCAAGCGGCCGTAATGCTTGGGGTTCATAGCTTTTGGACTGAAGACCCAATCTCGGACTGGGAAATCAACCTGGCAAAGGTTGATCATGCCTGGGGGCGCTCCCAGAAAGTAGACAGACCGAAACTGAATCGCCGCGATCGACGTAAAAACAATTCCAAGAAGCAGCTAGCCCTGGCTGTTTTGCGGACGCTAGAGGCTGACTTGCTGGAGGGATTCAGCGATGACTAACCTGAGTCGCCGCCACTGCCACGCCGATCCCTATTTGCAGAAACAAGTGGCCGCCCATGCCTACGCGATCGCCAGCGGCCGCACCGTCGCCGCTGCCGATGCCGTTTGGCGGATGGCCAGTCATCTGGAAATCATCGAGCCAGGGCAACAGATTCTCAGTGCCAGCAACCTGGACGACCTACAGCAGCAATTGGCCGATCGCGGCTACAGCCTCATCGGAGTGCCCCGCCATGGTTGACCCCGACCAAAACCCGGCAATCCTGCGCTCCGTGCGCTGCTCCTTGAGGCTGATTGCCGTGATTTGCAGCCAGTTGCGCGACGGGCTACCGGTCTTGGCGGGCGATCGGCCCACCGAAGCCCAGTGCCAAGCCATCCTCTCCCTGGATGCAGCCCTAGCCCAGGCGAGCAAGACCGCCGGAGCCGCAAATCTTGCTCTAGGAACAATCCCCGTCGAACCGAGAATCACGCACTACCTGGTGCTCGAAGATTCCGACCTCGATCGGCTGTGCCGCGCCCCTTCCAATCCCCCGCGTCGCCGCCGGCGGCACACCGGCAAATTTCTAATCGCCTACAAAACTCGCCTGAAGTAATCACCATGCCCAACAAGAACGACGACGCTAAAAGCTGGCTGGCAACCTTGAAGATTCTCGCCGAGAACGCCGTGAACACGATCCCCTCCGATGCTGACCTCAGCCCCGAGGCGATCGCAAAAGCAATCAAGGAAGGCGCAACCAACACCGGCCGCGTGTCCTCCAAAGACTTCCAAAAGAGCAGCGAGGGCTAGAGGCATGGATACCAAGGAATTTCGCGCACAGAGCGCTCAAATGTTTATGGCAGCCCTGATTGCAAACCCTGAAGTGGTTGCACCGCCAGGGGAAGCCGAAGAGGTTTTTGCCGAAGCCGCTGTCGGCTACGCGATCGCCCTGGAGCGGGAGTTAGCCAAACGCGCCCTCGAAACCAAGCCCGAAACCGCGACCTCCTGGGCGCACGTTATTGAGTCCGTCATTGAATCAACGCTTCAAGATGCCGTTGACAACGACGAGGACTTGTCCCCACAGGCGATCGCTCAAGCGGTGATCGCCGGGGCGATCGCCTCCGGTTGCACCACCCCGAAGGCATTGCAGGAGGTGATCGATAATGCCTAAAGCCCTCCGCAACGCCGCCCTCTGGGCAAAAGATTGGGTCAACGCCGCCATGCACGACCCGCACTTCTGGATGATGCGTTTCTGGACGCTCCGATTGGTCTCAGTCCATTTCGATGGAGACGATGGCTGCCTGGAAATGTCGATCAGGATTTACCCAGATAACCCCAGCTTCCGACTGCACCACCCGTCCGAGTGGGCCGATTGGGGTATATCACCGATCGCTTTCGCCTATCCACGCACGATCGTCCTCACCGAAGGCGAAAAAGAAGCGATCGATCACTCCGACATCCCCTTCTAAGCGCACACCGTCGCCTGAAACCACCAAAACTCGTTAAGCGCTGTTTTTTTTCAGAACCTCGAAAATTGCTACACTGCTACACTCCCAATCCCCAAAGCCTTACCCAGCAACGGATTCGGGCAGTGTAGCAACAAAAAAACTGCTACACCGTCGCTACACTGCTACACCGAAAAGCAAGTGTAGCAGTGTAGCAGTCGTGTAGCAGTTGTGTAGCAATCTTGAATCGTTAAAGCGTTGACTAGCAAAGGGTTTCAGGCGTTTTGGTGTAGCAGTGTAGCAATTTCTGCCCTCTCCAAAAAAAACCATGCCTGCAACTTACGCACCGCCAAAGCTGGAGTCTCAGCACTTGGCCGAGTGGATTGCGTCAGGGGTTTGCGACGAGATTATTCGCCTCAACGTTCGCAGCCTTGACGATCCAGGGGAAATCAAAAAGCTTCTCAATAACCAATCCGCCCGCAGGTGGAAAACCTGGGAAGGTGGCCCCGGCTGGTGGGTGTCCGGCGTTGACCCAGAAACCGGACTCCCCACCCCGGCGGGCGCACAATTCAAGCCCGACACGCATTATTTGCCGCAACGCGCCGAACCTGGCACAAAGCCTCGTAAGTATCTTAACTCGGAAGGCTCAGATACTTCGCCGCTGTTCCTCGACACGGGCGATCCAGCGTTTTGGCCCAACACCCGCCAATCGGCCCAACACCCGATCGTCATCACCGAGGGAGCCAAAAAAGCGGGCGCGCTCCTCAGTTCCGGCCTGGCCACCGTCAGCATTCCCGGCGTGTGGAATGCCCAAAAGGATTGCAAATTCAAGCCAGAGTTAGAGCCGTTTTTCACGGTGGGCCGCCAGGTTTACCTGGCCTTTGACTCCGATGTGATGCAGAAATCAAGCGTTTTCTACGCGCTCGATCGGCTCGGTCGTTACCTGGCTACCGCTGGTTGCACCGTCGCCATCCTTGATTGGTACAGCGCCAACCCCGCCGCACCCAAGGGAATTGATGACTGGCTGGCCACCTTGCCCGAGTCCGATCGGCCCGCCGCCCTAAAATCCCTCACCCAATCCGCCCGCCCCTTCGAGATTTGGCGCAAAACCGCCCAACAACGCCTCAAAGATGCCAAAGAGGAACAGCAGCGCACCGCCAACACGGGCAAACTCCCCGCAAACACCCAAAAGACCTTTGTGCAGGAGGCTTTCGAGGCGCTATACCAGCCCACCGGCCCATGGGTTTGCCTCAATGGCGATCTGCACCGCTGGAATGGCAAATACTACGAGCGATCGCCCGAAGAGGTGGAGATCGCCAAGATCGCCCGCTTTCTCGAAAACCATGTGGTTTACGTCAAAGACAAGGAAAGCGGTGACGAAATTCCCACCACCAAATACGCCACACCTTACTACGCCAACCAAGTCCTGGCCTGGGCCAAAAGCAAGGCCTCCTGTGACTTGCGAAACGTCAACCCAGCCGGTGGCCTCAATTTGGCCAACGGCTACCTGGAAATCACATGGGACGGACGCACCCCACGGTGGGAACTGAAGCCCCACAGCCCCAAGCGCATCTTTACCTTTTGCAGCCGCGCCGAATATCGGCCCGATGCCGACCCCACCGCCTGCGATCGGATGCTCGACTGCCTCGACCCGGCCGCCCGCGAGATTTTCCTACGCTCGATCGCCGCATCCCTCGACCTGGCCACCGTCCGCCGCCACTTGGGTCGCACGATCCGCGCCCTGTTGCTTCAGGGCACAGGCAGCAACGGTAAGGACACCTTGCGCGAAGTCACCGCCGAACTTTACGGCCGCACCGGCATGGCCAGCACCAGCTTTGCCGACTGGATGCAATACGACTCAGGCCGCAAATTCCCGATCGCCAAATTGGAAGGGGCGCGGATCAGTTGGTCGCCCGAAAACTACAGCAGCACCAAACTCGACCAGCTCCAGGCGCTGAAGCAGGCGATTACCGGCGACACCCTCAGTTTTGAGGGCAAAGGGAAGGACGAAAAAGAGGGCGTGAGCCAGGCGATTTTCCTGTTCAACATCAACGACCCGCCGCAGATTAGCGGGGCCCTGGAAGCAATCAAAAGCCGATATTCGATCATTCGGTTCGAGAAAACCTTCAGCGATCACCCGATCGCCGCCATGAACCAGCTACGGGCCGAACCGCGCTTCAAATATGACCCCGAATGGGTGATTTCCAGCGTGTTACCGGCTTATCTCAACCGCGTGTTACAGGCTTTAACCGACCTGATGCGCGGGGGCATCGACTTCTCCTCAACCGAACGGGCCATGGAGGAAACCCGCGAGCGCACCGAACACCTGTACGCCTTCTGCAATGACTCCGAATTGGTGGAAGCGCCCGCCCATCGCACCTACCTAAACGAGATTTGGAGCCGCCTACAGGACTGGTATGTGGGCAACGGAACCCTCGTGATTGAGACCAGCGTGAGCGGCAAGACCGATCGCCAATGGTTTGATCAGCCGAATCCGAGGGACAAGAACGTCAAAGCCCCCAACCAACTGCCCGCAAGGCTTCAGGGGCTTTTCCCCCGAGTCGGCAAAGGGCGCGACAACGTGGGCTACTACCTGACCGGCTTGGCCTTCAAGGATGCGATCGCCGCGTCGGAGTCCGAAACCGTTGAATCGCCCGAAATGCCTGCCCCCGCGACCATTGCCCCCATCGCCAATACGTCCGGCAAGCGCCGCTATTGAGCCATGTTTCGATTTTTAGCCCCCGAAACCCACCCGCGCGTGGATGACTTGCTGTTTTCACCGTCCCTATCGCAGTTCGCGCCGCACCTGTTGCTCGATCGGTGGCTGGACGGGTCTGACCAATTCCGCCTGCTGCTGTGCGACACCACAAGCCCGTCTCTGATTGAGTTCGAGGATCTACTTGCGGGCTGGGAGTTTTTCCCGCTACCGGGCGATCGGGTCATTCTGAACACCGCCCGTTGGGTTGGGCACTGCGCCGCCCAACTCCGCGCCGCCGAAATGGCCGCCAGCGCCGAGGGCGATCGTACTCCCGAACAGTGGGAAGCCTGGCGAGCCGTCAAGCACTGGCAAGAGGCGATCGACTCCCGCTGGCAATTCCAAGCCTTTGACCTGCTGAATCAGCCCAAAGGCGGCCGACTCAGCACTATCCGCGACAGCGACGGCACACACCACGTCGTGCCCACCCGCTGCCTGCACGTCCTCAGTTACCGCTATCCCCCAACCCAAGCCCAGGAGGTCGCCTAATATGCCATTCGTTGTAGAACAAATCAGCACCGGCAAGCGAATTTGCGCCTTTGACTATGAAAACACACAGCAAATTCGTGACTCTTTTCAAGCAAGTGATATTCGGTGTCCATGTTGCAAGTCGGAAATGATCTTGGTTGGCTCCAACCTCAAGGCAATTCATTGGCGACATAAAGCAAGGATGTCTACTTGCCCTTCCATCAGGGAGGGGGAAAGCGCTTTGCACTTCATGGCAAAGAAAAAGCAATTTGAGATCCTAAAAGCAAAGAGTGTGTCCGGTCGCTACACCGTTGAAGTAGAGTATCGATTTCCGAATGCAGGAAAAAATGGGAGGATCGCCGATATTGCGATGTTTTGCTCTGATGGCTCAATTGTCGTTTTTGAAATTCAGTTATCAAGAATTCCTGTCGGAGAAATCGAAGAGCGAACCGCCGACTATTCAGAGCAAGGCATTTTCTGTGTTTGGATGTTTGGAGAAACTGCACTTGATGCCAATGTTATGAGGTGGAGTTACACCAACTTTGGCGGCTACAACCTCATTCAATTTGATGATGCCATGCCTAGATTCTCTGATCGGGTGGTAAGGGTTCAACAATATAGCGCTCAAGCAATTTCAGCAATCAACCAGGATTTTCGAGATCCCTTATCGCTGATCTGTGCAATCAAAAACCTCCCTCGCCCAAAGAATTAGAAGGGGCAAATCATGCCGATGAATCGCAAGCTTTACCCCAAAAACTGGGAAGCAATCGCCCGCGAAATCAAAGAGGCCGCCAACTGGACTTGCCAACAGTGCGATCGCCCCTGCCGCCGCCCTGGTGAAACCCTCTTCGACTTTGAGACGCGCATCGCCGAACACCACGCCGAAACCTGGGCCGCCGACCTCTACGAAGAAATTGATGACGACGAATTTGGCTCGGTTGTCGTGACGCGCGATCGCCGGTTTGTCCTCACCGTCGCGCACCTCAATCACCGCCCCGAAGATTGCCGCCCCGAAAACCTGAAGGCGCTATGCACGGTTTGCCATTGCCGCATGGACATCGCGCCCAACGCCCTAGCCACCAAACGGGCGATCGCCCTAGAGCGCCAGGGCCAACTAAACCTACTGGACTTACTGCAATGACCCCACAGCAACTACACGATCAACGGAAGCACCTCGAAGCCGAGACGATCGCCCTCCGTGACCACTGGGGCGACGAATCCCGCCCTGTCACCCCGGAACTGGTGCAGCGATCGCGCAACTGGACAGCCCTCCATCTGCAATGGTTTGACGATTGGGCCGCCCATTGGGCCGAAGTTGATCGCGCCGCCGCCGACCTACCGCCATCGATGAGGATCGACTAACCGATGGCATCCCCCAGCATCAAAGGGGCGATCGCCCAGAGCAATGGGCGACTCAAACGGGACGGGTACAGAGTGGCGATCGTCCTGGTGCGCGATCGCCTCTACCTCCAGGCCACACTCCCACCCGCCCCTAGCAGCAAAAAAGCAGAACCCCACCAGCAAAAACTAGCCCTCAAACTGCCCGCCAACAACGACACCCTCAAAGTAGCCGAACGGCGGGCGCGGGAATTGGGCCAGCAGCTCCAGACTGGCGAATTTGATTGGACGCTGTGGCGCGATCGGCCAACCCAAACCGACTGCATCGCCGATTGGGTCGCCAAATTTGAGGAGGACTACTGGGCCCGCCGCCCCAAAACGCCCAACACAGAAGTGACCTGGGCTGTGGACTACGCCGGCCCATTCCGCCGCCTGCACCCCTACGAACCGCTGACCGCTACCGCGATTTTGGAAGCGGTCAAAACCACCAACCCCGACACCCGCACCCGTCGCCGCGTGTGCCTCGCCTACCAGGCCCTAGCGCGATTTGCTGGACTGGCGATCGACCTCAAGCCCTACCGGGGCAACTACGGCCCCGAGAAGGTGGCCTCACGCCAAATCCCCTCCGATGCCGACATCCTGGCAACTTGGGAGCGCATCCAGTCGGAGGAGTGGCGCTGGGTTTTTGGAATGCTGGCCGCCTACGGGTTGCGCCCCCATGAGGTGTTTTTCTGCAAGTTCGATCGCTATCCCCGGCTGCGAGTCACCGAGGGCAAAACCGGCCCGCGCCTCGTTTATCCCCTGATGCCCGATTGGCCCGATCGGCTCGGATTGCGGGCCATCCGCTTACCCAACTGCTCCGGCGCAAGTCACGCCGCCCTCGGCCACCGGGTGGCAAATGCATTCGCACGAATGCGGATACCGTTTCCGGCCTACTCCCTGCGGCACGCCTACGCCATCCGAGGCATTGGCCGCCAATCAAGCCCCGTTATGGCTAAATCCCTCGGCCATCGCCTCGATGTGCATTGCCAGATCTATCAGAAATGGCTGACAGAAACCGACCTCGATCGAGCCTGGCAAAACCCCAAACCTTAAGCCTTAATTTCCCACCTTAAACAGCGTTACCGCCCTCGAATTTCCCAAGGGCGGTAACGCTTGCTGTTATTAGGTTTTGGATGAAGGCGGCACCCAGATTCGAACTGGGGGTAAAGGATTTGCAGTCCTCTGCCTTACCACTTGGCCATGCCGCCCTGCGCCGGATTGATTGAATCGGCAGATGCCATTTTTGCATCAGTTCTGCGTTTGAGCAACCCCTCGGGGCAGATTTAGCGCAAAGTTGTGGCGATGACTGCCGGGAAGCGCGATCGCCCCTTGGGAAAACGCCCAGCCCAGCAGCCGGATCGATCGCCCTAGTCCGCCAAGCAGGCCTGGAGTTGCGCCAACAGCGTCTGCTGATCCAAGTTTTGACCAATCAGCACCAACTGATTCTTCGGTTGGCCTTTCCACAGATCATCTTCAAGGGTAAACCGCTTACCCGACAGGTGAAAAATGTGGCGCTGTTCGCTTTCTTGGAACCACAAAATTCCCTTAGCGCGGAACACAGCTTCCGGCAATTGATCATCCAAAAAGCCCTGAAATTTGCGAATCGCAAAGGGGCGATCGCTCTGGAATGACACCGAGATAAACCCATCATTTTCCAGGTGGTGGGAGTGGTGATGATGGTCGTGGTGATCGCCATGGGCATGATCATGATGATCGTGTTCACAATGGCCATGATCATGATCGCAGTGGCTGTGATCATGATCATCATGCTGCTCCTGATGCGCATGATCATGATGATCGTGATCGTGATGATCATTCCCAGTCGTTTGGGCCGGTTGGTAATATTGATCGGACTCAAATAAACCAACACTCAGGATCAAGGGCAACGGCACTTTTGAATTTTCGGTTCGCAAAATTCGTGCGCCCTGTTTAATTTCCCGAATTCGATGTTCTAGGGATTCAACAACCTCGGGATCCACCAAGTCCGTTTTGTTGAGCAAAATAATATCGCCATAGGCAATTTGGCTGTAGGCCGCTTCGCTATTAAACAAATCCAGGCTGAAATTGGCGCAATCGACCACGGTCACGATCGAGTCTAGCCGGGTCATATCCCGCAACTCGGTGCCCAAAAAGGTCAACGCGACGGGCAATGGATCGGCGAGGCCCGTGGTCTCAACCACTAGGTAATCAATCCGTTCATCGCGCTCCAGAACTCGATAAACCGCATCGACCAAATCATTATTAATGTTGCAGCAAATGCAGCCGTTAGACAGTTCAATAATGCTGCTGTCATCGGAAACTTCAACAATCAATTCTTGATCAATACCAATTTCGCCAAACTCGTTCACCAAAACGGCTGTTTTTACGCCATCCTGGTTGTTCAGAATATGGTTAAGCAAGGTGGTTTTTCCACTGCCCAAAAAACCAGTAATGATCGTGACAGGTAGGCCCAATTTTGGGGCCGCCATGATCGAGTTTGGGGTGGTGGCGTTTTGACTGGAGACCATAGGGCGTGGGGATTGGGAATCGAGAGTCTCTATGCGATCAACATTTAAATCGACATTTAAATCAATATTTAAACTGTCTGAGACATTTAAACTGTCTGAGAACTATTCTCAAGGATAGCGGAAGCAGCGGCTTGTGGTGATGTTGGGTGCGGTGTCGATCGCGCGGCCATGCAACAGTTTTTGGGCCAAACTTGCGGGATGGATTGGCGGGACGGATTGGCAGGATGAATTACATCGATCGCCCCTCGTCGATCGCCCGCAGCCCAAAGTAGGTGACGATTAGCTCTGCCGCACCCGTATTGGCAATTTCGTGAACCTCGTGGGGCGACACCGCAATGCACACACCGGGCGCGAGGGCATAGACCGTGCCATCGACGGTCATTTCACCCGTGCCGGCCTCAATCAAAAAGACTTCGTGCATATCGCTGTGGGCGTGGCCGGGCGAAACTTGGCCGGGGCCAAAGCGGGCCTGCGAAAAGTTGGTCAGGTGCGGCAACTCACCGCTGCGGAGCAGGACTTGCTTGCGGATCTCCGGGTTGTGGGAGACGCGATCGATCGGGACTTCAGCCAGCGAAATATGTTTCATAACCCATCACCTCCTCGATCGTCAGGGGCCGCAGGGGCCTCCGTCGCCGTCAGGTCGGACGGAGGCCGCTCATCGCTCCAAGCCCACCAGGCGGCTCCACAGCGACATCCATAAAATTCTTGCCATTTGCGGCGGTAGGTTTCGGTCAAGACGGGCGATCGGCGGTTAATCCACACGCGCTCGGCCTCCACCACCGATGCTCCACAGGTCGGGCAGCAAAACCCAAACGCATGGGCCGCTGAGTCAGTCCAATCAGGCGAATCCGGTGCAAAGGCATCCATAGGCATTGGGCCGACATTACGCCAACGTGAATTCCAGGGCGATCGAGTGGCAATCAACCACCCTCTTGCATTTTAATTTGGGGAGCGCTCCTATATTTACAGCTATTTACAGCGTTTATTCCCCACGCCAACCCCAGCGCCGCCGCGACTCCTCGCGCGATCGCGGCGTTGGGCGACCCCATTCCCCCGTTCCCCCATGAGCTATCTCAATCTCGTTTCCTTTCTGGGCATCTTTGGGCTGTGCGGCGTGGCCTGGCTCTTTTCAGAAAATCGCAAACGGATTCCCTGGCGCACCCTTGCTTGGGGGGTTGGACTGCAACTGATTTTGGGACTATTGATTTTTCGGGTTCCCTTCACCCGCGATCTGCTAGACGTGTTGAACAATGCCTTTAATGGCCTATTCACCGCGGCCGAAGCCGGGGCCCGCTTTGTGTTTGGCCCGCAAACGGTTCCCAAGGTTTTTGGCGAAAATCCGCCGTTGGGCTACATCTTTGCCGTCCGGGCCCTGCCCACGATCGTCTTCTTTTCTGGCTTCATTGCCCTGCTCTACAACATCGGCGTGATTCAGCCGATTACCAACTTTTTTGCGCGGGTGTTCTATGGGGCAATGCGCTTGAGCGGGGCCGAGGCCCTCAGCGGAGCGGCGAATATTTTTGTGGGCATCGAAGCCACCATTGTGGTCAAACCCTTTTTGCAACGGATGACGCGCAGCGAGCTATGTGCGGTTTTGGCCTGCTGCTTTGGGACGGCGGCTTCTTCGACCTTGGCGATCTATGTCGGTTTGTTGCAGCCGGTGTTTTCCAATATTTTGGGACACCTGATTTCGGCATCGATGATGGCGATTCCGGCTTGCTTTGTGCTGTCGAAGATTCTGGTGCCGGAAACGGAAGTGCCCTTGACGGCCCATGGAATTCCTACGGAGGCGGAGGCGGCGGTGTTGGCCGGCGGGTCGATCGAGCCGGTGGGCCCGGGAGCCGATCGGCGCGGGCGAGTGAGTGCGATGGATGCGGCGATCGAGGGGGCCTTGGATGGGGTAAAGATGGCGGTTTCGATCGCGGCAATTCTGATTTTGATCGTCGGTCTTGTCACGCTGGTGGACAGTTTGTTTAAGGCCCTGGGCGGGCTGCCGGGGCCGATCGGCGATGTTTTCAAAGTCGTGACCCTGGCCAACCTGGAGGGCTTGTTATTCTTTCCGCTGACCCTGCTCACGGGCGTGGCCTGGGATGATGCCTGGGCGGCCTCGGTAACGATCGGGCGGCGACTGTTGGAAACGGAAATTCCCGCCTATCAATCCCTGGCGGAGCTGCGGCGGACGGAGGCCATTAGCGATCGCACCCTGCTGATTGTCAGCTATGCCCTGTCAGGGTTTGCGCACATTCCATCCGTCGGCATCTTTGTGGGCGGCCTGAGCGCCATGATTCCCAAACGGCGGCAGGAGGTGGAGAACCTGGGTTGGCGGGCGTTGTTTGTGGGAACCCTGGCTACCCTGATGATCGCCTGTGTGGCAGGGTTCTACGATGATGGCAGCCCCAATATTTTGGGTGCGCCCCTGCCGCCGCCCAAGGCCGCTCCGGCGGCCGCCCCAACACCTCCTAAGCCCGTTGCGGCCCCGGCTCCAGCGGCGGCCCCGGCCACCGCGCCGACGATTCCCGCACCGCGATAGGCCTGCACTAGCGGTCTATGCCTGGGTTCGGGCCGATTCAGGCATCGGTTCAGGCATCGATTCAGGGGGCAATTCAGGGGGCAATTCAGGGGGCGAGCTTTTTGGGGACTGGATTGCCGATCGATCCGAGCGATCGATTTCGGCCGAGTCCGATCCAGGCTGCCCCATTTTCGTCTAGGGTATTGAGTTTGATGGGATTGGTTACGTGGTGGGGCGATCAATGCCGAATCCTGAGCCAGAAATTTTGCGTTTGTTGGACTTGCTCCCCGCGTCGGCCCGAATGACGGTGAAGCTGATCAGTCGGCCCGAGCAACTGTCCGTGCTGGTGGCTCCTTTTCCGCTGCCCTGGAAGCGCGATCGCCCAATCTATGTGAATTTCGACCTGTGGCGGCGGATTCCGCGCCCCCAACGAGACTTACTCCTGTTGCGTCAGTCCTGCTGGGTGATGGGGGTGCGCTGGGTCGAACCCAACTGGTACCAAGGAGCCGCCCTGGTGGGGTTGGCCAGCGCCGCCTGGCAGATTAGCCAGGGCGATGCATTGGGGGCCGTGGCTTCGGGAGGGCTGGTGGGGTTGGCCGGTTGGCAAATTTGGCGCAATAACCAGCGCACCGAACGGGAACTAGAAGCGGATTTTGATGCGATCACCCTGGCCAGCCGCAGGGGATACAGTGAGCAGGAAGCGGCCCGCACGCTTTTGGAAGGGATTGAAACCGTGGCTCAACTGGAACGGCGACCGGGGATGGAATTTATGGAGCTGCTGCGATGTCAGCGCTTGCGGGCGATCGCTGGGTTGTCGCCCCTGGGGACCAGTCGTGAGCTATAGCCATGGGTCGTAGCGCGGGTTGTCGCGGACTGGCTCGATCGGGAGCGATGCTGCTCCTCGCTCTGGGCGTTGGGTTGGGGGCCTGCGGGCGATCGACCCCCAGCGCCAAACTGGCCGATGTGCCCCTGTCGTCCGGGGCCGAGCTAGCCTCGATCGACACCAGCCCCACCGTCACTGCGCCCCCAGCCCCCTTGGGCTACGACTACCAAGCCCCAAACCGTAGTTTTCGGATTCGCTTTCCGGCCCCGCCGGACACCCGCACCAGCCCTTGGGTCGCCGCCCACTATGACGGTGGCACGCGGTTTTACTACGCGCGGGGCGATGCACCCGGCCCGGCCCTGAGCACGGCCGATCGAGCGCAGTTGGATGACTATTTTCAGGTTGTGGCAAAAGGGGTCGCCCTCCAATTTGGCGCACCCACCGTCCTGCGATCGGAACGAGTGCGATCGGCGAGTTTACCCACCCTCAAATTTGCGTTTCGCAACAAGCGCGGCATTCAGTACGACGCGAGGGCCATTTTTCGGCCTGACCATGGCCAACTCTTTGTGCTGGTTTTTGGCACAACGGACGGTGAATCACGGGTTGGATGGCCGGAGGCACAAACCTTTTTTCAATCGTTTCAGCCCCTGAAGCCGGACGATCCTGACCAATAAGCGCCTGAGGTAAGGGGGCGATCGCTGCGATCGTCGCCCAAACTGGGATTAGTGGCATGATCTCGCACAGCTAGTCCAGTGATGTGATTTTGCCCCCTCGTCTATCGTCGCGCGCGTTTCATGTTGGATCGACCCTTGTTGAAGACCTTGACCAAATGGATCCGCTCCCTCGCGCGCGCACTAACTCAGCCGGGGATGCTGCCCTGGCGAGATGGGGTCGTGATCGCATTTTTGGTGACGCTGGTGGTGTTGACCGCGCGGGCGTTGGGATGGATGCAGGTGTGGGAGTGGGATGCGTTCGATCGGCTGGTGCGGTTGCGGCCGGCTCGGTTGGATCAGCGGGTGGCGTTGGTGCTGGTGACGGAAACGGACTTGCGCCTGTTTCGCCAGTGGCCCCTGTCCGATGACAAGTTGGCAGACTTGCTGGAAACCCTTGAGGAATATGAACCTCGGGTGATTGGTTTGGATTTGGTGCGCGATTTTCCGATGCCGCCGGGGGCCGATCGGCTCCAGCGGGTGATGCGCCAATCGACGCGCTTGGTGGGCATCCGAAAGGTGGGCGGCGAAGGCATTGCACCGCCGCCGGCCCTGGTGGCCAAACCGGAAGCGATCGGCGCGTCGGATTTGTTGCTCGATCCCGATCGCAAAGTGCGGCGGGCGATTTTGTCCCTGGCGGATCAGCAAGGTGAAACGGTCTTTGGGCTGGGATCGCAGGTGGCGCTGAACTACTTGGCCAGGCAAGCCAAGCCGATCGCCCTGGAGCCGATCGACGAGGCCGCCGGCATTTATCAGTTGGGGCGAGCAACGATCACCCCCTTCAGCGGCCATGACGGCGGCTATGTGGCAGCGATCGACGATGGCTATCAGGTGTTGATTGACTATCGCGGCTTGGCCTGTCCGAGCGACAGCCATGCCAATTGCGGGTTTCAAATCTACTCCGCCAGCGATGTCTTGAATCGCCGCGTGCCCTTGGATGCCTTGGCCGATCGATTGGTGTTGGTGGGGGTGACGGCGGAGAGCTTGGGCGATCGGTTCTACACGCCCTACAGCGACACGGATCAGGGGCCCCAGCTCACCTCCGGGGTCGAAATCCACGCGACGATCGCCAGTCAACTGGTGTCGGCAGCGATCGACGGCTGGCCGATGCTCCAGGTTTGGTCAGACTCCTGGGAAACCCTGTGGATCATGGCTTGGACTGTCGGCGGCACAGTTCTGGGCTGGACCCTGCGCCAACCGCTGCTGCTGTTTGCCATGACAGCCCTGGGCATCGTCGCGGTGATCGCCTGTGCCTGGCAGGGCCTGCAATGGATGGTGTGGATTCCTGCGATCCCGCCCATGTTGGGATTGGTGGGCGGATCCTTTGGCGCGGCGCTGGGGCTGGCCGCCAAGGAACGGCGCGATCGGCAAACGATCGCCGAGCTATTCGAGCGCTATGTCACCCCCCAAGTGGCCCAAGTGATTTGGCAAAGTCGCCATCAAATCGTGCGGCGCGGTGAATTCATTGGCCAAATCCTGCCCGCCACCGTCATGTTTACGGATTTGGTCGGGTTCACATCGATCGCCGAATCCAACCCCCCCGAGATCGTCTTCCCCTGGCTGAATGAATATATGCAAGCCATGACCCAGAGCGTGCTCGATCGCAACGGGATCGTGAACAAATTTATTGGCGATGCGATCATGGCCCTCTTCGGCGTGCCGATTCCCCAGTCCCACGATCGCCAGGTGGGCGACGATGCGATCGCCGCCGTCACCTGCGCCGTCGAAATGGGCCAGCGCCTCCAAAAACTGAACCAACAGTGGAGCGATCGGGGCCGCCCCACCGCCGCCATGCGCATCGGCATCGCCTCCGGCCCCGTCATGAGCGGCTGCATTGGCAACGTCCGCCGCCTGGAATACACCGTGATTGGCGACACCGTGAACGTCGCCGCCCGCCTCGAAAGCTATGACAAATCCTTTGACGGAGGCCTCTGCCGCATTTTCATTGAAGAAGAAACCTATCGCCATGTGCGCGATCGCTTTCCCACCCGCTTCGTTGGCCTCGTCACCCTCAAGGGACGCGAACGGGCCACAAATGTCTACCAAGTGTTGTTACCATTGCGGCCAGATATCCCATCGAAAACGCCTTAGAATTCCCAAAGATTTCAGCCCTAGCCCACGATCGTGGAGACCCATCGCTGAGGCGTGAGATTTCAATGTTGATCCTTCAATGTTGATCCATAGACAGGGTGTCAATGCGGCCAGCCAATTCCGTGAACCAACATTGAACGACTGCCCAGCCGCCGATCGAGGGTGCATCCGATCGGCTTCTACCTCCAGACGACTCCCATTCATTGTCATTTGTCATACTGCCATCTGTCATACTGCCATTTATCACATTGCCATCTATCACATTTCAATCGGTTATGACAGACTCGCTAGCCTGGCTCCTCACCGCCAGGGCAATATAACCCACTCGATCGCCGCACAACTCGCCATCGATCGAGTCCCATTGCCCAACCATCGATTCCCGATCGATCCACCCGATCGATCAGTGCCCCCAAGACAGCCCTCGATCCACCCAGGCAGGATGGCCAAACAAACCCGCAACTAAAATATTTTGGAGCCAATTCTGAAGTATTTTAGAGCCACCTTGATCAGGTATTCATTTCAAAACGGATTCCCAAGGAGGCAGCGCCGAATGCATTGGATGGCTGAAACCGATCTTTCGGGTCATTGATGAGCGGCGTAGCACGATCAGGCTCCGAGTTGAGTTCTGAGTTAGTCCTTAATTAGTCCTTGTCATGATTGACCAGGAAAGTGATCGGGATATGAATCGGGACATGAATCGGGAAACCGATCGGGACATGAATCGGGACATGGATCGGGAAACCGATCGGGGCATGAATCGGGAAACCGCACCGCCGATCGTCCCCCTGTGAAAGATACCTGGTTAACGGTTTTTCAGAGTTTACAAACGCATCTTTGTTATCCGTTTCGAGTGGATCTTCAATCGAGCGTTAAACCCCATTTTCAACCGGATTCTCAAATTTATTTCAACACGGAGTTTCAAGATAGTCCCCGATCGCTCGGTAGATCAGTGTTGCGTATTTGGTTGTGTCTATGAAGATGCCTTGGCTGCCTACGATTGTTGCTAGTGGAACCGTTGTTGCAATTTTGGCCGGGACTTGGCTGTTTGATCAAACCGATCGCGATCGACGCGTTTATGATCAACGATCGCGCGTGCTGGCGGAATTGAGTATGCTGCAAACCCAGATCCAAAGCAGCCTCCAAATTCGCGCCATGATTGGGTATGCCTTGGCGACCTACGCCACCACGCAATCTCCGCTCACGACGACGGCCTTTAAGTCCTTTGCCACAACGATCATCACTGAAGATCCGGCCATTGATGCGGTGCAGATCACCCAAGGATCCACCCTGCTGTACCGCTACCCGGCATTGCCCGCCCAGGGCCGATCGAGCCTGGCGGCCCAGCGCATTGCGGCCTGCAACAACTCCCCGATCGTCTCGGCCAGCCTGCAACCGTTGCCCTGGAGCATCGCCACCGGCAGCAACAACATCACCCGGTTTTGCGGCCTGCAGGACACCGGGGACTCATCCACCCACCTGACGCTGATCAGCACCACCCCGATTCGGAGTCGCCGACTGTTCCAAGGCTCCGCTATGCAGGCCCAAGTGGCGATCAATGTCGATCAGGTGGTCGAAGAGCTGCACCAATGGAGCAAATCATCGCTGCAACTCGCCATTCGCGTGCGGGGGCAATCTCTGGAACGGCTCTACGGCCAGGGACCCAGTGCATCTCAGCAACCCGTTCGATCCAACCTGCAAATTGGTAATAGCACCTGGGAGCTGACGGCGATCCCGACCGGTGGTTGGCAGTTCTACTCGCGCCGATCGCTGTGGGTGTGGCTGACGGGATGTTTGGTGGCGGCGGCCGGTGGATTCCAGGTGTACCGCTGGATGCAAGTGCCCGCGCGCCTGGCCGATCGGGCCCAATCCAACGAAGACCGCTGGCAATTGGCCCTCCAGGGCAACAACGACGGCATTTGGGATTGGAACGCCAAAACCGATGAGGTGATCTATTCTGCCCGCTGGAAATCCATGCTGGGCTACGCCGAAGCCGCCATCGGCAATCAGCGATCGGAATGGGTCTCGCGCATTCACCCGGACGATGTGGGGCGGGTGTTGCGGGGGTTTCAGGATTACCTCGATCGCAAAATTCCCGACTACTCGATGGAATATCGCCTCCGTTGCCAGACGGGGGACTACAAGTGGATCTTTGCCCGCGGCCAAGCCCAGTGGGACAAGCAAGGGCAAGTGGAACGGATGGTGGGATCGATTACGGATATTGACAAGCGCAAACGGGCCGAGGCGGCGCTCAAGGAAAGTGAGGAACGGTTCCGGGCGATCGTCGAACAGGCGGCGATCGGGATTTGCCAAATCGATCCCAACGGGCGCTATCTCCACGTCAACGAACGGTTTTGCAGCCTGCTGGGCTACACCGAAGCCGAAATTATTCAACAGAACTTCCAAGACCTGACCTATCCCGGCGACCTCGCCGAAAACCTCAAACAGTCCCAGCGGCTGTGGCGGGGTGATATTTCCTCGTTTTCCCTCGAAAAACGCTACCTGCGCAAGGATGGTCAGCTCCAGTGGGTGAATGTGACGGTTTCGCTGGTTCAGTCCGCCAGTGACGTGCAACCCTACACGCTCGCGCTGGTCGAAGACATCAGCGCCCGCAAGCAGGCGGAGGAACAGCTCACCTACAACGCCTTTTACGATCCCTTGACTGGGCTGCCGAATCGGAATTTGTTTGTCGATCGGCTCAAGGTCTGTCTCAGCCAGGCCCAGCGCCACACGAATCGGGTGTTCGGCGTGTTGTATGTGGATCTCGATCGGTTCAAGGTCGTGAACGACAGCCTGGGCCACCACGCGGGCGATGAACTGTTGGTGCAAATCGGGCGGCGGTTCCAAAGTTGTCTACGCTGCAATGACACGGTGGCGCGGCTCGGCGGCGATGAATTTGCGGTGATTTTGGACGAAGTGCACACCAGCGAGGAGGCTCTCTGGGTGGCCGATCGGGTGCAAAACGACCTCAAACAACCGTTCCACATCCATGGCCACGATTTCTACACCAGCGCCAGCATCGGCGTGGCCCTCAGCCAAGACCCCACCACCCAACAGCCCTACGCCAACTGGCAAACCCTGATGCGGGATGCGGATATTGCCATGTATCGCGCCAAGGCGAACGGCAAGGGCTGCTCGCAGTTGTTTGAGCCGATGCTGCACCACAGCACCCTGACGCAGCTCCAGATCGAAAGCGACCTGCGCCACGCCCTCACGAGCAGCGGCCTGCAGGTCTACTTCCAACCGATCGTCCGGCTCAAGGATATGCGGCTGGTGGGGTTTGAGGCCCTGGTGCGCTGGCAACATCCCCAACAGGGCTGGATTTCACCGGCGGTGCTGGTGGCGGCGGCGGAGGAAACGGATTTGATTGTGCATTTGGGCGAGTGGGTGTTGGCGGCGGCCTGCGCTCAGTTGCAGCAGTGGCGATCGCGCTGGGGCTGGGATTCGGGCCGCCCCCTATCGATCAGTGTGAACATTGCCGGACGGCAGTTTGCCCAGGCGAATTTGGTGCAGCAAATTGAGCGGACGCTGATCGAAACGGGCCTGCCGCCCCAGTGCCTGCGGATTGAGGTGACGGAAAGTGCGATCGCCGAGCGGATTGATTCGGTGGTGGACAAGCTCTCGCGGCTGAAGGCCCTGGGCGTGCAGTCTTGCATTGATGACTTCGGCACGGGCTATTCGTCCCTGAGTCGCTTGCAGGAGTTCCCGATCGATGCGTTGAAGGTCGATCGCTCCTTTGTGAAGGATTTGCCCCAGTCGGAGGACAGCGCGGCGATCGTGCGGACGATCGTCAACCTGGCGCGCAACCTGAACATTCGCACGGTGGCGGAAGGGATCGAAACGCCGGAACAACTCCAGTGCCTCAAACAACTGGGCTGTGACTATGGCCAGGGCTTTTTGTTTGCGAAACCGATGGCGGCGGCGGCGGCGGAAAAGCTGCTGATGGGCGATCGGGTGCTGTTTAGTGCCTAGTGCTCAACCGGCCCCGACCAGGGCGACCTTGGCGGCGGCAATCAGCGATCGAAAAAAGGGATGGGTCAAGTCCACCGGCTCGGCCGTTTCCCGGTTGGGGCCGAGCAGGCCGGTGGATTCGCCATCGACGAGGGCCAGCACTTTGCCCTCGGGGTTGCGGATTCGGAGTTCCGGCAGGCCGTCCCGATCGCCCCAGGCGCAGTTGTAGGCGCGATCGCGAAAGGTAAAACTCGCCCGTTTGGAAGCCTGCGAATTTTTGGGAGCAAGGGGTTTAAACCCCTTGTCTGGCACGGTGACAGTCACGGCTTTGTAGGGGGCGGGGCGATCGGCGACGACGGGCGATCGAACCGGGGTACTTCCCCCGACGGCGGGCCGGATCGCCACCACGTCTAGTTCCAAATTCACCGCGCCGTTCCAGTGGTTTTCCTTGAGCTGATAGGCCACATCCACCACGGGCGGCAACGGAAATGCATCACCCCAGCGCCAGGTGATCGCCTCCATTTGCGCCGTTCCGTCCGACAGCGTGAGTCGCAAATGCTTGCGGTCTTGGCCCAACTGTCGCTGCCCAACCACCTGCAACCCCGGCGACCAAAACACCGGATCCGGGTTGCCAATGCCGCAGGGGTGCAGCATATCGATTTGCTCGTACAGCTCCCCGTCCAGCTCGCCCAGGCTGGCCCGCACATCGGGCTGCACCAGCGGGCAAATATGCTCCGGTTGCAGGCAGGTTTGGGCAAATTCCCGCAACCGCGCCTCAAAAGCGGGCACATTCGCCGTCGGGAGCGAAAAGCCGCCCGCCGCCCGGTGGCCGCCATGCTTGGTCAGCAGGTCTTTGCAAAATTCCAGGGCTTCAAACACGTTGAATTCCGGGATGCTGCGGGCGGAACCGCGCACCTGTTCGGGGTTCTCCTCTTCATAAGTGCCGATGAACACGGGCGCGCCGTAACGTTCCACCAACCGAGAGGCGACAATCCCGATCGTCCCGTGGTGCCAATCCGGTTGCACCACCAGCATCACCCGCGCCGCCTTCAGATCCAAATCGCTGGCTTGATACCAGGCGTGGGCTTCCTGCTCAATTTGGTTGCAGATTTGTTGGCGCTTCTGGTTGATTTCCTCGCACTGCATGGCCCGTTCCAGGGCCTCGCCATCGTCATCGGTGGTCAGCAGGTCGATCACCACGTCCGGCTGGTGAATCCGCCCGACCGCGTTGATCCGCGGCCCCAACCGAAAGCCGATCGCCTCCGGTTTCAGGGGGCCTTTGCTGGTGCTGGCCGTGGCGTTGCCGTCCGCTTGCCCATCGCCGGCCACGTTAATCCCCGCCACCTGTTGCAAGGCGCGAATCCCAGGCACCGTGGAAAAGGGCAGCAAACTGAGGCCCCGCCTCACCCAGCGGCGATTCACCCCGGTCAAGGGCGCAAGATCGGCGATCGTCCCCAGGGTGAACAGTTGCAACAGGGATTTCCACGGGGCCGATCGCTCCATCCGCTGGGCCAAAGCGACGGCCAACACGTAGGCCACACCGACCCCCGCCAATCCGGCGTAGGGCGAGGCCGGGTCGATTAATTTCGGGTTCAGGATCGCGTTGGCGGGCGGAATTCGGGGCGGCACATCGTGGTGATCCGTGAGGATCACGGTCAACCCCAACTCCCGGGCCCGGGCGATCGGCTCGTAGGCGGCGATCCCGTTGTCCACCGTCAGGATCAGGCGGATCCCGTTTTGGTGAAACTCCTCCACGATCCGCTGGTTGATCCCGTAGCCATCGGTCATCCGGCTCGGGATCGAGGCGGTCACATCGGCTCCCAAATGGCGGAAGGCGCGGATCAGCAGGGCGGTGCTGGTCATGCCGTCCGCATCGTAGTCGCCACAAATCCCGAGCCGATCGCCCCGTTCGATCGCCTCCGCCAACAGATCCAACGCCGGGGCCAGGTCGGGAAACTCCGCGATCGGGCTGGGCAATTCCGCCAAGTCCGGATCGAGAAACAGCTCGGCCAGCTCCGGCGTATCGATGCCGCGATTGATCAGCACCTGCGCCAACAACGGCGACAGGCCCGTGGCCGCCGCAATCTCAACGGCACGATCGGCATCTTCCGGGGCGATCGCCCAGCGCGTGGCTCTCATGATTTAGCTCCGGAATGTGCAGAAAACGAATCAACCCTTACGCCATCACCATGCCGCCATCGACGTTGATCGTTTGGCCCGTGATGTAGGCCGCCGCCGGATCCGCCGCCAAAAAGGCCACCGTCCCCGCAATTTCCTCGGGCTTGCCGTAGCGACCCAACGGAATCGCCTTCAGGATGCCGTCGCTGTCCAAGCCTTCGGTCATGTCCGTGCTGATGAAACCGGGGGCGATCGCATTCACCGTAATCCCCCGGGCGGCCAATTCCTTGGCCACCGTCTTCGTAAAGCCGATCACACCCGCTTTGGCGGCGCTGTAGTTGGCCTGGCCCGGGTTGCCCATTTGCCCCGCCACGGAAGCGATGTTGATGATCCGACCAGACTTTTGCTTCAACATCACCTTGCTGACGGCCTTCGTGCCCAAAAACACGCCCGTCAGGTTCAGGTCGATTACTGCCTGCCAGTCTTCCAGCTTCATCCGCAGCAGCAGCGTGTCGCGGGTGATCCCGGCGTTGTTCACCCACACATCCACCCGGCCCCATTTGTCCAAGGTGGCTTGCAACAGCGCGTCCACCTCGTCCGGCTTGGACATGTCGGCTTTCACGGCGATCGCCTCGCCCCCGTTCCCGGCAATTTCCGCCACCAAGCTTTCAGCCGCCCCGCTGGAGGCCGCATAGTTCACCACCACCTTGGCTCCTTCGGCGGCCAGCGCCAAAGCCGAAGCCCGGCCAATCCCCCGAGAAGCCCCGGTCACAACAGCCACTTGGTTTTGCAGGCGGGTTCCAGTCACGGTTACAAGCTCCCAAAAACAGATTTAAGACAACGAATCCAATATCAAAATCCACCCTCGGTAGGGGCGCAACGCCTTGCGCCCTCCGGTTCGATCAATTTGGGCAGGACTGGGCGCACGGCGGTGCGCCCCTACAGGGGTAACGATTAAGGTTGGGCCGATCGCGCCGCGTAATGGGTTTGCACATCGGCGATCGAGAACAGCGCCTCAAAGGCCAAGCCGTGTTGCGCGTAAAGTTCCGCGCCGCCCTGCAGGCGATCGACCACGGCCAAGACCCGATCGACCTTGTAGCCCGCTTCCCGCAGGCGATCGACCGCCTTCAGGGCCGACCCGCCCGTCGTCACCACATCTTCGAGCACCACCACCGACGAACCCGGCTCCAGGGCCGGCCCCTCGATGTAGGCCATCGTGCCGTGGCCCTTGGCTTCCTTACGGATGATCAGGGCAGAAATCGGGCGGTTTTCCAGCGCCGACACCACACTCACCGCCGACACCAACGGATCCGCCCCCAGGGTCAACCCGGCCACCGCCGCCGACCCCGTCGGCACTTGCCCCAACAGTAACCGCCCCAGCGCCAACGCCCCCTCAGGATGCAGCGTCACCGGTTTGCAGTTGATGTAATAGGTGCTTTTTTGGCCCGAAGAGAGGGTGAAATCGCCTTCGCGATAGGCGCGATCGCACAACAAATCCAACAGGCGATCGCGCAGTTCAGCCTCACCAGCAGTGGCGGCCCAGTTCCCAGCGGTAACGGTCATGGCGGCGGATGGAGCGACAGGACGAAGCAAACGAATAGCAACAAAAATTGCGACTCCCTATCCTACCGCGCCGGGTACGCACCACCGATCGTCACCCCTTGACCGGGCGATCATTCCCATCCCCTCCGTAGGGGCGCAACGCCTTGCGCCCTCCGGTTCGATCAACTTGCGCCCTCCGGTTCGATCAACTTGCGCCCTCCGGTTCGAGGGATTTGACCTACAACACCGGCATTAATCCGGCATCACCAGCCCCTTGCTGGCCAACCATTCCGCGTTATAGAGCCGCGACTGATACCGCGACCCGCCATCGCACAGCACCGTGACGATCGTGTGGCCCGGCCCCAGTTTTTCCGCCAGCTTCACCGCCGCCCCCACATTGATGCCCACGGAGCCGCCCATAAACAGCCCCTCCTTCTTCATCAACTGAGCCAGCACCGCCAGCGCCTCCGGATCCGTCACCCGCATCGCATCATCGATCGGCACGCCCTCCATATTCGCCGTCACCCGCGAGTTGCCGATTCCTTCGGTGATCGAGCTGCCTTCCATCGTCAGCTCCCCGGTTTTCGCGTAGCTGTAGAGCGCACTGCCCATCGGATCCGCCAGCACCATTTGTGCCTGGGGATTCTGCTCCTTCAGGAACAGGGCCACCCCGGCATAAGTGCCGCCCGTGCCCGTCGCCGCCACCCAAGCGTCCACCGTGCCGTCCGTCTGCGCCCAAATTTCCGGGCCGGTGGTTTCGTAGTGGGCTTGGCGATTCGCCAGGTTGTCGAACTGATTCGCCCAAATCGCATTGGGGATCTCCGCCGCCAGCCGTCCCGATAGCTTCACGTAGTTATTCGGGTCGCGGTAGGGCACGGCGGGCACGGTTTTCACCTCCGCCCCCAGCGTCCGCAGCAAATCGATTTTTTCCTGGGATTGGGTATCGGGAATCACGATTAGGCACTTATAGCCCTTGGCATTGCAGATGTGGGCCAAGCCAATACCCGTATTGCCCGCCGTACCTTCCACCACCGTGCCACCGGGTTTCAGCAGGCCGCGGCGTTCAGCATCTTCGATGATGTAGAGGGCGGCGCGGTCTTTGACGGAGCCGCCGGGGTTCAGAAATTCAGCTTTACCGAGAATTTCGCAGTCCGTTGCATCGCTAAAGCTGTTGAGCCGAATCAGTGGAGTATTACCAACTGTCCCGACGAATCCATTTTTAATATCCATTGCTCGGGGTTTGACAACGATTTAGTGACTGGATTTGGGTTGAGTTTGACTCACTGATTAACAGTACTGGAAGTTGGGAATTGTACCTAGAGCTAAAGACAACAAAACGGGCGATCGCTGATTGTTGATTGACCATGCCAAGTTGTTCATGTTAGCGTCAGTCAGAATCCAGATTGCTAAACAGATTGCCAAAGGGTCAAGCTATTCATCTAGGGTTTATCCAAATTAGCATCATTGCTAAGAGCCTATTGGATAGCTGCATTTTGATGGTTGTCAAGTCTATGGGGAGTCATTGGCATAGGCAGCGATCTGAGTTGTAACTGAACGTTTAGGATTCATTCAGGAAGAATTGCCTATCGTCAGCTATTACCTGGCTTTTGCGAAGCATCTGTATTCTACAATTAACTGCTTAATTGATCGCAATTAAAACCAACTGCCAAACGGGAATTAGGAACCGATTTTGGAGTCAGAAAACCGATGAAGGTCGATCCAGCGTAGTTCGATGGTGTGTTGAATGACAACATGATCATTGGGCCGACTCTCAACGATCGATCATCGGTTGACTTAAGGTGCGATCGAGCGGGGGAACCAGTCTAATTCTGGGGCGAATCTTGTCACTCAAGAAGGTAGCTTCCAAGCCTAGCCCGTCAGCTAACCTCGTCAGCCCATGGAAGGAGATCCTAGGATGCTAGAACAATTTGGAAATATTGAGGCTTGGATTGCGGCGATCGTCTTTATTGGTGTGATTGTCGTGATCATGACCGAGTGGATTCACCTGACCGTTGCGGCCTTTTTGGGCGCACTGATTTTGGTGTTTGCCCATGTGATGACCCTCAAGGAGGCGATCGGGTATATCAGTCAAAGTCACGGAACCTTGGCGCTATTTCTTGGGGTGATGATTTTGGTGCGCGCCTTTGAACCCACCAAGGTTTTTGACTATTTAGCCACACAAATGGTCATTTTGGCGAAGGGCAAAGGCAAGAATCTACTCCTAGGGATTGTCGGCATTACAACCCCTATTTGCGCCGTTTTGCCCAATGCCACAACGGTGATGTTGCTTGCGCCCCTGATTCCCCCCTTGGCCGAAGAAGTGGGGGTTGATTTTGTGCCGCTGTTGATTTTGATGGTCTTTGTTGCCAACAGTGCTGGGTTGCTGACGATCGTGGGGGATCCGGCGACCTATATTGTGGGCGATGCGGTCAATCTGACCTTCATGGAATACTTAACCCGCCTGAGCCTGGGAGGATTGGTGGCGATCGGGGTGATTTTGTTGTTGTTGCCGGTTTTGTTTCGAGAAACCTGGCAAAAGGAACTCAAAACCCTCGACAACTTGCCCCATCCAACAATTAATCATCCACGAACCCTGATCTTTGGTGGGTTGATTGTGTCAGTGGTTTTGATCTTTTTTGTGATTGGTGAAGCCTTGCCAGTTCCCGTATCACCCGCCGCCGTTGCGCTGTTAGGGGGAGCGCTGGCGCTTTTATTAGCCCATCACAGCAAAATTGACACGGTTAATAATATTTTGCGCGATGTGGATTGGAGTACGTTGCTGTTTTTTATGTCCATCTTTGTGTTAATTGGTGGACTTCAGAAAACCGGTGTGGTTAGTCTGCTGTCGAGCGCATTGAGTGTGTTGTTAGGAACCAACATTTTTCTGGGGTCGATCGTCCTCATTTTCTTTGTTGGGTTGGTGTCCAGTGTTGTGCCGAATATTCCCCTGGTGGTGGCGATGGTGCCGCTGCTGAAGGAATATGTGGTGAATGTTGGATTGGCGGGGCCAGAAATCTTGGCCCAAGACTATGCGGGGAGTTTTCCGCCCCAGGTGATGCCGCTGTTTTACGCCATGATGTATGGGGCGACGTTGGGTGGAAATGGCACGTTGGTGGGCGCTTCTTCTAATATTGTGGCGGCGGGGATTGCTGAACTGCACGGCCGCAGTATTTCGTTTCACCGCTTCTTAAAATATGGACTGCCTGTGATGTTAGCCCAACTGGTAGCAGCATCGTTGTACATGATGCTTCGCTTCCTGTTACCGGGTCAATCCTAGAGGATTGATTTCATCATTTCATCAAAAAAGGGCGCAATGATTGCGCCCTTTTTTTTGCAAATTCTATGGACTACGCTTGCTGAAATTCTAATACCAATTTCCCAAAGTTTTGAGACAGAATAGAGAATCGTGATCTCATGCCCCAGCCCTGAGTATGACCGGCATCCTCAAAATCGAGATTCAAGAATCAGCAGCAGAGCTGAAAGCCCTCATGGAG
>QLAH01000293.1_pt1 | contig 33298 bp, 29 predicted proteins | sample 4693081 | NCBI WGS metagenome assembly QLAH01 (sample SAMN09425401, study PRJNA476045) | Lake water metagenome, whole genome shotgun sequencing project. | reverse complement strand
GTGCGGCTGCGTGGATTGAGGTGCGGCTGCTTGCGGCAGCAGCCTTTGGTGCTGGTGTTGGTTTCCGTCGACTCCGACGATCAGAACCATTCGACGCGACACGCACGGGTGCCCTTGGACGAAGTCCAAGGAACGGAGGATGTCAGCCGTCGATCTCCTCCAACTCTCTCGCGAGTCCTGTGCGCCGGAGACTCGAACGGTCGCCGCTGCGGCGGATCGCCGTGGCCTCGCGCCCTGCGTCACCCGTCCACGACGGCCCAGCCGTCAGGCGCCTTCGTCGGCACGACGAGCAGTGCGCGATCGGTGTCCGAAAGCGCCTCGTTGGCGACAGGCTTGGCCACGCGCGCGGCCGTCCACTTCGACCACTCGGGCTTCGCGACCTTCGACCGCACGACGACTCCGACGGGGATCACCGTGGTGCGGTCGTAGAAGACCTCGATCGCCTCGGTCTTCTCGGCCGCAGGCGTCTCCGCCTTCGGCACGAGGCGCAGTCCCGTCACGTTTCCAAGCGAGGCGAGCAGGGGAACATCCCCGGGAACCGCCGCCTCCGACACCTCGAACCGCGCGAGGATGTCCTTCTTGCGCACGCCGATCGGCAGCGGGAACTGGTCGCCGACCGACTCGAGCGCATCGGGTTCCGCGCCTTCCGCGGCCAGTCTCCGGCGCGTGAAGGAGCGGTTGCGGTGATCGAGCCGCGAGTACCAGCCCTCTGCGAAGAGATAGTGGTCGATGGCCTTCGTGGTGCGCCCGTCGATCGTGATGCGGTCGACGACGAGCGCGATGCGCCGCGCGGAACCCTTGCCCTCGACGACCACCCGCCCTGATCGGAACTCCTGCGAGTCCGCGAAGGCGTCGACCGTCTCGACCGCGATGTCCCCAGCGAGCGACTCGAAGCGCTCTCCCGCACGCTCGATCTCGTCGAGAAACGCGTCGACGCGTTCCTGCGCTGTCCGAGCGGTCTCTGGCACGGCCGCGGGGGCCGCGGCAGGCGGCTCGCCCGCAAGAAACGCTGGCTGGAGTGCTGCGAGGGCGACGGAGATGGCGACGGCTGGGGATGCGATGGCGACGGGCATGGCGGCAAGACGGTAGCCGCGCGGCGGCGATTCCGCACGGTGCGGTTTCGACGCGCGATGGTCCGCGTCTTGCTACGCTCGGCCCGTGCGTCCGAAGGCATGGCTTCCATTCGCCGAGCGCGCCCCGAGACAGCAGGGCCGTGCGCGGCTTCAGGCGCTTGCAGCCTGGCTTGCGCTGGCCGTCGCGCCTCTCGCGTCCGCGCAGCAGTCGCCCGTTCCAGAGGCGATCGCGCCCGATCCCGTGGTCCTCGAGAGCGTTCGCGCCGACTTCCTCACCCGCGAGGAGCGCAGCGATCTCCGCGTGCGCCATGGGCTCTACGACGACCTCGACCTCGACGCACCCGTCCGCCGCGCGCGCATCGCGCTTGAGCGCGGGCGATTCGGCGACCCCGTCTTCGCGGAGCCTGGCCTCGACCCGTTGCTCCCGCTGCGTGCGCTGGCGGGCGAGGGCCGCGACGGGGAGGTCGTGGCCGCGACGGAAGGCGCGTCGCGCCTGGCGAAGCGTGCCCTTCGCGCCCACAGCCTTGCGCGTCTCGGAAGAGTCGATGAGGCGCTGGCGATCGCGCGCGATCCTCGTGTCGCCGATCTGCTTCGGACGGGCGACACGGTCGAGGAGGTGCTTGCCGCGGTCGACCTTCGTGCGCTCGAGATCCGCCTCGATGCCGCGGCCAGCGGCCAGTTCGAGTCGCTCTTCGCGGCGCTTGGCCGCGCGCGCGACTCGATCGACAGGCTCGACCCTGCGATCCGTCTGCGCGAGGCGCAGCTCCTCGTCGAGCGGCACGCGCGGCTCGAGGGGGCGAAGGCGCTCTCGGAGACGCTGTCGCTCTCGCCCCGTTCCGCGGAGGCGTGGTACCTCCTCGGCGGCCTCGCCCTCGACGGCTTCGACTTCGTCGGCGCTGCGCGCGCGGCGGCTGCGCTCAGGCGCATCGATCCGATGCACCACCTCGCCGCCTTCCTCGAGGCGCGCATCAGGCTTCGCTCGGACGACCCGCAGGGCGCGCTCGAGGCGCTCGCGCCCGTCCTTGCCCGCGCCGATTCTCCGCGCGACGCGCTCGCGTTCCGCGCCGCGTGCGAGGCCGCGCGCTACGACTTCGACGCCATGCGCGCGACGCTCGCCGAGATCGATGCGCGCGCGCCGGGCTCGGCGGAGGCGCTCGTCCTCGCGGGCCGCCAGCTCGTCTTCGATCGGCAGTACGAGGAAGCGCGCGAGATCCTCGAGCGCGCGGCGGCACGCGAGCCGGCGTGGGCGGTTCCGCGCGCGGAGCTCGGGCTCCTCTCCATGCAGGACGGACGCGAGGAGCGGGCGCTCGAGGACCTGCGCCTCGCCGTGCGGCTCGACCCGCACGACGAGCGCGCGCTCTTCACGCTCACCCTCGCGGAGGAACTCGCGGGCTGGAGGCGCATCGAGACGCGGCACTTCATCATCCGTCATCCCGAGGGCGATGCGGCGCTCGTGGCGGCGCTCCTCGCGGGGCCACTCGACGCCATGCACGAGGAGGTCTGCGCCCGCCTGCGCCACGAGCCCTCGCGCAAGACCATCATCGACGTGATGCCCGACCACCGCAGCTTCGGCGTGCGTGTGACGGGTCTTCCGCGCATCCATACGATCGCGGTCTGCACGGGTCCGACGATCGCCATCGAGATTCCCAAGGAGGGCGCGCGCGACAAGCATCTCGGGCTCTTCGATCCGCTTGCGGTGCTGCGCCACGAGTACACGCACACCGTCACGCTCTCGATGACGAGGAACCGCATCCCGCACTGGCTCACAGAGGCCGTGGCGGTCGCGCTCGAGGACACGCCGCGCACCTTCGAGACCTGCCAGCTGCTTGCAGCGGCGTGGCGCTCCGAGACGCTCTTCGACCTCGATGAGATCAACTGGGCGTTCGTCCGCCCGCGCAAGCCATCGGACCGCGCGCAGGCCTATGCGCAAGGCCACTGGATGGTCGAGTACATCGAGGCGCGCCATGGATGGGACGCGCTCTGCAAGCTGCTCTTCTCGTATGCGGAGGGGATCGGCGAGGACGAGGCGCTGCGCCGCGCCTTCGGCGTCGGGCGCGCGCAGTTCTTCGATGGATTCCGCGCCTGGGCCGCCGGAGAGGTACGCGCGTGGGGCCTCGATCCGCAGCCATCGCTCCGCACGCTTGCGCTTGAACTCGTCTCGGGAGACGCTGCGGCGGAGAACGCGATGCGCGAGGTCGAGGCGCGTCGGCTGCGTGCCGTCGTCGAGGCATGGGCCGATGCGATCGGCCGACCCGGCTCCGAGCGCTTCTCCTTGCCGCGCGCGGCGTGGCCCGCGAAGCCGATGCCGCCTGTCCAGCTTGACGACGCGTCGGTGCGCGCGTTCCTCGCGCGGCACCCCGACCATCCCGACCTGATCGAGATCCTCCTCCGCCGTGCGCGCAGCGGCGGCTCCGCCGAGAGCGACGAGAGCCGCGACCTGCTCGAGCGCTATGCGCGTGCCCGTCCCGTCGATCCCTTCCCGCACCGCCTGTGGGCGCAGCGGGCGCTTGGACGCAACGCGGGCCCGGACGGGGAGGGCGCGCTCGAGCGCGACGCCGCGCGCGCGCTGCGCCACCTCGTCGAGCTCGATCTGCGCGCGGACAAGGACAACTCCTACGCGCTCGCGATCGCGAGGCTCCGCAGGGGGCAGGGCGACCTCGAAGGCGCGTCGGCGAGCGCCGAGCGCGCCGTGCGCATGAATCCGTTCGATGCCTCTGTCCGCGAACTCGCGGCTGCGATCGCCGTCGAGGCGGGAAGCCTCGGTCAGGCGCGGCTCCATGTGGCCGCCTTGGTCGCCCTCGAGCCTTCGCGCGAGCTCCACAGGACGCGACTCGAGCGTCTGGATGCCCTGATCGAGGCGCAGGAGTAGCGCCAGCGGCGCATCGAGCGCACTTTTTCGCGCGTGGTTTGGATCGGGCGCGCCCGGCTGTACGATTGGCGGGCCGTGGCTGCCCGCGGCAGAGGAGCCAGAGCCATGCCATGCCATAGAACCGCGCCACGCAGTCGATCGACCGCCCTCGCTGCGACCCTTGCCACAACCTTCGCGCTTGCATCCGGGCACGGCGCGTGCGCCGACGAAGTCTTCTACGACTGCGCCATCGACAACGAGGCGAGCTTCCTGACGCAGGAGACGCTGATCACGGCGCCCTTCGGCGGCACGCTGATCGGCGACTACAACGCCCAGAGCAACCCCACGGGCACGCAGACGCGCCCCGGGCTCTTCGGTGGAAGCGGAAACATGCCGATCTCGTACACGGCGTCGTTCGAGCTCGACGGCGTCGTCGACTCGAATCCAACGGGGACCTTCGTCGCGGGTCTTGACCTCGAGGCGCTTCAGGTGCGGATCTCGGGGCTCTCGTTCGACCTCCTCGGGAACAGCGAGGGCGTCCTGCCCGCGACCGTGAACATCAACTACCAGACTTTCCGCACCTTCTCTCCGAACTCACTCTTCCCCGGGGGCGTGACCATTCCCGTTCCGATCGGGGACGCTGTCATCAGCGAGCTGCGCGCAGTTCAGACGGGCAGCGGGGTGTTCGGCCTGCTGACCCCGCAGAAGGACGGTTCGTATCTCTTTACGGCGGCCGTGCCCGTCGAACTGATCCTCTCTGTGGAGGTGCTGGGAACGCCCGTCGCGGAGAGCGCGGCGAGCCCGGGCGTGCTGCCTTTCTCGGGGCGGCTCGTCCTCACCGAGACGGGGATCGTGTTCACGCTGGCGGGTGCGGCGACCGATTCGCAGACCCAGCCGATCGAGAATGGCGCGTTCAGCGACATCCCCCTTGCGCTGCCGACCGTGCTTCCGACCGGCGGTGTGGCGAACCTGCTCATCTCGGGAACCGTCACGCAGGTCACGACCGCGACCACGCTGGACACGGAGATCATCGCGGAGGGGACACCGCGCGTCGTCTTCGGGGACCTGGATGGCAATAGCTTCGTGAACGCTTCCGACCTGACGATCCTGCTCGGCAACTGGGGGGGATCGGGCCTCGGGGACCTGAACGGAAGCGGCGTCGTGGACGCCTCCGACATTACGCTGCTCCTCGGCGCGTGGACGGGCGGATAAGGGCGGCATCTTTCCGCAGCGTGGTGGCGGGCGGTCGATGGATGGATCGCACGGATCGGACGGATTCGCAGAGACTGCGCATCCAGCGACGGCGAGAAGCTTCACCGACCCGCGTGCCAATCGAATGTCGAGCGACGACCGAGGGACAGCCTCTGCCTCTGACCGACCGTATGCGGACGAAACTTCGTCCGAGAACGGTGGCGGTGGTCTGGACGGTGCTGTTGACGCGGAATCGGAGCGGCCCGTCCTGTCGCTGGCCGAGGCGCGTCTGTTCGCGCGTGCCGCGGAAGGCGACCGCGAGGCGATCGGAGAGGTCTGGCACGCCAACCGCCGTTGGATCGCCGCCGTGCTCGCGGCGCACGCACCCCGCGGCGCGGACATCGACGATCTCCTTCAGGAGGTCGCGTCCACGCTCATCGCCAAGTGCCATCACCTGCGGGACGCCTCGAGCCTGCGGGGCTGGCTGCGCGTGGTCGCCGTGAATGCGGCGCGCATGGCCGCCCGCAGTCGCGCCGCCGAGCTCCGCACGCAGCGTGGATTCGCAGACTTTCGCCGCGTGCGCGCCGCCACGGATGCCGCTGCAGACGCGGCGGAGACGCTCGCGCTCCTCTCGCGCTTGCCGCAGCAGTACGCGGAGCCGCTTCTCCTTCAGGCGACGCAGGGATTGTCGCAGCGGCAGATCGCGGAGCTTCTCGATGTACCCGAGACGACGGTCGAGACACGCCTCGCACGCGCCCGACGCATGCTGCGGCAGATGCAGAGCGAGCTTGAGTCTGATGCTTCGCCCGCGCGTGGCGCTGGGGGTGCGGAGGCGGCGAGGCTCGCCGCTGGATCACGGATTGGCGCATCGCGCGGAACAACGGAGAAAGGACGGTGACACCGATGAATCGACACCCACACGACGACGAGGATGGGCTCGATGGAGCTCGCGATGAAGCCTTCGGGGGCGGCTTGGCCGCGGGCGCGGGCGAGGTCGCGGCGATCGACATCCTTCTCGCACGCGCTGTCTCCGGCGACTCGGAGGCTCTTGCAGCGGTGCGTCTGCGCGGCGCCGCAGAGCCGTGGATCCTCGATGAGCTCGCCATGTGGCAGGCCGACGAGCTGCGGCTTGCCCGAGCCGCGCGCGCCCTTCACGACATCGCTGACCGCGCCACGCTTCCGCCCGATCGCGCGCCTGCCGTGCGGAGAAGCGGCCTCGGCTGGGCGGTCGCTGCGGCGATCCTGCTTGCGTGGATCAGCCAGTCGTTCGCGCCGCGCAGCGCGGAGACGCCCGCCCCACGGGAGAACATCGCGGGCCTTACGGGCATCACGGGCTTCGCGTCGAGCGACGCCGCGTTCGACGCGTATCTCGAGAAGGCCCGCGAGGAGGGCGTGATCCTCGGCGCAGCGCCGCCACCGACGCTCGTCGGAAGCCGCGAGCTTGCGGACGGAAGCGGCTTTGAGGTCATCATCGTGCGGCAGGTGTACGAGCGCCGCGTCATGCCCGAGCTTTACCGCGTCGTGCCTGTCGACGAGCTCGGACGAACCGAGAAGGTCGTGATCAGGCCTCGGACGGAAGCGCTGCGATAGCGCATCCTCTCTGCCGCGCGCGGATCCTCCGTCGCACCTCATTCGACAGATCCATGCTTCACTCTGCGAAGGACAACGACATGCTTCCAACCGTTCTCTCCATCCTCGCCGGCAGGATCCTCGGGCTCTCGCTTGCGGGCGCGGTGATCGCCTGCGGCGCATCGCCCGTGTTCGCGCAGGTTTCTGGCTCGGGCGGCGGCTCGGGCGTGCGTATGAGCGACGCCATCGAGCTCATGCGAACCGACTCGTCGGGCAACAGCGTGCGCGTCAAGGTGCAGAATGACGATGTCGTGTTCGTCGAGGTCAACGGCGAGGCGGTGCCGCTTGCCCGAGCTCGGCTCACCGAGCGCGCGATCGAGGTGGTCGACGAGAGTGGTCGAGTGCTGCAGCGCTTCGACAGACCGCGCGTGGGCGGGTTTGCGCAGGGTTCGGCGCAGGGCGGCGCACGGCGCGTGGAGCGTGGCGGACGAGGCAGCGTCGTGCGCGATCGGGAGATCATGCGCAGCGAGCCTGCCGAAGTGCGCGTCGTCATGGCCGACGTGCCGAAGTCGATGATCGGTATCGGCCTCGGCGAGATCGACCCCGCGCTTGCGCATCATCTCGCGCTCGACCCAGCCAAGGCCACGCTCATCACGAACGTGATCGAGGAGCTGCCTGCGCACCTCGCGGGCATCGAGCGCTTCGACGTGATCGTCTCGATCGATGGAAGCGAGTCGGCGCCGCGCGCGGAGGTGGCCGCGAAGCTTGGCAGCGCCGCGCCAGGTACGAAGTTCACGCTGAAGGTCAGGCGCGGAGCCGAGACTGCCGATGTCGAGGTGACCACCGCGGCGTTCGATCCATCGCGCATCCAGGGAGACCTCGCGGAGCGCCGTGCCTTCGAGGAGCGCGCGATGATGGACCTCTTCTTCGTCGGACCCGACGGCGTGCGGCGCGAACTGCGGATGTCGCCGATGCCGGGCGGAATGAGCATTCCAGACGCCGCGTTCGAGCGGCTCGAGCCGTGGCAGCTTCGCATGATCGAAGAGGTTTGGACGGAGGCCCTCGAGGACTTCGAGTCCATGCCGCAGATCGACGCCGCCGATCCGATCGAGGAGCGCCTGCGTCGCATGGAAGAGCGCCTCGAGGAGATTCGCCGGAAGCTCGAGCAGAGCGTCGAGAAGCGCGCGGAGCCCGCCGACAAGAAGGCCGAGTGACGCGGGGCGCCGCGCCGCGCGTTCATGCGAAGGGCAGCGCTGTGAGATCGACATTGCCGCCGCAAAGGACCACGCCCACATCGGCGTGGTCTTTCTGCTTGTTCATCCACGCGCCGCACGCGGCCGCCACGCCGACGGCCGCGCTCGGCTCGATGGTGAGCTTCATTCGTTCCCAGACGAGGCGCATGTGCGCCGCGATGTCGGCCTCGCTGACGAGCACGATCTCGTCGACGAGGTCGCGTACGACAGGGAAGGTGAGGGGTCCGAGCGAGGTGCGGAGGCCGTCGGCGATGGTGAGCGGCTTCATCGGCGGCTGGATCGCGCCGAGGCGCTTTGAAGCAGCGCCATCGCCTGCGAGTTCGGGTTCGGCGCCGACGATGCGGATCGCGGGCTTGAGCGCCTTGGCGGCAAGGGCGATCCCGGAGATGAGTCCGCCGCCGCCGAGCGGGACGACGATCGCATCGAGCTGCGGGCATTCGTCGAGAAGCTCAAGCGCGATCGTGCCCTGGCCCGCGATGACGTTCGGATGATTGAAGGGAGGGATCATCGTGCCGCCCGTCTCGGCGATGACGCGGGAGGCCGTCGCTTCGCGCGCCTCGAGCGTCGGCTCGCACTCGATGATTGTTCCGCCATAGTCTCGCACCGCCGCCTTCTTGATCTCCGCGGAGTTCGAGGGCATGACGACATGCGCGGGAACACCGCGCATCCTCGCAGCGAGCGCAAGGGCCTGCGCGTGGTTGCCCGACGAGTGCGTGGCGACGCCGCGCGCGGCGGTTGCGTCGTCGAGCATGCGGACGGCGTTGGTCGCGCCGCGGAACTTGAACGAGCCCGTCCGCTGGAAGAGCTCGCACTTGAACCAGAGGCGGCGGCCTGAGATCGCGTCAAGTGTTGCGCTTGTGAGGACGGGCGTCCGGCGGATGAAGGCGTCGATGCGGCGCTGGGCTGCACGGATCGCATCGAGGTTCGCGGCGTACAGGGCGCCTTCCGCTGCGGGCGTCGTCGTCATGTGGGTAGCCTACCTGCGTGGCGACCGAGCGATCACCCGTGGTTCTCGTCTACCGACGCCTGTCGACGCGGCTGTCGCCCTTGCGCGAGCTGCTCGAGCGGCATGATTTCCACGCCGTATCGCCACCCGATGCGCTCGGGGAGTGGGAGTACCACCACGACGACGGCCTGCGCGTGCGCGGTGGCGGAGGACTGGTGCTTGTCGAGGCCGACAACGAGCGGCTGGCCGGGGAGTTCGATGTGCGGCATCGCATGGCGTTGCCTTCAGACCGCGAGATTCCCGATGGCGGCGAGCCGCCTGAGCGCGTGGAGGTCATCGCGGGCAGCGATGAGTCAGGAAAGGGCGAGCGTGACCGCGCGCTTGCGGTCGCAGCGGTGGCGGTGCCCGTGGCGGCCGAGCAGGAGCTCCTCTCCCGCGGCGTGCGCGACTCGAAGATGTGCACGCAGGCGGAGATCGCTTCGCTTGCGCGATGGATCTCGGCGCACTGCGCACATGCGGTCGAGGTGGTGGCGTGTGACGCCCGCGACGAGTCGCTGAAGGCGCACGGCGGGAACGAGACGCGCTTGCTTGCCGCGATGCACGCGCGGGCGCTGGCGGGATTGCACGGTTCGGCCGCGTTTCCGCTGGCGCGCGTCGACCGGTTTGCGCCAAAACGCCCTGTGGCTGCGATCCTCGCGGGGTCGCATGCGGGCGTGATCGTCGACGAGTGCGTGCGCGGCGAGCGGCATCTGGCCTGTGCTGCGGCGTCGATCATGGCGCGCGCCGCTACCCTGCGCGGATGACCAACGCAGACACCATCCGCCGCCTCCACGAGCACCGCGTCTGGACCCGCGACAAGATCCTCGCAGCCGCCCGCACCTGCACCGATGCAGAGCTCCGCCGTCCCGTCGAGATGGGCGTCGGTTCCCTCTTCGGCACGCTCGTCCACCTGTGGGGAGCCGAGCTCGTCTGGGCGAATGTGCTCGAGGAGGCGGATCCCGCGACCGTGATCCCCTCCGCCGACAAGTTTCCGTCGGTTGCGGCGCTCGAGGAAGCCTGGAAGCCGCTCGACGCGCGCTGGGCGACGCTGCTTGACCGCGCGGGCGACGCTGCCTTCCTCGCGAAGCCCTTCGGACGCGTGCGCGATGGGAAGAGCTTCATCACGAACGCGCACGACATCTACCTGCATGTCTGCACGCACCAGCACTACCACGCTGCGCAGATCTCGAACATGCTGCGGCAGATGGGGAAGTCGCTCGGCCCGAGCGACCTGATCGTCATGGCCCGCGAGCAGTGGCGCGCCTGACCCAACGCGTGCCTCCCTCCCGACCGTGCCAGGAAGTCACCGTGCACCTGCCGGGTGCGTGCCTGGCACCGCGCTCCCCCACGCAACCCGTTGGTTCCGAGACCGATGCGCGTGGCGGGTGCGTGCCTGGCACGTGGCGGGTACTTGGCGGGCAGGTACCCGGCACGCGCTACACTGTCCGCTCGCTCGGGGCGCGCCGCGCATTGGCACGGCGCTGAGAAGCACCCGTTGAACCTGATCCGGCTCGCACCGGCGGAGGGAAGCGCATGCGCGGGTCCGCGTCTTCGCCTTCCTCCCACCCCGGCCAGCGGTCGGCGAACGAAGGAAGCACGATGATCACCTCCGCGACCGCCCTCGGCACCTCCTACGCGCTTCCCATGCACGGCGCGCACAACCCGTCGACCGCAGCGCAGGGCACGACGCCCGGCTCGTTCGCGAAGCGCGCCGATATCGGCGGCCCGTACGCGTTCGCGTCGCCCGACACCCCGGGCATGCCCGAGCCGAGCGAGAAGACCGCGTGGGACTTCCTGCCCGCAGGCTGGTCGACGGTGGAGTTGGTCGAGCCATCGCAGGTCAAGTGCACGAACTGCTGTGGTGACGCCTACGACTCCGTCGAGTTCGCCAGCGCCCGCGGCCAGTGGCGCCGTGTCATCTTCCCGAAGTCGTTCGCGCCGATCACGCAGCTCGAGAGCGCGCGCCTCGGCATCGTCACCCCCGAGATGAAGCGCGTCGCAGAGCGCGAGCCGCACCTCACCGCTGAAGAGGTCCGCGACGAGATCGCAGCCGGCCGCATGGTGATCCCCGCGAACCGCGCGCACCTCGGCTTCAAGCTCGACCCGATGGCCATCGGCCGCGCGTCGAAGACGAAGATCAACGCCAACATGGGCGCGTCGCCCGTCTCGTCGGGCACCGATGAAGAGGTCGAGAAGCTCAAGTGGGCGGAGAAGTGGGGCGCCGACACGGTCATGGACCTCTCGACCGGCGGCAACCTCGACGAGTGCCGCGCCGCGATCTGCCGGAACTCCACCGTCCCGATCGGCACCGTCCCGATCTACTCGATGATCATCGGCCGCAAGATCGAGGACCTCAACGAAGAGATCGTGCTCGCGACCCTCGAGCACCAGGCGCAGCAGGGCGTCGACTACTTCACGATCCACGCGGGCGTCCTCAAGGAGCACCTGCCGTTCATCAAGAAGCGCCTGATCGGCATCGTGTCGCGCGGCGGGTCGCTGCTTGCGAAGTGGATGCTCGTCCACAACAAGCAGAACCTCATGTACACAGGCTGGGAGAAGATCTGCGAGGTCATGCGCCGCCATGATGTGACCTTCTCGATCGGCGACGGCCTGCGCCCCGGCGGCCTCGCAGACGCGACCGATCGCGCGCAGCTCGCAGAGCTCGAGACCCTCGGCGAACTCACCGAACGCGCATGGCGCATGGGCGTCCAGGTCATGATCGAAGGCCCCGGCCATGTGCCCTTCGACCAGATCGAGTTCAACATGAAGCTTCAGCGCCGGCTCTGCCACGGCGCGCCGTTCTATGTGCTCGGGCCCCTCGTCACCGACATCTTCCCGGGCTACGACCACATCACGAGCTGCATTGGTGCGACGGCCGCCGGCTACCACGGCGCGAGCATGCTCTGCTACGTCACGCCGAAGGAGCACCTCGGCCTCCCGAAGAAGGACGATGTCAAGCAAGGCTGCATCGCCTACAAGATCGCCGCGCACGCGGCCGACGTCGCGCTCGGCATCCCGGGCGCCCGCGACCGCGACGACGAGCTCACGAAGGCCCGCGCAGCGCTCAACTGGGAGAAGCACTTCGAGCTCTCGTTCGACCCCGACACCGCGCGCGCCTACCACGACGAGGACCTCGATGTCGACACTGACTTCTGCGCGATGTGCGGCCACGACTGGTGCAGCGTGCGCATCTCGAAGGAGATCCAGGAGTTCGCGTCGGGCAAGGACGAGGAGTACCAGCGCGGCAAGCCCGTGAAGAGCGCAGCGCTCACGCCCGAGCAGCAGGAGATCCTCGCGAAGCGCGGCGTCCTCACCCCCGAGGAGATCCACAAGCTCGCGTCGAAGACGAAGAAGGCCGTCGGCGCCGCGACCGGCGAGAAGGCCTCGTGCCACTCCGACTATGTCGACCCGGCCACCGCGCAGGCCGTCCAAGCCGAGAAGACCGGCGAGAAGCTCGTCCAGGTCAACCTCGGTCCCGCGTTCAACATCCCGTCGGGCGACCGGGTGGTGTGACGCGACCATCACCTCGCAAACCCCTCACGGCGCCTTCGCGCGTGTCTATCCGCGCCTGAACACGCCGCGTTGATTCTCTGCGTGTCCCAGGTCGCTAGGACGGCGGCCGTGGCTCCGAGGCCAACGAGGTTCGACGCATGAAGGCGCGATACAGGACACTCTTCATCAGCGACTGTCACCTTGGCTCGAGCGGCGCGAAGGCCGAGGAACTCTCGCGCTTCCTGAAGCAGGTCGAGTGTGACACGGTCTACCTCGTCGGCGACGTGATCGACATGTGGCGCCTGCGGCAGCGCTGGTATTGGCCCGATGCCCACAACTCCGTGATGCGGCGCCTGCTCAAGATGTCGCACAAGGGCACGACCATCGTCTATGTGCCGGGAAACCATGATGAGGCCGCGCGGCCATTCTGCGGCCTGTCGTTCGGCGGCATGCAGATGGCGAAGGAGGCGGTGCACCTGACGGCCGATGGCAGGCGCCTGCTCGTGACGCATGGCGACCAGTTCGATCTCGTCGTGCGCAACTCGCGCCTGCTCGCGCTCGCGGGCACCGTCGGCTACGAGATGCTGCTCAAGATCAACGGCGTCTACAACTTCGCCCGCCGCATCTGCGGGCTTCCCTATGACTCGCTCTCGCAGGCGATCAAGGCGCGGGTGAAGAGCGCGTGCAACTTCATCTCGAACTTCGAGCAGGCGCTCGTCGCCGAGGCGCGCGCGGGCGGCTTCGACGGCGTCGTGTGCGGGCACATCCATAAGGCCGAGCAGCGGATGATCGGCACGCTCGAGTACCTCAACTGCGGCGACTGGGTGGAGAGCTGCACGGCGCTCGTCGAGCATGACGACGGTCGCATCGAGCTTCTCGACGGCCTCGCGTTCCTCGCCGCGCGCGACGCGGCGAAGGCGATCGCCGAGAACTCGGGTGACGACTCCGACGAGACAGATCCGTGGCTCCAGCGCGGAGTGGCCTTCGACGCCCGCATCCTCGTGGCGGGAGACGGCAAGTGAGGATCCTGCTGGCGACCGACGCATGGTCGCCGCAGGTGAACGGCGTCGTGCGAACCTGGCAGCAGACGATCCGCGAGCTGAACGGGATGGGTCACGAGGTCGAGGTGCTGCACCCCGGCCTCGGACGCACCGTCGCCGCGCCGCGCTACAAGGAGATCCGCCTCGCGCTTGCGCCGTGGCGCATCGTCGGATGCGCGATGGAGCGGCCGTTCGACGCGGTCCACATCGCGACCGAAGGACCGATCGGCCTCGAGGCGCGCCGCCGCTGCGAGTCGCGCGGCACTCCTTACACGACGAGCTACCACACGCAGTTTCCCGAGTACCTGAAGCAGTACTTCGGCATGCCGCGTCGCATCACCTGGCGCTTCATGCGATGGTTCCACGGCGGGGGGCGTGTCACGCTCGCGCCGACCACGCGCGTGACCGACGAACTGCGCGCGCACGGCATCATCCGCGCGGCGACCTGGTGCCGTGGCGTCGACACAGCCCTCTTTCGCCCGATCGAGAGCGATCTCTTTGCGGACCTCCCGCGTCCGATCCACCTCTACGCAGGCCGCGTTTCGCGCGAGAAGAACATCGACGCGTTCATCGAAGCGCGCCTTCCCGGATCGAAGGTCGTCGTCGGCGACGGACCCGAGCGCGAGCGCCTCGAGCGCGTGCATCCCGAGATACTCTTCGCCGGCTACCGCTTCGGCGATGATCTCGCCGCACACTACGCTGCCGCGGATCTCTTTGTCTTCCCAAGCCGCACAGATACCTTCGGCATCGTCATGCTCGAGGCGAACGCCTGCGGCCTGCCCGTCGCGGCCTATCCCGTGACGGGTCCGGTCGACGTGGTGCGCGAGGGTGTGAACGGCGCGCTCGACGAGGATCTTGCGACGGCCGCGGCGCGCGCGCTGAAGGTCCCCCGCGAGTCGTGTCTCGCTCACGCACGCAGCCAGAGCTGGCGGCGCGTGGCGGAGGTGCTCCTCGAGCACCTCGTGCCGAGACCTCTTCACGCGAGCCGAAGCAACGCCACGCCACACCTTTGCAGAATGTGAACACGCGCGGCGTAGGTTTGACTCGTTCCAAGGTGCGCGGCGGACTGTCCGACGCGCGCCTTTCGCCAGCGTCCCCCTGTCCCCAGGAGAGAGTCCCATGAACACGAAATCGTGCAGTCTTTGCGTCGTTCTCGCAGCAGCCCTCGCAGGCACCGCGTCCGCCAACCTTCGCATCACGGAAGTCATGAGCTCGAGCAACGGCGGTGGCTCGCCGACCGCCGACTGGTTCGAGGTCACGAACTACGGTGCAAGCGCCATCACCCTGTCGGGCTTCCGCATGGATGACAACAGCTTCAACTTCGGCGCATCGCGCGAACTCCTCGGCATCGCCACGATTGGCGCAGGCGAGACCGTGATCTTCCTCGAGACGGCCGGCGGTGCGGCGATCAGCTCTTTCCGCAGCTTCTGGGGCGGCCTCGCGGGCGTCCAGATCGGCTACTACTCGGGTTCGGGCGTGAGTTTCTCCTCGGGTGGAGACGGCATGGTGCTCTTCGACGCGTTGGGCGCCGAGATCTCGCCGCGCGTCAATTTCGGAGCGGCCACCTCAGGCTCGAGCTTCTTCTGGGGCTACGACAGCGCAGGCAACATCGATCCTGCCTTCGACGCGCTCGTGAGCACCGTGGGCACGCTCGGCACCCAGATCGGGTTCTCGTCATCGGGCGACATCGGCTCGCTTGGAACGGCCCTCGGCATTCCCGCACCAGGCGCCGTGGCGCTCCTCGGCCTCGCCGGCCTGGCCGCGCGCCGCCGTCGCTGAACGCCCGCCGACCGCCTGCACGTTCGTCCATCCGCTCGCCCCGTCCGACGCGTTTCGCCTCGGACGGGGCGTTTGCTTCGCCACACGTCCGCCGCGTCATGCGATAGTGCGCGCGTGACTCCCGTGCGGGAACAGTTCCGCTGGCTCGGGCCCTTCTTCGTCGGCGGGCTGCTTGCGACGCTCTTCATGGCGTGGGCGCTGCCGCTCCTTGCCGTGACGCGCGGCGCGGGCTTCGGCGAGGAGCGCATGCGCACATGGTTCGCGGCCGGGCCACCGCGGAGCGAGTCCGCGCTGCCGCATCGCCTGCCCGCGCTCGAGCTGCAGCGCTCTGCGCTCACGGAGCGCTACTCCGCGATTCCGACGGAGGACGGGCACTGGCCCGTGGGCCCGCTCCTCGAGTACCGAGATGAATCGTCGCTCGTGCCCGCGAGTCGAACACCCCCGTCCGCCGTGGTCGTCGCGCCGCCCGACGGCGAGCTCGGCGCGTGGTCGCGCATCGACACTCTCCTCGTCGGATGGCCGTTCCGCGCCTTCGCAGGCGAGGCGTGGTTCCGCACGCTGCAGCAGCGCGATGCGACGGATGTCGTCGCGGAGGCGCGCGGCGCGTGGAGCCTCGGCCTCATGCAGGGCGAGTTCGTCTTCGTTCCGCTCAGACCGCGCTGGCTCGGGATCGCCGGGAACATCGTCTTCTGGGGCAGCGTGGCGTGGGCCGCCATCGCGCTTCCGCTTGCGATCCGAAGGCATCGTCGCGAGAGGTACGGCAAGTGTGGAAAGTGCGGCTACACGATGGATGGCCATGCCGTGAAGCGCCCGGACCGCTGCCCCGAGTGCGGTGCGTTGTTCGCGCGCGATCCGCTCGGGTTCGCGCGCAGTCCCGAGATGCACTTCCAGAACACCTATGTCTGGGTGATCTTCATCTCGAGCCTCGACATCATGCTCACCTGGAAGATCCTCTCGCGAGGTGGCGTCGAGGTGAACCCTGTGGCGGCGCTCGTCATCGATGCGTGGGGGATGCACGGCGCCATCGCGTTCAAGTTCGCGCTCATGATGTGGGTGATCGTCGCGTGCGAGATCCTCGCGCGGCTCCGGCGCAGCGCGGGCCGCTTCCTCGCGACGGCGGCGATCGCCATCAGCGCTGTGCCGGTGGTCTGGTCGCTCTTCCTGCTCGTCCTGACCGAGTTCTTCCCTGAGTGACGGGTGCCGGTGCCGCAGCCGCGGGCTCGCCGAGCCGCAGGCGACGCAGGTTCTCCACCACGGCATCGGCAGCGAACGGCCGCGCGCGCCTCAGCGCCGCCTCGCGCATGGCGCGAAGCCGCGTGCGATCCTCAAGAAGGGCGCGTAGCCGCCATCCGACGCTCTCGGGCGAGTTCAGCCGCACTGCCACGCCCCACTCGAGAAGATGGTCGCTGTTGCGCTCCTCCTGGCCCGGGACAGGATGCAGGATCGCCATGGGAAGCCCCATGGCGAGCGCCTCGCTCGAGGTCAGCCCTCCAGGCTTTCCGAGCGCGAGGTCCGCGGCGTGCATGAGCTCGTGCATGCGGTCGGTGAAACCGAGCACTGCGCAGCGGACGCGCGAAGTGCCGCGATGCTCCGCGACGATCTGCTCGGCCCGGCGCCGCAGCGGCTCGTTGCGGCCGCAGACAAGCGCCGCGGAGCACTCATGGTCGACGCCGAGGATCTGCTTCAGCGTTCCCGCGAGGTTCGACACGCCGACGCCGCCGCCCGAGACAAGGAGCATGGGCGCCGCCGGGCAGAGGCCGAGCGCATCGCGGATCGACCCGCGCTCGGGCATCTGCGCGGCGAACGCGCCGAGGATGGGAATTCCCGTCACCACGATCCGTTCGCGCGGCACGCCTTTGCCGACGAGGATCTCCGTGGTCTCGTCCATGGCCACGAACCATCGGTCCGCGCGCGGACAGACGGCCCACATCGCGTGTGCGTCGAGATCGGTGACGACGACCGCGAGTGTTCCGCGCCACTCGCCGCGCCCGACCATCCCGCTCACGAGCTCCGCAGCGAGGAAGTGGGTGCACACGATGGTGTCGGGCCGCTCGTCGGCGATGAGTCGTCGCATCCGCGCGAGCGCGAGTCGCTGGATACGCCGCCGCACGGCGCCGCCCTCGGTGGTGTCGCTCGAGCGGTAGAGCCAGCCGACCGCCCCGGGCGCACGCTCGATGAGCGCGATGTAGGCGTCGCGATAGAGCGCGCGGAAGGCGGGCGCGGCGTGCTCGAGCACGTCGATCACCTCGGCCGTGTCCGCCGTGCGGCTTCGCAACATGGCTTCGCGCACCGCCATCGCGGCGCGCGTGTGACCTGAGCCGATCGACCCCGTGAGGATCATCGCCCGCCCGAGCGGTGTCGCTGGATTCTCTGGAACGGGTGCGATGCCTCCGTGCATCGCGGAGAGAGTCGCGCTTGCACGACATCGGGCGCATGTGCGCCTCGTCAAGATTCCATGAAGTCAGGCGGGTCGCCGAGCGGCTCACCCGTGCATGGCGCGCTCGATCTCGGCAATCGTCTTCGGGATCGCAGCGGTGAGGTTCACGCCGCCCGGCTTCTTCGTCACGAGGATGTCGTCCTCGATGCGGACGCCGAGGTTCTCGTTCGGAAGGTAGATGCCCGGCTCGATCGTGATGACCGCGTTCTCGGGGACGGGGCCTTCGGGCGTGATGTCGTGGACCTCGAGTCCGAGGTGGTGTCCCGTGCCGTGGAAATACGCGTCGCCGTAGCCCGCCTTCGTGATCACATCACGCGCGGCCTTGTCGATCGCCGCGAAGGTCGTGCCGGCCTTGGTCGCGTGAATCGCCGCGAGCTGCGCCTCGAGCACGATCTCGTAGATCTCGCGCTGGCGCGGCGTGAACCTGCCGTTCACGGGGAAGGTGCGCGTGACATCGCACGCATAGCCCATGTACTCGGCGCCGGAGTCGATGAGGATCACGTCGCCATCGTTCAGCGGCTCGCGGTTCCCGTGGTAGTGGAGCACCGTCGCGTTGAAGGCGCCGCCCGCGATCGTGCCATAGGCGGGCTTTCGCGCGCCGTTCGCGCGGTAGCCGTGTTCGGCGAGTTCCTGCACGTCGAATTCCGTGATGCCGGGCTTCAGGCCCTTGAGCACCGCGTCGTAGCCCTTCGCGGTGATGTCGGCCGCGCGCTGCATGAGCGCGAGCTCCGCCTTCGATTTCGCGGCGCGCATCACGGCGAGGAGCTGCGTGTGGTCGACGAAGGTCGAACCAGGGATGCGCTCTGCGCTCTTGCGGAAGACATCGAGGTCGGGCGACACGGGCGCGGTGTGCGCCGCGAGCGGGTGGAGCAGCGCGAAGCGCTTCGCACGCTTCGCGGCCTCGAGCAGGAACCGCGCGAACGCGGTCGTGCGCATGATGGTGCCGACGCCGTACTTCGCCTTGAGCTTCGACGAGATCTCCTCGCGGAAGCCGTCCCACTTCTCGAGCTCCGGGTTGAGCGGCTTCAGGAAGAGGATCACGCGCCGCGCCTCGACCGGGTTCAGCGGGTCGAGCAGCAGCACGGCGCCTGGTTCGTCGGTGATGCCCGTGAGGTACTGGAAGTGGGGGTGCGCGCGGAAGTCGCCGTGAAGGCTTGCGTCCATGTCGCCCGCGAGCACGAGCGCGACGGAGTCCTTCAGGGCCTTCAGCACGCTCTCGCGGCGCGAGGCGTACTCGGCGAGGGCGATCCCGTGGAGGGAGGCGTTCGGAGCATCGGACAGAGGGGCGGATTTCGCGGCACGAGTCGACTTCTTCGCCATAGCCGAGTCAGTGTAACGCTCGACCGTCGCATGACGGCCTCGGAAGTGGTGCCTGGCACCTACCTGCTGAAGCGGCTTGGTGCCAGGCAGGTGCCAGGCACCGATCTCGCGGCAGTGCCCATCATCGTAAACACCGCATCAGACGAGACTCGCAGAGGGAGACGCGTCGAATGACCGGGGTGTCTGGCACCTGCCAGGCACGCCCACGGACAACCAGGCAGGTGCCAGGCACCGGGGTAGAGCCAGGGGAGAGGCACCGGGGAAGAGAAGGCGCTGGAAGCCCGCTCAGACCGACGCGTGGGACTTCTTCTCAGCCGTCTCGATCAGGCGCGTCGCATATCGGTTCATCGCATCGCGCAACTGTTCGAAGCTCTCGAGCACGTAGAGGATCGGCTGGTAGTGGTCGATCTCGAAGCTCGTGTCGCACACACGGTCGAGATCGAACGGGCGGCGATCGACCTCCGGGCTCAGCAGCGCATGCTTCGATTCGCCAGGGCTCGAGATGAGGCCAGAGCCGTAGAGCTTGATCTCGCCGTCCTCGCGGATCAGACCGAACTCGACAGTGAACCAGAATAGCCGCGCGAGGCGCTCGGTGTGGTACGGGTCGTCCGTGAGGAGCGCCGCCTTGCCGTAGGTCTGCAGGAAGTCGGCGAACACGGGGTCCGCATGCAGCGGCACATGGCCGAATATGTCGTGGAAGATGTCGGGCTCCGGCAGGTAGTCAAGCGACTCCTTCGGGCGGATCACGACCGTCGTCGGGAACTCACGGCGCGCAAGGCACGCGAAGAAGGCCTTGGCGGGCAGATAGCCAGGCACGGCGCGGCTCTGCCAGCCCGTGAGCGGCGCGAGGAAGTGGTTGACGCTCTTCGGCCCCTCGAGATACGGGATGTAGTCGCGCACGAGGTTGATCGCCCTCGCGCCGCGCAGATAGACCTGCGACGCGTGCGCGGGCAGATATTGCATCTGGCGGTCGTAGAGCGTCTGCCAGCTCTCCTGGTTCTCCGCGGTGTAGCCGTCGTACCTTTGGCGGATGTAGACCTTGGTGATGTCGTCGTAGCCGGGCGCGCCGAAGTTGTTCGCGTACTCCTGCGCGGCATGCCCCTCTGGGCCGTCGATCATGGCGTGATTGAGGCTGCCTGCGAACTTCGGATCGCCTTCGTTCTTGCTCATGGTGGGATCTCGCGGGGGGCGGCTGGAGGAGCTATGTCGGCATCGTAGAAGATGCGCGGGGCCGCGGGCAACGCCGACTTTGCGGTTCTCAGTCCTGCTCGGCCGCATCGCTCTCGGCATCGCCTTCCTCGGCGGTCGCCGCCAGCTCCTCGAGCGCATCGACCGCGTCGTCGCCGTCCGAGATGGGCGGATCCGCGGGGAGCCGCACGACGTCGAAGCGCCCGCGCACATCGAAGCCGAGCGGGTCGACGCCGACCAAGCGGGGGTCCTCGACCTCGAGGCCCGCCACTCCCACGACGGCCGCCTTGAGCGCCTCGCGCATCTCTGCGTTCACGCGGCGGCAGATCTTCGACTCGATGTCGGCGAGCGTGTTCGGCCGCATGAGGGCGAGTCCATCGAAGACGAACCCGCGGAACTTCGCGGCGTCGATCGAGATGCGCGCCCAGCGCACGTCGTCAGGCTCGCCGTGGTAGATCCGCCAGCGGTCGCAGAGCGCTGCGTGCTCGCCGCGGTCGGGGATCTCCTCGAGCGTGACCTGGAGCTGCATCGCGTCCTCACCCTCGTCGGGGAGGAAGAGCGCCGTGTCGAACGATCGGAGCATGGCGACCATCACGGGCGCGACCAGCGCGCCGTCGGGCGCGACCACGAGCTTGATCGGCACGAACTCCCCGTCGAAGCCGATGAGCCCCGTGAGATGCGTGCGGAGGTACTGGCACGCCTCGACGACCGCATCGCTCGCCGCGCCGCCGGTGGATGCATCGTCCGCTTCTGTCATGGCGCGATGGTACCGCGATCACCAGCGCGCGAGGAAGAGCGCGCTCTGGAGCGCTGCCTGCCTGAGGAACATCGCCTCGCCGTCGACCGTCACGGCGCCGCGCGCGCGGGCCTCGCGGATCAGGGGTGTTTCCCGCGGAGCGTAGACCGTGTCCATCACCACCACGGAATCGTCGAGATGAACTTCGTCGGGAAGCGGGGAGCCCAACGGGTCCGGTCCGCCCTCCATCCCGACGGGCGTGCAGTTGACGAATGCATGGAAGCAGCCGCAGGCGAGCGCGTCCTCGCCGCGAGCCGCGCCCGCAACGACCTTCGTGCGGTGAGCGCGGCCGTCGGCGAGCACGACCTCGCGGCCCGAGAGCGCGTCGGCAACGAACTGTGCGCGGGCGTGATCGCGGTTGAAGACGACGACGGTCGCGCCCGCGAGCGCGAGTCCGCCGGCGATGGCGCGTCCGACGCCCCCTGCGCCGATCACGGCGATGCGCGAGCCCCTGAGCGCGCGGCCGCGCGTCGCGAGCGCCGCCGACAGCACCTCGACCGCCGCCGGCATGTCGGTGTTCGTCGCGAAGATCCGCTGCCCGTCGGGTGTACCGTGCGGATGGACGACGAGCGTGTTCGCGGCCCCGAGCCACGCTGCGTCCGCATCGATCCCGCCGCCGCGTTCGCGCACAAAGCGCACGAGGTGCTCCTTGTGCGGGATCGTCACGCTCGCGCCCGCGAAGTCGAGCTTCTCGTGATCAACGAGCGCGCCGATCGACGCCTTGAAGTGCTCCCACTCGCTCGGAACAGGAAGCGGCAGGTACACGCCGTCGTAGCCGTGTTCGGCGAAGCGTGCGTTATGGAACGCGGGCGAGCGCGAGTGGGCCACGGGCCAGCCCACGACGCCGAACACGCGCGTCGCGGGACCGATCGCGCCGAAGCGGTAGAGGTCGCGAAGCTCGCGCACAGAAGGTTGCCCGGGCGCGCTGCCTGTTCCTTCCGCGTCCGATGCAAAGGTGAGGAACCCGCCGAACTTCGGCGCGAGCACGCGGCTCATCAGCCCGAACTCTCCCATCAGGATCGCAATCATGGGCTTCGAGCGCGACGCGAGGAGGTCGAACGCCTCGAGGTTGTCGCGGATGCTGCGCGCCATCCACGCGAGCTTCACGACCGAGACGAGCGGGTCGTCCTGCATCGCGGCGACGCGGCGCAGGAGGTCGTTCGGCCGGCCCGTGAAGTCGTGCGAACTCGCGATGAGCTTCGGCGCGGCGCCACCGCCACCGCCTTCTCCATCGCCCTCCCGCGTCGCGAGCGCGGCGGCGAAGAGCGCGCGCACGAGATCCGCGCAGAGCGCCGCGTGCTCGACGTCGATCATGCGCGGTGCATCGGCGACCTTCGCCACACGCGCGAGCAGCGCCAGGCGCTCCGATTCCGCGAGCGAACACGCGCCGCCCTCTTCCGACGAGCGCACCGTCACGATCGACGGCAGCGGCGACTCGCGCACCAGCCGCGCGATCGCATCCGCTGCGTCCGCGCCTTCCCGCGAGGCGAGCCCGTCGCAACGCCACTCGACCATGCGCGCGCCGAGGACGCGCGCGCGCGCAGCGCGCTCGACCGCGAGCGGAATCTCCGCCGCGCTCTCGACTGCGATGGGAGAGCAGATCAGCGACATCGGTTCACCCGCGGTCCTGCGGCGCACCGCCGGCGGTCGTCAGGCTCTCCTCGAGGATCGCCTTCGGTGTCATGCGGTGCGCGATCGCGTAGGGGATGAAGCGGCACGCGAGCGCCGCGAACCTGTTGAACGCGCCCGGCACGACGACCGCCTTGTTGCCTTCGACGCCTCGGATCCCGGCTGCAACCACCGCCTCCGCGGTCTGCCACATGTACTTCGGCAGCCTGTTCATGGCCGCACGCGCGCCGAGCACATCGTGGAACTCGGTGTAGGTGAAGCCCGGGCAGAGCGCCGTGCAGTGGACGCCTGTCCCGAGAAGCGAGAGCCGCAGCGAGCGGCTCGCGCTCGTCATCAGGCACTTCGCGGCGGGGTAGAGGCTGCCCGGTGGCTCGGGTGCGAGCGACGCAAGGCTCGACACGTTCACGATGCGCCCGTGTCCACGCGCGACCATCGCGGGCGCGAGGCGGTGCGTGAGCTCGAGCCACGAGTCAACCATGACGCGGAGGAAGTGCGCGTGCGTCTCCCACGGCGCGTTGAGGAAGCGCTCGCGGATGCCGTAGCCCGCGTTATTGACGAGGTAGTCGATCTCGATGCCCGCCGCGTGCACGGCGTCGACGATCTGCCGTGGCGCTTCGGGCTCGGCAAGGTCGGCTGCGATTGCAAGCGTCTCGGTGCCATGCACATCGCGCAGTTCCCGCGCCAGCGACTCGAGGCGGTCGATCCGCCGCGCGGTCACGACGAGATCGTGCCCTCGCGCCGCAAGCGCTGCTGCGAAGGCGCGGCCGATCCCCGCGGAGGCACCCGTCACGAGCGCACGGGGCTTCATTCAGAACCGCCAGCTCAGGAAGGCGCCGAGGAACGGGCTCGGTTCGACATCGACCTCGGCGAGCCGGTTGCCGTCGCGGTCCGCGAGCTCCATTTCGCCCGCGAACTGGACGCCGCCGATCAGGTCGAGGCGCAGCCCGTTGCCCGGCCTGTAGGTCGCGCGCAGCCACACGGGCAGGCCCTCATCCGTACCGACGCCCCCAGCGCGCGCCGCAGCGCCGTCGTCGTCGAGTCGGAAGCGCCGGTAGGTGTAGCGACCGCCGATCGCAAGTTCGACGCCGTCTGTGGGCATCCAGATCGCTTCGATGCCTGCCCCGCCCGGATAGGCCTCAGGCCCCGCGAAGTTCGAGACGCGGAACTCCTTGGTCGGACGCCAGTCGACGATGAGCTGCGGCACGACGAGGACATCGTCCTCGATGCGCGAGGCGACCAGAACGCCCGCGCCGAGCGAGAACTCCGGCGAGAACGCGTAGCTTGCCGCGACGATTCCGCCGAACGAGAGACTATCGCCCACATCGGCGTCGCTCTGGCCGGAAAGATCGACGAAGAGGCTCGTGCGCAGCCGCCAGTTGTCATCCAGCTTGAAGCTCGCGCCCGCGGAAAGCATGACGGACTGGACGGCGCTCCAAGGGTCCCCGCCCGCAGCCGTCGCAAGCGTGCCGCCGCCGTCGAACGAGTACCAGCCACCCTCCCAGTTGAGCGATGCGTTCCAGCTGTACTCCTCGCTCGGCTTGCCGCGCATCGAGACAGCCATGAAGCCGCGGTCGACCGAGACGGCGCCGCCGCCCGTGTCGAAGTCCGTCTCGAAGAAGTGCGCGTAGCCGCCCGCGAGGACGAACTCGATGTCGTCCTTCGCCGCGTTGGCGGAGATCGCGTTCTGCTCGGTCGCAGCGGTCTGGGCGAAGGCTGCGCCGCAGACGGCGAGCGCGAGCACGGTCGATGCCGGGAAGTTCTTCATGGGTGAGCCATATGGATGGAAATATGGGAGCGCACGGCGCGCATCAGCGCGCGTCGAGCACAAGAGTGTCGACGATATCGCGCACGACCTCGTCCGTGGTGCGTCCCTCTGCCTCCGCCTCGAAGTTGAGCAGGATGCGGTGGCGCAGCGCCGGCAGGGCGACGGCCTTGATGTCGTCGAACGCGACCGCCGTGCGCCCTGCGAGGAGCGCCTTCACCTTCGCGCCGAGGATGAGCGTCTGCGCCGCGCGCGGGCTCGCGCCGAAGCGCAGGAACTGGTTGACCATCGGCGTGGCGAACTGCCCGCCCGGGTGGGTCGACAGCACCATGCGCACCGCATAGTCCTGCACATGCGGCGCAACCGCCACGCTGCGCACCAGCTTCTGCGCGGCGACGATTCCCGCAGCGTCGAGCACGCGCTCGATCTTCGGCGACTCGCCCGTCGTGGTGCGGTCGAGGATCGTCGAGAGTTCCTCGCGCGTCGAGTAGCCGACGACGAGCTTGAAGAAGAAGCGGTCGAGCTGCGCCTCGGGCAGGGGATAGGTGCCCTCCTGCTCGATCGGGTTCTGCGTGGCCATCACGAAGAAGGGCTTCTCGAGCTCGTACGAGTTGCCGCCGACGGTGACGCTCTTCTCCTGCATGGCCTCGAGCATCGATGACTGCGTCTTCGGCGTCGCGCGGTTGATCTCGTCCGCGAGCACGATCTGCGCGAAGATCGGGCCCTTGCGGAACTGGAAGTCGCGGCCGTTCTCCGTCTCGACGACGATCGTGGTGCCCGTCACATCGGCGGGCATCAGGTCGGGCGTGAACTGGATGCGGCTGAACTTGAGGTGCAGCGCCTGCGAGAGTGAGCGGATGAGAAGCGTCTTGCCGAGGCCGGGAACGCCCTCGAGCAGGCAGTGGCCGCCCGCGAAGAGGCAGACGAGCACTCCGTCGACGATCTCCTCGTGTCCGACGACGGCCTTCGCGATCTCGGCGCGGGTTCTCTCGTAGGTCTCGCGGAACGCCTGTGCCTGTGGATCTGTGCCTGTGGAAGCCATCGTCGTCATATACGCATCCTAATCCTGCAAGCGGATGCCCGTTCGGCGGGATACGCTTTCGTCCGTGAAACGAGTCCTTCGTGTCGCGCTGGCCGCGCTCGCCGTCCTCGCCCTTGCGGGCGTGGCCGCGGGAGTCTGGCTCTGGAACGACCCCGTCCGATCCTTCGAGCTTGCGATGGCTGCGGGACGCGCGCGCGCGGGCGTGGCGGAGCGGTTCGTCGAGATCGACGGGAACCGCTGGCGCGCGCTCGACACGGTCGTCGCCGCCCCCGCGCCCTCGACCGACGGCCCGCGGCGCGTGTGTCTTGTGCTTCACGGGCTCGGGACGACCGCGGAGGCGATGATGGATGTCGCGCGGATCCTGCCCGAGACGCATCGGGTCGTGATTCCCGACCTGCCCGGCTTCGGCGACCACGCTCCCCATGGCGATGCGCCGCACGACTGGCGCTTCTACATCGACTCGGTCGAGCGCTTCCGTGTCCACGAGGGCCTCGGGGAGGTCGATGTGGTCGGGACCTCGATGGGCGGCGCGTTTGCGGCCGCCTACGCCGCGACCTATCCCGAGTCCGTCCGCCGCATCGTGCTTCTCTCGCCCGCGGGCGTGGTCGCGCCGAGGCAGAACGACTTCATGGCGCGCGTCGCCGCGGGCGAGCTGCCGCTCGACATCAAGGACGACGCGAGCTTCGACGAGATGCTGCGGCTGAACTTCCCGAAGCCGCCGCCGATCCCGGCGCCCGTGCGCGCGGAGTTCATCGCGCGCGCCGTCGAGCGTCGCGACGCGTTCCTGCGCATCGTCGAGGACCTGCGGCCGTTCCTGGTGCAGGGCGTCGAGCCGATGATGCGCGACATCAAGGCGCCCGCGCTCGTCCTCTACGGGTCGCTCGACCTGATCACAGACCCGTCGATGATCGAGGTCTGGCGCGCGGGGCTTCCTTCGATGGAAGGCGAGGTCCTCGACGACGCGGGCCACGTGCTCCTCTACGACAAGCCCGCGGAAGTCGGCGAACGGATGCGGGCGTTCCTCGGCCGCGGAGAGTGACGGCGGCGCACGGCATCCTGAATCTAGATGCCGGCCATCCGCCGTGCGAGGCGTTCTACGGACAGCGGGCTCGATCCCTCGGCCTTGTTGTTCACGATCACCCACGCGCAGAGGCCGGCCTGCAGCGCGCCGCGCGCGAGCCGCGCCAGTGCGTCGCGGCTCGCATCGTCCGGTTCGACGATGCGGTCGAACGGCGCATACAGCTCCTTCGCTTCCGCATAGGCGTGGTTCGCGCGCAGCATCCAACGCATCACCAGCGGGCGCGCGGCATCGAGCGCAAGCTCGCGCGACTGGAGCTCGAGGTCGGGCATCGTGGGATGGACGGTCAGGCATGGCACGGCGCCCGACTCCGCGAGCAGCTCGCCGAGCTCTGCACCGACGAGCGAGCGGTTGCGCACCTCGACCGCGTAGAGCGGGCCTGTCGGCAGCGCAGCGAGGAAGCGCCGCAGGCCGGCCAGGAACGCCCGCTCTGAACGCCGCGCGCCGAACGAGAGCGGCGAGAACTGAAAGAGCAGCGGCCCCGCCTTGGCGCCGAGCCCCTCGACCGCGGGCGCGACGCACTCCTGCGTCGCGATCGTGGCGTCGAGAAAGGGCTGTGCCGCACCGCTCCGCGGATCGGGGTCTGGGTCGAGCACCCCGCGCCAAATCTTCACGAGGAAGCTGAAGCCATCTGGAGTCTGTGCCGCAAGACGCGCGAACTCCTCGCGCGGGGCGGGGCGGTAGTAGGTCTTGTCGAGCCCGACCGTGCGGAGGAGGGGGTGCGCCGCGTAGGCGGCGAGCCCCGCGCGGGCCAGCACGGACTCGCTTGGTTCGCCGTCGTAGACGATGCCGCGCCATCCCGGGAAACTCCAACTCGATGTCCCGAGCCGCAGTCCCGCTGGCAATTGCGCTGCAAGCTCGAGGAGCTCGGCGCGCGCGGAGAGGGGCCGGACGCCGCCGCGCCTGTCGGCCTTCGGAGCGTCTGGCGCAGCAGCCTGGGCATCGGTCAGCGGGCCGAAGAGCGATTCGGTGTGCTGTTTGCGGGGCTTGCGCATCGGTGTCGGCCCGGCCCGAACCATACCCCAACTGGGTGAACGAACGGGAAATCCTCGCGGGATTGGAAGGAAGGAGGGTTCCTGTGACAGGGGACGGCGGCGCCCTGCGCCTTCAGGACGGAGAGGGGGCGGATCGACGCAGCCACGCATCGGAGCAGCCGACAGGCTCGGTTGTATCGCGAGGCGGCAACCAAGAACCACGCACGACCGCGCGGGTCGGCCCACTGGCCGCCCGCGCGGTCCTTTGTTGCCCCAGCCGCTGGGAGGGCGATGCGCTTGCCGCACGCTCCAGACGGGTACTGCGGACTCAATTTTCAGAATAGACAGTATTTTCGGCGCTGCCGTGACAGGATCGCCCCTCGGATTCCGCCCTCTCAGCGGGTGTGGTGATTGACGCAGGGCACGCCGAGCGCGTGTGCCCTGTTGGTTTCTGCGGACTGTTGCCATGAAGCGTCACCCCGCCCAACCCCACTCCGCCCTGCGTCCGCGAGCGGCCCACGCGTGTCTCGAGCGGCTCCAACTCTGGAGCGGCCCGGATTGCGAGACCGAGTGGTTCGAGATCCCTGAAACAGGGGTCGAGACCCGCACCGCGACGGGCGTGCGCTTCCACGCGGAGCCGCGGTCCGTCCGCGCAGAAGCGGGCAGCGATCAGGTTCGGATTCGTGCGGTGCTGCGCGTCGATGGCGGCGGTTGCAGGCTTCGCCTCTCCGGCCTCCTCGGGCCACAGAGCGTCGTAGTCATACGCGATGCCTTTGGTTGTGAGACTCTTCAGGCGCTGGAGGGTTCGCCCGATCTCTCGATCGAGCTCGTCCTCGGCCGATACGCGATCGACGCAGACCTCTCGCAGCACTCGGCCCTCGCCGTCGAAGTGCTCCGTGCCGCGCGAACGGGAACCCGCGCCCGCAGCCAGGCTGGATGACGGATTTCAAGAACGCAACGCGGCGGGAAGCGGCTCGGCGTGGCGAGTTTGCGCGCGACTTCGACGCGTGACTTCAGCGCTTGACATCCGCCTTCAGCGCACGCCGCAGCGCAGCCACGAAGGCCCTCATGTCGCGCTGCCGAGAGGCAGGCTTCTTCGAGAGGGCCTTCATGATCACCCGCGAGAGCGCGGGGCCGGCGCCACCTTCGTCGATGCCGCGCGAAAGCGGCATCGGCTTGGCGCTCACGATCGTGGAGATCGTCTCCGCGAGCGTCAGCCCATCGAGCTCGAACGGCGGGCGCGACTCGATCATCTCGTAGAGCACCGTCGCGAACTGATAGACGTCCGTGCGTCCATCGACCTCGCTCGGGCGGCCTGCCGCCTGCTCAGGGCTCATGTAGGTGAGCGTGCCCACCATCTCGCCCGTGAGCGTGTGATGGTGGATGCTCACAGCGCCACCGACGGCGATGCGCGCCGCGCCGAAGTCGAGGAGCCGCGCGTGTCCATCGGGGTCGACGAGGATGTTCGAGGGCTTCAGGTCGCGGTGCACCACGCCGCGCTCATGCGCGAGCGACAGCGCCTCCGCGACGGGCAGCAGGAGCTCGACGATCGAGCGCGCGTCGAGCATGCCCGTCTCGACATGGCTGCGCACGTCGAGTCCGTCGACGAACTCCATCACGAGAAACGCGTAGCGGTCCTCGATCGTGCCCGCAGAGCGCAGGCGGACCAGTGCCGGGTGCTGGATGCTGCTCAGGATTCGCCACTCGCGGCGCACGCGGTCGACACCGCCCTGGCCGAGGCCGCGCATGTCGATGACCTTGATCGCGACGAGCGAGCCCGACGAATCCTCGCGGCAGAGATGCACCTCGCCGGAGCCGCCGATGCCGAGCTCCCGCACGAATCCATACCCCGGCGGAATCGGGCACGACGGCCCGTCCTCGAGGTCGCTCGCACGGCGCGATGGACGCGCGGCGGGAGACGCCGTGAACGAGGCGCCTTCGTCGAGGTCCGCCGCGAGCAGCGTCTCGACGAAGCGCATCAGCTCATCGTCGCCTGCGCATGCGTCCTGCACGAACTCCTGGCGCTCGTCGCCGTCGAGCTCGAGCGCGCACTGAAAGACGGCGCGCGCGCGGCGGATCGCGGAGGGGGATCCGTTCATGACTCGGCCTCCGAGGAGGACTGTCCGAGCTGGCCCGCAAGGAACGCGCGGCCGAAGCGCCAGTCGCGCGAGACCGTCGAGAGCGAGAGTCCGAGCGCTTCCGCCGTCTCCTCGATCGACAGGCCGCCGAACACGCGTGCCTCGACCACCCTCGAGGCGCGGGGATCCGCCTCCTCGAGCGCCTTGAGCGCATCGTCGATCTCGAGGAGGTCGACGCCCGGCTGCTCGGCGATCGCGAGTTCGCTCACGAGATCCGTGGTGACCTGCGCGCCGCTTCCGCGCTTCTTGGAGCGGCGGCGCCGGGCATGGTCGACGAGGATCGAGCGCATCGCCGTCGCGGCATAGGCGAGCAGGTGCGACTCGCTCTGGAACTCGCTGCCATGCCGATCGGCCAGGCGCAGGAACGCCTCGCTCACGACAGCCGTCGGCTGCAGCGTGTGCGACGAACGCTCTCGGCTCATCATCGCCGAGGCAAGGGCCCGGAGTTGGGGATAGATCGCGCTGAAGCCGTCGTAGACCGCCTGCATCTTCGGATGAGACGCCACAGCGGCCTCGCGATCGAGGCTCTCTCTCGGTTGAACAGACATGGGCACACCGGGGAACAGGGAACAGCGATCGAGAGCGACTTCGGTTGCGGGACACACCACGCGTGCCGCAGGAGACCAAAGAGGGAACCGGTCTCGATCAGGCCGATCATGCCACCTGTTCGGGCAAGGGCAAGCGCATCCGGAAGATTCGGACGGATTTACTCCGTACTGTCGCCGCTCGCGGCAGAGCATGAACAAATCGCGCCAGGGAGGCGGACTGGGTTCTCAGACCTCGCGAGAGGGCCTCGAGTGAAAGCGCCGCACTTCCCGACGTCACTCGTCGCTCTTCGGGCGCGCGCCTTCGGGTCGCGCGGGGAGCTTCTCGAGGACCTTGTCGACGAGACCGTACTCGAGCATCTCGGTGGCGGTGAGCCACTTGTTCCGCTCGCAGTCCTCGGTGATCTTCTCCTTCGTCTGCCCGGTGGCGCGGGAGTAGATGTCGTAGAGCTGGTCGCGCATGCGCAGGATGTGCCGCGCCTCGATCTCGAGGTCTGTGGCCTGGCCCTCGAGCACGCCGCCGATCAGCGGCTGGTGCATGAGGTTCTCCGAGTTCGGCAGCGCGTAGCGCTTGCCCTTCGCCCCCGAGCAGGCGATGACCGAGCCCATGCTCGCGGCGCAGCCGATGATGTAGGTCGACACGTCGCACGGGATGAAGTTCATCGTGTCGACGATGCCGAGGCCCGCGGTCACGCTGCCGCCGGGGCTGTTGACATAAAGCGAGATGTCGGCGCGCGGATCCTCGTTCGCGAGGAAGAGGAGCTGCGCCACGATCAGGTTCGCCATCTGGTCGTTCACGGGGCCGCCGAGGAAGATGATGCGGTCGTTGAGGAGCCGCGAATAGATGTCGTAGGCGCGCTCGCCCCGGCCGGTCTTCTCGATGACGATGGGAATGAGGGTCATGGTGCTCGTCTCGTTTCTCTGGTCAGCGGGGAGTTCGATCACTTCTTCGACTTGTCGGGGAAGACGGCGACCTCGTCGACGAGGCCGTAGGCCTTCGCCTCGTCCGCGCTGAAGAACTTGTCGCGCTCGCCGTCCTTGGCGACCCTCTCGAACGGCTGGCCCGTGTGGCGCGAGAGGATCTCGTTGAGCGTGCGCTTCATCTTGACGATGTGCTCGGCCTGGATCTGGATGTCCGTGGTCTGGCCCGTCACGCCGCCGAGAGGCTGGTGGATCATCACCTTCGCGTGCGGCAGGATCGTGCGCTTGCCAGGGTGACCCGCCGCGAGCAGCACGGCGCCGCCCGAGTAGGCGCGGCCGATGCAGAAGGTCGCGACATCGGACGAGATGAACTGCATCGTGTCGTAGACGGCGAGGGTGTCGTCCACCGAGCCGCCGGGCGAGTTGATGTAGAAGTTGATGTCCTGGCCCTTCTTCTGGTTCTCGAGGTAGAGCATCTGCATCATCACGCGCGCGGCCGACGAGTAGTTGATCTCGCCGATGAGGAACACGACGCGGTTCTCGAGCAGGAGCTCGTCGATCGTCATCTCGCGGGTGCGCTGGTAGGTGGTCGCATTCAGGACCTCGTGCCGCCGTTCAGGGGGCAGGGAGGCGATGATGTGCGGGAGATGCGCGTCGAGCGTGGCGGTCATGCGCGGATGCCTCGTCTGGAGCCTGTGGATCGAATCGCGGTTCGTCCGCGCGAGGCGGGCGACCGAAGAGTGCCGTTCCCGTCCGACCGTCCTCGTCCGAACAGGGCGCGGGATCGTATCGGTGGGGGGTTGATCGGCAAGCGGTCCCTGAAACTTCTCAATCGTTTGAGAAGATTCGGCCCGGCGAAGCAGCGCTATTCGAAGCGCCACGAGAGTTCGGACGGTCGCATGGGTCGCGGAGAGCGCGTTTCGTCGGGGTCCGCGCCATCTTGCGAGGCGGGCAGGGTGAGCGCGAAGGTCGCGCCCGTCGATAAAGTCTCGATGACTTCAAGTCTTCCGCCATGGCGCTCCGCGATCTTGCGCGCGACGGCGAGGCCAAGGCCCGTTCCGCGCTGGCCCTTCGACGAGACGAACGGCTCGAAGAGCCGTGCGCGGACGGCTTCGGGGATTCCTGTGCCGTTGTCGCGCACCGTGAGGACGACCGCATCGTTCTCCGCGTCGTAGCGCGATCCGAGCGTCACCACCCCCACGCGCTCGGGTGCCGCCTCGATCGCATTGAGGACGAGGTTCGTCAGCGCCTGATGGATCGAGGGCGCGTCGAGCGCGGCGGGCGGAAGCGCGTCGTCAAGCTCGAGAAGGACCCCGACGCGACGCCTCGCCGCGGCGGGGGCGAGCAGGTCGCGCACCTCGCGCAGGATCGCGTTCGCGTCCATCGGCTCTGGTTCGAGCGGACGCTCCTTCGCCCACGCGAGCATGTTGAGGGCGAGCGCGTGCACTCGGTCGAGGTTGCGCTGGAGGACAGGCCATCCTTCGCGCGCGCGGGCGAGCTCGCCGCGGGAGAGCGCCAGGTCGACGGCGTCCGCGCCAAAGCGCAGCCCCTGCAGCATGTTCTTGATCGAGTGGCTCAGCGCGGCGACCGTTTCTCCGATCAGGGCGAGACGCTCCTGATGACCGCGCGCCGGCCGCTCCCCGCGCGCGGCGAGGGCAAGCGACGCGACCTCGGCGGCCGCGGAGACGACTGCGATGTCGCGCGCGCGTGGGCGCTGCGCGGAGGAGTCGCCGCGCCAGCGGATGAGGAATGCGCCGCGCGCGGAGCCCGCCGATCCAAACGGCGCCGCGAGCACGCGACCTGCGGCCGCGTCGCCCGCGGCGAGCGGTTCCAGTCGGTCGATCGCGCGACGCACGAGAGCAAGTGGCGCGCTCGGGGCGTCGCGTGCGCCGGGAACGACGAAGTCCGCGGGGAAGAGCATCCGGCCCTCGGCCAGCGACACCGCCGACATGTCCCACAGCGCCACCACCGACCACACCGCCTGGGTGCGCTTCACGCCCTCGGCGTGGTTGGGCAGCTGGGCCAGGGCATGCAGACCCAGCGCCAACACGAGGGCGGGCGGCAGCGCGGCGACGGCGCGAAGTACGGGGCGTGTGCGCAGCGACTGCAGCCGCGGCAGTTCGCCGAAGCTGCGCCAGACGATCCACAGCAGCAGGGGTGCCGCACCGGTGATGGCGTTGTGCCGGCAGGCGCAGGCGATCCACAGCATCAGCAGCGCCAGCAGCAGCGTGAGCAACT
>QLAH01000290.1_pt1 | contig 33663 bp, 38 predicted proteins | sample 4693081 | NCBI WGS metagenome assembly QLAH01 (sample SAMN09425401, study PRJNA476045) | Lake water metagenome, whole genome shotgun sequencing project. | reverse complement strand
CCTCGATCTGGCCGCCGGTCAGCGCCTGCACCCGGACGCCCTGCTGTGCGCAGGCGGCGAGGAAGGCCATGTCGTCACCGCTGCGGCTGAGGCGGGACTGATCAATGACGACGACTTCGGACACCACTCCGGAGGCGACCAGGCTCCAGAGCTCCTCCCATGCGGGCCGCTTGCCGCCGCTGTACGCGCTGGCCCGTTCCGCCAGCACCCGGTCGCAGCCGGCCGCCTCCAGGTCGCGCACCTGGCCTTCGATGCTGATGTCCTGGGCCCGCTTGGTGGTGCTGACCCTGGCAAGGCCTACCCTCATGGCAGCTCACGACCCGGCAGTGTCCCAGAGAATACAGGGCCAGATCTAGGCGGTGCGGGGCACTGTCAGCGGCTGGCCTCAACGTCGAGCAGGTCTGCAGTGGCCGCAGCGTCGCCGCCCATCTGACACTGGGCATCGTTCTGCCGCAGCCACTCCGCCACGGCACGGATCGCGGCGCGGGCGGTTTCCTCCCATGTGTTGCCTGCGCCCTGGACGAGCCGCTGCCTGACCTGCTTCACCAGCGAGGAGTCGGATGTTGGTTTGGGCGGCGGCGCGACAGGCGGTTCGGCGCTCCCCGTGGCCGCAGCGATCAATGCCGAGATACCGCGTATCTGATCATCGTTCAGGCCTCTGCAGTCCAGTGAATGCCTGTGCTGATCCGCCTCCAGCGCCTCCACGCGGGCGCGGAGTTCGAGGAGCACAGAGCAGCCTTCAAAGCCGTCTTGGGTGCTACGCCACTTGATGGCGTCCCACTGCTCAGGCGTGGCGCGGTGCTTGTCGGTCATGGGTAGCCGTGCTGCTGATGGTTGCCCGCGTTGATGACGGAGACGCGGCCCTCCGGTGGTGGTCAGTAGTCGCGTTTCATGGATGCCACAAAGGCGTCGGCCATGCGTTCGGCCAGCTTGTCCTGATCGGTGGCGAGGACGCGATCGGCGGTGTCGCGCATCAGTTGCTGCAGCCTGGCCTTGATGTCTTCGTCTTCCTGCACCATGCGCAGAGCCTGCTCTTGCGCGACGCGCTGGACGGCGTTCTCAAAGGCCTGCTGCAGAGGCGAACGGCCACGGTCGTAGCTGTTGGTGCTGGGCGCGAGGACGGCTTGGATGGCTTTGTCGAGCAGTTCCTTCTGAGCCTCGGGCGTCAGATGGCCAAGGATGGACTGGGCGATGGCTTCGCGCAGGGCGTCGCCTTCAAGCTGGAGGGTGAGGTTGGACATGGGCGGCGGCGGATGGATGAACGCCCGGATTGGTCACGGCTCCGGGCGGGCCGTGCTGCTCAGCGCTTCAACGCCCGCTGCAGCGACGTGCGGGACACGCCGCAGATCGATGCTGCCAGCCGCTGGCTCTTGCCCTCACGCACCAGGCGCACGGCGCGGGCCATGGGGTCGGAGATGTGCACCCAGACCGGCGGGGCGATGTTGGCGGGGGTGGCCACTGCAGCGGCCTGAGCCCGGTAGATGATCGGCTCGTGCCACTTGATCGTGTCCGGGTCGATGTCGGGCCAAGTCACGTCCGCGAAGCTGACGGGCTGCACCGGCACCAGCAGCCGCACCCAGAGCCGGGCCAGCTGATCGGAGGTGCGGTGGACCCAAGCGCCCAGGGCCCAGCCGGCGCAGTAGACGAACGCGCAGACCTGGGCGAGACGACGGGCGGCCTGCTCGAGGTGCGGCGCCCAGTCGGCGGTAGCGATGGTGATAACGGTTTTCATTGTCGGAAATGCTGTGGGACGACCAGCGGCTCGCTCGGCTCTGCTGGTGTCCCTGCATCCTACCGCATAGGTTCCGCTTTTGCATCCCCCGCCCAGGGATCAGAACCTCAACCCGCAGCGCTTGGCGTATCGCTGCAGTTCAGATCGTTGCTGGGCTGTCGCCGTCCCGTAGATCGTTGGATTGTTCGCCGCCAGGATGGCGATCGACACATTCGAGCAGCCGTTCTGGCCGGCGCGAAACAACCCGTCTGCAGCGTTCAGGTTGTCGTTCACCGTGGCGTTCGGTTTCGCGTGGGCAGCACCGGCGATCAGCAGCATGGCGGCGAGGGTTCGGATCATGGGTGGTGGTGGGGTAGTCATTCTGGTTGAGGATCGGTCGCCCGTCGCGCCTGCATCCTGAGCCGGTTCGCCTCGCGCCCTGCTGGTGAGCGCTTCCAGCACTGGCTGCAGAGCGGTGCGGTGCGGCTGCTGCGTACCAGCACGCCGCAGAGCGTGCACGGCTGCGGGCCACCTGGATCAGGCAGGCCGGCTAGGCGGGCCCGGTAGCGGCGGGTGCGGGTGGCGCTGGTGGGCATGGGTGTGTCCGTGAGAGTCAGGCGCCGGGGTGACGCTCGCCGAGGCATGTACGGCGGACAGGCTGGCCAGTCTTGGCCCGCCGTTTCCGTTTCCGCTCAGCATCGGCAGCCTTGCCTGCTGGCGATCGCTTCCAGCACCTGGAGCAGAGCGGCAGGGTGCGGGCCCCCACCACGCTGCGGCCACACTCAGGGCAGGCCGGCAGCGGTGGCAGCTGGCCGGATTGGCGCAGGCGATGGCGGGTGACTTTCTCGCGGGAGGATTCAGGCATCAGGCCAGCCACTGATTGGCCCAGTTCAGCACCTCGGCCTTGGTGGCCCAGTGGCAGACCGCTTGGCCCATGTTGACCTTGATGCCGCAGGGCAGCTCCTCCAGCTGCAACGTGCGGGCTTCGTACCAGGTGGACCTGCCGGTGCCGCCTTGGCGGAAGTCCATGCCTTCGGCTGTGACGGCTGACTTGACCTGTTCGATGGTGGTGAAGGTGGCCATGGGTCTCTGTCGGTGTCCCCATACTGTAACCTGTGGTGGACGGCATGGGAGCGACAGTGCCGGCCAGTTCACAAACCGTAACCCGTGTCGGACTTCCCGCCAATCCACCCATCAATCCGCCCCTCCCTCTCGGGGCAGTGCCAGCTCTGCGCGGCGAACCACTCGCGCCAGTCCGCCGAGCTCTTCGCCCCGTTGCATCGCCGGCACGCCGGCACCAGGTTCTCCATCACCGTCATGCCGCCCTGGGACCGCGGCCGCACATGGTCGAGGGTATCGGCACGCTCGGCGCAGTACGCGCAGGCATGGGCCCATTCGGCGAAGATCCGCGCCCTGAATCGGCTCTTCGTGGTGCGCTTGGGGAGTAGCTCGGTCCCGTCGATCTGGTGATCGAAGGCCATCAACGATCGGCCATGATCGCCCAGCCGGTACCAGGCCCTTCCACCATCCACCTGGGCCCGAAGTGCTGCCGGCTGTAGCGGGCGAACCGTGCCACCCCGCCCAGGGTGGTGCCGGTCACCAGGTCAGCCTCGCCGAATGGATCGTGCACGATCAGGTGCGTCTGGGTGTAGCCAACCACGATCAGCCAGTGGCCACCGCCGCTGGGCTTCGACACCGGCCCACGATGCAGGAAGCCGCAGGGCACGGGGATGCCGCGGTTGATCCACTCCTCGATGTCAGCCCAGCCGGCTGCCTGTGTGAACGTTGCCCGCACGCCAAACGATGACAGCGCCCGGATCTGTGCCTTGGCGTCGGTGGTGTCGCTGTAGGCCTGCACCCGCCGCAGGTACTGGTCATCGCCGTTCGGGCCGGTGAGGGTGCCAGGCTTCAGGTACTGGAGGAGCATGGCGCAGCTCGAGCTGAAGCACATACGGGCCGCTTGTGCGCGGTCGGTGCTGTCCATCTGCGCGTACCAGGGCACCTGCAGGGGGTTGCCCGGGGGTTGCTGCAGCTCCTGCCCCACGAACAGCGCCACCTCAGCCGCACGCCGCCGGGTCAGCCCGGCCAGTGGCTTGCCGTTGGCTTTGTCCCACTTCGGGAGCTCCTCACGGATCACCTTCACCGGATCCTCACCAGCCTGCAGCCGTTTGCGCAGGGTGGAATCAGCCACCGCCTGCAGCCCGACGTTGTAGGCCCAGCTCACCAGCGCCGCGGCGGCATGGCCACTCCACCGACGCACGATCGGCAGCAGCTCCACCAGCCGCTGGTAGCGAGCCGCCACATCGTCGGCCAGCAGCTGGTCCGCCCGTGCCTGGGTGATGGTGTCGCCCAGATTCACCGGCCGATCGTTCAGCCGTGTAGCGCCCCACCCGATCGTCGGCACACCAGCCGGGCACAGGTAGGCCTGCAGGTGGCAGCCCTCGAACTCCTTGATGATCTTCAGCGCCGGGGCCAGCCAGCCGGCGGTGGCGGCCGGCACCTTCGCCGCAGGGCTGCCTTGGGCCCTCCATAGCTCGGTGAACTGCTGGCGCTGCTGATCGGTCAGGCTCTGCTCCAGGGCGGTCAGCGCTGCCAGCTGATGCGGCGTGATGCTGCCGGTGCGGGCAATGTGCTCGGCAGCGGCACGGACGGAAGCGAAGGTCATCGGCGGAAGATTCCCCCAGGGCCCTTCGCTTCCTCATCCTCCTTCCGCAGCGCCGGGTTGTAGGTGTTGAACCCATCCACGAATCCAGCCTTCTCGGCCAGCCGCTTGGCGAATGGCACGCCGGCCACAGACCCGCCGATCACCCAGCAGGTGGGCCAGCCGCCCGGGAGGATCGGGGACAGCTCGCAACGGACGGTGAACCCAACGCCTGCCAATGCCAGCCAGGCCGAGGCGGGGATGCTGGCAAGGGCCGGGACCATGGCGGGGAGTCTCATCTCAACCTCTCAATCCGCTGGTCCGCATCTCGCTCCAGCTGTTGTGCGCCCTGCCGGATGTAGGGAGTGAGGATCGGCAGTGCGAGGCTTGCGGCCAGGCAGATCCCGGCCCATTTGGCGATCTCTTTTTCCAGGCCAGTGATCCGCTTCTCCGCTTCGCCCAGATCCTGACGAGTGGCGGTGAGCTGCTCCAGCAGTCCGACGCGGCCATAGAGCGCGTTGATGTCCTCGCGCTTCTGCCCAACCAGGCCAATCAGCGTGGCAACCTGCCCCTTCAGCTCGCCCAGCTTCTCCAGGATGTCCCCGTGAGTGGGCTCAGACCCAGGCATGAGGCGGTGTGACTGCGGCGTTCTCAGGCTATGGATCAGGCAGAGCGTCTAGCCGCCAGGGAAGGGCGCCGCCGGCGGCATGAAGTTAGCGGTATAGCGGCAGACGTTAGATATTCTCATTTCATCAATGTATCCGCGCCAATATTCACCTGGGCTGCCTCCATAGCCTACAAATGAAAATGTGTGAGTGGGCAGTGCTGATTGATCGGCAGAGCCGCTATCGATGCCGTTTATCCATATCGTCGTCATGCCTGCATCCGTGTTCGTCATGGCCACGTGCTGCATTGACCCAAGCGACAGCGTGGCGGATGTAGTAATTGGCGTGACAAGGGACACGTTTAGGTACTGAAGGGCGCCGCTTGGTGTCGTCCTTAAAGTTGGCCCGCCGAACCCACGCCCAGAGAATATTCCCCTGAAGTCAAAGTCTACGACTGGGTAAACCCATGCCTCCGCTGTATAGGCTCGGCCCGTTGTGGTGACTCCTGCCGGCAGGTCTAGCCTGTCATTGCTACCGTCAAAGAGGCCAGACGATCCGCCGAATTTGCTTTGAGCCGTGCTAATTGTCGCGCCTCCCACTGGAGTAATTGACAGGTCGTTTCCGCTTTCATCTATGAAGTCGTTCGTCCCGTCTGCGCCATTGAATCGCAATAGCACTAGCAAATCAGGGTCGCCAGCGGGTGGGCAAACCGCCGTGATCAGCGAAACCGTGACATTGATGAGCGTACCGCCGGAGATATGGCTCTCTTCCGGCACTCCCGCATACCTCCAGTGTTGCCCTTCAGAGACGATATTGGCGACGCTTGAATGCCCCGCCCAGATCACATCGGGAAGTGCAAAGCCGATATGGGACCCCTGCTGGCCGCGGTAGTGGTCGCGGATCAACGTGGCCTCTGCCTGCGTGAGCCACTCATAGGTCAGCGACATTCCGAACCTGATCGCCGAATCGCCGTGAAGGAACCGCACTGATCCGCCAGCCACGTCAGACTCCGTGGCCAGCGGGAACTCACCGAAGTTGTAGGTGCGGCGATACGGACGCAGCGCCGGGAAGTCAGGCATCGGTGCTGAGGATGATGGTGGTGGCGCTCACTGCAAAGGTTCCACCGGCGGACGACACGGCCCCGCCGAAGTCCAGGTAGCAGACCAGTTCATCAGCACTGCTTGTCCCGCCTCGGGCCTTGTAAATCACGGCGCCTCCTGCCGTGAATGTCGCCGTGGCCCATGACGTCGCGGCGAATACCAGCGTTCTGGTGTTTGCCGTGGTGGTGGGCGTGCAGGTTGTCACAGCGCCGCCAGCTGTGTAGCCGGTGCCCGTGACCTCATTGGTCACATCATCGCGCCGATTATGCGTCGCCTTGTTCGCGGCGTACGCCGTCCCGACCAGCATCATGCGGAACGTGTCGGAGCCGACGATGAAGGCGCCGATGGTCAAGTCCGTCAGCGCTGAGTCGTAGACGAACGAAGCCATGCCACCATATCAATCCCTCCTAGGCTATTGAGTCCAGCACAACAAAATCAGACCCAGCCCAGGAGATGCTGAATGCCGTCCCTGGGGCCCTCGACACGGTGCCGTCGAAGTCCACCATGGCGATAGGCGATGACGTGCTGTAGGACGCGCCAGCCGTATCGGGCCGCCGGTAGCAGAGCAGCGCCGACGCCGCGGAGATGCTCCCGCCGACTGGGTTCCATGAAACAGTCAGGTTTCCGCCAGGCACGATCGCGCCGACTGGCTTGCCGCCCACCACATAGCCGTTAGCGGTGGGCAGCTCCGTGATCCCACTCGCCAGCACGCTGGCAACAGTGCCGGTGAACAACGCATCAAACTCAGTGACATCGGTGCTGCACAGCAGCACGAAGTAGGGCGACACGGGGGAATAGACCCTAGCCTTGCCCTGCTGCCGAAGTCCGTAGGTGGCGATCATCGTCACCGCCAGCTCTTCATAGACGTGAACTGTGTAGGGCATTCCCTTACGCGAGCCTCCATCTCATGACACCATCGGAATGCCACTGAATCACTAAGTCGCTTCCTGCGCTCGCTGTTCTGGTGCCGTCGAAGTCAATCATGGACACAGCGTAGGAGTCTGAATAGATCGTGGCGCCTGCGGTGTAAGTACCGCTGTAGTCCCATGATGGCGAGAACTGCGCCGGCTGCCGATAGCACAGCAGCGCCGACTGGGCCGAGAACCCGGCACCGGTCGCCGTCCAGCTCACGTCGGCGGCCCTCATGATGAGATCGCCTGCGCTGTACTGAGCGGTCACGTTAGTAAGGAACTTACCGCCTCTGGTGTAGCCGTTGCCGGTTGCCACCTCTGTCGGCCTGAAAGTGGCAGACGACTGATTCAGTAGGCCCGTAAGCGAGAACGTGCCGGGGCCAGTCGAGGCTGCGAACCCTAGCGTGCTGTTGAAGCCAGCCTGAAACTTGCTGACATCCGTGCTGCACAGCAAGACGAAGAACTGAACCGTAGGCGTCCAGACGGTTGCCTTGCCTTGCTGAAAGATGCCCCACTGAGCGTTTCTGCCGGTGGTCGTGTAGACGTTGCTGGTGACTGCCATGGCTACGTCGGCACCGGGAAGTCAAGCTCGACCACGGCCACGACACTCGGCAGAGCAACAATCACCGCAGGGCGACCTGGCAGCAAGGTCACATTGATCGTTGCTGTTATGCCATTCGCCGCCGCCGCCACGCCTGGGACTATGGACACGCCGATGGTGGCCGAGAATGGCAACAGCTCAATCCTGGCCGGGGGCACTGTGACCAGCGACAATTCCACGTCGTGGAGGCTGTCGCAGGGGTAATCCTCAACGGTTGGCGATTCCGCGTACCTCCAGAAATACCCTGCAAGCTGAAAGTTCGCCGGGTCGTCGGTGCCACTGAACACTTCAACCGGCAGTGAGAACGCGTCAAACCCACCACGCTGCCCCATGTAGTGAGCCAAGACGCTCAGCATCTCAGCCTCAGACAGCGCAACAAACCGCAGCCGCAGCCGGGATTCGACCATCGTGGTAGACAGCCGAACGTTGCCCTCTGCGCCGTTCAGTGCCTCAATGGCAGCGACAGGATATTGCCCAGGCGAGAAGACGCGGGTGGCTGGAATCAACGACGGGAATACTGCCATGCCCTTACCCTGTCACGCAGTTGTCCAGCGTGTCGTCTATGAAGTCAGCGTACACAGCAGGCACGCCCTGACGGCGGATGTTGCCCAGCAGCGTTTCGCAGATCGGTTCAACGACAGGATCGCTGCTGTCGATAAAGACCTCCGGCGGCACGGTCGCATCAGTGGCGCGTGTGCCGTCCGCGTCGCAGCTGGGCCCGGTCTTGTTGGTGTCTACCGGCGGGCAGGAATACAGCACGTTGGCCACGTCGAGGGCGACGACGCTGCGGCCCTCGGTGTCCACCGGAAAATGCGTGCATTCGTACCGCACCTGGCCGGCGAGCGTCCTGCCGATTGAGACGACCTCGTACAGGTAGTTGTGCTGCGACACCCCGGCGCCGCTGGTCTGACGGTTCAGCCTGACGCCGATGATGCTGCCTCGGGCGACGCTTCGATTGTGCCCCTGAGAGCGCGCCTCGAACCTGATCGAGTGAGTTGAGTTGACGCGGCTGGAAATGATGTGAGCGCCGGCCATCGCCGCGTGCTGGCCGCTTGTGCAGAACTCGCTCATGTCGTGCGTCTCTGATGCGCTGTCAGCCCGCGACGTGGACGTGTAGCGGATCTCCACGGTGCGGACGATGCCCAGGTCGTCCTCTGACTGCTGACGCCAGAGCATCTGCGCAATGAATGGGCGACGATCGCTCAGGCTCTTGTACTCGATCTCAAACGACCCCGGGACGATCAGCTCCTCGGTGAATGTCGTGACTGGGGTGATCGGGTTGGTATTAATCAGCCCGCCCGGCAGCAGGGGAAGCAGGGGCTGCAGACCGCGACGGCCGAACCGCCTGGACGGACGCAGCAGGAAGTACGGCGCCCACTTCGAGATCAGATCCTCGTAGCTCTCCCCCCGGGAAAGAACGCAATCGCAGCCGAGGGCATAGGCGTCCAGGAAGAGCGCACAGTCGCGCAGGCCTTCATCATCGATCAGCTCATCTCTGACGCGGCCGATGTTTTGCAGCAGCCACAGGGTCAGGTCCGAGAAGTTTTCGCTGGGTCCTTCGATGTCATCGATCAACCTGGTGACGTACATCCCGCCACGGACGAAGAGATGCACCTGCCGATCCCACGCCGTCGAACCATCGGGGACTTGAACGGCAAAGCTCAGGGTTGAGGCATTCGGATAGGCGCCGACCGATCCGCAGATCCGTGGGGCCTCCGGCGTGTCGTAGCCAGCCCGCGGCACGATGAAGTTCCCGGGCAGCCAGTCGCCGGCCCTGCGGTCATAGGTCTGGGTGTGATTCCCAACCCTGCAAGGCCCCTGGAACACGTCCATCACAGGGATCGGATCAATCCGCCCCTCGCACAGCAGGAGGTGCCAGGAGGCCGTGACCTGGTTGGTCAGGCTGTTCTCGAACCGGGCCTCGGTGGCGCCAGGGCTCAGCAGCACGCCGCCACGATCGCCGGACCTGCGACAGAACACGATCGGGATTGGCTCGCCAATGCTGGCCGCTCGCTGCGCCACGTCGAGCCGGCGGTTGACGGCAGCAGGCTCTGAGGCGACGGGAGTAGCGACTTGCCCTGCCAACGCCGGCAGCATGGACAAGGGCAGCCGCACCAGGCTGCTGCTGAGCTGTACGGGCCCTGATGGCACAGATGAGGCGGTGAGGGTCACAGCCGCACCCCCGTGCCCATGATCGCCGTCGTCAGGCTGCGTGGCGGCACCTGTGAGCCAACGGGGCTCAGGGGTGCCCCGAGCTTGATACTCAGGCGCGTCAGGGTGCCACCGCCACCGACGACCTGGCCGACGTAGGACGCCACCAGCTGCTGGCCGGCAGGGGGCGCTCCGGCCTCGTCCAGGGTGTCGAACTGGTACAGGCTGACATCCACGAAATGGGCATTCGTGATCGCTGCTTCAATGGCAGGGACGACGATGCCGGTGGCCGGGACCGAGATGGTGATGTCGGATGATTCGCCGCTCGTGCCCTCGCTCATGCCTTCAGCCGTGAACGGCACGTAGCTCCAATCAGCGCCAGCGAACGAAACAGTGTCTGGATACCGGGCCTGCCACCGCTGGAAGGTCTCCCCGCCTGGCGCGTAGATCCTGACGTACTGGGCCTGCGAGCGTGCCATCAGCGGAGACCCAGAGACGTCTGTACGGTTGGCGAGCCAAGCTGATTAAAGATGCCATCAGCGGTGACAGCCATGGCGCGCTCAAGGTCGCGCTGGGTCACGTAGTCTTCGCCGTCGAAACGAAGGACCGGCCCGGTCTTGACCTCGATATTGACGCTGGCATTCTTTGATTTTGTCTTTTCAAATGCCGCTTTGTCTTCGGCAATGATCTTTTCCCAGGCAGCCCGTCTGGCGGCATTTTCCGCCCTTATCTCTGCTGCTATTTTCTCGACGTCGCCGGCACCGACCAGCCTTCCACTGCGAGGGTCTCTGAAGACTGGGAGTGGGAGTGGATTTACAAACGCACCCTCCGCAAAGGCAGGGATCACCGAGCTGCCCCTTGCGCCGCCGAGATAGTTCGCCGACGCCTGGCCCATCTTGCTTTCAGGAATCACATACTCAGGCTCGCCGCCCTCCCCAATTAATGCCACGGTGGGGCCACGTGTTACACCGCCTTGCGCGAGTGCGGGCAGTTCGAGCTGACGGATCAGAGGGATCCCCTGCAAGCCAAGCGAGCTGGCAGCGCTGTTGTAGCCTGTAAGTACATTGTTTAGGGCATTAACCGCACCATTGATCAGGCCAACAACGCCAGAAATGACGCTGTTAAACATCTGCTTGACCTTGCTGATGGCCACTTCGATGGTCTTCGGGATGAACTCTGAGAATGTTTCCCATGCCCGCCTGAAGCCTCCGATCGTGTCGGTCCATGCCTTGCCGATCGGGTCGGTGACTTTATCTTTGAAGAACTTGGCAATTCCGCCCCAGGTTCTCTGCAGCCATTGCCACGCCTCTGCCACAGGCTCACGCAACAGGCGCTGCCACAGGGTTATCCATGGCGCGACGAATAGCCTGTGACCGATGGCGATAAGCGCCGACCACGCCGCCGATGCTGCTGCCTCGACCCACTCCCACAGAGCGGTGACGGCCGACATCAGCGAGTTCCACAGCTCAACCCACGGCTTGACGAATAGCAGATGGCCAACGGCGATCATTGCCGCCCAAGATGTGCGCGCAATGCTGAGGGCAAAATCCCAGAGTGCCATGACGTATGGCCGCAACGAGTCCCACAGCTTGATGAATGGCTGGACGAATACATCATTTCCCAGATCGATCAGCCCATTGAATGCATCCGCAGCCAGCCCGCCCAGCCAGTTAAAGAAGCCACCGATCTCATCTTGGAACAGCACGATGCCAGCCGCTACAGCGGCAACAGCGGCAACAACGGCAACCGTGACCAGTACCGGGGCGGTGGCAATGGCGGCGAACGTGGCCGCCAATGCCGTACCGATCGCAGCAAGGGCAGGCATGACGATACCTGCCCAGCCAGCGATGGTCGCCGCAACTCCAGCCGCAGCCGCTGCGATGCCAGCGAAGATTGGGGCCAGCGCACTGGCAACACTGATCACCGCCAGGATCGCTGGGGCCAGTGCAGCGAACGCGATGGTCACCACCGTCAGCGTCTGGAACAACCCCTGAATCACAGAATTCTGCCCATCCAGCCAGGTGAAGAACCGAGTCAACGCATCAGTTATCCCCTCGATCACCGGCAGGAACATCTCCGCGATCTGAAACCCGAGCCGGCCGATGCGCTCGCCAAGGACCACCAGCTTGTCGCTGTACTGGTCAGCAGCTGCGGCAAACTCAGTGGTCATCCTTGACTTGAGCCGCTCGATCGCATCCCCGCCCATGTTCAACATGGGGATCATCTCTGCGCCGCCACGGCCAAACAGCTTCATCGCCAGCGTGGTCTTCTCGACGCCATCGGGCATCGTGGCGAACTTGCGCGAGATGTCCAGCAGCACTGCGTCAGAAGTGCGCATCGTGCCATCTGTGTTCTTCACCGCAACGCCAAGCGTCCGGAAGGCTTCGGATGCACCCGCGCCGCTCAGGCCCAGTTCTTCCAGCTGTTCGGACGTGTCACTGGTGTCGATCTTCAGCGCCTCTTTCGCCGCGTCCGACGTCTCCTTCAGCGTCTCCTTCTGCACCCGGGCGGTTTCTTTGATGACCTCCTTCTGCTTTTCGCTTGAGGCCTTCAGCGCTTCCTCCTCCACCCGCTTTCGTTCTTCGAGTTCATCCAGCACAATCTGCCTAGCATCACGCGATGCACGCTGCCGAATCGTCTGCGCCTGGGTGGCGCTATCCCGCAGCACCTCTAGCTCAGCATCTCGCCGGTCCTCGAGCTGCTGAAGGATTGCCAGCCTTTCCTCTTCGTTCAGCGTCTGGTCGTTCTGGATGGCCCGCCGCTGCGCCTCAAAGCGGCGATCCAGCGACTTGATCTGTGCATCGAGCTGGTCCTGTGCCGCCTCATCCGCCGCTGCTGCCTGGTCGTCGTAGTAGTCATTCAGCAGCTGCTCTTCACGCCGGTACCGCTGGCCGAGCTTGTCCAGCCGGCGGCCCGTCTCACGATCGAGGGAGTCGATCCGCTTGTTCGCGGCGTTCTCCACGGCCCGGATCGAATCACGCTCACCGCGCTCGATCGCCGCCGTGGCCTTCTCCATGTCTTCCGCCGTTTTGTCTCCGAAGCCAGAGCCAGCCGCGGCCGCCATGGATCGCGCCAGTCGCGCCAGGCCGGTACCGACCGCCTGGATACTGGTGCCGGACATCCTCGCGGCAACATCAAACTTGCCCAACATCTCGGCGCTGATGCCCGTCCGCTGCGACATGTCGAACATCGCATCACCCGCGTTGATCGCACCTGCCGCCATGGCCCCCAGCCCTGCCGCGGACAGCAGCGGGGCCAGGGAGCCCAGCGCACCGCCCAGGCCGCCTGATGCCGTAGCCATCCGCCGCAGAGCTCCTACGGCACCGGTGGCCTGCTTCTGCACGCCACCGATCGCAGCACCCATCGCCTGGACAGCAGGCGCACCGGTGACCTGCGCCCTGATTCTCAGCAGTGCATCAAGCGGTGTGGCCATCAGCTCTTCCTCTGCGCCGCCTTGTAGATCAGCTCCAGCGCCCGCCGTTCCATCAACTGCACGTCTTCGATCACGTCGCGCATCTCGACATCAGGCGGCAGGTACAGTCTGCCGAGGCTCAGCAACACGTTGTAATCGAGGCCTGCCACACCAGCGGGTGAGACCGCTGACGGCTCACCGGTTCGCCATTGAGTGCAGCAGCGCAGGAACAGATCCGCCGCCGGCAGATTCTCCGGCCATATCGCGTAATGCTCGGGCTTCTCCTCCTCGATGACAGCGATGCCCAGCATCTTCGCGTCGTCCATCAACTGATCGTCAGAGGCGCCGCCGCCGTTGAACCAGTAGTCAACGGCGCCCGTCAGTTTTTTGCCTTTGCCCCCGGGATGCTGGCGTTCCACGCGTCGAGGATCGCATCGGCAACATCGCCGATATTCAGCAGCTGGGCCTTCACCTTCTCGGAGAATGGCACCTGCTGAGCGCCTTCGCCCTCGGTGTCCATGATGCCGCTCCACCCCACCAGCAGCTCATCAGCGATCTGCCGCGGGGTCAGGAACTCATTGTCCATCAGGCCGTCGTCCCAGGTGCGCTTCTGGCGCATGAGCTGGCGGCCCAGCTGCTCGCGGCGCTCCTGACTGACCCGCTTGAACAGGGCATCGAAGGTGAACGACCGGAACCGGCCGCCGTCCTGGGGGACCCTGACGGTCACCGGCCAGGAGTAGGACTCCGACTGATCGAGGATGAACATCAGGTGAAAACAATCGAGTGGTCGTTGTAGCCGTTGGTCAGGCCAGGAACCGGCCGGAACGGAAGCGTCAGCATCTCGATCCCGTCGCTGTCGCCATAGGTCGGATCGCCCAGGCTGCACGTCGAGGCGGTGAACTGCACGATGTTCCCGGCGGCAGTGCCGTGGGTCCAAGTGATGGCAGTTGCCGTCTGGTCCAGCGCATCGGCGAAGAAGTTTTTATCGGTGATCGTGGGGCTTTCGATCGTCACCTCGCCCTCCGGGGTCCGTGCGCCATCGATGCGCACCTGACGGGTACAGCCCATCAGCTGGCGGAAGCTCGGCGAGCGGCCAGCATTGAAGCTGAACGACTCCATACAGGCAGCGAACCCGCCGATGCTCACAGTGGGCGTGTTGGTCGAGTTGGCCACCAGACCGTCAGCCTGCAGGTCGTAGGTCGGGGTTGGGTCGGACGCATCGCTGGGAGCGTTGTAGATGCCGATGCCCTCGAACTTGGCCATGGCGATCTGGTTCACGGTCTTCTCGATCGTGACGTTCCCCCGCACGCCGGTCAGCGGGTGAAGCTTGCCGCCGTGGTGGGCGCGGATCGAAATCGCCTCGTAGCCAGTGCCGATCGGGGCGTAGGTGACGGAGGTGCTGGCGACGATCGTTTGGCTATAGCCGGCGGCGCGGAAGAAGAGCCCCGTCTTCGGAGCCGTTCCCGCGGTGCCCGATCCCGCCAGCTCAAACGAAAAGCTGATGCTCGCCAGCGCCTGCACTCGCACCCGGGGCAGCCCGCCGATCCAGCCGTACAGGAGATCGCGGTCGATCAGCTCCATCTGCAGCGGCTGAACGTCCAGGTCGCTCGCCACCCGGATAGCAGCAGCGCCACCGGTGAACGTCGGTGCTGTGCCGTAGGTGGTCTCTGGCATCGCCAGGATGAACCTATTCCTTGTCAGCGGCATCGGTCGGGGCCTCGATCAGGGCGGGGGGTTCGGTGGGTTCAGGCGTCCATGCCTTGCCATCAGCGCTCAGCACGTAGCTGCCGCCAGCGATGGGTAGATCAGGGAGTGGCGGAGGCGCCTTGCTCACGATCCAGTTACGGAACAACACTTCAGGCTATGCAGCCAGATCGTCGATCCTGGTGCGGTACCTGACCCCGTAGCTCATCACCGTCCAGCCCGCCGTCTGGTCCGCCTGATCCTTCAGGTACTGGGTGCGAGTGGGCCAGGTGTCGATGGCCAGGCCGCCCAGGCTGCGGTCAGCCATCAGCCGGGAATGCACATCCACCTGGATCGCTGCGGCCAGCTGCTCGGGCACGTGGCCTCGGGTGTGCACCACCACATCCAGCCCCAGCGTCCAGTCGATCCAGCACAGCGACACCGGTTCCTGGCGGGCGTTCTCGTCGGTGGGTTCGACAATCAGCGCCGGCGCCTCATTGCGGGCGAATGCCTCCACCCTTGAGCGGTAGACCCGCCCGCCGACGCCAGCAGTCGGGCCCAGGAGGGTGCGGACGGCTGCGTTGATTTGTTCGCGTTTGAGGGTCATGGCTGCAGTGTGTAGGCCTCAGCCAGCCCATGGACATCCATCAACCCCACCAGCTCACCAACCTGCGCCGGGTCGCTCTGGCTGCCGATCAGTTCCATCAGGCGCCAGATGGCTTCCTGAATGTCCGCCTGGTTTGGGTAGCCGGCGATGGCCTCGTCAATCTCCACCCGCAGCCGCAGCAGCCGCAGCTCTACGCCAGGGTTGTAACGGGCCATGCTCATCAGCCCAGCCCATGCGTCGGTGGCCTTGAAGGCAATCCAGAAGGCGTCGTAATTCGGGGTCATGGCGTGTACGCGTAGATGCCTTCTACCTCAAAGAGAATGGCGTTGGCGGTAGTGTTTGCCGTGCCGTTGCTGCCTTGGCACTGCGGGTTCATCATTACCGTGGCGCCTGGCAGGGTCAGGGTTGCCGTGTGGGTATAGCTTGCGTTGCCCGTCAGGTCATCAAGCTGGAAGTAAATCGATGTTCCATTCGGTTCGCAGTACATCCAGAAGTCAAACATCGTATCAGCCGCAATCGTGCTAGCCAACGTGATGCTTTGACGGGTGACATTGGTGCCGTCGTGCGTGGCAAACAGGAACGCATTGGCCCCGGTAAGCGGGTCAATCGTTCGATGCACAAGGCCGCAATAAGGGCCGGCTGGCGTGTCTGAGGTGCAAACCGATGCAAATGCGCTGTTGCCCTGAAGGCCAGAAAAGACACGGATCGTCGATGCCGGCACTGCCCCGAAGCTGAACCGTGACCAGTAAAAGAATCCGCCGACGCCAGCAACGTTGCCACGATGAAACACTCGCTCTGCATCGGTGTTCATCCGAGGCCCTAGCTGCTGGTTCTGCGTCGTCACCACGTTCCCGTAGCGGGTGCGGCGTTGTGCTGTGCAGAGGTTTGTCGCTGCAGGGGAAGGATGCGAGACGGTGCCGTTGGAGGTCCATGCCACCTGGAATGAAGCGCCACCCGTGCCGACCGTGCCATTCTGCGGGTTGAACATCATGGCGTTCCTCCCGAACAGCGCCGGCTGAATCAATCCAGCAGTCCCGATCGGCCCGCGCGTTGCAAGGATTAGCTGCTGCGCCTTGGCAACCGGATAAATGATGGCACTAGAAGCATCGGCAGCCCCCGGTGCGCTGCTGGGGACAGTGAGCTGCAGGTTGTCGCTTTTGATCTTGACGTTCGCCGCGCCAGCCAGTGCGCCGCCGTCGTTGAACTGGATCTGAGTGTTGCTGCCGCCGGCTGATGCGCTGCCGCCAGTGGAGTTGAGGACGCCGCCCACCAACGTCATGTTGGGGCCAAGGCTGATCTCCTCAGCGCCGCCGCTGCCGGCTGTCGAGCGGCCCAGCAGGCGGGCCGTGGACATCGTGATAGCGCTCAGAGGCAGCGCTGTTGCGTTGCTCAGGTTGACGCTGGCCGGCGTGCCGAGGATCGGGGCAATCAGCGTTGGGCCGTTGTTGAATACAGACAGCCCGGTGCCGCTTGGGTTGGTCAGTGCATCGCGCAGGGTGCTGGAGCTTGAGGTGCCTGCGAATTGGGCAAAGCCACCCGAAATAACGGCAACATCGGAATTATCAAACCATGATGGGTCACCAGTGACGTCACCACTCTGAAGAAACCAGCCGTTTGGGCCTGGCCCCAATGCCTGCCAGCCTGTTGCGCCACGGAACAGGATCGAGCCCCGCGTGTTGCTGGCCCAATCCAGCAGCTGCGACAGGGTGACTTCCTCCGGTACGCCACTGCCTGCCGTGTTGCGGCCGATGACACGCTGGGTGGTGAGGTTGGCCTGCTTCGCCAGCGTCACCGCGCCGTTGTCGATCGTCCAGGTGGTGCCCGAGCCGGACACCGTGATGTCGCCCTTGTCGCCGTCGCTGATGCCGCCGCCGCCGGGGATGTCCACCGTGACGGTCCCTGCACCCGTTGCGGTAGCGCCTGCCCCAGTGAAGTTGATCGTTGTGACAGACGTGCTGAGCGTCGTTCCCTCGTCTTGAACGGTCAGCGACCCGCCGCCGCTGGCGGCAAAGGTGAACTGCCGAGTCGCGCCGCTGCCGCTTGGCGTGATCGTGATGTTCGTTCCCTGCAGCAGCGCCGCTTCGATCTGCGCCCTGATGTCCGCGTTGAAGTTGGTGATGCCGGACGTGGGCAGCGCGGTGCCGTTCGCCAGGTTGATCGCAGACGGGGTGCCAGCGTCTCCACCCTGGAAGTACGCCAGGCCGCTGCCGGTGTCGTCGGTGAGCGCGGCCCGCAGGTTGGCGCTGTTCGGCGTCTGCAGAAACGTGATGACGCCAGTGCCGGTGCCAAACAGCGTCCCCACGTTGGTCAGCTCCTGTCTGGTGCTGAACCACTCCGTCGCGCTGGCGCCAGTGACGACAAGCTGCACCGTGTTGCCCAGCGTCACCCCAGCGTTGGCCGCGCCTCCATCGATCGAGTCCCCGCTGGCCGGATAGACGACGATGTTGTGGCCTGTGCGGTTTACGACGGTGATTCGCCGGTTTTGGGGATCTGCCGGCAGCGTCACCGCGCCAGGGTTCGCGGCTGCGCTGGTGATGATGTTGACGTCAGCCGTCAGCAGGCCTTGGCCTTGGGCGTTGGTGCCTGCCGCGAAGGCGTTGTTGGTGGTCGGTGCGGGGGCGTAGGCGGTCGCATCCGTGGCCGCTGCCGTGCCCAGCGGGGGGAGGCCCGAGAGGCTGCTGTAAGCGATCTGGGCCCCGTCGCCGCCGTTGTGGTCGTGGCTGTTGCCGCCGGTCACCCCCTGCGCTGCTGGGGCGTAATCCGTGGCGGCGGTGAATGCAGCCGTGCCCAGGGCGGAGGTGTCGGCCTTCCCGGCCAGCGCCCCCGCCAGCCCCGACACCTGCGACTGCGCCAACGTCAGGGGGTCGCTTCCGCCGTTGCCATGGCTGGTGGCGTGCGTCGTCGGCGTCCGGGCGTTGCTCATCCGGGCGTCGTTGTCCAGCTCCTCCACGGCGGCCTGGACATTCGTCGCGGCAATCGTGCCGGCGGGGGTGAATGTGACGCTGGAGGCGGTGCTGCTGGCGGCAGAGGGCTCGAACGGCAGATCATTGAATGCCGTGCCGACAGCGATGCCGGAACCAGGGGGCGTCTCTACGCCATCGCCGACTTTCTGGCGGCCAGTGCTGCGGCCCGTTACGGGGTCTTTCTCCGTCCAGCGCTCGCCCTCAAACAGGATGGGGTTCGCGGCCTGGGCCTCGGCCAGCGTGCTGAACGGCAGCCGGTGTCGGTAGATCTTCTCCGTCACAGGAAGTCTCCATTCAGCACGATCTCGATCGTTTCCGGCCCAGGCGACCAGGGCGGGGCGTCGCTGACTCGCTCGAGAGACATCACACTTAGCAGTCCATCAGCCATTCGCATCGGCTCCGATCTCACCCGGTACGCCTCGCCGTCCACCGTCACCAGGTCGCCATAACCCAGCGAACCCAGCTCCGATGTCCTGATGGTCAGCGCGTTCTCCACGCTCACCACCTGCCCATCCATCACCAGCTCCGATTGCTGGTCGAACATCCCGGTGGTCGTCACCGACCCCGCAACCACAGAAACACGGCCCAACCGGCGGGACGTGGTGTCCCACATCCGCAGGTGGAGCCGTGTCCATGGGTTGCTCATTCGCCGATCAGGTGACGGCGGTGGCGGTCTGGTTCGAGGCGGTCGGCATCAGCTTCACCAGCAGGGTGCCGGGGGCTGCGGCCGAGGTCTCCAGGTTGATTCCGACCAGCACGTTGGCGGTCGTGGAGGCGGTCGTGACCGTCTTCACGCCATCACCAGACAGCACGCAATAGACCGGCAGGCCCACCGTGGCAAACGCTTCAGAGCCCAGCTTGGGGATCCTGAAGCAGCCGGTGGTCTTGAGCTCCACCTGCGCGCCACTGGCTGCACCCGTGACTGCAATGCCACGGATGCGGCCGACCTGGACGAAATCACCGGATGCAACGGTGGCGGGTGCCGTCACCGTGATGGTGTCGCCATTCTGGACGAAGTTTTTCATGGGAAGAAAGCGAAGGAATCAAGGTGATCAGACAGTGACCGAGCGAGCAATGAAGCGGAAGTCCTTCACCGCAGTACCGAAATCGAACCGGGCGAGCAGCTCGACGCCATCTGGGTCGCGCCTTTCGTTGGTCGTCACGGTGGGCCCTTCTTCGCCGGCCAGGTAGCCGTAGACGATGCCTTCAACAGTGGTCGGGGCAGCGGCCAGGTACCAGACGGTGGGGGTGCCATCCAGTCGGGGCTCGACGATCAGCTCGATGCCGGCCGATTGCACCGTCACAGGGCCGTTATCACCCGTGCGGGTGTTGGCCATGAAGCCGTTCGGGAACAGGAACTGCAGCGCGGTGGCTTCCAGATCCGTTGGCACCATCATGTAGCTGGGGTTCAGGTTGACGGTGTTGCCAGCGATGTCGGTCTGCTTCCGCATCAGCTTCTTCATGGCGTTCAGGCCAGCGGTGTTGATGCTGGCAGCCGATCCCGCGAAGTTGTTATGGGCCGCGTTGAACAGGGCCAGGCCATCAACACTGGTGACGGCGTTGCCGGTGATCAGACCCCAGACCAGGTTCGACTCAAGCCGGCGGAATCCGCGGCCGAGCATCTCGGGCACTCCCTCCAGCGCGCTCAGGTCATCGTTGATGATGGCCTGACGGGTGACATTCACCTTGCGGGCGTAGGTCGCGAGGCGCCAGGTGTGCTGGGCTTCCTGCAGGGTGCCGGCCTTGTATTCGCCGCCTTCAAGCAGGGGCTCAGGAGTCAGCGCGCCGGCGATGATCAGATCGTTGGCGTTCTTGAAGTCAGGAAGGTTCCGCTGGCGTGCCATGCCGCGCCAGGTGTGTGGCTCCTCCTCATAGGCGGCGGTGAGGGTCTTGCCGGCCAGGTTGGAGAACAGGAGCGGGAAGTCGCTGGTGCTGTGGAAGCCGCGCTGAACCAGCTCGGTCTTGCTCATCCCCCGGGTGTTGACGCCGCGGCTTTCCAGGTACTGGCGAGCCAGCTCGAGGAGGGTGTAGGAGCGGAACTCGCGGCCCAGCTCGGCGTCGTCACCCTTCAGCACGCCGGGGCGCACACGGGCTTCGAGGCCAGCAGCAATGCCGCGCATGAGGGTGTCGCCGCTGTCGCGGGTCACCTGCACCTGGGCGGGATGGCCGAGGGGGGCGGGGCCGTTGTCGGCGCGGACATCACCGCCCTCAAGCCGGATCCGCATCAGGCGCACGGCCTCGCGGCTGCATTCCTGGATGGTCTTGCCGGAGTCGATGAGCTCCCGGGTCTGGTCGGTGGTCAGGCCAGCTTCCTGGCCCAGCCGCAGCAGGTCACGCTCGCGGCGCAGTTCGGCCACGGTGCGCTGGAGCTCGGCATCCGCCGCAGGAGCGGCGGGGGGAGTGGGTTCGGCGGCGCGTTGCGCGTCGATCGGTGCGGGGTCGCCCCCGGCCTTGAGGTCTTCGGTCATCGGGGGGGATGCAGGAATGGATCGGGTTTGCGCTTTGGAGTCGAAGGGGATGCCCACCAGGCTGAGCTCCATCGGCTCCCAGTCCAGTGCGCGATAGGTCGGCGGATCCTTCTCGCCGCCGCGGATTGGATCAGACCACCGATGGACCTGATAACCAACCGAGACATTGCGGATGATGCCGCTGGCCACATCACGGAAAATCGGCTCCACCTCGTCACGCTCCGAAAAGCGAACGCGGGCTCGGCCTTCTCCGTTCTCAATCCAGGCCCGCTCCACCACCCCGAGGATGTTGGACAGGTCGTGAGATTGATGGCTGTTCAACAGCGCGGCGCCATTGTTCAGTCGGTCCAGGCGGACGGAATCGGCGCTCATGTCGAGCTCCTCAAACCAGTCGCCGTCGAACCAAGAGGCGCGGCGCCCCCGGGATCCAGTGCTCCAAGTCAGCTCGATGGTTCGAGCGTCAGGGTTCAGCGTCGCGGGCTGGAATGCCGCACGGCGCATGTCACCGGGCTGGGGGTGCTGAGTCTCCATACATCACAGCGTATGGAGCTTCCGCATCCTCACTCCTCAGGCTCTGGCGGATCCGGCTCATCCGCCATCCCGCTCGACTGCTGCCCGCTCGCGCCATCCACGCTCAGGCTCAGGCCCTTCGCTCGGGCGTCGGTGATGTCGGCCTGGAGCTCATCCATCACCTCTCTGGGGATGAAGCCCAGCGAACGCTGCACCTCCGACAGACTCATGAATCCAGCCTTCACCGATTCGATCAGCGCGGCGATCTCCTTCGCGGGATCCACCAGCTCACGCCGCGGTGGCGTCCAGATCATTCGCCGGGGCCCGCGGATCTGGGCAATCCGTGCGGCATCGTTGAACCACCGGTGAACCGGGTCCATCACCTGCGGGATGGTCAGGTTCCACCGCCAGGCCGCCACATTTCTGTGAAACTCGAGCCAGCCCATCCGGGCCGAGCTGAAGTTCACATCAGACAGGATTCCCGTCAGCGCCTCGAATGTGATGCCATACCCAGCGGCCACCGCATGGAGGTGGTGCTTCTGGTGGCTCACATAATCCGGCGACTGGGGCGGGTTGGCGAAGGTGATCTGCTTCCCATCGGGGAGGATCTCAATCGCCCCCGGCTCCAGCGTCTCCGTCAACACCGTGCTGCCGCCTGGGCCGTCGGTGCCCTCGTTGCTGTAGACGAACGCCGTGAAGCACGCCGCGATCTTCGCCTTCAGCAGCATCGCCGACGCGATGTCATCGATGTCCCGCAGGTGCAGCAGCACCGCCGAGCCGAACGGTACGCCGATCGACTGGTTCGGCCGGTTCACCTCGTACGTGTGCAGGATCTCAGCCGCCGGCACGAATTCCGAGCTGATCCGCACTCCGTTCCATTCGGTCTCGCCCGGGTGCGCCTGGCGGATCCAGTACCCCTCCAGCCGGCCATCTCGGTCGTACTGCTGCCCGAACCGGATCCGGCTGCCGTCGTCCTTGTTGAAGTCCAGCATGTCGGGCTCCATCACCTGGAGACGCAGCCCGACCAGGCCCTGATCCATCATCCGCTCATCCAGCCGGCGGCGGATCAAGCAGCTGCCACGCACCGCCGTCGTCCGGGCGATCAGCGCCTGCAGTCCGTACCAGTTCAGCTTCCCGTTGTAGTCACACTCGACCGTATCGGCCCAGTCGTTCCACGCCTGCTCATATCGGCGGGTCGCACCCTGGGGGCTGCCGATGATCCCATCCCCGACCCAGTTGTTCGTGATCACCCGCACGGCACGGTTCGCCCACGGGTTCGAGTCCACCAGGTCCTGATGCCGGCGGGTCAGCATCCGCCACGCCGTGCGGATGTCCGCGTTGGGCCCGCCGTTGCGCGTGTACCAGTTCTCCGTCCGCCGGCTTTCCTTCGCCGACTCGAACGCCCGCAGGTGGGTGATGGCCAGCTCCTTCTGTGCTGTCTTCAGGGCCAGCTCCAGCTGGTCGCGGGTGGCTTTCTTCGCCGCCATCAATCTCTCCGAAAGCTCATGTACTTCCGCTGACGCCCGGCGCCGCTGACCCCCAGCTCCTGGGCCATCAGGTCGCGGAGCTTAAGCATCTCATTGAGATTCCTGTAGGAAACCTGCCGCCCATTGCTGCTGACCGAAGTGACGCCCTCGGCAATCGCAGCCTCCAGATCATCCAGCTGCTCCTGCGTGTAGGCCATGGCGACACCTCCCCACAGGCAGGCTATGGATCACCGGCTCAGCCAGGAGCCTTTCTTGCGTTCGACCTTCGAGGGCTCGGCGGGGCCGGAGAGCTGCGCCTCGATCTGATCCCACATCGTTGCCCGGTTGTAGCGGCGGGCCACGAGCTGCAGCGCGGCGTACGCCATCCGGGTGCAGTCGCCGCCTTCGTCTCTGCTGCCAGCGGGCAGCACCCAGCTGTAGGTGGTCTGCCCCTTGTCTCGCTTCGGCATTCGCTTCCACGGGAACAGTTCCCCCAGGAACTGATCCGTAGCCGCCATGCCGAGGTGCAGGTATCCAGGGCCCGGCTGCTCATTGCGCAGGCGCCCCTGCAGATGGTTCACGCTGGCGTCGTAGCCGACGTTGTAGAGCATCACCCCACGCTTCACGACGCCCTGGTTCTTCCGGTTCACGTCCACCGGAGAGCCGCGGGCAATCAGTGGCTTCCCTTTCTGGTGGGCACCCTTCATCGGAACCCACAGGGACTGACGGCCCCTGCACCATTCGCGCACCTCATGGGTGGCATAGCCACCATCATCGATGCCACCCAAGGCAAGGCGGATCTCTGCGCCTTTGTCCTTCCTCCACTTCGTGGCTGCCACGTGGTCGAGCTGGGCCAGGGTCTCGGGCTGCCGGGGATCGCCGTCGATCTCCCAGTGGCCCAGGTGCCAGCCCTCCTCGCCGCGGCCCCAGCCCCAGAACGTCACCACCAGCCGCTCCCCGATCGTCCCACCGCCACCCTGCACGTCCACCCCTGCGGTGATCATCAGCACGCCATCGGGCACCGTCCCCTCTGGGTAGCCATTGCCTGCTGCTTCGTTCTTGCGCCGTTCCGCCAGGCCATCCAGGTTGAGCTTCCCGCTGATGGAGTCCTCCCACGGCTCGCCTAGGACCGTGTTGTGGAAGGTCTGCATTGCATCGGGGTCGCCCTTGCGCATGGCCTCGAGCGCTTCGGCGTGCTCACGCACCAGCACGCCCCAATCGGCCGCCGGGCTATAGCTGTACGCCGCCCAGATGTGAAACGAAACCAGCCCCGGCTGCTGGCTCACGGCTGTCGGTCGCCACTCGCCGCGCTCCACCATCCAGCGTTTCTTGATGTGGGGGATCGGCTCGGCGCAGTTCTCGCACTCGTAGCAGCCGGCGTGCTCACCCTCGCGGATCATCTGATCCCACCGCAGCACCTGCATCGTCTGGCAGAACGGGCACGGCACGTAGAACCGGCGCTGATCACCGCGCAGAAACCACTCCTCGGTCTTCCCGTTCTTGAAGATCGGGGTGCCGCCCAGGCCGATCTTCCGGTCCCAGTAGTAATCCGCCCGGTTGCGGCCGAGCTTGATGGGGTCGCCCTCGTCCAGCCGGGGGTAGGCGTCCACCTCATCGAACAGCACCACCTTCCGCGACTTCCGCCGGAAGCTCCTGCCGCTGGCCGCATTCACGATGTCGATCAGGCCGCCGTTCGCCAGCTGCTTCAGCAGGATGGTGTTGCTCGCCGTGTTGCGGGCCTTGCTCTCAGAGATCAGGCCGCGCAGTACCGGCGTGTCCTCGAACAGCGGTTTGATCTCTTCCTTGCTATAGCCCTCGGCGTCCTCCTTCACCGGCTGAACGATCATCAGCGGGCTTGGGTCCTGGTGGCTGTAGTACTGCACCGTGACGCCGAGCATCTTCGTCCAGCCCACCCGGGCGGACTTCATGATTGAAACCGTCTCCACCAGCGGATCGGTGAAGGCGTCGAGGATCTCGCGCTGATACGGCAACGTGTTCCACCTGCCTTTTTCGGCGGCGTTGCCAGTCATCACCGCGAACTCGTCGGCGTACTCGCTCAGCCGCAGCCGCGGCGGTGGCTTGAATCCCGCCAGGATCTGCCGCGTCAGCTGCCCCACGTCGGCGGTGATCATGCCTTCGCCTTGCCAGACGCCAGTTCTTCGAGGGCCTCGCGGATCAGCATCGTCAGCAGCTCCACCTCCTCGATCTCCAAGTGGGGGATCCGCTGCTTTGCTGTACTGGGCACACCCAGCAGTCGGGTGCGGGTGATGTTGACGGCCTGGGCCCAGGCTTGCTCCACGTCTTCGCGTTGGAGCAGCAGGCCCTCTTGCGTCTTGCGCTGCAGCTCGAGCAGGTTGGCCTTCTCAAACTCTGATCGGGCGCGGCTGATCGTGTAGTCAGGCAAATCAGCCGGCGCATCGATCGGGATCTGAGCGGGTGGCCGAGGTGGTGGTTCCGCATCGGCAGGCGCTGGTGCCAGCCGTTCGCGCTTTGCAGCTGGCTGCCGTGCCTCGGCCTGATGCGGCGCCACTCGGGCCAGATACTCGCTAACCAGCAGGTCACCATCCACCCGCAGGGGCTTGGCTTGGATGATGCACGGGCTGCCTTGGAGCGCCCCACGCTCACATAGCTTTTCCAAGTTCTGCCGGCTGCAAGGGCGGCCGGTCTGAGCCTCGATCAGCCGAGCCCCTTGGCCAGAAGTGAGAGCCGGGCCCTGTGCAACCACCATGCAACCAGCGTAAGGCATGGGTTGCGGGTCCGTACTTGCATCACAAAAGGGCAAGCTGAAGGGGGGATCCTTTCTTGATGTCGAGCACCTGGAGTATCTTGCGCCAGCGCTTCTCGGTGAAGAACGGCTGGGCTCGGTACCAGGCCTCGGGGTCGTGGTCACTTTTGCTGAGATTGCACCTAGGGCACGCTGAGACCAGATTTCCTAGTGCATGGGTGCCGCCTCTGGCCAGCGGCACGAAATGATCCATGTGCATCTCGCCATGAGCACCGCAGTATGCACAGCCGTCGAACCGGGCGAGCCTTTGCCTTGCCTGCTGAGCAGTGAATAAAGAATGATGGCATTCCTTGAGCCTTGCTCTCCTAACCCCCTTCTTTGCTTTAGCTCGTATCTTGTCTATGATCTTTTTGTCGGGATCCGTTTTCCTGGATTCCCTGTAACGCCTGTCTATAGCCACTCTTTTGCCTGTCCGCCGATCACGCTTCTGTCGGTCTGCTTCGCATTCAATGCACTTGCCGTCCTTGTAGCGCAGGGTCAATCCCGTGTCGCAATAATCATGCCCTGCTGGGCATAGCTTCCCGAGCTTGCTGCCGACAGGCAGCCCGGACTTTTCGCAGTCAAGGAAGCGCCAATGCCACTCCGTTCCGCGGAACGGGCCCATGCTGCATGCGACGCAAAGCGTACCCAGGTATGGGCCATAGCCCTTGGCCGTCTTGGGGACTACAACAGCCTTCCTGAGGCTTTGCGCTGTCCCTGGGAAGGCGTGCCCGTTACGGCACAGGTCGCCGAGGAAATACCGCTGCGGGTCGAACGCGTAGCATGGCTCCATCGGTCTGCTCTTACAGATCGGTCACGGGTCAGGCGTTCCACCGCGCTGGCCCACACTCATCATAGCCGGCGCTGTGGTTCCAGATCCGCAACCTTATTGAGAATCGAAATCAACAAAGAAATCGGGGTCATGGCTCCCGCACTGAACGACACCCCGGAAGGACCCGCGAAAGTTCGCCGCAAACATTTTCCTATGCGCTAAACGTCATAGCACCATCAGTCGGCATTGGTCGGTCAGCGCTCGGCCAGGCATGGGCAGCCGCGATGCCGCCTCCGACATGGGTGAATGCCAATGCGGAAGCAACAGCTGAGTGCCGTGCCGACTGGAGGCCTAAAACCCCCTTGCGGCTCGGCCCAGTTCGCGCTCAATGCCTTTGATGAACTGCTGGGCCATGCGGTCTTCGACTTCCTTCTTCATCACCGTTCCAAATCGTGAGTCACCAAGGAACACGGAGCCAAGGGATGGGCCATGGATGACCTCGATTGGATACCTTGCCTTGCCGACGCGATAGAACGGCAGCGTGATGCCTTGCTTGCCTGTTGCCTCGAAGCCACGCCTAAAGGTCTCACGCTGGCCGCGGAAGATGGCAAAGCTGTAGCCGCGAGGTGTCTGCCTGCCCCCGAACACCGCCGCGGTACGGGCCCTCCTGGATAAGCGCAGGGTGGCTGTCTTGCCCCCCTCCGAGAAGGTTGGGCCTTTGATGTCCCCCTTGATGTCCCCCGCCTTCCAGTTGTACCTGGCCCCCACTGCCTTGGATACCGCCGGAGGCGTTGCCCGTGCCGCGTATTGCGTGCCCCCCTTCAGGGCCCGGTCGAAGGTGGCCGGCGCAAGGAACGCCGTGAGGGCCGACAGCTTCTCCGCCCCGTCGAGATCGATCGTCAGGTTGAACCCCGCCATTACCCACCCCCCACCTGATTTACCCCCCCATGCTCTTTTTGAGCTGGCCTGATGGCTACCAGTTTGGCGCGTGGATTCAGCTGTCGGTAGAGCCAGCCGGCGTGATAGGCCGAGTTGGCCGCGATGGAGTGATCGGCGGTCCTGAGCGGATCACCATCGACCCGCACCGTGACCAGGTAGCGGCGTAGCGGGGTCATCGTTCGATTAGCTCCTCGAGCTCCATGCGCGCCAGCTCCAGGTCAGATGGCACGTCCCAGCAGCAGATGTCCTCACCGTCCGCGGAGACGACCGTGAGCTCGCCGACAGCGTGCCAGCTGCTCACCCAGTTCAACAGCAGCTCCTGCCACCAGGCCAGCCAGGGGAGCTCGCGGGAGATGAGCCAGCTGGGGGATGAGGCGCGCTTCAAGGGGCTGGGGCGGCTGGGGTCAGTCTGTGGATGCCCGCGTTACGGCTGTTACGCCCCTGTTACGCCTGGTGTAACACCCGAAACCGCCTCCCCTGCAGCCGATCTGCTCTACCTTGTTACGTTGTTACACCTATAAAGAAAGAGATATAGATAGAGAGAGCAGGCCATAGGCGTTACTACCTTGCCCTATGCACGTATGCCTTTCTCTATAGGGGGATATATCCCCCCCATTTGGGCGTAACACGTAACAAGCCAGTCCCTGACAGCGTTTTGAGCGTTACGCCGGCTGTTACTGTTACGCCCCAGCGCCGGGGAAGGGCAGTGAGACGGCCCGACTGACCCCAGCCAGCCCCTTGAACCGCACCACGCCGGTATTGCCTGCCTTGGTCGCGCCGGGGAGGCGCCTGAGCACGGTGGCGTAACAGTCCGCCCAGGCCGTGCCGTCGAGGATGCGCCTCATGCCCTTAGCGGTGTTGCTGATGGCGATCCGATCTCCTTCCACCTTCAGCCCCAGCCGGCCCAGGTGTGCCTCGGCGGTGGCCATGCTGATGTCCATGGCGGTGGCAGTGCCGCGGGCGAGCTCCACCAGCTCCCAGATGGTGCGGTTGTAGGCCGAGCCGCGGTCACCCTCGACCCTGAGCTGGTGCTGCAGGATGTGTTGAAGGCAGCGCTCCTCATCGGCTTCGGTCTGCTCGCGGTAGGCGTCCCAGTTGTTGCTGTCGATCAGCTGATAGGCGTCTTCGATGGTGGCGGGCCTGGAGTTCATCAGCGACCACGCGCCGGCCAACAGAGTGCCGTACTGGTCACCCTGGCGCTGGGAGTCGAAGCGCTCAGCAGCAGCACGACGGAACACTGCCACAGAGTCGCGGATGATCGGGATCTGGCGCACCATGCGCAGCAGCAGGCGATGGCCAATCTCGGACGTGCAGAGGCGGGTGATGTCGGCGTCGAGTGCTGACCAATGAGCGACACGCTCAGCCTTGGGCATGAATGAAGGATTGCGCAGGGTCAGCTGTGCGAATCGGGACTGATCGGCGCCTTGCTTGAGGGCTGTGGAGATGGAGCAAAGCAGGAACATCGATCGGATGGTGAAGCTCTGCGCGGTGCCATCGGCGCCACCCTTACCGATCACGCCGCGTCCTGAGCTGGAGGAGACACGGGCGAGCGAGAGGATGTTCTGGATGCGTTGGCGATCGGCCTTCTCATTGGATTCGGCCTCGTCAAAGATCACCGGGATGGCGTCGGCGCGTAGCTGCTGACGGATGAAGGCCTCGGTGGTGTTTCCCTCAGGGAACAGGGCGAGCGCCTCGAGCAGGGGCCCAATGAAGCGATCCAGGATGGCGGACTTGCCGGACCCTGCCGATGCCGTGAGCCAGACGTGAGGACGCCACTGCAGCGCCCCACAGATCGGGGCAAGGGCAATCCAGCCGGCCAGCAGCAGACCAGAGGCAGGCACCTCCCAGTGAAAGCGCGAGGCGATGTCGATGATCTCCAGCCCCAACGGATCGGATAGCGGCTCCAAGGTCTCGGGCAGCTCGATCGATGCCAGGCGCTGGTAGTGGAAGCGCGAGCTGGCTGCCTTGGTGATGGGCTGGGTGTTGCCGTCGATCAGTAGGCGATCGCCCAGGTGCAGCACGGATCGGCCAGCGTCCCACCAGGCGCCGCGGCCACGGATGCGATCAGCGGAGAAGATGCCGGCCGCGGCCTGGGTGACGAACAGGGAGCTGGCGACTGCCATCCAGTTGACGCCAGTGCGGCTTGGGTAGAGCGCCTCCCAATACGGCAAGGGCGCGAGGCTCAGCAGGTTGGTGCCGGTGTGGCTGCTGCGGGAGAGGGAGATGACCTGGCCGGTGCTGTCGGGCTGGTAGTAGTAGACACCCTCGTTGAATCCCAGGCAGACGAAGGGTGCGGTGGTGGGTATCTCGACAGGATCGAGAGATGGGGATGCTGGCTCAGGCGATGGGGGCTTAGGCCTCTCTGGCGCCTCAACCTGCCGGCCGAACTTCTCGACAGCCTTGGATGCTTGCGCCGGCGTCCACCCTTCAGCGAGGGCATCGGCCAGGTCCCAACCCTGCTCAACGCTGTCGGGCGGGTTGACCACCAGCACGGTGCATCCAAGGCCGAGCAGCGTCTGAGCGAGCTTGGCCATGCACAGGCGGCCTTTGTCGTCGGCGTCAGGCCAGAGGATGCAGCTACGGCCACGGACTGGCTCCCAGTCGGTGTGGGCGATGCCTGCGGTGCCCCCGGTCCAGCTGATGCAAACGTGGCCCGGGAAGAGATTTGTGGCGTCGTCGGTCTTGCCCTCGCCCTCGCCGATGAGGACGGGATCATCAGGGCGGTCGAGCAGATCGGGCAGGCGATAGATGGGCCGCGGCTCAGGCCAGTGGGAGGCGAAGGCGTCCCTCTTGCTGGGGTAGTGCCAGCGGTTGTCGAGCCAGGTGCGCTGAACGAACAGCTTCTGCGGCTTGCCGTTCTTCTCCGGCATGGGCACCCGCTGTACCCAGTACCAGGGATTGGCGCGATCGGGGCCATAGGGGAACTGCGCAACAGCAGTGCCGAGCGCTGGCGGCGGGGTGCCGTCAGGCGGCGGGGTCGGCACCCGATGGGGTCGCTTCGGCTTGCGTGGTGCTGGCGTTGGGGCCGAGCGTGGTGCGGTGTCTGGGAGTCCCATGTATTGCTCGATCCGCCGGCACGCTTCCTTGAAGTCCCACCCCGTCACCCGGGTGAGCATGTCCATCCCTGAGCCAGCACCACCGGCGTGGTTCTTTCCGCCGCACTGGTTGCAGTACCAGCCGCCGGGACCGTCATCACGATCCCAGCGGTACCGGTCTTCCCCGCCACAGGCTGGGCAGGGCTGGTGCTTGTCGGTGAGCTGCTCGGGTGTCAGATGGGCGAGCGCTTCCAGCAGCTCCGGCCATCGACCAGAGGCGGCTTCGATGGCGGATGGCATCAGACCTTGACTTGAGGCGGCCCTTGGCGCTTCATGTCCTTCAGGAAGATCTGCCGGACGTAGAAGGCCCTCGAGCAGCCGAGGTAGGTCGCCTGCGCGTCGAGGTGCTCCACGATCTTGCTGTCGAGCTCCAGGGTGATGCAGCGCTTTCCTTCAGGAGTGGGCCAGCCGGGCATGATGGTGCGGGGGTGTGTTCCCACATCATAGGGGGTGCAAAGCCGGAACCTTATGGGTTAGGATGCCGAAGCCACCACCAAAGCCCCGCTCCATGACGAAGCCCTCCACTACCCGGACCGCGTGGTGGATGCCTGAGGGAGTTGCACCCCCCAACGGCAAGGGCCTCTCGTCTGATCTGGTCCCGTCGAGGACTGCCGCTGGCTCCAGCTTGAGCATGAGTGAACCGGGCGGCAGTAAGCGGGGCGGTGGTGGCAACCAATGACCAGTCTCACGGCCTACCGCCAGTTCATCGCCAGCAAAGGCACCGCTGCTCACTCGGTCGGTTTCGCCATGGCCGGCACGTGGGATCTGTTCCCGCACCAGCTGACCACGCTTCAGTTCGCCTGTGAGAAGGGCCGTTCAGCGGCGTTCCTCGACACCGGCCTGGGCAAGTCCCGCATTGAGGCGTGCGCAGCTGAGGAGTTCAGGATGGCCAGCGGCAAGCCGTCGCTGATCCTGACCCCACTGGCTGTGGCCCGGCAGATGCAGCGGGAGTGCGAGGCGGCTGGTGTCGAGGCCCGGGTGATCCGTGAGGACGCCGACGTGTGGGCCGGGGTGAACATCGCCAACTATGAGCGGCTGCCGAAGCTCGACACCTCACGATTCGGTGGGGTGGTGCTGGATGAGAGTTCGATCCTGAAGAGCTTCACCGGGCCCACGAAGCGGATGCTCTGTGATGCGTTCGCGGAGACGCCCTACCGCCTGGCAGCCACGGCTACCCCGGCGCCGAACGATCACATGGAGCTGGGCAACCACTCGGAGTTCTTGGGCCTGCTGGGCAGTATGGAGATGCTGTGCCGGTGGTTCGTGAATGACACTGCCACCGCCAGCCAGGAATGGCGCCTGAAGGGTCACGCGCAGCAGGACTTCTGGCGATGGGTGGCGTCGTGGTCCAGGGCCGCCACGTTGCCATCCGATCTGGGTGGTGATGATGCCGGGTTCGTGCTGCCGCCGCTCAACTACCACCTGCACACGGTCGAGGCGGACATCACCACCGACGTGCCGGACGGGATGCTGTTCAGGATCCCCGATGGCTCGGCCACGACGGTTCACAAGGAGAAGCGCCGCACCATCGCCGAGCGCGTGGCAACAGCGGCACGGATCACCAACGAGGCCACGGGCTCGGTGATCATCTGGTGTGAGACGAACGACGAATCACGCCAGCTCGCCCAGTCCATCCCCGACGCGATTGAGGTGCATGGATCCATGACGCCAGAGGCAAAGGTCGAGGCGCTCGATTCGTTCACCTTCGGCCAGTCTCGGGTGATCGTGTCGAAGCCAAAGCTCGCCGGGCTGGGGCTCAACTGGCAGCACGCCAGCACAGTGATCTTCGCCAGCGTCAGCCACAGCTACGAGCAGCACTACCAGGCCGTCCGCCGTAGCTGGCGGTTCGGACAGACGCAGCCGGTCGAATGCCACGTCGTGATCTCGGACACCGAGATGCCGATCTGGTCGAACGTGCAGCGCAAGGCCACCGACCACTCTCGGATGAAACGCGAGATGGCCAAGGCCATGGCCGGATTCCAGGCCACCGCCGGCAAGGCCGCCTACACACGCACCCCTGTCGTTCAGCTTCCTGCATTCCTCACATGAAACCCGACTACCAAGGCGACAACTGGGCCGTCTACCTGGCCGACTGCATCGAGGTGATGAGCGGCCTGCCGGAGGGGCTGATTGATCTGTCGATCTTCTCGCCACCGTTCTCTGATCTGTTCGTCTACAGCGACAGCGAGCGGGACATGGGCAACTGCGGCAGCCATGCCGAATTCATGGACCACTACGCATTCTTCTGTGATGCGCTATTCCGCGCCATGAAGCCCGGCCGGATCGTGTGCGTGCACTGCTCCGACCTGCCGGCACGGAAAGGCAAAGATGGGTTCATCGGCCTGCATGACTTCGGCGGTGATCTGATTCGCGCCCATCAGGCGGCTGGTTTCGTGTATCACGCACGCTGCACGATCTGGAAGGATCCGGTGATCGAGATGCAGCGCACCAAGGCCTTGGGCCTGCTGTACAAGCAGCTCAAAAAGGACAGCAGCATGAGCCGGGTTGGGATGCCGGACTACATGCTTTTCTTCCGCAAGGATGAGCCCAACCCCGATCCGATCACGCATGATCCGATCGATCTGCCGGTCGGCCAGTGGCAGGAACTGGCGTCGCCGGTGTGGATGAAGGTGAACCAGACGAAGGTGCTGAACGGCCGCATGGCCAAGGGCCAGCAGGACGAGCGCCACATCTGCCCGCTGCAGCTCGACGTGATCGAGCGCTGCCTGACCCTCTACAGCAACCCAGGGGACTTGGTGCTGGATCCGTTCAACGGCATCGGCAGCACCGGCTACAAGGCGGTGGAGATGGGCCGGCGGTACATCGGCGTGGAGCTGAAGCCCGAGTACGCCCGTCAGGCGGCGAAGTTCCTCGAGCAGGCCGAGCAAAGCACCGGGCGTCTGTTTGATGTGGTTGCGGAAGCAGCATGACCTTCACCCTCCGCCCCCGCCAAGTCCAAGCCGTCGCCGACCTGCGCCAGGCCTACGCCGTCGGCTACCGGGCGCCGATCCTTGTGGCTCCGACCGGCATGGGCAAGACCGCCACCGCCACCGAGATCGTGCGCCTGTGCATCGAACGCGGCCGCAGCGTGTGGTTCCTGGCCCACCTGCGCGAGATCCTGGACGACACCAGCGCCAGGCTCACGGCCGGCGGCATCCACCACGGCAGCATCCGTGCTGGGCGATCGTCGGACTACAGCCAGCTGGTGCAGGTCGTTGCGGTGCAGACCGCTGCACGTCGTCCCAGCCTTCCGCGGCCGCACCT
>QLAH01000289.1_pt1 | contig 33875 bp, 26 predicted proteins | sample 4693081 | NCBI WGS metagenome assembly QLAH01 (sample SAMN09425401, study PRJNA476045) | Lake water metagenome, whole genome shotgun sequencing project. | reverse complement strand
TGCTGCCCATCTGCATCGGCGCCGCGGGGCTGGGGCTGGGCTTCGTGGCGGCGTGCATGGACGCGGTACGAACTCAGGCTCGGCGACTGGCGGTCGAAGTGCCGCCCCCGCGGCCAGCCGCTCGCGGGGCTCTCCGCCGCGAGCAACGCAGGCTGGGCGCGCAAGCTCGATCGGATCGCGAACAGCGAGCGGCCCCATACGTGGGACTACCAGTGGAGCTTCGCGCACCTCCGCCATGGGGGACTGGCCGTGCTTCCACGGACAAACCTCGTTTCGAACATCGGCGCCGGTCCCGACGCCACGCATCTCGGCCGCGGTTCGATCTGGCTCGATCTGCCGCGCACGCCGGTCGGATTTCCGCTGGTCCATGCGCAACGCATCGAGCCGGACATCGACGCCGACCTCCATCGCGAGACCTGGCACCTCAATCACCGCCCGTGGCTTGCGCGCAAGTGGTGGCAGTTCCGGAACCGCCACGAAATCGGGTCGCTCGACGCGCGCCGCGGAGTCGCGGACGGTCGCGCGTCGGACGCGGTACCGTGAGCGCATGAACGCGAACAGGGGCAGACCCGCGCGACGGCGGTCACATCGCGGGCACGGTGCGCGCCGTCAGCTCGCAAGGGCGCCAGTGACGCCCATCGTCGACACAGAGGCCTCGAACACCTTGCCGCGCCGGACGCGGCGGATGAGGATGTCGGCGCCGTTGTGACGGATCGTCTGGCCGCCCGCGGGCGTCTGGCCGATCTGCTGCTCGAGCCACGCTGCAAGCGTCGCCGGCCCGGGCGGCAGCATGCCGCCGAGCGCGGCCGAAACCTCGTTCATGCTCACGCCGCCGCCGAACATGAAGGTGCCGCCGCTCAGCGCGTGCACCGACTTCGGCAGACGGTCGAACTCGTCGCCGATCTCGCCGACGAGCTCCTTCATCAGGTCCTCGAGGGTCACGAGGCCGAGCGACTTGGCCGAGGCGTCGCGCACGATCGCAATGTGCTTGTGCTCGTCGAGGAAGACCTGCATCAGCTCCGTCGCGGGGCGGTCGGGCTCCGCGAAGTGCACGGGCCGGATGATCCCGTTCAGGCTCGGATCCGCGGGATTCGTGCTCATGAAGTAGATCATCTCCTTGAAGTTCACGTATCCGACGACGCGGTCGCGGTCGCCGTCCTCGCAGACGGGGAAACGCGTGTGCGCGTCGAGATGCGCCGCGATGATCGCCCTCGAGAGGCTCTGCGCGGTGGAAAGGGTGACCACCTGCGCCATCGGGATCATGACCTCGCGCACGGTGCGCTCGGAGAGCCGCGCCGCGCCGCGGATGATGCGCTCCTGCCGCGAGTCGATGTCCTTCGACATGCGCGCCATCGCTGCGAGCGCCGAGATCTCCTCGCGCATGGCGCGGGCCGAGCGCTCGGACTTGCCGATCTCGAACGGCTTGTTGAAGAAGTGCATGATCCTGATGAGCGGCTCCGCGACGCGCGTGGCGACCGAGAGCGGCACCGCGAGAAGCGGCGCGAGCTGTCGGTTGAACTGGACGCCGAGCGTCTTCGGCACGATCTCCGTGAACTGGAGCATGGCGATCGTGAGGATGATCGAGAACACCCAGATCCACTCGTCGCCGTAGAGCTCGTCGAACTGGGCCCCCGCGACGGTCGCGCCGATCGTGTGCGCGGTCGTGTTGAGAAGGAGGATCACCGCGATCGGGCGGTCGATGCGCGCCTTGAAGTCGCGCCAGATCGTGCCGAGCAGGGGCCGCTTCTCGGAGAGCTCCGCGACCTGGCTCGGCGTCAGGCTTAGGAGCGTCGCCTCCGCGAGCGAGCAGATGAACGACACCGTGAGCGCGACTCCAACGCTGATCAGAAGGATCGTCATGTCGGCGGCGATCGTAGGCGATGGGCGTGCCGCGATGCGGTGCGCGATCAGTCGCGGTCGGCCTCGTCGCCGACAAGACCCGCGACCGTGGCCTCCTCGGCCGCGTCTGCGAGATGCAGCAGCTCGCGCTCGCGGTCGGCCGCGAACTGGTTGGTATAGAGCTCCCAGTAGCGTCCTCGCCTCGCGAGGAGCTCGGCGTGCGCGCCTTGCTCGGCGATGCGGCCTTTCTCGATCACAAGGATCACGTCGGCACGGCGGATCGTCGACAGGCGATGCGCCACGACGAACGAGATGCGTCCCTTCAGGACCTCGTCGACGCCCTCCTGGACGAGCCGCTCGGTCGCGGTGTCGATCGAGCTCGTGGCCTCGTCCATCACGAGGATGTCTGGGTCGCGCAGCACCGCGCGCGCAAGCGCGACGAGCTGCCGCTGCCCGGTCGACAGGCGCTCGCCGCCCTCGCCGACCTCCGTGTCGTAGCCCTTCTCGAGCCCGACGATGAACGCATGCGCCTTCACGCGCCCGGCCGCGCGCTCGATCTCCGCGTCGGTCGCCTCGAGCCGGCCGTAGCGGATGTTCTCGCGGACGGTGCCCGCGAAGAGATGCGCGACCTGCGGGACGATGCCGACGCGCTCCGAGAGCCACGCGAGCGGGATGTCGCGGAGATCGACGCCGTCGAGCGAGATGCGGCCTGCGCGCGGCTCGTAGAAACGCGTCGCAAGCGACACGATCGTGGTCTTGCCGCCGCCGGTCGAGCCGACGAGCGCGATCGTCTGCCCGCGCCGGGCCTCGAGCGAGAAACCATTGAGAACGGGGACGCCTTCGCGGTACCAGAAGTCGACGCCGCTGAACTCCATGCGCTCGATGCGCGCGGTGCACGCGGGCGCCTGCACGCCGGCGCGGTCGGCGATCGCGGGCTCGGTCGCAAGCAGCGTCGCGATGCGCTCTGCCGCGCTCGAGGCGCTGAGGATGTCGGCGAAGCGCTGCGCGAGCTCCTGCACGGGCTGCGCGAAGAGCGCGGCGTACTGCATGAACGCGATCAGCGTCCCAAGCGTGATTCCCTCCGCCGAAAGCACTTCGCCCGCGCCGTGCCAGAGGATGAGCGCGCCCGCGCCCGCCGCGAGCGTGGCCATGAGCGGCACATAGATGCTCGAGAGGACCGCGCTCCGCAGCGACCACTGGTTCATCTCGGTCGAGAGCCTCTGGAACTCGCCGAGGTTCGCCTCCTCGCGCACCAGCGTCTTCGTGGTGCGCGCCCCGAGCAGCATCTCCGCATACGACGCGGTCATCGCGCTCGAAAGCCTGCGCGCCTCGCGCCCCGCGCGCATGAGAAACCGCTGGAAGACCGCGCACACGACCGCCATCACGGGCACGACCGCGAGCGCCCAGGTCGCGAGCCGCGCATCGATCACGAACATCGTGACGGTGACGCCCGTCAGGATCGCCGTGCACCATGCGAAGTCGAGCATGCACCACGGCAGGATGCTCGACACCTTCGTGCAGTCGCTCGTGAGGCGCGAGACGAGCCAGCCCGTGGGGCGCACGTCGAAGTATGCGGGCTCGAGCGTCTGCAGCTTGGCGAACGAGTCGCGGCGCAGGCGGTCCGCCGTGCGCGTGGCCACGCGGCCGGCGCTGTCGATGAACAGCCACACGCCCGCCGCGAAGAAGAGGAAAAGCCCTGCATAGAGCGCAAGAACGGGCGCGAGCTTCGCGGCATCGCCCTTGCCCGCCTCGTCGATGATCGCGCGCACGAAGAGCGGCAGCGCCGTCTCGATCAACGCGATCGCGACGCCGCCGCCGACGAGCCCCGCGACGGCGCCGCGGTTCGCAAGCGCACGCGTCACGATCGGCCTCCACACGCGCAGGCTGAACCGCGCGCGCGCGTCGTCGGTCCGCTCGACCTCAGACATGCGCGGCCTCCAGCGGCGTCGCATCGCCCTCGGGGTCGCTCTCGGTCTGGATGCGCCAGAGCGTGGCGTACAGCCCGCGCTCGGCGATGAGCTCCGCGTGCGTGCCGCGCTGCGTGATGCGGCCTTCCTCGAGCACGATGATCCGGTCCGCGTCCATCACGGCCGAGAGCCTGTGCGACACGATGATGCGCGTCTGCCCCGCGACGCGGGAGCGAAGCCCTTCGAGGATCGAGGTCTCCGTGTGCATGTCGACCGCGGAAAGCGCGTCGTCGAGGACAAGAAGCCGAGGCGCCCGCACCAACGCGCGCGCGATCGCCACGCGCTGGCGCTGGCCGCCCGAGAGCGTGAGGCCCTTCTCGCCGACGACGGTGTCGTAGCCCTCGGGGAACCCGACAATCGACTCGTGGATGCACGCCGTCTGCGTCGCCTGCTCGATCGAGTCGTCGTGCGCGGCGCTTGCAGCGAGGCCCGCGACGATGTTCTCGCGCAGCCTCTTCGAGTAGAGGAACGGCTGCTGTAGCACCGTGCCCGTCGCGCCGCGGATCGCGGCGCGGGGAATGCGCGCGAGCGGCATTCCGTCGACAAGGATCGCGCCCGCTGTCGGCTCGTGGAGCTTGAGGAGGAGCTGCACGATCGTGGTCTTCCCCGCGCCCGACGGGCCGACGAGCCCGAGCGTCTCGCCCGGCTTCACCTCGAAGCTGACTCGATCGAGCACCGTCGGCCCCTTGCCGTGCGCGAACGACACTCCTTCGAATCGGATCGCGAGTCCCGCGCCCGCCGTCGCAAGCGTCGCCGCGTCGTCGGCGGCGGGGTCGAGGTCGCGCTCCTCGGGCTTCGCGAGGATCTCGTCGAGCCGCACCACCGCGGCGAGCGCCTTTCCGCTCTCGACGGTCATGCGGCCAAGCATGCGCACGGGCCAGATGAACATGCCGACCACGGTGAGGAAGTAGAAGTAGCTGCCTGTGCTCATCGAGCCGCGCGACACGAACACGGCGCCGAGCGACACCACGATCACGAGCTGAAGGAAGCAGAGGAGATCGGACGCTGCCCAGAAGTTCGCGTAGTGGCGGAAGAGCGTTCGGTCCGCGTCGCGGAACGCTGCGGAACTTCCCGCAAAGCGCTCGTTCTCGAAAGCGGCGCGGCCAAACGCGCGCACCGTGCGGATTCCCACGATGTTCTCCTGCACGTTTGCGGTCATCCTGGCTTCGGCGGCCTCCTTGATGCCGAAGTGCGGCCCCATGCGGCGGAAGTAGACGGCCGTGAACCAGAGAAGCGCGGGAATGCACACGACCGACGCTGCCGCCATGCGCCAGTCGAGCGACAGCATGATCGGCAGCGGAATCAGGAGCATGAGGACGGCGCGGCCGATCTCGGGCGCCTGGTTCGCGAGGAACACCCGCAGCGTCTCGATGTCGGAGGTGCAGCGCTGCACGAGATCGCCCGACGGAATGCCGTCGAGCGTGCTGCACGGGAGGCGCTGCACATGGTCGTACATCCTGTCGCGCGTTCGACGCGCCACGCGCTCGGCGGCGCCCGTCGCGAAGCGCGTCTTCAGATGGATGGCGAGGCCGGAGCCCGCCGCGAGCGCGACCATCGCGAGCGCGGGAAGCCACAGCGCCTCGCGCACGCGGTCCGCGCCACCAAGCCAGTCGATGAGCGCGCGCGAGAACCAGGACGCCTCGGCGGCGGGATCGAGCACGAGGTCGAACACGGCCTTCGGCACGAGCGGCGCCGCGTAGAGCAACCCCGCCGACGCCACGAGCGCGACCATTGCCGCGACGAACGACCAGCGCTCATGCCCCGCCAGCCGCCAGACAGCCCTCAGCCCCTCGCGGGGCGAGGGTTGCGGGGGGTTGTCGGTCTCGCGCTTCGTGGCGGCTTGACTCATCGTGTTTGCTGCGCCTTGGCGTCAATAGGCGGTCAGACCGGCGTCTTGAAACCCATGGCGCGCACCGCGCACCATCCGACGACCCCCTCGAAGATCACGAACATGCCCGCGAGCCAAACGGCGACGGCGGGGTAGATGGTCCATGGCGGGGTGATGCCGAGGTACCAAAGAACCCCGACAAGCAGGCCGATGGTCTCGAGAACCGCCCCGCCCGCGATGCGGATCGTCTTTCCACGCTGGTCGATGTTGCAGGTGAACATGCCCCGATGGTACGCGAGAAGCCTCGTTTCTCGGGATCGACCCCCCTCAGGCTGCAGTCGCAGGACGATCGGAGCGATACACTTCGGCCCGTCGCATGCGAGGCCTGCCATGGCCTGGCACGCCATCGCATAGCGCAAGTCTCGTTCGTCGGCAGCCCCATGAACCGCTGTCTTCTGGCAAAGATCCTGTTCCCGATAGTCCTGCTCACGCAGGTCGCTGCAGGTTTTTCGCCCGGACGATCGCTCTGCGTGATGTTCGAGGCGTGCTGCGGACATCATGTCCACGCGGATGGCTCGTCGCACGCGCATGACGACTGCCACGCCCATCTGCACGGTCACGGTCACGGTCACGGTCACGGGCACGATCACGGCCATGACGGGCCGTGCGAGGACTCCTGTCCCGAGACTTGCGCGGAAACATGCGAGGAAACATGCGAGGAAACATGCGAGGAAACATGCGAGGGCTCCACCTGCCATCTGCATGTCGCGCTCCCCGATGACACGGAGATGGTGCGCGAGCGCGTTGCGGGCACGCCGACCGTCGAGACGGTTGCGTGGCCGCCGACACCACCCGCGCCGTGTCTTCCTGAAGTGACGGAGCTTGCGAAGTTCCCGCGCTGGGAGCCTCCGCCCGATGCGTGGCCTGCCTGCGGAGAGCGCAAGGCCATCGAAACCGACAGCCTGCTGATCTAAGGGACACGGAGCGACTCTCGCCCCGTTGTTCTCGCATGGACCGATGTCCATTGGATCGCAGGAGGTCTTGTGACCGTGCCAACTCGCCGTTCTCTCGCCGTTCTCTCCTTGGCGGCGCTCGCCGTGCTGTCGGGCTGCGTCTCCTATGAGCGCAAGCCGCTTGATCTTGACGCCGTACAGGAGGAGTTCCTCGCACGAACGCCCGCGCTGCCGCAACCGTCGGGGGATGCTGCGTTCGATCTCGCCGACGGACTTTCCGCCGCGGAAGCTGAGGCGATTCTCCTTGTCTTCAACCGCGACCTGCGCATCGCGCGGCTCGAGGCGGGCGTCGCCCGCGCGAACGCGGAGAACGGCGGTCTCTGGGCCGATCCCACGCTCGGCGTCGACTTCACGCGCATCGTCGGCGCAGCGTCGCAGGGAGTGGAGGCGATCGTCTCGCTCGGTCTCACGCTGCCGCTCTCGGGACGGCTCGAGCTCGAGAAGGAGCGCCTCGGTGCGGAGCACGCTGCGCAGCTCGCGCGCGTCGCGGCGCTCGAGTGGAGCACGGTGGCGAAGCTTCGTCGGGCCTGGGTCGAGCGCGCGGCGCTTTCCGAAGAGACGGAGTCCGCGCGCGGCACACTCGCTCGGCTCTCCGAGGTGCGGTCCGTCGTCGACCGCATGGAGGCCGCGGGCGAACTGGCGCGGATCGAGTCGCGGCTCTTCCGCATCGAGGAGGCGAAGCTCCATGCGCGCGTCGTCGAGCTCGAGACTGAGCTCTCGGCGGCCACGCGATCGATCGCGTCGCTCCTCGACCTTCCCCACACCGAGGGAATCGCGCTGCTCGCCGATCTTCCGCAGCGCGCGGTGCCAGCCGATGCGGGCCGCGAGACAGTGCTCGCCCACCTCGCCGACACGAGCCCGACGGTCGCCGTCGCGCGCGCCGAGCACGAGTCGGCGGAGCGCCGCCTCGAGGAGGAGATCCGCATGCAGTGGCCCGATCTCGCCATTGGCCCGGGCTACGGCAAGGACAACGGCGACCGCAAGTGGGTTCTCGGCGTCGGCCTCACGCTTCCCGTCTTCAACGGCAATCGTGCGGGAATCGCGGCCGCAGACGCCGCGCGCGAGCTTGCGCGCGGCCGAACCGAGGCCGAGCTCACGCGCGTCCTCGGCGCATTCGCGGCCGCGGAGGAGCGCCTTGCGGCCGCCTCGCGCCGCCGCGCGCTGCTCGAGGAGTCGCTGCTTCCGCTTGTCGCGGCGCAGTACGAGGAAACGCGCGCCGTCGCGCGCCTCGGCGAGGTGAAGACGCTTGTCCTTCTCGAGAGCCTCAAGCAGGAGCTCGAGTCGACGGCGCAGCTGATATCCGCGCGGCGCGACGAAGCGCTCGCAGCGATCGAACTCGACCTGCTCGTCGGCCCCGCGCCCCGCGCGGAGGGCGCCGAATCGATCTCGGAAGGAGACTTGCCATGAACCCTGTCATCCCTCGCGCGCTCTTCTGCGCGGCCCTGTGCGTCGCGCTCGCAGCATGCGGCGACAAAGCCGCCGTCGACGCGGACCCATACGCCGCCGAGCACGCCGAGCAGGCTGCTGCGCCCACCAACCGCGTCGACATCCCCGATGCGGTGCGGCGCAACCTCGGCGTCACCTTCGCGAAGGTCGAGTCGCGCAACGTCGCGCGCACGCTGCGCGTTCCAGGGCGCTTCGAGTCGCTGCCGACCGCGCACCGCGAGCACCGCGCGCCGCTCGGCGGCCGCATCGAGATCCTCGTTGCGCAGTACGACCGCGTCGCAGCGGGCACGCCGCTTTATCGCGTCGACGCGCCGGCATGGCGCGCGCTCGAGGAGGAGATCGTCGCGGTCAACGCGAAGGTCCAGTCGATGCCGCCGCTGCGCGAGGCGCATCGCGTGCACGAGGAGAGCCTCGCAGAGAAGGTCGAGCTCTGGCGCAAGCGGCTCGAGCAGCTCGAGGCGCTGGAGTTGGCGGGTGGCGGAAGCGCGCAGCAGATGACCGAGGCGCGGATCGAGCTGACTTCCACGAAGGCCGAGCTCGCGGATGTGATGGAGAAGGACGCGATCCTCGAGGCAGACGAGCAGCGTGCGCAGGCGGAGCTGCGCGCATTGCGCGCGCGGCGCGAGGCGATCCTCGCCTCGTGCGGGTGTGGTTCCGATCCCGTGTCCGCGCAGGGGGAAGCGCAGCAACTCGTCGTCTGCGCGGTCGCTGACGGCGTCATCGAGGAACTAGGCGTCACGCAGGGCGGCCTCGCCGAGCAGGGCGCGCGCGTGGTGACCGTCATGCAGCCCGAGAAGATCCGATTCCGCGCCCATGCGCTGCAGGGAGACCTCGCGCGGCTCCGCGATGGCCTCGCTGCGCGCATCGCGCCCGCGGGCGCCGCGTCGCTTGCGTCGACGGCCTCGATGTCGGGCACGCTCGCGATCGCCCCAGAGGCCGACCCCGCGAGCCGCACGATCGATCTCCTCGTCGCGCCCGATGCGCTCGCGCCGTGGGCGCGGGCGGGCGTCGCTGGCTCGCTCGAGGTCACGCTCGATGGCGGCAGCGAGGAGCTTGCGATACCGCTCGGCTGCGTCGTGCGCGACGGCAACAAGGCAATCGTCTTCCGCCGCGATCCGAAGAACCCCGACAAGGCGATTCGCCTCGAGGCGGATCTCGGCGTGGACGACGGTCGCTGGATCACCGTCATGAGCGGCGTCCGCGAAGGGGACGAGATCGTGCTTGCGGGCAACTACCAGCTCATGCTCGCGACGAGCGGCAGCGCGCCCAAGGGCGGTCACTTCCACTCCGACGGCACGTGGCACGCCGACGACCATTGAGAAGGACGACGGGAAACCACCCATATGCTCTCGAAGCTCATCGCCTTCTCTCTACGCCACTCGTCGCTCGTCCTCGCGACGGCGGGATTCCTCGTGCTCTTCGCGGGGCTCAAGCTCCGCGAGATGCCCGTCGACGTCTTCCCCGAACTGAACGCACCGACGGTCGTCATCATGACCGAGGCAGGGGGTCTCTCGGCCGACGAGGTCGAGATGACCGTCACCTTCCCGATCGAGACGGCGGTGAACGGGCTTCCCGACACGCGCCGCGTGCGGTCGTCGAGCTCGACGAGCCTCTCGATCATCTGGGTCGAGTTCGACTGGGGAACCGACCTCTACCGCGCGCGGCAGCTGGTGGCCGAGCGTCTCTCCGCCGTGCGCGAGTCGTTGCCGCCGAATGTCCACGCGGAGATCTCGCCCGTGACGAGCATCACGGGCGAGGTGATGCTTCTTGCGCTGAGCTCGCCCGATGGCAGCGTGAGTCCGCTTGAGGTGCGCGCGTTCGCGGAGTTCACGCTGCAGAACCGACTGCTCGCCGTGGGCGGCGTGGCGAAGGTCGTCTCGATCGGCGGCGAGCTCCCGCAGTACCAGGTCGAGGTGCGGCAGGACCGACTCGCGGCGCACGGACTCTCAATCGACGAGGTCGTCGAGGCCGCGCGCGGGGCGCACAGCACCGCAACCGCCGGCTATCTCGCCGAGGTCGAGTATCAGGAACTTCCCATCCGCCAGATGGCGCGCGTGCGGTCGCCCGACGACATCGCGCGCACCGTTGTGCGCATGGAGCAGGGCACGCCCGTCACGATCGGCGACGTCGCCGACGTGCGGCTCGGCCCCGCGCCGAAGCGCGGCACCGGAGCCGATCGCAGCGTTCCAGCGGTGGTCGTGAGCGTGCAGAAGACGCCCGGAACGAACACGCTCGAGCTCACGAAGCGCATCGATGCCGTCTTGGATGCGACGGAGAAGGCGATGCCCGCGGGCATGGTGCTGAACAGGGATCCGTTCCGCGCCGAGCGCTTCATCAATCGCGCGGTCAGCAATGTCGTCAAGGTGCTGGTCGAGGCCACGGTGATCGTGGCGGTCATCATTCTGCTCTTCCTCCTCAACTGGCGCGCGACGCTCGTCACGCTCACCGCGTTGCCGCTTTCGTTGGCGGTTGCGCTGCTTGTCCTGTGGGCGTGGGGACTCTCGATCAACGTCATGACGCTCGGCGGCCTCGCGGTCGCGATCGGCGAACTCGTCGACGACGCGATCATCGATGTGGAGAACGTGCTGCGGCGACTGCGCGAAAACGCAACGCTGCCGGCCGGCGAGCGCCGTCCTGCCGTCGACGTGATCTTCAGCGCCAGCAACGAGATCCGTTCGTCTGTCGTCTTCGCGACCATCATCATCTGCATGGTCTTTGTGCCACTCCTCTTCCTCGAGGGGCTTGAGGGGCGGTTCTTCCAGCCGCTCGGGATCGCGTACATCGTGTCGATCTTTGCGTCGCTCTTCGTGGCACTGTCGGTGACGCCGGCGTTGTGCCGCTTCGTGTTCGCGAAGACTTTCAGCGCCGGTGCATCCAGCGTCGCATCGCATGGCGACAGCCCGCTCGTGCGGTTCCTGAAGGCGCGCTATGAGCCGCTCCTGCGGGCGTCGATTCGTCGTCGCGGCTCTGTTCTTGCGGGCGCGGGAGCGCTCACGCTGGCGGCGCTCGTTCTCGCATCGACCTTCGGGAGCTCGTTCCTTCCGACCTTCCGCGAGGGCACCTTCACGGTGTTCCTCATGGCGCCGCCGGGAACCTCGCTTGCAGAGAGCGATCGTCTTGCACGCGGCGTCGAGGGCCAACTCGCGGAGATCGACGGCGTGGTGAGCGTGACTCGCCGCACGGGCCGCGCAGAGCGCGACGAGCACGCGGAGCCCGTGAGCAGTTCGGAGATCGAGGTGACGATGACGCCCGAGACCGACCAAGGCGCCGTCCGTGCCCGCATCGACCGCATTCTCGCGAACATTCCCGGCATCACCACGATGGTGGGGCAGCCGATCGAGCACCGCATGTCGCACATCCTGTCGGGCACGCCCGCTGCGATCGCGATCAATGTCTTCGGCGACGACCTCGAGACGCTGCGCGGGCTCGCGAAGGAGATCGAGGCCGCGCTGAAGACCGTGCCGGGCACGCGCGACGTCAACGCGAACCGCGAGGTGCTCGTGACATCGCTTCCGATTCGCTACCGCGCGCAGGATCTCGCCGCCGTAGGTCTCACGCCTGCGTCGGCCGCGCGACAGGTGCAGCAGGCGCTGTATGGCGAGACGGTGGCCGAGGTGAGCGACGGGCCGCGCCGAATCGACCTCGTGGTGCGTCTGGCCGAGGACGAGCGCGAGCGCATCGAGCAGGTCGCTGATCTCATGCTGCGTGGAATGGGCGGCGCGACCGTGCGCCTGCGCGAAGTTGCCGACATCGGCCCCGAGCGCACGAGCAACCTCATCGCGCGAGAGAACGCGCAGCGCAAGGCGATCGTGTCGACGAATGTCGCGGACGGCTACAACCTCGGCGAGCTCGTCGAGGCTGTGCGCGAGAAGGTCGACCCCATCGTCGCACGCGCGGGCTGCACGGTGCAGTACGGCGGGCAGTTCGAGGCGCAGCAGTCCGCAAGCCGGACGATCACGGTGATGGGCGCGGTCGTCGCGCTCGTGATGTTCCTGCTCCTTCAGTATGCGACTGGCCGCAGCCGCACGGCGATCCTCGTGATGCTCAACCTTCCTCTTGCGTTGATCGGCGGCGTCGCAGCGATCTACATCACCGAGTCGCGTCCGTTCGTCGGCAACACCCTCGCGCTCTTCGGCCTCGGTGGCGAGCGCTACCTCGAGCCCGTCATCTCGATCGCGAGCATGGTCGGGTTCGTCACGCTGTTCGGCATCGCCGTGCGCAACGGCATCCTGCTTGTGAACCACTACGCGCACCTCGAGCAACTGGAAGGTTGCTCGCGCGAGGAGTCGGTGGTGCGCGGTTCGATGGAGCGGCTGGTGCCGATCCTCATGACCGCGCTCACGGCGGCGCTCGGCTTGATCCCGCTCGCGCTGAGTGGCGACAAGCCGGGCAGCGAGCTTCTGGCGGCGCTTGCGATCGTCGTCCTTGGAGGCTTGGTCTCGTCGACCATCCTCAATCTCTTCGTTGTCCCGGCGGGCTATGCGCTCGCATTCGGGATCTCCCGTGACCTCAAGCCCATTCAGAAGGAGAGTCCATGATGAACCTGAAGAACATGTCTGAACTGCTCGGAGTTTCGTGCTGCGCGCTTGCCCTCGCGGTGTTCGCGGGCTGCGAGAAGAAGGCCGCGCCCGCGTCTGCCGCGAAGGCGGGCGATCACTCGCACGATGGAGATCACGCGCACGACCACGATCATGACCACGCGCACGCCGAAGGCGGCAAGATGGGCAAGGATGATGGTCACGGCGAGACCACCGAGATGGGCGAGCAGCAGGCCGGACCCTACACCGTGAAGGTGTCGCGCGACGGCGACGTCAAGCCGGGCGGCGACGTCCCCGTCGACATCTGGGTCGACGGCGGCGCAAAGGGCAAGGCCGTGCGCTTCTGGTTCGGAACCGAGGACGGCAAGGGCTCGATCAAGGCGAAGTGCGAGGTCGAGGACGGCCACTGGCACACGCACGGCGAAGTCCCCGACCCGCTGCCCGAGGGCTCGAAGCTCTGGATCGAGATCGAAGGCGAAGACGGCACGAAGACCGTCGTCGGGTTTGCGATCTAAGCGACGCGAGCGTTGCTGCTGACGGTCTCCAGGTCTCTCACGGAGGCACGGAGGCACGGAGATCAAGCCTTCCAGCCCACTCGCGCATCGCGCGTGCGGGCTCGGAAGGCTTGTCTTCATTTCTCCTCTGTGCCTCTGTGCCTCCGTGAGAAGAATCAGAAGCTCGCCGTCTTCGGCGCGCGTGGGAACGGGATAACGTCGCGGATGTTCGCCATGCCCGTCGCGTAGATGATCGCGCGCTCGAAGCCGAGACCGAACCCTGCGTGCGGCACGGTGCCGTAGCGGCGCAGGTCGCGGTACCACCAGTAGTCGGCCTTGTGGAGGCCCATCTCGTCCATGCGCGCGTCGAGCCGCTCGAGGCGCTCCTCGCGCTGCGAGCCACCGACGATCTCGCCGATCCCGGGCGCGAGGATGTCCATCGCGGCGACGGTCTTGCCGTCGTCGTTCTGGCGCATGTAGAACGCCTTGATGTCCTTCGGGTAGTTCATCACGGCGACGGGGCGTCCGATGTAGGTCTCGGTCAGCCAGCGCTCGTGCTCGCTCTGCATGTCGATGCCCCACTTGACGGGGTACTCGAACTTCACGCCCTTCTTGACCGCGTCCTCGAGCGCGTGAATCGCATCGGTGTAGTCGAGCTTCGCGAAGTCCGCGCTCACGAACTTCTCGAGCCGCTCGATGCAGCCCTTGTCGATCCGCTCCGCGAAGAACTTCATGTCGTCCATGCGCTCTGCGAGCAGCGCCTTGAACATGTACTTGAGCAGGTCCTCCGCAAGCTTCGCGTCGACATGGAGGTCTGCGAACGCAATCTCGGGCTCGATCATCCAGAACTCGGCGAGGTGCCGCGAGGTGTTCGAGTTCTCCGCGCGGAAGGTCGGCCCGAAGGTGTAGACCTTCGAGAGCGCCATGCACCAGGTCTCGACATTCAGCTGCCCCGACACCGTGAGGTTCGTCTCGCGGCCGAAGAAGTCCTGCGAGAAGTCGACCTTGCCCTCGGGCGTGCGCGGCGGATTCAACAGGTCAAGCGTCGACACGCGGAACATCTGCCCCGCGCCCTCGCAGTCGCTTCCCGTGATGATCGGCGTGTGCACCCACAGGAAGCCCTGCTCGTGGAAGAAGCGGTGGACCGCCATCGCGAGGCAATGCCGCACGCGGGCGACAGCGCCGAAGGTGTTCGTGCGCGCCCTGAGGTGCGCGACCTCGCGCAGGTACTCGAACGAGTGCTGCTTCGGCGAGATCGGATAGGTGTCCGGGTCGTCGACGAGGCCGTGGACCTTGCATTCGGTCGCCTGCAGTTCGACCGACTGGCCCTTGCCTTGGCTTGCGACCACGGTGCCCGTGATCTCGACCGAACAGCCCGCGGTCAGCTTCAGCACCTCGGACTCGTAGTTCGCGAGCGTGTTCGGCACGACCGCCTGCACGGTGTCGAAGCACGAGCCGTCGCTGATCGCGACGAACGAGATGCCCGCCTTCGAGTCGCGGCGGGTTCGGACCCAGCCTTGGACGGTGACCGTCGAACCGAGGTGCGAGGCGTGATGGGCGAAGAGGTCTGCGATGCGAACGGCCATGGGAAGCGGGGAAGATAGGGCGGAACGGGGCGTGAGGCCGCAAGTGCCAAGTTGGCAGATGAGGCCATCCCGAGACCGCGGTTGGCGCAGGGCGGCGGGAGCGTGGCGGGGCGGACGGCAGCCAAGTTTGTGCCGTAAAGCCCTATCGCAAATAGGCTTGCGGTGCATCGGCCCGCGCCGGGCATGCGGCGTGTGGTCGCGCGGCGCAGGTTCTCCTTGGCACACCCGTTGCCTCGTCGCCCGCTCTCCATGCGACTGCGGCTGCACAGTTTCGACTCCGACTCGGGCACGGGCTCCGCCCATGACGGTGGCGGTGTGCCCGCGGGAGAGAGGTCGGGCTCGCCGCGGCGGCTCAACCTGCTGCTCACCTACGGAGGCTGGCGCGAGCACGCCTTCGCGGACCAGCTTCCGGTCCTCCTCGATCGCTTCGGCATCCAGTGCCTCCGCGCGAAGACGGGCGATGAGGTGTCGGATGTCGTCCGTCGCGCCGCGGTGCACATCGCTGTGATCGACCTCTCGATCCCCATGCACGAGCGCCGCGGCATGGAGGGCGCGCCACGCACGGTGCAGGCGGGGCCTCGCGTCCTCCAGCTCCTGCGCCGGCTCGAATCGCCGCCGCCGATGATCATCGTCCGTCCACGCCAGGTCGACCCTGCGGAGAGCAACCGCATCCTCGCCGAGGCCCTCCGCGACGGCGCGTTCACGGTGCTCGACGACCCTGTTCCGGTCGAAACGATGCTGCAGGCCCTCGAGCGGTGCGTCCGCCGCTACTACCGCGACCATTGGCCCGCCGCATGACCCGTCCCCACGGACGGAAGCCGTCGGAGGCCTCCGTCCTTTGCAAGTGTCAGCTGTCCGCACAAGATTTCAAGTGAAGGAGAACATCATGAAGTTTCGTCCACTCGGCGACAAGATCCTCGTGAAGCGCGCTGAAGCCGCCACCAAGACCGACAGCGGCATCTTCCTCCCCGAGTCGAGCAAGGAGAAGCCGAAGCAGGGCAAGATCATCGCCCTCGGCGACGGCCACCGCAGCAAGGACAACGGCAAGATCACCCCGTTCACCGTGAAGAAGGGCGACAGCGTCATCTTCTCGAGCTACGCGGGCACCGAGATCAAGATCGACGGCGAGACGCTTCTCATCATGACCGAGGAGGACATCCTCGGCGTGGTCGAGTGATCGCGCAGGAACACCTCCATGCCGATGAACCCCGAGATCCTCCGGCTTGCGCTCGGCGAGCTGAACGCGCAGCGCGACCTGCGGATCGAATTCGATCACGCGGCGAGCTGCATCGTGAAGCGCGCGATGCTGATCCCTGCGGAGGCCGACGGGCTGGTCAAGGTCACCGACGGCTCGCATGTCTACATCGTGGACTCCGAGCGGGTGGCATGGATTGAGATTGGATAGCGGCCGCGGAGCCGCCGCTATCCGGCGTTTTTTGAGCGGTCGCCGCTGCGGCGGCTCCCGAAGTTTGAGCGGTCGCCGCTGCGGCGGCTCCCGAAGTTTGAGCGGTCGCCGCTGCGGCGGCTCCCTCTGGCAGGAAGAACCCGAAGTTTGAGCGGTCGCCGCTGCGGCTGCTCCCGAAGTTTGAGCGGTCGCCGCTGCGGCGGCTCCCTCTGGCAGGAAGAACCCGAAGTTTGAGCGGTCGCAGCTGCGGCTGCTCCCTCTGGCAGGAATAGAGCAAGTCAACAACCCTACACGCGCGAGAGCGCAACGCAGAAAGAAGCACACACATGGCAGCCAAGCAGATTGCATACGACACCGACGCGCGCGAGCGGATCCTCCGCGGCGTGCAGAAGCTCGCCAAGGCCGTCAAGGTCACGCTCGGCCCCTCGGGCCGCGTCGTCGTCCTCGAGAAGTCCTTCGGCGCTCCCACGGTCACCAAGGACGGCGTCACCGTCGCCAAGGAGATCGAGCTCGAGGATCCCTACGAGAACATGGGCGCGCAGATGGTGAAGGAAGTCGCGTCGAAGGCGTCGAAGGACGCCGGCGACGGCACCACCACCGCGACCGTCTACGCCGAGGCGATCTTCCAGGAAGGCCTCCGCAACATCACCGCCGGCGCGAACGCGAACTCCGTGAAGCGCGGCATCGACAAGGCAGTCGCCGCGATCGTCGACGAGCTCCGCCGCATGTCGAAGAAGGTCTCGGGCTCCAAGGAGATCGCGCAGGTCGGCGCGTGCTCCGCGAACCAGGACACCGCGATCGGCAACATCATCGCCGAGGCGATGGACAAGGTCGGCAAGGACGGCGTCATCACCGTCGAGGAAGGCAAGTCGCTCGACACCGTTGTCGAGCTCCTCGAGGGCATGCAGTTCGACAAGGGCTACCTCAGCCCGCACTTTGTCACGAACCAGGCCACCATGGAGTGCGTGCTCGAGGACTGCTTCGTCCTCATCCACGAGAAGAAGATCTCGAGTGCGAAGGAGTTCCTCCCGATCCTCGGCAAGATCGCCGAGAGCGGCAAGGCCATCCTCATCGTCGCGGAGGACATCGAGGGCGAGGCCCTCGCGACTCTCGTGGTGAACAAGCTCCGCGGCGTGCTCAAGGTCTGTGCCGTCAAGGCGCCGGGCTTCGGCGACCGCCGCAAGGAGATGCTGCAGGACATCGCGACGCTCACCGGCGGCCAGGCGATCATGGAGGAGCTCGGCATCCAGCTCGAGAACCTCGCGCTCACGGACCTCGGCCGCGCCAAGAAGATCACCGTCGACAAGGACAACTGCACCATCGTCGAAGGTGCTGGCAAGACCAAGGACATCCAGGGCCGCATCGAGCTCCTCAAGGGCCAGATCGAGGTCACGACCAGCGACTATGACCGCGAGAAGCTCCAGGAGCGCCTCGCGAAGCTCTCGGGTGGCGTCGCGCAGATCAATGTCGGCGCAGCGACCGAGGTCGAGATGAAGGAGAAGAAGGCCCGCGTCGAGGACGCGCTGCACGCCTGCCGTGCGGCCGTCGAGGAAGGCATCCTCCCCGGCGGCGGAACCTCCGTCATCCGCGCGCGCCGCGTGCTTGAGAAGCTGAAGAAGTCGCTCTCCGACGACGAGTCCGTGGGCGTCGACATCGTCTGGCGCGCGCTCTCTGCGCCGACCAAGCAGATCGCCGCGAACGGTGGTCTCGACGGCTCGGTCGTCGCGCAGAAGATCGAGGACTCGAACGACGCGAACTTCGGCTTCAACGCCGCGACGCAGAAGTACGAGGACCTCGTCGCATCGGGCATCATCGTGCCGACGAAGGTCGAGCGCGTGGCGCTTCAGAACGCTGCGTCGATCGCAGGCCTCCTGCTCACCACCGACTGCGCGATCACCGAGATCAAGGAGAAGAAGGCGAAGGCCGCCGCCGGCCATGGCCATGGCGACGACTACTGATCCCGACCTGACTCGTCACGAGTGCTGCGCGGCCTGAGCCACCGCGCCGGATGCTCAAGCAACCGCCCCGGGCCGCACGCGCGGCCCGGGGCTTTCGTTTGCACGTTCTTCCGCGAGGCGAGGCCGCGACCGGTCAGTCCGCGTCGCCGACGAGCGACATCGACTCGGGCCAGGTCGTGCGGGTCTTCCAGCGGATGAGCGTAGGCGCCGCCTCTGCGCCGTCCTTGCGCGCAGGCAGCGAGACCACCCACTTGAGGAGGCCCTGCGGCTTCGCGTTCTCGACGAAGCGCGCATCGGTCGCGAGCGCGGGCGAAAGGTCGCGCAGCTCGATCTTGGCCTGCTCGTTGCGCGTGACGGGCACACGGTCCCACACCTCGACCTCGACCGCGCGCGACAGCGTGTTCACGAGCGAGATGCGGTACTCGCGGTCGAGCCCCTTCGACTTGGAGAAGACGCCCGACTCTGAGGCCTTCTTCGACACGAGCTCGCGCTTCGCCGTGACGCGCGGCTCCTTGCCGAACCAGAGATCGAGCTCGCCGCCCACGGGGATCTCGCCGATCGCCGCCGAACCGATCGAATCCGAGCCGAGGTACATGCGCGCGCGTCCTGCAAGCAGGATGTACGGGCTCTCGTTCACGAATCGCGCGCGCAGGTAGACATCGCCGTCGACGAGCGGCTGCGCGACGAGCGTGAAGTTCGGCTTGGCGTCGATCGTGGCGACGCGCGTCCGGCGCTCCGCCGACGCATCGCTTGCGGCCGTGATGGTGCGCGGAATGCGGTACTCGACCGCAGCGCCACCGCCGCCGACAGACGCATCGGCGGAGAGGTTCTCGATGGCCTTGGCCCGCGCGTCGAACGCGACGCCTCCCGCACCGTCCTCCATCGGCGCGCCCGGCGCTGCGGATATCTCGGCCATGCCGCCCGAGCCGCCGCCCCGCATGCGCGCGGACGGCGGCGGAAGGCTCGGCTTGCTCGGGTCGAACAGATCGAGGTACGCGGGCGACACCATGCGCGGGTTCGCGGCGCGCGTCGGCTGCGCGGTCGAGAGAACGACCGCCGCATCCGTCCAGTCCTCGCCCGTCGCCTGCCTGATCATGGCGTCGAACTCGATCGCAAGGCCGCCGCCCTCGAGGTCGCCGCGCACGGTGTACGCGGGCTCCCAGGTCGCGTTGGCGACGAGGTAGGTGACCGACACCGGCACTTCGCCGCCCGTGGGCACGGCCACCGTGACCACGGCGAAGCGCTCGACAGGCGGTGCGCCGCCCGCGTCCGCAAGCGCGCGCTCGCGGGCTTGAAGCTCGCCGACAGCCTTGACGCGCAGCGTGGTCAGCTCCGCGGCGCCTATCGTGAGGCGGTCGCGCTCGCTCTCGATGAAGGCGATCTGCGCACGCAGCTTCTCGGGGTCGAGGGCGCCGCCGACGGCCTGCGAGGCGTCGGATGCAGCCTTTGCCGCGATCGAGTCGACCAGCTTCGTCGACGCGGCGTTGTTCGTCAGGCGCCGGTCGACCTCTGCGAGCGCAAGCCGCGCCTCCTCCACCGCCTCGAGCGCAGCGCGTACGCGCGGGTTGTCGCTCGTCGGCGCGGGCCGCACGACGGTCTCCGTCTTCACATCGAGAAGCCGCGCGCCCGTTCCGACGCGGGCCTGCACGCTGTCGAGATCCGCGAACTCGGGCAGCGGACCGACGCGCAGTTCATGGAGTCCCTGCGTGAGCGCAGTGGTTCCGACGCGCGTGACCGCGGCACGGCCGCGATAAAGCGTGACGGAGGAGATCGAAAGGTCGGCGCGCGACGGGACGGCCGCAATCGTGTCGTCGCGCAGCGCGGGCGCATGCGGCGCGGCCGGCGCTGGACCAAGGCCAGAGGCGAGGCTCGCAGCGCAGGCCGTGCCCGCCGCGAGTATGGCGGCGGCGAGGAGCGATTGCCCGAGCGGTGTCGTGATCTGCGGCATGAGGGCAGCGTATGCCAACCTCTTGCGCGCTGTCTCCGGTTCCGATGCGCGTCCCGTGCGGTCATGCGCGCGGTGGCCCGCCGATCGAAAGCACCGCCCATGCGATCGCCATCGCCACGAAGGTCGCGAGCGCGAGCCTGATGGCGATGCGGCGCTGCCTGCGCTTGGCCAGTTCGCGCACGACCCAGACGCAGCCATCCTTCTCGCGCACCACGACGCCAGAGCGGATCAAGGGCTCGAGCACCACCTCGCGGATCCCGAGGCTCGCTGCACGACGCGCGCGCTCTGGGCAGTCCGCATCGGCCTTGAGCAGCGTGCGCACAGGGCCCGGCTGCGAGAACGCGAGCGCAAGCATCATGGCGGGGCCCACGACTGCGCCGAGCATGGCGAAACCGCCTGCGGACGGAGGAAGCGACGCGGGCATCGTCGGAGGATAGCCGCAAAAAACAGCCGCCCGCGCGAGGCGGGCGGCTGCGGAAACTGCGCTCTCGAATCCTGGATCAGCCTTCGTCGCCGAGGACGTCGCGGCCCTCGATGCCGTCGGTGGTCAGGATGTGGAAGCTGGTGTTGACGAGGAAGTCGTACGACTGGGCGCCGAAGTAGCCGTTCGTACCGAACGGCGTGTTGGTCGACCAGATGCGGCCATTGCTCGGCGCGACGCGGTTGTCGGCCTGCATGGACTTCTGGCAGCTCACGAGCTCGATGTGACCGTCAAAGAAGAGGCACGCGGGAGCCGAGTTGTAGCCGTGGTTGAACTGCCACGGAGTGGTGCCGCCCGCGAAGTTGGTGTTGATGAGCGAGTCCGGCGTGTTCTGCAGCCAGTTGTGCTCGATCATGCGGGTCTTCAGGTCGGGGTAGCGGCAGCGCGACACTGGCGGGCTGCGGTAGCCTGCCTTCAGCGTGGCAGGGTTGGTGAAGCCCTGGCCGTTGAGGGTCTGGCCCGTGCGCTTCAGGACCTGCACGTCATACATTGCCGCAGGCGAGAAGCAGTACGAGCTGTCCTCGTACGCCGAGCCGTCGAAGGTGAACTCCGCAGCGCTCGTGAAGTACTTCGAGACATTCGAGAGCGGCACGATGTCCTTCGGCGCGAAGAAGGTCGGGTCGTAGAAGCGCTTGCCGACGTACGCGGAGAAGGCCTTCACGTTCGGCACGCGGAACGCGCCGTAGCCGACGCTCGCGCCCGAGAAGGCGATGGGCAGGTGAACCACCCAGTTGCCGCAGTTGCCCGGGTAGCCGTACTGCGTGCAGCGGCCGCCGGTACCGATGAAGTAGCCCCACATGGAGCCGTTTGTGTCCCAGCCGAGCAGCTGCTGCGGCGGGCAGGCGATCTGCGCCTTGTACTGGTCGCAGTTGCCGTTCACGAGGCCCGCGTCGTCGGGCATGGCCGTGAACTGACGGTCGCCCCAGTCGCCACCGTAGATTTCGTTGGCGGAGGCCAGGTTCTTGAGGTTGGCGACCGACTGGGAGATGAGGGCCTTGTCACGGCCACGCTGCACTGCGGGGAGCAGCAGTGCGATGAGGAGAGCGATGATCGACACGACGACGAGGAGCTCGACGATCGTGAAGCCGCTCTTACGGTTTCGGTGAGTCATGTGTGACTCGCCTTTCTGCGGGAGAACCCGCAACAGACGCCTCTCTGCAGCCATCGCTCCATCCGTTCGAGTGCACTTCGAATCGGTGATGGACTGCGCGCCTCGGTTGTGTGGCAGATCGAAGACATGCAACGGCAGATCTGCCATGAAACGGCTCCGTGAGAGCGCGGAGTCGCGCCGTTAGGGAAAGCGTAACAGAGGAACTCGGCGACACAGACTGAATCTCGCTCGGAATACCGCAAAATCAGGGGGCTGACGCAGGGCGACTTTCGGTGTGGACGCTGGCGAACGGCGTCGCCAGGGGGGGGATCGGTCGCATTGCCGCCGTTATCAGCCAATGCGCAGGGGACAGCGCGCGACCCTGCGTGGAAGCACAGCGACCCCGCCTTTCGGCGGGGTCGCTGGAACTCTGATCTTCTCGAGTCAGCCGCTCTTCAGCGGCGACGGCGGCCGACGAGGCCCGCGACGCCCAGGAGCGCGAGCGCGCCTGGAGCGGGGATTCCGTTGATGATGAACGGGATGTCTTGCGCGATGGCGGGTGCGCCGGACCCGGCGCCACCTGCGTCGACGATGCCGGACCATACTCCCGCGACCTGCTGCACCGCATTGCCGTTCACGCCTCCACCGCGCAGACCTGGGGCCGTGATCGCCGGGACAAAGCCCCCACTGGTGCTGAAGTCAAGCCAGTAGGTTCCCTGGCCGAGCGTGAGCCCCGTGAGATCGATGGAGAGCTGTCGGACGAGCCGAAGGGTTCCGGGAGACGAAGCACCGATTCGGTAGATGTTCGTGTCCGTCACCGTCGTCTGCGCGATGAGGTTGCTCAGGTCACCGAAGATCACCGAGGAACCCGCATCGCCCGGGCGACCGTTCCAGATGCGCAGCGTCACGGTGCTGTACGGATTGGTGCCTGCGGCCGAATTCGTCACATAGCCAAAGAGACTGATCGAGGTGATGCTCCACCCACCCGCGGCGTTCACCGTGAAGTCGTCTGCAAGCCGGGTCCCCGCAGGATCCGTTCCACCGCCTGTGCCGAAGCCCAGAATGTTGTTCGTAAAGCCTCCTTCAGACTGAAGTTCCGACCACTCGAAGCCTGCGGGTGCGGCGGCACCGTTCGCGGCGGTCGAGCCAGTGCTCAGGCCGATCGCGGAACTGCCGTAGCCGCCCGCGTTGCTGTAGAGATTGGCCGATGCGGTCGCGGCGATAGAGAGAGCCGCTGCCGCCAGACCGATGGTCATGACGAATCGAACCGAGTTGCGCTTCATGAGGGACATCCCGACGCGCCGAAGGCCGGGAAGCGGAGAGCCGCGGCGCACGGCATCTCGCAAAGCCCAGCGGACCCACTCGACGAATCGATGTGGAAAGGAGCATCCGAGGGCGGATCTGTGGATTCCAGCACGCGACAGCGCGCAGCCCTTCGGGACTCACTCCAACGCGCACCATACCACCAACCGCCATTTACACAAGCGAAAAGGGTGTATTTTACTCATGTTTCTCTCGGAAACCTGGCTGCCTGAGGTCCGCTGTTCGGCCCGTCACGCGAGAATGTCCCCATGCGAATCGTCAGCACCTGGTCGTTCGGGCTTCGCGCGAATGAAGCGGCGTGGCCGCATCTCTCGGTGGGGCAGGCACTTGACGCCGTCGAGGCGGCGTGCGCGTGGGCGGACAGGGCGCCAGATGTCGACAGCGTCGGGTACGGCGGGCTTCCCGATTCCTCGGGCCGCGTGAGCCTCGACGGATGCGTGATGGTGTCGCCTGCGCGCTGCGGAAGCGTGGCGGGGCTGCGGCGTCACCTGCATCCCGTGTCGGTCGCGCGCCTCGTGATGGAGCGCACGCCGCATGTCATGCTCGTCGGCGCGGACGCAGATCTCTTCGCCGAGCAGCAGGGGCTCGCGGGTGAGGAACTCCTCTCTCCAGAGGCGCGCGCGGCCTACGAGAAGTGGCTGCGCGAGGGGGGCGTCGTCGATCAGAGCCGCGACGCAAGCCGCGGACTCGGCTTCGACCCGATGCGCCCTGTCGATCGCCGCCATGGCGAGGATGGCCGGCTCTTCGGCGGCGCGCCGCCCGCGGACGGACTTCCTGCGGACGAGGCGAAGTGGCGCCACCACGACACGATCGGCTGCCTCGCGCTCGACGCAAAGGGTGTCCTCGCGGGTGGCTGCTCGACGAGCGGCACGCCGTTCAAGACGCCGGGGCGCGTTGGCGACTCGCCGATCATCGGTCACGGGCTCTACGTCGACCCCGAGGTCGGCGGTGCCACAGCGACGGGAACGGGCGAGCTCATCATGGGCGTCTGCGGCGCGTTTCTCGTCGTCGAGGCGATGCGGCGTGGCGCGAGCGCCGAGGACGCGGTGCGCGAGGCCACGATGCGGCTTGCGAAGAGCTATGCGCTCGAACCGCATCACCAGGCCGCGTTCCTCGCCATGTCGCGCGATGGCGGCTTCGCTGCGGCTGCACTTCGGCCTGGCTACCGCACGAGCGTGCGCGACACGGACGGCGCGCGCACCGTCGAGCCGGTCTTCGTGGCGATACCCGACGGACGAGAGCGGGTATAAGTGGGCCGTGGCTTGGCCCGCGGAGTTCGCACCGCCAGCCATCGTCGCCCTGAACCCACTCTTGGAGATTGCATGAAGCTCTACACGCGCACAGGCGACGACGGCACGACCGGCCTCTTCTCGGGAACGCGCGTCTCGAAGGACCATCCCCGCATCGAGGCGTATGGCACGGTGGACGAGTTCAACGCCGTCGTTGGCCTGGCGATGGCGGCCTGCGACCGTGCCAGGCCGCTTGATGCGCGGCTCGTCGAGATCTTCACGGAGGTGCAGTCGCGGCTCTTCGACATCGGCGCCGATCTCGCCACGCCCGAGGGCGCCAACAACAGCTCGAAGATCGTGCGCATCGAGGAGCATCATGTCGACGAGGTCGAGCGCTGGATCGATGAGATCGACGGGAAGAACCCGCCGCTTCGGACCTTCGTGATGCCTTCGGGCTGCGAACTGGCCGCGCGCCTCCACTTGGCGCGCACCGTGTGCCGCCGCGCGGAGCGGCTGATGGTGTCGCTCGCGCAGCTCGAGCCCGTCGGGCACGGGCCGCTTCGCTACATGAACCGGCTGAGCGACCTTCTCTTCGCGATGGCGCGCCGCGCGAACCATGACGCGGGCGTCGGCGACGTGCCGTGGGTTCCTGCGAAGAAGTAGGCGCTGGCGCTGCGGGGCCGTCGAGGAGGTGCTGTATCCTGCGACGGGTCCGCATGCCGCATGTCGCGTTCGTCTCCATGTCGGGATTTCGAGTGCGCGAGGCGGAACTTGCGGAGCTCGGCATGTCGCTCCCGGGCCTCGCGGGCCGTGCGCGTGCGATCGCGGCGCTGCCGCCGCTTGGGCTTCTGACGCTCGCGGGTCTCACGCCGGACTCGTGGTCGATGAGCCTGCACGAGGCCGCATCGGTGGACGAGGCGCTTGTCGAGCGCATCGCGGGCGAGCGCCCGAAGCTCGTGGCGGTCTCCGCGCTGACGGCGTCGATCCTCGAGGCGTACGCGCTTTCGCGTGCGCTGCGGGCGCGCGGAATCGCGGTGGTGCTCGGTGGACTGCATGTGACCGCGTGCCCCGACGAAGCCGCGCTCCATGCGGATGCGATCGTCGTCGGCGACGGCGAGCCTGAGTGGACGACCGTCCTCGACGACGCGCGGAGCGGCGCGTTGAAGCGGCGATACCGCGCGAAACAGCCGTTCGACCTCGCCGACGCGCCGCTTCCGAGATTCGACCTCCTCGGCCCGAGCGAGCGGCCGCGCTACACGCTGCAGTCTTCGCGCGGATGCCCGTTTGCCTGCGACTTCTGCGCTGCGAGCCGCCTGCTCGGGCCGTATCGCGTGAAGCCTGCGGCGCGCATCGCTGCGGAACTCGACGCGATCCGCGCGCTTGACGCGCGCCCCTTCATCAAGCTCGCCGACGACAACACCTTCGCGCGCGGCGGGCCGCACGACGAGGTGCTCGATGCGTTCGCCGCATCGGGCGCGCGCTGGTTCACGGAGGCGGACTGGCGGCTTGGCGAGAACCCCGCCGTGCTGAGCCGCCTTGCGGCCGCAGGCTGCGTGCAGGTGCTCGTCGGGCTCGAGTCGCTTGTCCACGAGCACCGCGGCATGGGCGCGAAGAGGACTTCGCTCGCACGCATGCTCGATTCCGTGCGCGCCATCCAGGAGGCGGGCGTCGCGGTGATCGGCTGCTTCATCGTGGGAAGCGACGGGGAGACGCCCGAGTCGATCGAGCGCCTGCGCGCCTTTCTCGACGAGGACCCGTGCGCGGACGCGCAGATCACGCTGCAGACGCCGTTCCCGGGCACGGCCCTGCGTCGCCGCCTCGCCGCGGAGGGGCGGCTGCTCGCCGATCGCGACTGGTCGCACCACACTCTCTTCGACGTCGTCCACCGGCCGGACAGCATGACGCCCGCTGAGCTCGCGGCGTCGTTCCGCGGTGTTCTCACCGACGCGTTCGGCGCGGCACCGACGCGCCGCCGCACTCAGATCAGGCGTGAGACATGGGCTCGCCATCCCGTTCTTCGTACAGGAGGCAAACCGTGAATCTCGAGACGCTTGCCCGATACCTCGTCGGCCACAGGGATGCGATCGAGTCGGTCGCGCGATCCCGCTGGTCGGTCGTCATCGGCCTGATCTTCGTTCTCTCCGCGGGGTTGGCGCGCGAGTACGACGGCGAGGACCTCGTGCACGAGCCATGGCATGCGCTGCGGCCGCTTGCGGCGTCGCTTGCCTCGGGAACCGCGCTCTTCGCACTGGTCTACGGCGCCGCGTGGGCCTGCAACAGGCGCAGGCAGGGCGAGGTCGCGCGTCCGCCGCTTCCCCGCGCCTACCGCTCGTTCATGGGCCTGTTCTGGATGACGGCGCCGATGGCGTGGCTCTACGCCATCCCGTTCGAGCGCTTGCTGCACCCGGTCGATGCCGTCAGCGCGAATCTGCTGCTGCTCGCCGTCGTGGCCGCGTGGCGCGTGCTGCTGATGACGCGCGTCGTCAGCGTGATCTACGGAATCAGACTTGTTCCCGCGTTTTTCCTCGTGATGCTGTTCGCAGATGCGGTCGTCTTCGTGGCCATCGTGATCGTCGGGGCGCCCGTCATCGACGTGATGGGCGGCGTGCGCCACTCGGACCGCGAGGCGCTCCTGAACGGCGTGAAGCTCATGGTGATGGCGCTCTCGCTGCTGTCCGCGCCCGTCTGGCTCATCGGCTCCATCGCAGCCGCCGTCACGCTCAAGCCGCGCTGGCTCGATCTCTCGGCAGGCGTGCGCGAGGGCGCTCCGCGCGGAGTGATCGCTGTGGCGTGCTGCTCGCTCCTTGCGTTCGTTCCCTTGCTTCTCGTGGCGCAGCGCGAACAGATGAACCGCCGCGAAGTGGAGCGGCTCATCGATGCCAACAGGTTCGAGGAGGCGTTCGCGCAGATGTCGCGCCGCACGCCCGAGGACTATCCGCCGGGATGGGATCCGCCGCCGCACGATTCGAAGATCCGGTCCGGACTCGGGTGGCAGAAGATGGTCGCTGCAATGGAGGCATCGTGGCCCGCAGACTGGGTTGCGCGTCTCTACCTCGCCAAACTCAGAGAGTTTCTCGTGGGCCATGTGCTGCCGCAGTACCGTCAAGAGCAAGCACGACTGGAGTGGAGCACGCCCGACGGCGAGCCCGATCCCGGGAATGCGCCGGGCGCGTGGCTGACGCCTCGACACCGCGCCGCGGCGAGGCTTCTCCTCGAGCGTTCTGATGGACTCTCGCCGCAGGATCGCGAGGATCTTGAGCTACTGGTGCGGCTCGCGCCAGAGAAGTGATTCGGTCCGTACGGTCTCAGCTGGCCAGAGGGAGCGGCCGCAGCCGCTCAAGCTACGCTCACCAGGCAGGCAGCGGATTCACTCCGCTGCCTGACCGCCAAAGGCGGCTGCCGCAAGCAGCCGCCGCTCTAAATCGTCCCGAAGATCCGGTCTCCCGCGTCGCCGAGACCGGGCACGATGTAGAAGCGCTCGTTGAGCCGCTCGTCGATCGCCGCGACATGGATGGGAAGCCCTGGGTGCGCGGCACGCAGCGCCTCGATTCCCTCCGGCGCCGCGACGAGGCACATCATGCGGATGTCGCGGACGCCGCGCTCCTTGAGGATGTCGACCGCGTGGGCCGCGCTTCCGCCCGTCGCGAGCATCGGATCGACCACGATCGCGGGGCCGTCGGCGATGTCGGGAGGGAGCTTCGCGTAGTAGGTGACGGGCTTCGCCGTCTGTTCGTCGCGGTAGATCCCGATGTGGCCGACGCGCGCCTCCGGAAAGAGCGCGAGCAGGCCGTCCATCATCGCGAGCCCCGCGCGCAGGATGGGGACGATCGTCGTGGGTGAAGCGAGTTCGGTTCCCACGGTGCGCGCGACGGGCGTCTCGACCTCGAGCGTGCGAACGGGCAGGTTGCGGCTCACCTCGAAGGCCATCAGGCCCGCGATCTGGTTGAGCAGCACGCGGAACTGCTCGTGGCCCGTGCGCCGGTCGCGCAGGATCGTCAGCTTGTGCTGGATCAGCGGATGGTCGTAGACCTTGACGGTCGGGAAGCGCGCGCTCGTCGACGGCATGCAGGCAGAATAGTGTTGCGGCGGAGCCTATGCGGCTGTAGTTTGCGCAAACGGAGCGGCGCGCGACTGACGAAGCCCTTCGATCGCCCGCGGCAGGGCCGGAGCCACGGAATGAACAGCTGGTATCTGCTCGACGAGTCGACGGGAACGCCTCGCCCTTCGGGGCCATTCACGCTCGACGAGTTGCGCGCGATGGCGGCCTCGGGTGCCCTTCGCGGCGAGAGCCTCGTGGCGGCGGTCGGCGCAAGCGGATGGGGTCCTGCGGCACGCGAGCCGCTCCTCGCAGCGCTCTTCGGCGCCATGCCGCCTGTTTCTCCCGGGATCGCGCCTGGGTGGGCCGCTTCTGCGTCGAACGCAGCCGGCGGGGCGGGCACCGTCGCCTACAGCTTCGCGGCCGCGTTCGAGCTGGCGTGGAGTTCGTTCAAGGCGCGCTGGGTCTGGTGCCTCGTGTTCTCGCTCGTGTGGATGGGCATCTCGATCGCGATCGCGGTGCCGCAGAACATCACGACGATCGCGGGGCAGGGAATGGAGCGGAGCGGACAGGGCGAGGAGGGCGCCGCGCTCCTTCTGGTCGGGAGCTGCCTCGGGATCATCCTTCAGGTGCTCGTGGGCATGCCGCTTCTTGCGGGCGGGTTCTACGCGGGAGGCAGGCTGATCGAGGGTGAGGAGCGGCTCGGGAACCTCTTCCAGGGATTCCGTCACTATGGCGCTGCGCTCGGCAGCGGCGTGCTGCTTCTCCTCGTCTACATCGGCTGCGTGATGGTTGCGTTCATGCCCTTCGTGGCCGCCTCGTTCCTCGGAAGCGTGGGCGGTGCGGGGGGTGTGGGCCCCGCGCTCGTGATCGGGTTCGCCTTCTCCGTGGGCATCGCCATCGCGCTGCTGGCGACGGTGGTGATGCGCGTCCTCTGCGCGCCGACGATCGCCATCGATCCTGCCTTTGGGCATCCGGGCATCATCGAGTCGTTCCGGCTGAGCTGGTCGCACACCGCGGGCCTTGGCTTCTCGATGCTCGGACTCCTGATCGTCGCGGGAATCCTCGCGGCGCTGACCATCCTTCTTCTCTGCGTCGGCTACTTCCTCATCGGTCTCCCGCTGCTGTTCGCGGTGACGGGCGCGATGTACCTGATGGTGCACCGCCGCCACGCGGACGCGCGGGCCGTCTACATGCGGTCCGGCGCAGAGATGCCGTAGAGCGAGAGTCCGTCTGCGAGCACGGAGCGCGCGATCGAGCAGAGCCTGAGGCGCGCGAGGCGCGTCGCTTCATCGTCGGCCTTGAGGACAGGGCACGACTGGTAGAACGCGTTGAAGAGCTCCGCCAGCGTGCGCAGGTAGAGCCCGACGCGGTTCGTCTCGAGCGAGCGGCCGACGTCGAGCACCATCTGCGGATAGCGCAGGATATGGAGGGCAAGCGCGCGTTCGGCGGGCTCCCCGAGCGCGATCGGCGCGCGCGCCACGGCGTCCGCCGATTCGCCCGACTTCGACAGGATCGACGCGATGCGCGCATGCGCGTACTGGAGGTACGGCCCCGTGTCGCCTTCGAAGGCGATCATGCGGTCGAGGTCGAACACATAGTCCTTGGTGAGGTCGCCCGAGAGATCGGCGTACTTCACGGCGGCGATGCCGACCGAGGCGCCGATCGCGCGCAGCTCATGCTCGGGAATCCCGTGCGTGGGCGCGTTCGGGTCGGCTGCGCGGCGCATCACTTCCGCAGCGCCGCGCTCGCATGCCTCGTCGAGCAGGTCCTTCAGCGTGAAGTTCTCGCCCGAGCGCGTCTTGAGCGGCTTCTTGTCAGGCCCGAGCACCGCGCCGAATCCGAGGTGGACGAGCGCCGCCTCGGTTCCGTCCTTCGTCCTGTTCCATCCGATGAGGCGCGCAGCGTCGAAGACGTCGCGGAAGTGGTCGCGCTGCCGCGCATCGACGACGTAGACGACGAGATCGCCGTCGAGCTCGAAGGTGCGGAAGCGCACGGCGGCGAGATCGGTGGTCGCGTAGAGGTAGCCGCCGTCCGACTTCTGGATGAGGAGCGGGCGCTCGCGGTCGGCGAACGGGACAACCGTCGCGCCCTTGTCGCTCTTCGCGAGGCCCGACGACCTGAACGACTCGACGACGCCCGCGAGACGGTCGCGGAAGAAGCTCTCGCCGCGGTTGTTCTCAGGGCCGAGCTTCGCGTTCAGCGTGCGCGCGGCCTCGTAGACCTGCTCCATGGTGACTTCAATGAGGCGCTCCCAGAGACGCACGGTCTCCGCGTCGCCAGACTGGAGGCGCAGGAGCGTTCTCTTGGCGTCGTCCATCGCCGCGCGGGAGGACTCGTACTGGAGCTCGAGCTCGGCGAGGCGATGCGGCCCGCAGCGGAACTCATGCGCAGCGTCGAGGTCGTCGGTCGCCGTCTCCTTCTGTGCGCCGCGATACGCCGCATTGAGGTCGTCGAGCGTGAGACGCGAGAAATCCCGTCCTTCGCGCACGAGCTTCGCAAGCGTCATCGCGATCGGAAGCCCCCAGTCGCCGAGATGGTTCTCGCGCCGCACGGTGCGGCCGAGCCGCTCGAAGACGCGCGCGAGCGAGTCGCCGATGATCGTCGCGCGCAGGTGGCCGACGTGCATCTGCTTCGCCACGTTCACGCCGCAAAGGTCGACGACCACCGCGTGGGGATCGGTTGCGGGCGGAATCCCGAACGAGTCCGACGCCGCGAGCGCCGCGAGGCGTTGCTCGAAGAACGCGCGCTCGAGCGTGACGTTGATGAAGCCGGGGCCGGCGACCTCGCATTTGGCGGCGACGCCCACGAGATCGGCCGCCTTCAGCACGGCGTCGGCGACCTCGCGCGGGTTCCTGCCGAGCTCCTTCGCGAGCGCCATCGCGGCGTTCATCTGGTAGTCGCCGAACTTCGGATTGCCGCTCGCGCGGATCGCGGGATCGGCATCCATGCCCGTGGCCGCGCGGATCGCGGCGCGGAAGCGCGCGTCGAGCTCGGTCGCTGGGTCGCAGTGAGGCCGGAGAACCGTGGAGGCGGCGTCGGACATGGGGCGCGGATGGTATCGGAGCCTCGCAGCGCGTGCGGTGAACGACTACGATCTCCGCTTCGCCGAGAGTCGCTCCATGACCCGAAGAAAACCGACCGTTTCCGCTTCCTTGCGCCGCGCCCGCGAGAAGTTCCTGCTCGAGGTGACTTCGCTTCCGACGGCGGCCGGGCGAGAGGACCGCGTGATCGCCGCGATCGAGCGCTGGGTGGTCGCGCGCGGGAAGCGCATGGTGCTTGCGCGCGATCGCTTCGGCAACCTCACGGTCGCGCAGCACGGATTCCTCGAGGCGTGCGCAAGGGGCGCGCGGCCCATGATGATCACGGCGCACCTCGATCACCCCGCGTTCGTGGTGACGGCGGTGCGCGCGAAAGGCAAGGCCGTCGAGCTCGACCTCGAGTTCCGCGGCGGCGTCCACGACCCGTACTTCAAGGGCGCGATGCTCGAGGTGTTCGACCGCAAGGCGACGAAGGGCTTCGATGCGAAGATCGTCTCGCTCGACGCGAAGACCGACCCTGCGACCAAGCCGTTCAAGACGGTGGTCGCGAGGCTCGTGAAGGCGTCCGCTGCGAAATCGATCGCGGCGGGAGGAATCGCGCGCTGGAAGTTCCCCAAGGCGCAGGTAAAGAAGGGGATCGTGCACACGCACGCATGCGACGACCTTGCCGCCGTCGCCGCCGCGCTCGCCGCGTTCGACGGGATCTCGCGCGATGCGTCGCTTGCGCATGTGGCGCTCTTGTTCACGCGCAGCGAGGAGATCGGCTTCATCGGCGCGATCGGCGCAGCGCGCGAGGGAACGGTTCCGAAGGGAGCGCGGCTCGTCTGTCTCGAGAACTCGCGCAGCTTCCCGCATGACTCCCCGATCGGCGCAGGCCCGATCGTGCGGGTCGGCGACCGCCTCAGCGTGTTCACGCCCGAACTCACGAATCGCATCGGCGACATCGCAGCCGCGCATGCGAAGGCGACTCCGTCGTTCAGGTTCCAGCGCAAGCTGATGCCGGGCGGTGCATGCGAGGCGACCGCGTTCGCGGCCTACGGCATCGCGTCGACCTGCGTGTGCCTTCCGCTCGGGAACTACCACAACATGGAGGAGATCGACGCCGTGCTCGCGGGCAGGAAGAGGCCGCGCGTCGGGCGCGAGTTCATCGCCGCGAGCGACTACCACTGGCTGGTCGAGCTGCTCGAGGTCGTGGCCCGGCGGTTGGACGACGCGGAGATCGCCGGCGGGCATCGCGCGTTGATGGAGACGCTCTGGTCGCGGCACGCCGCAGTCGTGGGAGGCGCGTGATGGCGTTCGCATCGATCCCCGAGATACTCGACGACCTGCGCGCGGGCAAGGCGATCGTGCTCGTCGACGACGAGAGCCGCGAGAACGAGGGAGACTTCGTCGTCGCGGCCGAGAAGATGACCGTCGAGATGATCAACTTCCTCACGCGGGTCGGCGCGGGGTACCTCTGCGTGGCGATGACGCCCGAAGACTGCGATCGTCTCGACCTCGGGCCGCAGACGGGCGTGAACACCAGCGTGCGCGGCACCGCGTTCACCGTGACCGTCGACGGCCATCCGAAGCACGGCGTCGGCACGGGAATCAGCGCGCGCGACCGCGCGAAGTCGATTCAGCTGCTCGCCGACCCGCACTCGACCGTCGACGACTTCGTGCGACCGGGGCACATCAATCCGCTGCGCGCCCGGCCCGGCGGCGTGCTCGTGCGCACGGGGCAGACAGAGGGCTCGGTCGATCTCTGCCGCCTCGCGGGGCTGCGCCCGGCCGCGGCGATCATCGAGATCGTGCTTGAGAGCGGCGAGATGGCACGGGTTCCCGACCTCGAGAGGATCTGCGCGCAGCACGGCGTGAAGATGTGCTCGGTCGAGCAGATCATCGAGCATCGCCTCGCGCGCGAGACGCTCGTGAAGCGCGTCGAGCCCGTGTCGGGCGCGCGCATCGAGACGCCCGAAGGCGAGTTCACGCTCCTTGCCTTCGAGAGCGCGGTCGATCCGGTGCCGCATCTCGTGCTGTCGCACGGCGGCGTCGGACTACCCGATGCGAGCGGCGCGGTGCCTGAGATCGGCGACCCTGTGCTCGTGCGCATGCATCGCCGCGATCTTCTCGGCGACATCTTCGGCGTGGCGCATGCAGCGGGCCGAGCGTCGTCGGGCGACGACTTGCGCGCCGCGATGCGCGCGATCCGCCGCGAAGGCCGAGGCGCGATCGTCTATCTGCGGCCCGAAGGCTCTGGCGAGGACTTCTTCGCGCGGCTCCAGCAGATCCGCAGGCCTGCGGACGATGTCAACGCGCCCGACCTGACGCGCACGGAGGGCGTCGGCACGCGCGCGCAGCCGATGGACAGCCGCGAGTTCGGCGTCGGAGGGCAGATCCTGCGCGATCTGGGTCTATCACGACTGCGCGTATTGACGAATCACCCACGCAGGGCGATGCCCGGTCTGCACGGCTTCGGGCTCGAGATCGTGGAACAGGTCGCGCTCGTGGACTGAGGTGCGGCTGCGTGGATTGAGGTGCGGCTGCGTGGATTGAGGTGCGGCTGCGTGGACTGAGGTGCGGCTGCGTGGATTGAGGTGCGGCTGCGTGGATTGAGGTGCGGCTGCGTGGATTGAGGTGCGGCTGCTTGCGGCATCCGCCTTTGGTGCTGGTG
>QLAH01000288.1_pt1 | contig 34088 bp, 27 predicted proteins | sample 4693081 | NCBI WGS metagenome assembly QLAH01 (sample SAMN09425401, study PRJNA476045) | Lake water metagenome, whole genome shotgun sequencing project. | reverse complement strand
TTATTCAGGTGGTACCGGAGATCGTTGCCGCTGGGCACTCCAGTCAGGTGCCGGGCGGCATGTTCAATGCTGTCACGATGACTCGCCGCCCACAGCAACACGGCGTAGAGGGTCTCCGACGGGCACTCCCCTTGCATGGGCACCGGCAGATGAGCTTTCATGCACGCTAGGGCCGCACTCAAGGTCGCCTCGTCCGTCAACGCTGGCGTAGGAGATACTGAAGAAGGGCAGGTTGTCATGGCTTTTCATCCAATTCGTCTAGCCTGACCCTACCCCTTTTCTACAGATTCAGCCCCTGGCTCGATGCTTTGTGATCTACTGAGGCTGGGTGAAGCATGGCCCCAGTTCGTCTTGGCGGGGCGGCGGGGCGGCGGACATGGCCCCTGATCTGGACGGTGGGCTGGCTAGGATGGCCTTGCTACGAGCAAGCCCCTAAGCGCGATGGAAAATGTTAGTCTCTTAGAAACGCTGTGTTTTTTAGAATCCTGTAGGAGAGAAAGAGGGGATATGAAACGACTGGTTGGCCTACTCATTGCTATTGGTGTGCTGGTTGGTTGGTTCGGTGGGTTTGGCCTCACCCAGCCCGCCCTGGCTGCTGGAAACACGAGCGCCTTGGCCCTGTTGGCCGAGCGCCCCTTGGTCAACGCCATAGACGCTAAGCTAGGCACCGAGTATGGAGCCAAGCTTGATCTGAATAACGCCAACGTCCAAAACTTCCGCAAGTATCCCGGTCTGTATCCCACCCTGGCGGGCAAAATTGTGCAAAATGCGCCCTTCGATACCGTGGAAGACGTGCTAGATATGCCCGGTCTTACCGAGCAGCAAATCGACATTTTGCAGGCTAACTTGGACAATTTCACCGTCACCGTGCCTGATCCCGCCCTGGTCGAAGGGGCTGACCGCTTTAACAACGGTGTTTACAAGTAAGTCATTGGTCAAGGGCATTCGGGGTATTCCCTAGCCCGTCAGACCGTTAGATGGCTTCACAACATGAACTTAAGCCCTTGTCGGTGGCCACTCTAACGGTGGGCAAATTGACAGGGGCTTTCTCGCATCTAGACGTTCTCGTATCTGTGTTCTTCGCATCCCTAGGAGCATCCCTTGGCTCAGGTTATTCCTTCTCCGGCAATGGCTATCCCACCCTGGGATTTTGATGTGCTTGTGGTTGGTGGCGGAGCAGCGGGGCTGTATGCGGCCCTGTCGATCCCATCCCAGTGGCGGGTAGGGCTGATTACCAAGGACAATTTGTCGCTGTCGGCTAGTGATTGGGCCCAGGGAGGCATTGCCGCTGCCCTCGGGTCAGACGATTCCGCCAGCCTCCATGTGGCCGATACCCTGCGGGCGGGGGCTGGGTTGTGTGAACTCGATGCGGTGGAACATTTAGTGACCCACGCCGCCACCTGTATCCATCGCCTGGTGGATCTGGGGGTGGCCTTTGACCGCAGCGGCCCTGAGTTGGCCATGACCCTAGAGGCGGCCCACTCCCGCAAACGGGTGCTCCACGCCGCCGACACCACTGGACGGGCCATTGTCTCCATCCTGGCGGAGGCGGTGCTGCAACGGCCCAACATCACCGTTTACGAGTCGGCCTTTGCCCTGGATCTATGGCTGGCCGAGGGCCAATGCCGGGGGATTTCCCTGGTGCAGGGCCATACCCTGCGCTGGCTGTCGGCCCAGGCTACAGTGCTAGCCACAGGGGGGGGTGGTCAGGTCTATGCCCAAACCACCAACCCCGCCGCCAGCACCGGGGACGGCGTTGCGATGGTGTGGCGGGCCGGGGGGCCGTTGCGGGATCTAGAGTTCTTCCAGTTTCATCCCACCTCCCTCTCCCAGCCCGGAGCACCGCCCTTCTTAATTAGCGAAGCTGTGCGCGGCGAGGGGGCCCATTTGGTGGATAAAGAGGGCCGACGGTTTGCCTTCGATTACCACCCCGATGGGGAACTAGCCCCCCGTGATGTGGTCAGTCGGGCGATTTTCCATCACCTGCAAAAAACCGGGGATCGGCAGGTGTGGCTGGATATGCGCCCCATCCCCGCTGATCAACTGAATTACCGCTTCCCCAATATCATCCGGGTTTGCCGTACCTGGGGCTGCGACCCCCTCACCCAGCCCGTTCCCGTGGCCCCCGCCGCCCACTACTGGATGGGCGGCATTCCCACCGACTGCCACAGCCAAACCCAAATTCCTGGCCTCTATGCTGTGGGCGAAAATTCCAGCACGGGTGTCCATGGGGCCAACCGTTTGGCCAGCAACTCCCTACTAGAATGCCTGGTCTATGGGGCAGAACTGGCGAACCTGCCGCTGCAAGCGGGCTTAGTGAAATCAGACATTCCCACCCCCCTGCCCCCGCAATCCCCAGCAGCCGATTCCAGTCAGGATCCCCATCTGGTGGTTCTCGAACAGCAACGGCAGCAATTGACCCAACTGATGTGGGACTATGCCGCCATCAGCCGCCACCAAACGGGTCTAGAAACCGCCATTGCCACCCTCTCAGACTGGCGCAAAGAAGCCGAGCACCGGGATCTTGACCAAATCTTGCAGAGCCTAGCACCCGATCTTCAGCAGGATTTACCCGCCCCGATCAGTCTTCCGGTACTGCGGGCCTGGGGCGAACTGCGCAACCTCTACGATGTGGCTTGGTTAGTGCTCAACAGTGCCCTATTTCGCACCGAAAGCCGAGGGGGCCACTACCGCCGCGACTATCCCAATACTGACCCCGCTTGGCAGGCCCATACCCTGGTGCAGGGCAACCAATGGCAGCGGTCGGCCCCGGTGTCTGCCCAGATTTCCCCGGAGTGATGCCCCCGGAGTGATGGACTCATACCAATTAGGATCAGAGCTATGGTCTACCCCATCATTTTCTCTGGACAAGATGAAATCTGGTCATCCTGGCCTGGGCTTGCTAGGCTAAACGCTGTTGCCCTTCACCCGTGATACCGCCCATGGCGACCTCCTCCAAGCCCCTGTTTGATCAGTTTTTGATGCCCATCTTCGAGCGGCTGATTGACCGTGAGGCCATCCTTCGCCTACGCCAGCGCATCGACTGGGATACCGAACTGCCCCGCTTCACCAATCCCCAGGTGGCCTACCCCGACTACTACACCGCCCACAACTTCCATGGGGTCAAAAACGGCTACCTCAATATCGATGCCGCCATCACCTACGACCCCATCACCCAGTACGTGCTGCCCCCCGGCGAAACCTGGGTGCGGGAGAGCTTGGTGAAGGCGATTCAGGGCCAACCCCGCCGTATTTTAGACCTAGGCTGCGGCACGGGCAGCACCACCCTGCCGCTGAAGCGTCGCTTTCCCCAAGCGGAGGTGATCGGGCTGGATCTGTCGCCGCAAATGCTGGTGATGGCCGCCGACAAGGCCAAAGCCGCCCAGCTTGATATCACCTTCCGCCACGGCAACGCCGCCGAAACTGGGTTGCCGGAGGCCTCCTTTGACGTAGTGTGTATGACACTGCTTTTCCACGAAACGCCCCCCGATGTCGCCAAGACCATCCTAAAAGAGAGCTTTCGGCTGCTGGGCCCCGGTGGGCAGGTGCTAATTTTGGACGGCAACCAGCGCACCCTGCGGGCCACCGACTGGCTCAACCAAATTTTTGAAGAACCCTTCATCCGCGACTATGCCCAGGGCAATGTGGAGGCATGGCTAGGCTGGGCTGGCTTTGAAACGGTGCGTTCGGAGGACGTGTTTTGGCTGAACCAACTGAGCTACGGGCGGAAGCCCATCAGCTACCCAGCCAATGCCGCCCCCTCACCCCCCACCCAGACCGAGAACCCCTATGCCGAAACCAGCGCCCAACCCGCCTAGATCTCAAGCCAGGGGAGATTCAGGCGGTGGGGCAGATCGAGTGACCAGCGCCACTAGGCTATCCACCAGGCGCTGGGCTTCCATGGGTAAGAGGGTGTGGCCATGCATGATGCACTGGGACAGAATGTAGAACACTGTGGTGCCGAGGAGAGTGTGGGCGGTGGCTTCGGCGTCGGCAAGCTGAAGTTCTGGATGATCCTGAAGGTAGACCGTCAGTTCTTCGATGGCGGGCTTTGTGAGGTGCTCAATAAAGGCTTGGGCTAAGTGGGGAAATCGGGCCGATTCTCCCGCCACCAGGCGCACAAAGTTTTGATAGTCCACATCCTGCATTTCGCTATCAATGGCCTTGGTCATCACCTGGCGCAGAACGACCTCCGGGGGGCCTTGTAGCGTTTCGCCCCCAAAAACTTCCTGGCAGCGGGTTTGGGCCACATATTTGACAAGGGCTTGAAACAGCCCTTCCTTATCGTGAAAGTAGCTATAGACCGTGGGTTTAGAGACCCCGGCGGTGGCGGCGACCCGATCCATACTGGTGCCCGCATAGCCATAGTGCAGAAACTCCTGCATGGCCCCCTTCAAAATTTGTACGGCTTTTTCATTGAGCTCCAACAACCCCTGGCTCACCCGTCCTCTCCTCCCGCCGCTGTTCGGCTTAGCACGTCCGTAGGGTGTTGGTCAACGACTGACCATGCGCCCCCAGCTATCCCACCCCCTTGGTTATGCCTTGCATTGGCGAAGCTCGCCTACCCTGGCTGCTCAAATTGGCCCGCTATGGCTCTGTATCGCCCGCGTTAATCCTTGGATAAGCGGCGACAGCGTTAAACTTTGTCTAAAAGGAACCCTGGAGTGGGTGTATTGAATCTATTTTACCCACTTGGCGATCTCCGATGGACGCCCTTTCGTTTGGAGCTTTGACCGATGCCTCCGGTTGCCAACGCTACCACCTTGATCCATCATACCCAGGCCCAGGTAAAGGGGTGGTTCCAGCGCCAGATGAAAAAGAGCTGGCTAAAGGTTTCCATGGCGGGGCTATGGCTCAGTTTTGTGGCGGCCCATGCGGCGACCGATTCCCCGGCGGCCCAACTGCTGGATCGCCCTATTCAGACCCTCTTTTTTGAGATGCGTGGCCCTCGTCCTGCCCCTGAGGATATTGTTATCCTGGCCATCGACGATGAATCCTTGGCCCAGGCAGAATACTATCGCCACGATCCCGATCAGTACGCCGCCCTGGCTCCCATCGCCAATACCCCCTGGGAGCGCCGCGCCTACGCCCTCGCCATTCAACGACTGCTGGCCGCAGGGGCGAAGGTAGTGGCGCTAGATGTGCTGTTTTTGACCGAAAGTGGCTATGGCCCAGGGGATGATGAGGCCTTGATGACCGTCCTCCGCCGCTACGGGGATCGGGTCGTGCTGGCGGCGAGTGTTGACGATACCGCCCTGCGCCAGGGAACCATGAATCGGCTGTTGTTGCCCCTGCCTCGGTTTCTGGAAACGGCGGTGCGGGTGGGCAGCATTAACTCACCCGTGGAAGTGGATGGCCGTATCCATCGCCATGGACGGGCCTATTTACAGGATCAGCAAAGGCGCAGAGTGGCCACGACCACCGCCAGTTCCATGGAGAACCAAGCTTACCCCATCAACACGTTCACGGAGGCCACCCTGCAAGCGGCCCAGGTGGATTACCCACCCCGCCGAGGCGACTTTGTGCAGTTCTATGGCCCAGCCCATACCTTTCAACACCTGCCATTTTGGTATGTGCTCGACCCCGACCCCTGGGCGAACCATCTCAATAACGGCGAGTTTTTCCAGGACAAAATCGTGCTGATTGGGGCCACCGCAAAGTCGCTGCAAGACTTTCACCGAGCCCCCTTTTCCCAAACCCTATTCCATCCCGAACCGATGGCAGGGGTAGAAATTTTGGCCAACGATCTCGCTAATCTGCGCCGGGGGAACGCCCTGCGCCAACTACCCTATCCCTGGCTACGGGCGGTGCTGGTCGTGGGGGCAGGGGCAGGGTTTGGGATGCTGCTGTGGCGGTTTAATCGTCCGGTGGCGCGCCTAGGCTGGACGGTAGCCGTGGGGAGTGCCTGGTTTTGGCTGGGCTATGGAGCCTTTGCCCTAGGGGGCTACCTACTGCCCATTGGGGTTCCGGTACTGGGCTTTGGGGTGCTAGGTGGCACCTACATCGTGGCCAACATCGTTACCGAGCAACTGCGCAAACAACGCCTGCGCCAAACCCTAGAGCAGTACGTCACCTCGCCCATTGTCCAAGAAATTATCAGCCAGCAGGACGACCTACAAGACCTACTGCGGCAGCGCGAAGCGGAAGTGATCGGCATGGTTTTGGGTGGGCGCTACCGCATCACCCGATTGCTGGGATCGGGGGGGTTTGGCGAAACCTATGTCGCCCAAGATACCCAACGCCCCGGAGCGCCCATTTGCGTGGTCAAACAACTGCGTATCCTCAGCGATGATCCCAAGGTCCATCAACTGGGGCGGCGGTTTTTCCTCAGCGAGGCCGAAACCCTAGAGCGGCTGGGCCACCACGACCAAATTCCCCGCCTGCTGGCCTATTTCGAGGCTCCTGGGGCGTTCTACCTGGTGGAGGAAATGATCGAAGGTCATCTGCTGCGGGAAGAATTGGCCTCGCGCCAGCCCCAGACCCAAACCTATGTGCTTCACCTGCTGAAGGATCTCCTGCCTGTGATTGGCTTTGTCCACAGCCAAGGGGTGATCCACCGCGACATCAAACCCAGCAACCTGATTCGTCGCCATCGAGATCGGCGGCTTGTTCTGATTGATTTTGGAGCCGTCAAGGCGGTCTCGAGCCCCCTTACCGACCCCGACCCGGCCCCCACGGCGGCGGTGGGCACCCAGGGCTATATGCCCAGCGAACAGGCGGCAGGAATGCCTAAGTTTGCCAGCGATCTCTACGCCCTCGGTGTCACGGCCCTAGAAGCGCTGACGGGCATCCCTGCCTATGCGCTCAAGCGCGACGCCCGTGGCGAAATGATCTGGCGCTATGCCGCCCCGGAGGTTCACCCTGCCTTTGCCGATCTGCTGAGTTGCCTCGTGCGCTACGACTTTACGGATCGCTACCCCTCCGCCTGGGACGTCCTGCGTGATCTAGAAGCGGTAGAACAACAGATCAGCGTGGGCTACGAGCCAGCCTTCCCATCCGCCGATCCCCATCCGCCGATCTATCCCCCCGACTTACTCGAGGAAGACATAGATGACCCCACCCTCGACGGTGAGACCACCCGCCTACTCAGCCACAACTGGGAGACCAACCGCCGAGGCGACTCCGATCCGCTAGGCTAGAAACCATGGCACGACTAGGACAGAACAGGGCGACGATAGATTAATCGATCAATACCCACAGCAGCACCGGGCACAGCGCCAGCGTCATCATGGTGACAAGGGCGATGATTTCTAAACCAGCCATAAACGTCGTTGCCATCACAGCCCAGATCGGTCAATTCTGGCATTGACTTGTTTATCTGCGAGTTGACCGCTAAAGTTGGGTTGACAACGGGGATGCTTCGCCATGGCACAAACGGTTTACTCCACAGCCCCGGCCTCGGCTATAGAGGGGCAGATTGATGTAGAACTTCGACAGGTCGTCAAACGCTTTAACCACGACGAGCCAGCGGTTCGGGGGCTAGATTTACGCATTCGCCAGGGCGAATTTTTCAGCATTCTTGGCCCCTCTGGCTGCGGCAAAACCACCACACTCCGTCTGATTGCTGGGTTTGAGACCCCCACCGCTGGCGACGTGCTGATTCAGGGCGTCAACATGAGCCGCACGCCCGCCCACCGTCGCCCGGTCAACACAGTCTTTCAAAGCTATGCCCTGTTCGACCACATGACCGTGCGCGACAACATTGCCTTTGGGCTGAGAATTAAGCGGCTGCCCGCCCATCAAGTGCGGGAACGGGTGCTAGAGGCGCTGCGGCTCGTGCGCTTAGAAGAACTGGCAGATCGACAGCCGAACCAGCTTTCCGGGGGCCAAAAGCAGCGAGTGGCCTTGGCTAGGGCGTTGGTCAACCGTCCGGCGGTGATGCTGCTTGATGAACCCCTAGGGGCGCTGGATCTAAAGCTGCGTAAGCAGATGCAGGTGGAACTATCTACCCTCCATCGCCAGCTTGGCATCACCTTCGTTATGGTCACCCACGACCAAGAAGAAGCCCTATCCCTATCGGATCGGATTGCGGTGATGAAGGCTGGACAGATTGACCAAATTGGAACCCCCAGCGACATCTACGACCGCCCAAACACGTCCTTTGTGGCAGATTTTATTGGCGATACGAACCTAATGACCGGGCACCTAGAACCTGGAGACAGCCCTATTTTGCCCATCGTTACCCCCAGTGGGCTGAAGCTGCTGGTGCAGCGACCCACGGATTGGCCTCCAGGGGAGACCCATCAAACCGTGGTGGTGAGTGTGCGGCCCGAAAAAATTCGCCTGAGCCAAGACCATCCCACCGCCGACAACTGCTATCACGGCCAAGTCAGCCATGTGATGTACCTTGGCACCCACGTCCAATGTGGGGTGCGGCTGGCCTCCGGCGAAACCCTCACAGTACTCCAGGCCAATCGGGGGCAAGATCTACTGGCGGTGGATACCCCCGTCTACGTCTATTGGGCCGCCGCCGATGCCCGTCTACTGGCCCCGGATTCGCCCCCTTGATCCCCCTCGCCGCCCCCAGCGGTTAGAATCCTGAAAGAGTTTATCGTCAGGATGGTTCCCTCTCTACCCCCTTGTTGCGCCCAGGAGACTGCTGTGCCTCGCAAACCTCTCCCTCGCCCGCCCCTGCACCGTTGGTCATCCCTCACCCGGCGTCGGTTTTTGCAGCGGTCAGCGGCGGTGGCAGCGGGGGTGTCGATGGCCAACTGTCGGCAAAACTTGACCGGGCCGGGGGCAAATCCGGGGGGAGGCGATGCCAATACGCTCCACATCTACACCTGGGCTAACTATGTCGATGATCGCCTCACCGACGCCTTTACGGAACGAACAGGCATTCGGGTGGTGGTGGATATCTTCGATTCCAACGAAATCATGCTCACAAAAATGCAGGCCGGAGGCGGTGCGGCCTACAGCATTCTCTACCCCTCCGATTATGTCGTGTCAGAGATGGTGGATGCAGGGCTGCTAGCGGCCCTCGACCCATCGCTCCTGGTGGGCATGGGAAACCTCAAGGCTCAGTGGCAAAACCCCGCCTACGACCCCGGCAATGCCCACAGTGTTCCCTTCAACTGGGGGACTACGGGGCTGCTGTATAACCGCGACGTAACCCCCGGTCGCCCAGAGGACTGGAGTTTCTTGTGGGACAACAAAGACGCCCTCTCCCGCCGCATAACCCTCATCGACGACATGCGCGAAACCCTGGGGGCCACCCTCAAAGCCCTGGGCTACTCCTATAACGCCACCGATCCCGCTCAAATTGAGGCGGCCTATGCCAAGCTCAGCGAGCTTCAGCCCCACATTGCGGCGTTTAAAACCACCGGGTTTGAGGGGGAAATCCTCGCGGGCGATCTTTCGATCTCCATGGCCTACTCCAGTGATGCCATTGCCCTCACCCTAGAGGATGACCGCCTCGACTATGTGATTCCGGTCAGCGGCACCTCCCTCTGGACAGATACCCTGGCGATTCCCGCCACCGCCCCCAACCTAGACGCCGCTTACCAGTGGATTAACTTTGTGCTAGAGCCAGCGGTGGCCCAGGCCGCCGTCGAGCGTCTCTTTTTTGCCACCGCCAACCAGGCCGCCTTTGACCTACTCCCCGAGGCCATTCGCACTAATACTCACCTCTACCCACCAGAGTCGGTGCTGGCCAAGAGTGAGGGCATTCAATCCATCGATACCGCCAGCAATGACCTATTTGACCGATTCTGGACGGAGATCACCAGTGCCTAGCCCTGGGTAGAAGGGTGCCAAGGGGGCAGCTGTTGTCAGACCTTGGCCCCCTATTCCCTGCCCCCCTATCCGCCCGCCCCCTTGTCCATTCCTGTCTGAGGATGATCTATGGCCGAATCTTCGCCGCCGTCTTCTCCCGCCCCCCGCTGGGGATCGGGCTGGGTAGAAAGCCTAGCCCCCCGGCGCTGGTTAGGGCCTGCGTTGCTGCTGGGGCCTGCGGGGCTGTGGCTACTGCTGCTGTTGGTCATTCCCACCGTCCTGATCCTGGAAATTAGCCTAGTGCCAGGGCTGCGGTTGGGCGCACCCGCCGGGGGCTATGGTTTGGGCAACTACCTCCAGATTTTGCAGCCCGTCTACCTGCGGGTGATGGGGCGGTCGCTGGGGTTTGCCCTAGGCTCTACCCTCCTGTGTCTGGGGCTGGGGTTTCCGGTGGCCTACTGGTTGGCGCTGATGTCGCCCAAGCGCTGGCGAAATTTACTGGTGGTGGCCTTCATTTTGCCCCTGTGGACATCCTCCCTACTGCGGGCCTACGCCTGGATTACCATCCTGCGCCCCAGCGGCGTGATGAACACGATTTTCGGGGTACTGGGGCTGCCAAGCCAAAACTGGCTGAATACCCCTGTGGCGGTGTTCATTGGCCTAACGTACAGCTTTTTGCCCTATATGGTGCTGATTCTCTACGCGGCCCTGGAAAAGCTGGATACTCGCCTGTTGGAAGCCGCCGCCGACCTGGGGGCCAACCCGCAACAGCGCTTTTGGCACATTACCGTCCCCCAAACCCTACCGGGCATTGCGGCGGGCTGTCTCCTGGTGTTTATCTCGACCCTGGGTGACTTTGTGGTGCCTACCTTGCTGGGAGGCGCGTCTTCGATGAATATCAGCCGCCTGATCTATAACCAATTCCTTGGCCCCACCCGTGCCTGGGGGTTTGGATCGGCCCTAAGCATGGTGCTAATTTTGGCTGTGAGTCTGGCCATTGCCCTGCTGCTGAAGTACGGGGATCGCAGCACCGTCGCCGAAGCGTCGCAATAGAAAGCGGTCGGCACCCCCTCGCCCTCGCCTGGGCACCCTATCTTGGGATCGCACCCATCCGTAGATTGCGATTCATCCAGTGCGATCCATCCAGTGCAATCCATCACGTCTAACTGCACCCTCCAAACCTCCCTATCGTCCTCAGCGCCCCATGTCATCTAAAGTCACCTGGCCCAGCCTCTTCACCGCTGTGATGTATGGCTTCATGTATTTCCCCATCATTGTGCTAGCGGTCTACAGTTTCAATGGCTCTCGCTACAGCACCCATTGGGAGGGCTTCAGCTTGGAATGGTATCGAGCGCTATTCCAGGATCAGCGAATTTTTGCGGCGCTGATGGATAGCCTCACCATTGCCCTGGTGGCGGTGGCCATTTCAGCAATTCTAGGCACCCTAATGGCCATTGGGCTGGCCAAATATCGCTTTTGGGGCAAGGGCGTCTACCGGGGCATTTCCTATCTGCCGCTCATCGTTCCTGACATCGCCATTGCGGTGGCTACGCTGGTTTTTCTCACCTCCATGGCCATTCCCCTCAGCCTGTGGACGGTGATTTCGGCCCATATGGTCTTTTGTTTGGCCTACATTGCGGTGGTGGTGTCAAGTCGTCTGCAAAATTTGGATCCAAATCTGGAGGAAGCGGCCCTCGATTTGGGCGCGACTCCCTTCCAGGCGATGACGCAGGTGTTGATCCCCCAGTTGGCTCCAGGCATCTTTGCCGGATGCTTGCTGGCCTTTGTGCTCAGTATGGATGACCTGCTCATCTCCAGCTTTACGGCGGGGGGCGGTGTCAACCCCTTGCCCCTGGAAATCTTTAGCCGGGTACGCACGGGGGTTAAGCCGGATATTAACGCCCTCAGCGTGGTGCTAATTATGGGATCGGCCCTGTTGTCGGGGTTAGCGGAATATGTCCGCTACCGTAGTGAGCGTCGGCAACGGCAACAGGCCTAGGTCATTCTTTACGATGACATCGGTTAACTCAAATATTTTGTAGCGATATGTCGTTTTCTGGGGCGTCCAAGGCAAAATGGTGATTTGTAGCAACTAGCCAAGATTTATGACTTCCGAACAAGCCCTCTCTGGCGCAACCGCCTCTCCCCTTGCGGCCCTGGCCCTCAAGGCAGCGGGGCTGGTGGCCATTTTGTCTGCCCTGATCGACTATCTGATTCTCCTGTTTCCGTCCAATTTCACCAACATTCAGTGGCAATTGGCCACCACCACCCAACTTGTGGATCGCGGTATTGTGCCCCTGGTGGGTATCGCCATGCTGCTGGCGGGTTTTTGGGTCGATAGCCGTGTGGGACGCATCTCTGGGGCCAAAAGCCTGTTCACCGATCTCCGGTTTTGGGGCTGTGCCTTGGCCAGCCTGTTGGGCCTGATGTATCTGATTTTGTCGCTGCTGCACCTCAATGCGGTGCGCCTTTCCAGCCGCACTGCCCTCGAACAGGTGAACACCGAAGCTACCCAGGCCACCACCGAGCTAGAACAGCGGCTCTCGACCGAACTGAGCCAACAACAAACCCAGTTGGGCGCACTGCTGGAAAACGAGGAACTCTTGACCCAGGCTATCCAAAGTGGTCAACTGCCTCAGGATATTCAGCAATACCAAAACAACCCCGAGGGGCTAACCCAGTTTCTGCAACAGCGAGCCGACCAAGCCCGCGAGCAAATTCAAACCGAAATTGGTACCCGTCGGGCCGATGCCGAGCGCCAAGTGAAAACCGAAGCGCGGAAGTCGGCCATTCGTACCTCTACGACCAGCTTACTGTTGGCCGCAGGCTATACCGTCATCGGTTGGACTGGGTTGCGCCGTCTGCTACGGGCCTAGGGGGGGCTAATCTCCTAACCGATATCCCTTGCCGTAGATAGTGTGGATAAGGGGTGGGGTGCCCTTAGGCTCAATTTTGCGCCGCAGGAGTCGCATCTGGGCAGCCAACACGTTACTGCTGGGCAGATCGGCGTCGCCCCACACGGCTTGGTAAATCTGCTCATGGGCCAGCACGTGGTTGGGGTGGCGCAGTAAATAGGCCAACAAGGCGGTTTCTTTTTCCGACAGCTCGATGGCCTGCCCTTGGCGGTAGGCCAGTTGGTTGGCCTGATCGAGATCCAAATCGCCAAAACTGAGGCGGGGGCTAGCGGTTTGGCCTTCTAGGGTAGCCGCCCGCCGACCCAAGGCCCGTACCCTGGCTAGCAGTTCCCGCAGTTCAAAGGGCTTGACCAAATAGTCATCGGCCCCGGCATCGAGCCCATCGACTCGGTCGTCTAGGGTATCCTTGGCGGTGAGAAATAGCACCGGGGTTGGGTCTTGGCGAGAGCGCAACCGCCGACATAGATCTAGACCACTCAGCCCTGGCAGCATCCAGTCTAAAATCAGCAGGTCGTAGCCCCCCTGTTCGGCCATGGCCAGCCCCATCTCGCCATCGGTGGCCACATCCACCTGGTAACCCTCGCGGGTCAACAATCGGCTGAGGGGATCGGTGAGTTCAACTTCGTCATCCACCAACAAAATGTGCATGGCGCATCCCAACACAACCATTCCCCTAGACCGGATGGAAGAAGAAGGCGGCCCCCAGCAGGGCAAAGGTGGAGAGCAGCAGCACCCCCTCTAGCCAGTTGGAGCGACCATCTTGGCTAATCAGGTTGACGGTTGCCACCGCCACCACCACCGCCACCACCTCAAACAGACCAAAGTTCAAGTCCATGGGCTGATCGATAATTTCGCCCATGATCACCAGCACCGGGGCCACTAGCAGCGCCACCAGCAAGCTCGACCCCATGGCCACCGATACGGCGAGATCCATATTATTTTTCGCAGCCATGCGCACAGCGGTGACGTATTCCGCCGCACCGCCCACCAAGGGCAGCAGAATCACCCCGGTAAACAGGGGCGTTAGGCCTAGGCTTTCGGCGGCTTCTTCCACTGCCCCCACAAAAATTTCCGACATCACCGCCACGCCGAGGGTGGCCACCAGCAGCACCCCCACCCACAGCCACAGGTTGGGTTTTTCTTCGCTGTCGCCGTCACCATGGGGATGATCGCTAACGCCCACCTCATAGAGATAGCTGTGGGTTTTGAGGGAGAACAGCAGCGTCAGGGCATAGACCACAATCATCACCACGGCCACAACCACGGATAACTGCCGAATCACCCCCGGTTCTACAATATTGGAGGTATTAATCACCAGGGCCGGAATCAGCACCGCCGTGACCGCCAGCCCCATGGTAGAGCCGTTAATACCCGCCACATTTTGGTTAAAGGTTTGTTCTTTATAGCGCAGGCCACCCACAAACATCGATAGCCCCAGCACCAGCAGCGTATTGGCCAAAATCGACCCGGTAATGCTGGCCTTTACAATGTCAATTAGGCCCGACTTGAGGGCCACGATGGCGATAATCAGCTCCGTCGCGTTGCCAAATAGGGCATTCAACAAGCCGCCAATGGTGGGGCCAGTAATCAACGCCAGCTCCTCGGTGGCCGTGCTGAGCCAAATGGCTAAGGGCAAAATCGCCACCGCTGAAAGCCCAAACACCGTCAGTGCTCCCCACTCTAGCCGCTCGGCCACAATGGCAAGGGGGATGAACAGTAGCAAGCCGTAGGAAACAAGATTTTTGGTGGTCATAGGGGCTTCTGGGAAAAGGGGCAACCCCCTAGGCGATTACCCTAGGGGCAGTTAGTTTCCCAGGATTTTAACGGATTCCCGTTGTCCCAGACCTCCCTTAACCACTAACCGTAATGAATCCAGCTTTTAGGCGGTGGGCCAATTCACCCAATCTTGGGGCTTGAGGAAGATGTCGTACAGCCGAGCCTCGGTGCTGCCTGGTTCGGGGGCGTAGGCATACTCCCAGCGCACCAGGGGCGGCAGCGACATCAGAATCGACTCGGTGCGGCCATTGGTTTGTAGGCCAAAGATGGTGCCCCGGTCGTAGACCAGGTTAAATTCCACGTAGCGGCCCCGGCGATAGAGTTGGAACTGCCGCTCCCGGTCGCTATACTCGTCGTTTTTGTGGCCTTCGGCAATGGGCACGTAGGCAGGAAGGAAGGAATTACCGCAGGCTTGGGAGAAGGCAAACAGTTCTTCCCAGGAGCGCTGGGGTAGTTCGCCGATGGCTTGGCTCACTTGGTCTGCGCCCTTCCCTTGGTCGGGGCCACGATAGAGCAACCCTTGGCCATCTTGGTAGTCGAAGAAGATGCCGCCCACGCCACGGGTTTCTTGGCGGTGCTTGAGGTAAAAGTACTCGTCACACCAGGGCTTGAAGACTTGGTAGTAGGCCGGATTGTGGCGATCACAGGTTTCCTTGATGGTGCGGTGGAAATGCACCACATCGGCCTCGAAGGGGTAGTAGGGAGTAAGGTCGATGCCGCCGCCAAACCACCACACCGGGCCAGCCTCGAAGTAACGATAGTTGAGGTGAACGGTGGGAATGTAGGGGTTGCGGGGATGCAGCACCATAGAGGTGCCCGTGGCGTAGAAGCGATGGCCCGCCGCTTCGGGACGCTGCACCAAAATGGAAGGAGGCAGATGATCGCCCCACACTTCCGAAAAGTTGACGCCGCCCTGCTCGAACACGCCGCCCTGCTTCAGCACCCGCGAACGACCGCCGCCGCCCTCGGGCCGTTCCCAGCTTTCTTCTTGAAAGGTTGCTTCGCCGTCGAGTGCCTCTAGACCGCTACAAATACTGTCTTGAAGCTGCTTGAGCATGGCGCTAACCCGTTCCCGCGAGTCGCTGGGCGGGGGGGCCGTTTTGCTAGGGGCGGTGGGGTTGGGTGCTGAGGAAAGGGTCATAAATCCTGGACGTGCAATGGTGAATCAATCGTAACGATGGCTTCCATTCGTGGTTTCTTCACGCTACCGTGAAACCCTCCCCTAGCGCTAAAGGCCGGAGGGATAATGTTGCGAAACTCAACATTTTGCGAACACATTTTTCCATTTTTCAAGACAGACCCCTATCTGGGGCCAGCCTAAAATAAAGACAATGGCTAAGAAGAGCCCACGCGCTCCGTGAGTAGGTGCCCTGAGTCGGTGGTACAGCCCTCAGGGATACCGTCTTTAGGGGGTAGGGAAGCCTTCCTTGGCCCGTTGCCTTTGGAGGCCCAACGCCCTCTTGCTGTCTGTGGAGCCCCCTATGTTTGCCGCCATCTTTAGGGCCTGGTCATCTCAGGAGCGGTCGTTTCCTCGGCCTTTTTTGTCGCTGATGCAGATCATTCAGCGCTGGGTGCAGGTGCAGCAACGGCTGGAAAAGTCCTACCGCATCGTCAGCACGGCCTCCGTGGAGACCCTGTGGCAAACCATCAACAACCTGGCCGATGTCTCCTGGCACCCCCTGCTCAGCAGCACTAATGCCCCCCAGGGGTTGAGCCCCAAACCCGGTTTAATCTACCGCGCTTTCACCCGCTTTTGCCCCATCCCGGTGTCGATTTTTGTGGAGCGGGTGCTGCCCCAGGAATTGATAAGTATCCGCGTATTGCCCGTCCCAGGCTTAGAAGAACGGGTGATTTACGAGCTGAAATCTACCCTGGGCGGCACGCAGATTTCCTATTCGGTGACGCTTCAGGGTTGGTTGTCGCCCCTGGCTTGGTCATTGCTGCGGCCCTATGCCGCCAAGGTCGCCGCCGCCCTCGCCGCCGCTGCCGAAGACCCAACTACCCTCCAAGAGGCCAGGTCACGGTTTCAGGCTTGGTAGATCGAGGAGAGTGGGGGCATGGATTGCTTGGGTACTATCAACGATGGCGGCACGAATACACCCGACGGGATATTGATAGGGTTCCGTGAGGTCACTCGTTGACATCACTCATTGATATCACTCATTGACATTCTTTGTAGCAAGGAAAATGGTGATGACAAACATGCATGATGTAGAAAAAGCAAAACATGGTGATCGGAATCTGTCCGGGGCCGACCTGTCCGGGGCAATCCTTCACGAAGCCGAATCTTAAACAAAGGGAGTAAAACGACAATGGGCGTTGATAGGCAAACAACAAGAGTCGGCGATGGTGTCAACTTTCCAAAGAAAGGTCAAAAGGTAGTAGTTCACTACACAGGCTATTTAGACAAAGTTGGCGGCAAGCAATTTGACTCGAGTATTAATCGCGGTAAGCCATTTGAATTCAAAATCGGTGTAGGTCAAGTCATTCGTGGCTGGGACGAGGGTATTGCTCAAATGAGTGTTGGAGAAAAAGCCTATCTAACATGTAGTCCAGATTATGCATATGGTGCTGATGGTGCTGGCGGTGTTATTCCACCAAACGCCACTTTGGTTTTCGATGTGGAACTGCTCCGCATTGGCTAGGGGCTATCAAGTGCTTGCCGCTAGGTAGGTGTGTACCCTGTTTTAACCTCAGTTCGGGTTAGACATCGTGACCAGATCCCCTGGTAGTCCTCACCCCCAGCCCCTCTCCCACGAGGAGAGGGGAGCTAGAAAGGCTCAAAGTCCCTCTCCCTTGGGGAGAGGGATTTAGGGTGAGGTCTAAAGCGCAAGCTGGAAGCAGGTTTCTCAAGATTGCAGCGACTGGCTTATCCCGAACTCAGGTTGTTTTACACACCCAGTGCTTACCCCATTGCCAGCGGGGTCAACCTGAGCGAAGCCAAATATGGAGGCTATACCCAATGGCCATCAGGCTTCTCACCTGAGGAAGCTAGTGCTATCAAGGGTTAGAGATTTCTGTTAACCCGCTATACCCGGTGGCTAACGTTTTGGTGAAGCTATCGGGCAGCGTGAGGTCCTTTCCAACCTTGGAAAGAGCCTAGGTGGTAATGGCCAAGGATATCCTGACGCTCTGACCCACCTCCATCCCCTGAACCGCAAAATTAAGCCGGGGTGGGGTTTGGCTACTGGATACCGACGAGCTCAATATCAAAAATCAGCGTTTCTCCGGCGAGGGGATGGTTGGCGTCGAGGGTCACGTCGCTTTCGGACAAATCCGTGACTAGGACGGGAACCGCCTGTCCCTCTGGCCCCTGAAGCTGAAGCTGAATACCCACATCTAGAGGAATTTCAGCGGGAATCTGTTGGCGATCCACGACCATTACCATCTCGTCGCGGTAGGGGCCATAGGCTTGCTCCGAGGGGATGACCTCCGTTTTCGATTCCCCAACGCTCATGCCCAGCACCGCCGCCTCAAAGCCAGGAATCACCTGACCGCTACCCAGAGAAAATTCCAGCGGTTCTCGGTTGCGGGAGGAGTCGAACACGGTGCCATCTTCGAGCTTTCCGGTGTAGTGAATGGCAACGAGGTCGCCGGATTTGGCCTGGGTCATGGCAAAGTCCTTGAAGTTTGACTAGGGCGTGCCCACCTACGCTAGCGAAGGTTCCGCCCGTTTAGGGAAATTTGAGGATTTTTATAAGGTTTGGCTCGCTACCATCCGCGCTGCTAACTCTGACGGAGTTGCTCCTGAGACAGCCGTTCCCGCTCTAGGGCCAGCTCCATTTCCATTTCTTTGCCCAAAAAATAGTTCAAAAACGTCCGAATCACGGCAATAATGCCCAGTCGCGCTAGATCCTTAACCGTAGGAGCCACCGTAGTACCGAGGATATCCGCCCCCAGTTGAAACTCCAGGGCCAGGGCCAACCAACTGCCAAAGGCCAGCCGCACCGGGTTAAAGGGAAAGTCTTGCCCCTGGGATTGCCGCCGTAAGCTCCCCCATAGGCGCACGGTTCTGAACAGGCCCACGATAATGCACAGTACCGAAATGGCCTCCAGCACAAAGCTCGTTATGCCCACCACCTGCTGTAGGCCATGCTCTAGAGATTCCATCAGCGTCATATCAACGATTGCTCCTCTGGGCGACCTGTACACCACTGGCAAAAACATTCGGCCTCGCCCCTAACCTTAACCCCGTGGCCAAGGATTTGATAGGCTTGAGGGCCGTAGGCCAAAAGTGTTCCCAAGGTTAGCCCATGCCCGCACCGTTAGAAACCCCCGATCAACAAATTGCCGTCCTAGAAGCTAATGCCCTGAAAATTTGCCAGGTGTGCGACCGAGGCTACCAAGAACTGGGCGAAAAGGGCACCGCCATTGTGCTGCGCCAGCTCGAAAATCCTGCCCTAGAACTGGAGGATTGGCAGGTGAAGTATCGCCCCATCAGCCGCATTGATGACATCCTCTCGGACTGGAAGCAAACGCCCCTCCAAGACATGATTATTCGCTACAACCCCGATGTGTCGGTGGTTTGCACCTTCCTTTACCCCAACGGTGCCCACACCAGCTACCACTTCGGCAAGGTCTCCCCAGAAGAGAACTAATCGGATTGTGCATCACTAGGCCAAGGAACGCTGTGAAAGCAATTTCAATGATTAACGGCTATACCCCGACCAAGTATAGGACTACTAACGTTGTCTATTGCCCGCCGCAGATATAGTCATTCCAATTAAGCTTGAGAACCTGGAAAGCCTGCCAGAGTGAAGTGTTCAGCGTCTAACTTGTCTCATTCTTATAAGGAACAACTATGCCTACCGCTTCCGGTATTTGGTTCACTGGCTCAAGGGTTCCACGCATCCACCCTTGACCGCCTCGCCAAGGTCAGTTGCTTTGCGCAGAGGTTGTCTAATTTGGATCTGGGATTAGGGGATCAAAACCTGGTTTCCCAATGCACCCGGTTCTAGAATTTTGCCGTGAACCGCAGCGGCCTCGGCGAGGGGGTGGGCCTGGGCCACAATGGGCGACAGGGTACCGTCACGGAATCCTGAGGAAAGCTGGGTTTGGATATGGTGCAACCGCTCCGGTGGGGTGCTGAACAGGTTGACGGCGGCGAGGGTGCTTTCCTTGGCCATAATGTCTCTGGGGTTGATCTCCACCGTGCCCCGGCTACCGATAATGACTACCCGCCCGCCAAAGGCCAGCAGCGGTAGGTCGTGGCCTAGGTTCACGTTGGCCAGCATTTCTAGAATGACGTTCACCCCTCGGTCTGCGGTGGCGGCAAGGAGGTGATCCCGATAGTTGGGACTGTGGTGATCCAGGACAATCTCGGCCCCCTGGGCTTGCACAAGTGCCCGTCCAGCCTGGGTACTGCCAGTGCCGATCACCCGCAAGCCAGCCTGGAGAGCCAACTGCACCGCCGCTAACCCTACGGCCCCCGTTGCGCCATGGATCAGCACTGTTTCCCCCGGCTGAGCTTGGGCCTTTTCAAACAGGGCACGGTGGGCGGTGGAGTAGGGGATAAAAATTCCCGCCCCCTGTTCAAAGGACAAATTCGACGGCAGGGGATAGACCCAAGCCTCTTCATAGAGGGCAAATTGGGCGTAGGTGCCTGTGATCGGCCAGCCACCATAGACTCGATCCCCCACCTGCACTTGGCGAACGGATTCCCCGACCGCCACCACAATTCCGGCCCCATCGGTGCCGGGGGTATAGGGCAACGGGGGCAGTCGGCCATAGGTGCCTGCCCGAATATAGGTATCCACCGGATTTACCCCAGCGGCCCGAATTTCTACCAAAATCTGCGTCTCAGATTGAAGATTGGGCACATCTGCGGCTTGGAGTGTCAGCACCTCTGGGCCGCCAAATTGGGTTGCACGAATGGCCTGCATTGTTAGCTTTTCCCGAACCGATGCCTACCATTAGACCACGTTGAATCTGAGGCTTCACAATCCCGGTTCAGGGGGCAGCAGCATCGCCCTCTCCGGGCTCCAAGCCGCCTCATCGCAGAAGATGAGAGACGGTAGACTGCCTAATCGCCGCTAGTAGGGGGTTCCCGGGGGGTGATGGTGCCCGTCTCTACGGCTCGGCCATTGCGGGACAGGGCACAGGTGGAACTGCCGTTGGGGATGAATAACTCCCAGCGGTTTTCGCCCGTGAGGTTGCTGTAGTTATGGCCTTCGGGGTTGGGTTCTCGTCGGGCAGCGGTGTTGAGGAAAACGATGCGATCCGGTCGGTAATAGATGCGGATTTCGCGCCACGGGGTAACCCATGGGCCTGATGCAGCAGATCGTGGGTAAGGTTTGGCGCATATAAACTGCGGCGCGATGAACTGCCCGCCTACGAAGAACCGTTTCGGGGGCTCTCCACCCGCTTTTTCATGGGCGACATCATTGCGCGAATGTTCAGCGAAACCGACCCCGGTGCCGGGTTTGAAGCCGTCGAACTCGACCTAGAGGATGTCTACTTCTGTGTGATGAAGGAGATCCCAGGGTTGCAGTCCAGCAGCGCCAATGGATCTAACCCAATCCCGGCCATCTCCTAGCGCCTAGACTCTCCTCTCCTAGCGAGGCTTGAGCCAGTGCCCTAGGGTGAGATCGGCGGCGACGGGGGCGGTGATGACGATGGCAGCGCTCATGCCCTAGCCGCGATCCGCTTCCGCATCATGGCTTTGCGGAGTTCCTCTAGCCCCAGCACGATGGGGGGACAAATCAGCAGCATGACCCACTGGCCCAGGCTGAGCGGTGCGGTTGAAAAAATGGCCTGAAGGGGAGGCAGCTTGATGATGGCCACGATCAAGATCCATTCGGTGGCAATGCCGAGCCAAATTAAGGGGTTAGAAAACCAGCCCAGCCGCCAGATCGGAATTTTTTCAGAGCGACAGGCAAAGACGTTACCCGTTTGCCCCGCCACAATGGCCGCCAGGGTCAGCGTGAGGGACTGAAGGTAAATGGCCACCACCGCAGCGGGCGCAATGTGGGCCTGGAGGGCTGGGGTGACGGCTTGGACTTGGTTGAGGGTATACCCATGGCTGCTCCACACCCAGAAAAACGCGGCCATGCCCAGGATGCCTTCGATGAGCCCCAGCCAGCCATAGGCTCGTAGCAGCAGGTTGCGATCCATCAAAGGTTGATTCTTGGGCCGGGGCGGTTGCGTCATGGTACCGGGTTCGGCGACTTCGGCCCCTAGGGCCAGGGCAGGTACCATATCCGTCCCTAGATCGATGGCTAAAATTTGCATGATCACCAGGGCGGGCGGAATTTTGAGGGCTACCATGGCCAGAAATGGGAGTAGCTCTGGCACATTGGAGGACAGGATGTAGGTGATGAATTTGCGGATGTTTTGGTAGACGGTGCGCCCTTCCTCGATGGCCCCGACGATGGTGGCAAAGTTGTCGTCGGTAAGGACGATATCGGCGGCTTCGCGGGCGACATCGGTTCCATTTAGGCCCATGGCAATGCCAATGTGGGCCGACCGCAGGGCGGGGGCATCGTTGACGCCATCCCCCGTTACCGCCACCACAGCCCCGGTGGCCTTGTAGGCTTCTACCAGGCGCAGCTTGTGTTCGGGGGCCATGCGGGCAAACACCAGGCGAGATCGGTACTTCACCATCTGTTGAAGCTGGGCATCGGAAAGATGGCCCAGGGTGTCGCCCGTGATCACCCGCACGGGTTCGTGGGTGGCGAGGTCTGGCTCGACCAGGCCAATCCGCTGGGCAATGGCCTCCGCCGTAAGCCCATAGTCGCCGGTGACCATGGTGACGCGAATGCCCGCCTGGTGGCACTGGGCAATGGCCTGGGGCACCTCTGGGCGGGGTGGGTCGAACATGGCGACGAGGCCCACGAAGATTAGCCCCTGTTCCAAATCCTGGGCCTTCATATCCTTGAGATCGGCGCTGCCGGGACGGATGGCCAGCCCCAACACCCGAAACCCCTGGCGGGCAAAGTGGTCATTGGCGGCCACCACCTGCTCCCAATCGGCGTGGGTGAGGGGGGTAACGGTGCCATCCCGCAACATGCTCTGGCAGTGGCGCACCACCTCTAGGGGAGCACCCTTGGTAAAGGCCACTAGGTCGGCCTGAGGGGGTACGGTTTGGGGCGAAGCTTGGGACAGAGGCCAGAGATCGTCGCGCCCTTCTAGCACCACCGTCATCATCCGCCGCCGCGAATCGAAGGGGATTTCCCGCTGGCGGGGGTAGCGCTGCTGCAAGACTTCCACATTCAGCCCCGCCTTGGCCGCCGCCACAATCAGGGCCGCTTCGGTGGGGTCGCCAATTTCCTGCCAGCGACTAGGGGCCGTGAGATGGGTAAGCCGCGCATTAGAACAGAGGGCTGCTCCGGTCAGCAGCAGGTGCACTTTCCAGGTGAGGGGAGAATCGGGGGGCAAATGCACCTGGCCCACGGTGGGGTCGTAGCCCGCCCCGGTGATGCGGATTTGGCCGGGCAACAGTTCCATGTCATCGTCCTTGAAATGATGACTATTGGAAGCCGTTGCCATCAGGGACGCCTGGGACAGGGCCACATTTGAGGGCGCATTAAGCGGGGACGCATTCGGCGGGGACTCGTTGGCTAGGGAGTCCTTGACTGGGGAGTCTTTGACTGGGGAGTCCTCAGGCAGCGGCGGCAACCACAGATGGCGCACGGTCATTTCGTTTTTGGTCAGGGTCCCGGTTTTGTCGGTGCAGATCACGTTTACGGCACTCAGGGTTTCCACCGCCGACAGCCGCCGCACCAGGGCATTGCGTCGCACCATGCGCTGCACCCCCATGGCCAGGGAGAGGGTGACGGTGGGCAGCAGCCCCTCAGGCACCAGGGCGACAATAATGCCAATGGCGAAGATAAAGCTTTCTTTGAGCTCCATGCCCACCAGCAGCGAGGTGAGGGCAAAGATCAGCACCCCCATGGTGAGGGCAATCGCGGTAATCACCCGCACAATGTGGTTGACCTGCACCTCTAGGGTGCTTGGTTCGCGCACAACCTCGGTGGTAATGCGGGCCACCTGGCCAAACTCGGTATAGGTGCCCGTGGCGTAGACCACCGCCAAGCCCCGCCCAGAGGACACCGTGGCCCCCGCCAGCACCAGGTTACTGATCTCCGCCGGATTGGCCTTTTCCAGTTGGGGCTGTTCGCCAGGACGCTCTAGGGGCTGGCCACCGCGCACGGGCAGGGCCACCCGTTGCCGCACGGGGTAGGCATTGCGGGCTACGGGTAGGGATTCTCCGGTGAGCACCGAAATATCCAGATAAAGGCTTTCCGCCGTTACCAGGCGGGCATCGGCGGGGATGCGATCTCCCTCCTCAATCTGGATCACATCTCCCCGCACCAGATCCCGCGCTGGAATTTGCGTCAGATTCCCGCTACGATAGACCCGTACTAGATTAGGCAGCACATTCTTTAAAGCCGCCAGCGCCCGCTCCGCCCGAAACTCTTGCCAAAAGCTGAACACCGCGTTGATCAAAATGACAGACCAGATCGCCCAGCCCAGCGCTGCCGTGTGGGAGATAAACGCCAGGACGCCCGCCACCCACAGCAGAATCGCCATAAAGTGGGTGAGCTGATCGGTAAACCGCAGCCAGAGCGCCCGCTGGGCCGATTGTGGCAGTTCGTTGGGGCCAAAGCGGGTCAGCCGTTGCTGGGCCTCTGCTTCGTCTAACCCCTGGGGGGCAGACTCTAGATAACCGTAGACCGCTTCTGCTGGAAGCGTCCAGATAGGACGATGGGTAGGTATCATGGCCAAGCCTTCGCATAGGATGAAGCGAAACTATTGAATGAGCTAGGCTGAAGATCGAGGAGTGAGAGGATAGGCCGGAGATAGGCCGTGAGGGGTAGAGGGATATCAGGATGATTACAATTCTTGCAAACGCACCTGGGTCGTGGGTTGGTCTGCAACCTATCGTTATCTTGGTGAGGTGGCGGATCGGCGTCTTGGTGAGGTCGGCTCGGTGGACTGTGGCCCGTGGGTGGGGGGATGAGAGCCAAGATGGGTATACACGGTAGCCTTCCTAGAAGGGTGGCTGGGGATGAGGGCCAACCCAGGAATCAAATACCAACCCTAGACTATGCAAATATCTTGACAGGGCTTAACCCAAACCCAGATGCCACGGTGGATTGAAGGGGTTCATCGCCGCTGTAAACCTGGTCTTCGTACTGACCGCTTACCCAGCGGCAAAGGGTTACTTGGCGAGTTTCGGGATCCACAATCCAATACTCGGCAATGCCCCGTGCCGCGTACCCGGTGTGTTTGTAGCGATAGTCCCGTTCTCGGTTGGCTTGGCCGGGGCTGACCACTTCTACCACCAAGGCCGGGGGCGGCATATCGCGGGTCAGGGTAGCACGGGGGGCACTGGCTAGGGCAGCCTTGGATTCTTCGGAATGCACCAACAAATCGGGAATTCGTGCCGTAGCCCGTCTGCCCGTGACTTCTATCTCTGTCCCCCACACCACCCGATCCGCCGGGAGATGTTTGATCAATTCCAACAGCAACGTTCTCGCAATTCCAAGATTTTCGTCGCGTTCGGGGGGCATCTCTACTAAAACTCCATCCACCAGTTCGTAACGGTGGTCGGTGCCGTCGTCGTAGGCCAAATACTCCTCAAAGGTGAGGTCGGTCGGCAGGGAAACGGTTGGGCTCATCCGAATGCTTTCCGCTCAGGGGTGTTTCAGACGTGTTTTAGGGGGCGTTGATGTTTCTTATTCTACCGATTCCGATAATCCAGCCATGATCGCAATGACCGATGTATCTCAGGAATGATTCACTATGCAAGTTGAATTGATGTATCAGCCCGCCTTTACCCTCGGTCGCCTCCAACTGCGAGGGGGCGAACAGGTGCGGGTGGAGGCGTCCTCGATGGTGGGGATGTCTACCGGGACGACCTTGGAGACCAAAACGGGCGGCATCATGCAAGCCCTGAAGCGCTCTTTTTTGGGCGGAGAAAGCTTTTTTCAGAATGTCTACACGGCCCCGGCCCAGGGCGGCGAGGTGTGGGTGGCCCCCTCTCTGCCGGGGGATTTGAATGTGTTGACCCTATCCGAGCCGATGCTGATTCAATCGGGGGCCTACGTGGCTTCGGATGTCGGCATTACCTTAGATACCAAATGGGGCGGATCCAAGTCCTTCTTTGGCACGGGCGGCGGGTTGTTTATGCTGCGGGCCGAGGGGCAAGGTCAGGTGGTGGTGTCCTCCTATGGGGCGATCCACGAGATGACCTTGGCCCCTGGCGAATCCTTCACCCTGGATACGGGGCACCTGGTGGCCCTGAGCGAATCCATGTCCTTCAAAACCCGATCCATTGGCGGCATGAAGACCTTCCTGTTTAGCGGCGAGGGCTTTGTGGTGGATCTCACCGGGCCAGGGAAAGTCTTGGTACAAACCCGATCCCAGGATCAGTTCCTTGCTTGGCTGATTCCCCAACTGCCCCAGCCCAGCAGCAGTAGCAGCAGTAGTTAATCAGTCTTCTCCCAGAACGTCCCCAGCTCCCAGGGTTCTTGAAGAACCCTGGGAGCTAGCCATTCGGTGGTCAACTTTGAGGGATGGGAAGTACCCTTAGACAAAACCCTCTGGCCCCTGCTGCCATGCCTCAATCCAGCCACCACCGCCTGTTTCAAGAGAAGACCCTGAGCCGAGCGCTGAAGGGGTTTTCGTTTCCTGATGACATCGAAACGCGGCATCAAACGATGTTGCAGTGGGTGAAGACCCTAGAGAGCGGCACCCTGGACGCTGTGAAGGAAACCTCCCTGCATGGGGATTTCCTTAAAGATGTATTTCAGAAGATTTTGGGCTATCGTTCGGTCATTGGTGGCGCAGGGCAACAGTGGGAACTGCACGCCGAGCAGACGATTTCTGCTGGTGGTGGCTTTGCTGATGGGGCGCTGGGCTTTTTTACGGCCATTAGTAACCAAACGGGCGGCAAAAGGCTGGAAGGTCGGGTGATTGCTCCCATCGAGCTAAAGGGATCAAAAAATGATCTGGATCGTGCTGCCCCTGGTCGTAAAGAATCTGCTGTAAATCAAGGCTGGCACTATGCTAACTGCACCGCCGATTGCCGCTGGGTGCTGGTGTCGAACTATCGCGAAATTCGGCTATATCAAACGAGCAAAACTCCGGCCTATTATGAGGTGTTTCGGCTGAAGAATCTGGCCGATATTACGACCTTCAAAACCTTTTACTTTGTGTTGTGTCGGCAAAACTTTTTGCCCCCCAGCCCCGACCTCAAGGCCCGCTCGGTGATTGACGAACTGCTAGCAGAGTCGGATAAGGCCGAAGTGGAGGTCACGAAGGCCCTCTACGAAGAATATAAGCAGGTACGGCTGAATCTGGCCCGTCATTTTCGCGCCACTGGCCCTACGGATCTCCCTGATCGAGATATGGCCCTGATTGAAAAGGCGCAAAAAACGCTGGATCGGGTGCTATTTATTGCCTTTTGCGAAGATAAAGGTTTGCTGCCCAAAGAAACCCTCAAACAAGCCCATGATCACCAAGATCCCTACAATCCTCGATCTATTTGGGAGAATTACAAGGCTGTCTTTCGGGCAGTGGATCAGGGCAATGAAGCGCTGGCAATTTTGGGTTATAACGGTGGCCTATTTAAGCATGATTCGCTATTGGATGAGCAACTTCAGGTATCAGATTTGCTTTGCACTCAGCTTAAAAAACTGACTAGATACGATTTTGATTCTGAGGTGTCGGTCAACATTTTGGGTCATATTTTTGAGCAATCTGTGACCGACTTGGAGGAACTGCGGGCGCTTTCGGCGGGGGAAAGCTATGACCAAAAGAAAGGCCAACGCAAAACCCAGGGCGTTTACTATACGCCAGCCTTTATTACCCAATACATTGTGACTGTGGCGTTAGGCGGCTATTTGGAACGCAAGGAAAAAGCCCTTTGGCAGGAAATTGGTATTGACCAAATTCGTGCCAATGCCCATGTTCAACGGCGCAAGGCTGAAATTCAATTTTGGGAACGCTACCGAAGTGAAGTACTCGCCAAAACTCGCGTGATTGATCCGGCCTGTGGATCGGGGGCGTTTTTAATTGCGGCCTTTGACTATCTCAATAATGAGTATGAGCGGGTTAACGAACAACTTGCGGCACTAGAGACCGATGATGATACGGGCGAATTTGTGGGTCAGCGGAGTGTGTTTGACCTGACCAAAACCCTTCTCAACCAAAACCTGTATGGGGTAGATCTATCGCCGGAATCGGTGGAAATTACGAAGCTATCGCTATGGCTAAAAACAGCGGAGCGAGGGAAGCAGCTTACCTATTTGGATGACAACATTAAGGTCGGAAATTCTATTGTGGCCGACCCCAGTGTGGCCCCCCGTGCCTTTGATTGGGAAACGGAATTTGCTGAGGTGTTTGCTGATGGTGGGTTTGATGTGGTGATTGGCAACCCGCCCTATGTGCGGCAGGAGTTGTTAACGCCGTTTAAGCCCTACCTGCAACGCCACTATGCGGCCTATGATGGCGTGGCAGATTTGTATGTGTATTTCTATGAGAAGGGGCTGAAAATTTTACGGCCCAATGGGGTGATGTCGTACATTGTAACGAACAAATGGCTACGAGCGGGCTATGGGGAACCGCTACGCAAGTTTTTTGCTGAAAACAGCGTTTTTGAACAAATTATTGACTTTGGCCATGCCCCAATTTTTCAGGATGCTGAGGTATTTCCCTGCATCATCGCAGTCAGGAAGCCTTGGATTGAAGCTGAGAAAGTGAATAGCAAGCAGGAGCCAGAAGCACCAGTTCAGGTATGTCTTGTTACTCGGGAAAGTTTAGAAAACATAAATCTTCCACAGTATGTAAATCAAGAAGGATATGAAGTTCCGTGGTCACGATTTACCCTAGAATCATGGAGCCTAGAGTCTTCTGCTATAGATAAACTGATTCAGAAGATCAGAAGTAATGGAAAAAAGCTAAAAGACTTTTGCAAAACAAGTCCGCTTTATGGAATCAAGACAGGGTTTAATGAAGCATTTTTAATAGATGAAGAAACTAAAACAAAGCTAACCAAATTAGAGCCTCAATCCAATTTGATAATTAAGCCCTACTTGCGTGGAAGAGATATTAAGAGATGGAGTTCAGATTGGCAAGAGCTTTGGATTATATTGCTTAAATCAAGCGCTAATTATCAATGGCCTTGGTCTGATTGTCAAACGGTAGAAGAAGCTGAAGAAGTTTTTAGATGTTCATATCCTAGAATTCATGAACACATGAAGCCTTATGAGGATAAGTTGAGAAAACGAGCAGATCAAGGAGTTTTCTGGTGGGAGTTGAGATCTTGCTCGTATTACGAAATTTTTGAAAAAGAAAAAATTATTTGGAAAGATTTATCAACCTATTCAGAATTTTGTTATGACAACTCTGGCCTTTTCACCAACGATCTCTGTTTCTTTATTCCTTGTAATAGTCTTTGGGTCGTTGCAGCTCTAAACTCTTCAGTGATGTGGTACTACCTGTTCCGAAATACTATTCATGGAGCAAATGAAACCTTAAGGCTGAAAAATATTTATACAGAGATTATTCCCATCGCTCCACCAACAGACGAAATCCGTGCCGAGGTCGAGCCTGCCGTTCAGCAACTTATCGAATTTACCAAAGCCAACCAGCAAGCCACCCGTGAAATGTTGGATTGGTTTCGGGTAGAGCATGGCATCGACAAAGCAGGCAACAAACTCAGCGACTTTGCCACCCTTTCCCTCGATGACTTCTTGCAAGAAGTCAAAAAACGTCGTCCTAAAAATGCCGGGAACCTTGGCCCCAAAGACCTCAAAACCCTCAAAGAAGCCTACGGCGACTATGCCCTCCCCATCCAACACCGCCGCCGCGATGGCCTAGTTCTAGAACACCGCATTTCCGACCTCGTTAACCAAGCCTACAGCCTCACCCCCGAAGACATTGATTTAATGTGGAAAACCGCCCCACCCAGAATGCCCTTTAGCCGTCCGTAGGGGTGCGATTAAATTCTACAACTCAAGCGGCTATCCGGCCCGCTTCCCCACCTGGGCAACCAGAGAAACAAAGGTATCCGCCCAAATTTGCTGAGCCACAACCAACGTCGGATAGGGCTGACGGCTATAGTTTTGGCCCACCTCCAGCGGAAACAACTCAGCGCCATCGAGGGCAACCCAGGTCGCTCCGGCGGCGTGCAAAATGGCCCACACGGCGGCGATGTCCCAAATTTTTGGGGTGGCTTCTACCGCACCAATCGCCCATCCAGCCCCCACCAGCAGCAGGTTATAGGTGGCGGCTCCCAGCATCCGAATTTTGCAGGGGAAGGGCTGGCCCATCACCGAAGTACTGCGGGCGCAGAGGCTAAAAAATTCCTGGGGGCCAGGTTCCGCCTTGCTAGGGTGCATGGGGCGACCATTGAAGAAGGCACCGCTGGGCATGGTTAACCCACTATCACCGGGCCAATAGCCATGGAAGGCTTGCCCCAGGGGCGGCAGGGCCACATAGCCAAAGACGGGTACGCCCCGGTAGAGCAGCGCCAGGGAAATGCCCCACACCGGAATCCCCCGCGTAAAGTTGGTGGTGCCGTCGATGGGGTCGATAATCCAGCACCAGTCCGTATTGGGGAAAATATGCTCGGTCTCTTCGCTGAGAACACCATGGTCGGGGAAGGCTTCGTGGATGGCGGTGCGGAGGGCTTCGTCGGCCCAGCGGTCGGAGGCCGTGACCAAACTACCATCGGCCTTGAGGTCGGCCTGGGCATGGCCAAAGTCTTCTAGCAATGTCTGCCCCACGCGCTGGGTGGTGGTTTGGGCAAAATCCAGCACCGTCTGCCAAAACAATTCCATGGAAAACCTGTTGAGAACGTTGATTTTGAGGGGCGAAAATCTGCGTAAACCAGAGTCGCCCTCACCCTAAATCCCTCTCCCCAAGGGAGAGGGACTTTGAATCGCTTCCGGTTCCCCTCTCCTCCTAGGCTAATGCTTATACACAGCTCAGATCCATTCATGACAGCTTCGGAGATCCCCCTAAATCCCCCTTGAAAAGGGGGACTTTGAATCCGGTTCCCCCCTTTTTAAGGGGGGCTAGGAGGGATCGATTCCCTATAGCGTCTACTTCAAGGACTTGTGTGTACACAGTAACCCTTAGGGAAAAGCACTTTGAAGTGCTTCCGGCTCCCCTCTCCCGTGGGGAGAGGGGCTGGGGGGTGAGGGCCACCTAATCCATATCGCTTTCCAAGGCGGCGGTAATAGCGGCCTTAGCGTTGGCTTGAAACTCCAGAATATCCACCCGACTCAGCAGCCCAATCGCCACAATCATTCCCACCGCCTGGAGACCAAACACGAGCCCGTAGGCCAGCAGGGCATTGGCTTCGCCCACCGCTGCGGTGCCTTGGCCGCCGCCAAAAATCAGCCGCCCCAGATCCAGCAAACCGCCCCCTAGCACCGTGGCGCTGCCCCTAGCGATGGCCTGGGCCAACCCCCACGCGCCGATGAAGGTGCCTGCCGTTTCCGCCACCGTGAGATCCAGCATCAGCACAATGGCCCCCAGGGTAAGCACCCCGGACGCCGTACCAAACAAAAACACCGCCGACAGCAACACCTGGGGCAGGGCCGTTAGCCCCGATAAAATCAGGCCCACCAGGCACAGGGCTGCCCAGCTACAGCCCAGCTTTACCGTGCGCTGCTTGCCGATGCGGGGTACGACTAGCCAGCCTGTGAAGATAATCCCCAGCAGCGTTCCCATGCCAAAGGCGGCATTGAGCTGGGTGGTTTCGGCGATGGTCATGCCAAAGACTTCGCCGCCGTAGGGTTCGAGGATGGCGTCTTGCATAAACAGGCTAAGGCTGAGTACCAGCAAAAAGCTGAAAAACAGTCCCGTTTGGCGGCTGGCGGTGAGAATCCGCAAGGCCTTGCCCAGAGTAAGGCTGTCCTCGCGATCCTTAAGGGAGGATCGATCCCGCAGGCGAGAATAGCGACGCTCGATGCCGTAGGTGCTGAAGACGGCCAGGGCACAAACCACCGCTGGCGCAATGATAAACAGCCGATTCACCGCACTGCGTACCTGATCGAAGGGGGCGTTTAGCTCAATGGGCTTCAGCACGATGGAGGTAATGATCACCCCGGTAATGATGCCCACCATCAGCATGGCCCAGCCGATGCTCACCAGGCGCGAGCGGCTGTCTTCATCAGAGACATCCACCAGCAGGGCGGTGAAGGGGGTTGAGGTGGCGCTGAGGGCTAGGCCATAGGCCGCAAACAACAGCCCCAGCAGCCCCACCCAGGGATAGACCGCTGGCCCCCAGCCGCTTTCTAGGGTGCGGCCCCCAATTTGCCACACCACTTGCAGCGCCAAAAAGGAAATCACCGCCACCGAGGCAATGCCCAGCCAGATATAGCCGCTGCGGTGGTAGCCCAGCAGGGGCCGAGAGTCGGACATTTGGCCAAACCACACCCGCGCCGGAGCCATAAATTGATGCACCGCAATGGTGCCCGCTGCAATTAGGGCCGGAACCCGCAGTTCCTCAATCATCACCCGGTTGAGCACCCCCAGGGTGAGCAAAGACATAATGCCCAAGCCCATGTTGAACACCCCCAGGCGCAGCATGGTGAGCAGTCCTAAATTGGGGCGGGCAGACTGGAGAGGCTGGGGACTGGGCAAAGAAACGTCAGGGCTAGACATTGCAACAATCCGAAGATGAACGGCAGAGATAAGGCGAGTTTTCCCATTTTGCCACGGGGACGGGATGGCCAGACCTCAGGGTTCTCTGACCCAGCCACGATGGCTCGTCCAGGGGTATAGCCTTGGGCTTCAGATCAGCGTATCGCGGTAATCGTTGAGGACGGCCAGAACCTGAACGAGCTTCTGTCGGTTGTCCTCGGATGGATCCACGCGAAAGTTTAGGAATGCAATATCTTGTTCAGTTTTGATTCGATCTCGGCGAGCTGCTTGTTCTTTGTCTGTATCTCGGCGTTGCTCTTCTTCAATTCGGCGTTGCTCTTCTTCAATTCGGCGTTGTAGGCGTGCAGTTCGCTCATCTTCTGCGCGTGCCTCTGCTCGTCTAAGGCGGCTTGTCTCTCGATTTCGACGGTCCCACTCAACGCCGAAATTAACCACCGCCACCAAGAGGGCCGCCACGGTGAGTCGGTTACTCCAGACTCTGGGCTGGGCAATGAGTTCGAGGAGTTGGAAATCTCGTTCGTCATAGAACCGCAGAAACGCAACGGCAATGGTGAGGACGGTGAGGGTCGTATTTGGCAGCAGGGCCAAAAAGTTCAGAAAAACCTGGCGGCTGTACATCTCTATAGTAGGTCAGGTTTCAATCAGGGGCTTTGGGCCAGGGCTTTCTGGCGCTATCCTATCGCGTGGTCGCTAGTCTTGCCTTCTCAGACAGATTCAGTAGATCACAAACTCGCTTTACTGCCCTGAGCTTAGCCCTCACCCTAAATCCCTCTCCCAGGAGGGAGAGGGACTTTGAAGGACTTCCGGCTCCCCTCTCCCAGGAGGGAGAGGGGCTGGGGGTGAGGGCTAAGCCAATGCTAAGGGATACTTTTTCGATCTACTGAGATTCCAGAGGTTCCAGGTTTCAGGATGCAGGCTAACCCGATTTCCCCAGGCTAAGCAGAGCCACGCTGAGGGTAACGAGGACAACCCCCAAAGCCTGCATCCAGGAGAGATGCTCTTGCAGAATAAGGGCTGCTAAAACGGCGGTGAAAGCGGGGTTAGCAGAGCCTACCATGGCGGCGGCGGTGGCCCCCACCCAGCGAATACCCAGATTGTTGAGCAGGTGCCCCGTGGCGGTGGCGAGGGCCGAGAGCAGTGCCCCTATCCATAGCCCTGCCCAGGCTAGCCCCTGAAGGTTAACGGGCCAAACCAGCAGACATAGCCCCGATAGCACCAGGGTGGCGGCAAAGCTAATCACCGTGAAGGGGAGCGGATGGTAGGTTTCAAAGGCTTTTTGGGCCACCACGGTATACAGGGCATAGGCCAGGGCCGAGGCCAAGCCCAGAATCACCCCCAGCCAACTCATCGACCCTTCATCGCCTAGGGGCACCGTGAGGCCGCTACCCAGCAAAATCAGGGCCATGATGCCCCAGCGCACCGCCGTCGGTCGATGGCCAAACCACCCCCAAGACAGCAGTGCCGTATAGACCGGAAAGGTGAAAAACAGGGTGAGGGCAATGCCTGTAGGAATCAGGCCTACAGAGACATATATAAGACCTAAACAGAGAAACATCAGCCCCCCCCCGGCCAAAGCCAGCCTCAGTTCTCGGCGATGGTTGGGCGTTTTTAACCGATGTAGGTCGGGCCACAGGTCGGGATAAACCGGGGTGAGGGCCAGGGCCATCAGCGGCACCCCCAGCAGCATTCGCATGAACAGCAGCAGGAAGGAATTGGGCAGCGTGGGTTCTACAAAACCGCCCACCATTACGCCGCCGAGGGGATAGGCATTAAACAGCACCCGTGCCACCAGGTTTTGGAGTGTAAAGAACCCTGCCGCCAACAAAATAACGAGATAGCCCATGGAGTGCCTTAGAGTAATCCAACCAATAAAGCCATTCATATCCAAGCTTCGCCCTCATCCCCCAGCCCCTTCTCCTTTAGGGCTACTGTGCACACACATCTTGCTTTCCTGCCGCAAGTCCTTGGAGATCCCCCTAAATCCCCCTTAAAAAGGGGGACTTTGATTCCGGCTCCCCCCTTTTTAAGGGGGGCTAGGGGGGATCGATCCCCTATATCGTC
>QLAH01000287.1_pt1 | contig 34192 bp, 33 predicted proteins | sample 4693081 | NCBI WGS metagenome assembly QLAH01 (sample SAMN09425401, study PRJNA476045) | Lake water metagenome, whole genome shotgun sequencing project. | reverse complement strand
TTTTACCACCCTACAGTCCAGACTATAATTTAATTGAGTTGATTTGGCATTCTGCTAAGGAATTCATTGCGAATCGTTTATTCAAGTCGATTGAAGATCTAGAAGCGCTTGTTCATAGCCTGTTGAACGAGGGGCAGCTTGTTATTAACTGGGATCGCAAGATCAAAAACAAAGGAAATATAATTAATGCAATTTAAATGCACATCAGCTTAATACCCATTGAATGCCAGTCAGGAGATCAACTTGTAAAAGACAACACTTTAACAGTCCCTCAAATCATAAAAATTGACACAGAAGGTCATGAAATCTATGTGCTAAAAGGGCTTCGAGAGGTAATGAAAAGAGCTAACCCAATTATTTTCTTCGAGCATATTAGTCTGACGGATGACGAAGTTTTTTCTCTGATTCCAGAGGGTTATAATATCTATTCCGTTAGTGACGAAGATGGATCGCTAACGCTAGGGTTTGATAGAGCAGTAGGGCATAACTCTGTCCTAAAGCCTAGGATAGACGCTGATACGTCTCTAAAAAGCTAGGGATGTCAGAAATCTCAATATCTAAGGCTCCCGCAGAGAGTATTTGTTGAACCTTGTTTACCCTAGGGAAGGCAAAGGGGCAATAGTTTGCGCCTACTAGTGTGGCTAATTGCCAAAAACACCAGTGCATATAGTTGGCATTGAACAACTCAATCACTAGGGGCTTTTGGGAGCAGAATACGAGATTTGCGAGTCCTGCACCGTGGGGAGATATAATCTCGCGAGCATGGTAGAAAAGATTGATTTGGTCTTGCCATGGGAAATCTTCCAGGCGAACTCTTGTAAATCCATAGGGTTCAAGGTTTTGAAATAGGGCGTCTTCGTTTACAATGCGTCTCAATCCTGCTAATTGACGAGAAATAAAGATTTTCTCAGGATAGGAGGCGGAGTCCTTAATGAGAGGAGTAACAGCCTGAGTGAGTCGCTCTACTAGGTAAGGACTAGGTTGCCCAGTGGTACTGACGTAGGACGGAACAATCAGAATATCGCATTGATAGTGTTTGATGTGCTCTAAAAATACAATGGGTTTTTGATCTAATTTGAGATATTTGATGGCATCTCGATAGGCGCTGGTCTCTCTAGAGAAAACCACTTGGTCGTAGTCGGGCAAATTGGGCAACAAATAACGCGGCAATTCATCAAGCAGCCAATGATAATAGCTGTGGGTTTGCCAGGAGGCCACGCTCAAGACACGTCCCTTAAGGGTTTGGCTACGGTGAATCGGGCGGTTTAGTAAATAGTGTGACTTAAAGGGATGGGTGTAGTCTAAGGACAGATCACGGGCCAAGCTAGTGCCATCGGGAGATAGTACAACACCATTGGCATAGGTTCGTCCACCCGGAATTTCGGAGACCGTGATGGGTGGGTATTCGCCGCTGGCATGATAAGTCAGAAAATCGGTAATGCCCGGATTGTCCGATTCGGGCAGAGGGAAGCTGTAATTTTCACCTCTTCATAAAGTTGTATGATGCCCCTCGGCGGCTTTGGCGACCTCAGAAACTAGCACACATCGACTTGGCCCACGGCTAGGAAATAGCGTTGGCCCATCGTAGGGTTGTAGACGCAGATAGGCATTTTTTAGCCCTTTTTTAAAAGGGCCAGCGGGCCAACGGGCAGAAAGTGTCTTGAACCAGCGAAATTGACCTATTGGGCTAGAACCTCTAAGAACGGACTCTCCTAAGTTTGGGAATGGAGCAATTCATCGCCAACCTTGGCTAGGAGAATTTCATAAAGAGCCTGCTGCCAGTGTAGGGGTAATTCTTGAAGTTGCTGCCAGGTGTGGGACTTATCCAGCACCGAGTAGGCGGGGCGGCGGGCCGCTGTGGGAAATTCTGCCGTAGTAATGGGCACAACGGGCACAGATCGGTCTAGCAAATTCAACTGGCGACCGTAGTGCTGGATCGCTACGGCGAAGTCGTACCAACTGGCGACCCCGGCATCGGTGGCGTGGTAAATGCCTTGCCAATTCTGGGATAAGCCCGACCAAAGCGTCCTCGCTAGGGTGGCCGTAGCGGTTGGGGTGCCTACTTGATCCGCTACCACCCTAACCTCTGGTTTTTCGCCCATCAGCCGCAGCATGGTGGTTACAAAGTTGCGGTGGGTGCCGTCATAGACCCAGGCGGTGCGTACAATGAGGGCCGTTTCGCCCAAACGATTTTGAACGGCCTGTTCTCCCATGAGCTTGCTTTCGCCGTATACGTTGAGGGGGTTGGGGGCAGCCTCTGGGGGGTAGGGGGTAGAGCGCTGGCCATCGAACACAAAGTCTGTGGAAATGTGCAGCAAACACCCCCCCGTCTGAGCCAACGCCTCAGCCAGGTAGCCGGGAGCTTGGCCATTCACGGCAAAGGCCAGATCTGCCTCCTGTTCTGCCCGATCCACTGCCGTGTAGGCGGCGGCATTGATGACCCAATCCGGTTTGATGTCTCGGATTCGGTCATCAATGGCAGCACGGTCTGTAATGTCGAGATGATCGCGACCGAGGGCGATAACTTCAGCGTTGGGAGGGGCCGCCGTGATGAGAGCCTGCCCCAGTTGGCCCTTGGCCCCGGTAATCAGCACTTTACCCACAGTCGGTAGTGGCTGGGTGGTCATAGCAACACCTCCCCATAGAGAGGCAGATGATCGGGGCTGAGATCGCCTAGGTAGGGGGCCTGGGCATCTTTGTCTGAGAGTTGTGGCGCTTCTAGGGGCCAGTTGATATTCACATCTGGATCATCCCAGCGCAGGCTGAGTTCGGTTTCTTTATGGTAAAGGTCGGTGCATTTGTAGGCGACTAGGGCCGTTTCGCTGAGGACACAAAAGCCGTGGGCAAATCCATGGGGTATCCATAGTTGGTGCCTGTTCTGATCGGATAAGGTTGCCCCAACCCACTGGCCGAAGGTAGGTGATCCAACGCGCAGATCAACTGCTACATCAAACACCTCTCCTTGTAAGATGTAAATCAGTTTTCCCTGGGGATAGGGCCACTGCAAATGTAGCCCTCGCAGGGTGCCGTGTTTAGACAAGGAGAGATTATCTTGTACAAAATGAGGCCCAATGTGATGACGAGTATAGCGCTCTTGCTGATAGGTCTCTAAAAAGAAACCTCGACTATCGGCGTGAACGGTTGGCGCAATGAGCTTAACATCGGGTAATTGAGTGGATAAAACTTTCATACAATGAAAATACCAAATACTTTTTGAAGCCATTTAGCATTCTAAATAATTAACTTACGAGGATTCTAGTGGCTCCACTAGAAGTAGTTGCCGTAAATATAGACCATAGCCATTCTTGGGCATTTTAGAGGCTATCTCGGCTACTTGCTCTGGAGAAATCCAGCCTTTGGTATAGGCAATTTCTTCTAGGCAGGCAATTTTAAGGCCCTGACGTTGCTCTAGGGTTTGAACAAATTGTCCAGCAGCTAGCAGGCTATCGTGGGTGCCTGTATCTAACCAGGCAAAGCCACGACCAAAGCGTTCTACTTGAAGCTGTTCTAGGCTGAGATAGGCTAGATGCACGTCGGTAATTTCTAATTCTCCCCGTTTAGAAGGGCGAAGCTGCTTGGCAATATCAATCACCTGGTTATCATAAAAATACAGGCCTGTCACAGCGTAATCAGACTTTGGCTTTAAAGGCTTTTCTTCGATGGAGATGACTTGACCATCGGGAGCGAATTCCACCACGCCAAAACGCTCTGGATCCTTCACTGGGTAGCCAAAGACGGTTCCTCCCCCTTGGCGGTTTACTGTAGCCACTGCCCGCTGAAGTTGGGCCGTAAAACTTTGGCCATAGAAGATGTTGTCTCCGAGCACCAAACAGACCGAATCATTGCCAATAAACGATTCCCCAATCAAAAAAGCCTGGGCCAAACCATCGGGGCTGGGCTGCACGGCATAGCTGAGGTTGAGCCCCCACTGCTGCCCATCACCTAAGAGCCGACGGAATGCCGCTTCGTCTTGGGGGGTAGTAATCACCAGAATCTCGCGAATATCGGCTAGCATCAGCACTGACAGCGGGTAGTAAATCAGCGGTTTGTCGTAGACCGGAAGCAGTTGCTTCGAGGTGCTGAGGGTAATCGGGTAGAGGCGGCTACCGGAGCCTCCCGCCAAGATAATGCCTTTCATAGGTTTAGCCCCAATCGTTGACGACTATAGGTATTGGCCAAGACCCGATCACACCAGTTGCGATGGGCCAGGTACCATGCCACGGTTTTGCGTAGCCCGCTGGCGAAGGTTTCTTGGGGCTGCCAGGCCAGTTCTCGCTGAATTTTGCTGGCATCGATGGCGTAGCGCTGGTCGTGGCCGGGGCGATCTGGAACAAAGGTAATCAGGTCGGCATAGCGGGCGACGCCAGGGGGCTTTTGGGGCGCGAGTTCTTCCAAAAGGTGGCAAATGGCGCGTACCACATCGAGATTGCGAACTTCCTGGTGGCCACCGATGAGATAGGTTTCCCCCGGCTGGCCTTGGGTCACGACGGCATAAAGGGCATGGGCATGGTCTTCCACGTAGAGCCAATCGCGGATTTGCGCCCCTTCGCCATAGACGGGCAGGGGTTTGCCCTCTAGGGCGTTGAGAATTATCAGGGGGATGAGCTTTTCTGGGAAGTGGTAGGGGCCATAGTTGTTAGAGCAGTTGGTAATCAGGATGGGCAAACCATAGGTGCGGTGCCACGCTCGAACCAGATGGTCGGCGCTGGCCTTGCTGGCGGAATAGGGAGAGCTGGGGGCGTAGGGGGTAGTTTCGGTGAAGTAGCCGTCTCCGTGGCCGAGGTCGCCAAAGACTTCGTCGGTAGAAATGTGGTGAAACCGAAACTGGGATCGGGCTTCGGAATCTAGGGTTTGCCAATGGGCGCGAGCGGCCTCTAGCAGGGTATAGGTGCCCACAATGTTGGTTTGAATAAAGGCGGCAGGGCCATCGATGGATCGATCCACATGGGTTTCTGCGGCCAGATGCAAAATGGCCGTGGGTTGATAGGTTTGAAAAATGCGAGTTAGGGCGGCTCCATCGCAAATATCCACCTGCTCGAAGTGGTAGCGGGGATGGTTGGCTACCATCTCTACAGATTCGAGATTACCTGCATAGGTTAGCTTATCTAGGTTAATAACGGTATGGGGCGTTTGCTGAATCAGATAACGCACCACCGCAGAGCCAATAAACCCTGAACCTCCAGTGACTAGTAGCGTTTTAACCATAGGTTTTGCTCATACGTTCTTTCATTGTTTAAAAGCTCTGGCGCAGTGAGTTGTTTATAGAAGATTCCACACAGGTAAAGTTTATTGCGATGATCCTCTCTGCCCCCTTAGCAAGGGGATGCATGGCTGGCTGACACAATTCCGAAAAGCCTTAATTTTTTGTAGGTTCAGTAGATCACAAAGATGTCTCTTAGTATGGGCTTAGCCCTCACCCCCAGCCCCTCTCCCAGGAGGGAGAGGGGAGCCGAAAGTCCTTCAAAGTCCCTCTCCCAGCTTGGGAGAGGGATTTAGGGTGAGGGCCAAGCTGAGGGCAGTAAAGAGAGTTTGTGATCTACTGAGGTTGGGTGACCCTCTGTAGCTGTGGGCTAGGTCGGTGACGGTGATAGCGTTGTGTTGACCGAAGATAATGATGCTGTAGCGACTGCCCAGCAGATGGGCACTGAGCATAGCAGCTTTTGCAATACCAACTACCGGAATCGACTTGAGAGGCACCACACAAAGCCAGCATTGCTGCTTGAGTCGCTGGCTGCACAATAACCGAAGCATTGCTAGAGCACCTGCGAGAAGGAGCTAGTCTGTTAGCAAGCGCATATCATGATCGACCATCTCGGCGACGATGTCAGGTAGAGGCTTAGTAGGCCACCAACCTAGGGTTTGGCAAATTTTGCGGGCATCGCCGCAGAGGGGCACTTCTTCGGCTGGGCGGTAGAAGCGAGGATCGACCTCCACATAATCGTGATAGTTGAGGCCTAGGTGATTGAAAGCCAAATCCACAAATTCCTCCACGGAATGATTTACCCCAGTGGCCAGCACGTAATCGTCGGGGCTAGGATGTTGCAGCATTGCCCACATAGCTTGGACATATTCCGGCGCATAGCCCCAGTCTCGCAGTGCATCTAAGTTGCCGAGGTAGAGCTTATTGGCCAGGCCTAGCTTGATGCGGGCGGCTTGGGCGGTAATTTTGCGGGTGACAAATTTAAAGTCGCGGCGGGGCGATTCGTGGTTATACAAAATGCCCGTGCAGGCAAATAGGCCATACTGGGCACGATAGTTGCGCATTAAGTGGTAGCTGGCCAGCTTGGAAATGCCGTAGATGGAGCGAGGATTGAAGGGGGTGTCTTCGGTTTGGGGGGCGCTGGCCACAGTGCCAAACATCTCGCTTGACCCGGCAAAGAAGACCCGACAGTCGGGGTTGGCCTCCTTAAGGGAAGACAGTAGAGCATGGGTGCCGCTGAAGTTGGTGTGGAGAATGGAAGATTCGTCCTCAAAAGCATAACTGACAAAGCTGGAAGCCGCCAGGTGGTAGCATTCGTTGGGCTGCACCTTGGTAATCACCTTGTAGAGGGACAGATCATTATCTAGTGCCGCAGCATGGAAGGTAATCTGATCTCGAACGGCCTTGAGGTTGGCCAATTTGCGGGAGGCGTCTTCAATCGACTCTCGCCGCACTAACCCATGCACCTCATAGCCCTGAGCCAACAGCAGCTCCGCCAAATAGGAACCATCTTGCCCAGAAATACCTGTAATTAGTGCACGTTTCATCACTCTTCTCTACCTCATTAGCCCAAGGTAAACTGCTTCTGGTTTTCCTTGGCGGTCAACCGTAGTGTTTATGACCTTGTGGTAGCCTACCTCTCCTTATTCTGAGGTATGGGAATACCAACGGTCTAACAATTGTACAACTAGTCATGAGATTTTAGGCATTGCTGAATAACAGTATGATCTTGCGAAAATTTGAATGAGGATTCAATGCCTCAAGAGCCCAATTCATACGTTGTTTATTCAGCAACGCCAGATTTTAGCTTTGTTTCCCGCAGCCAGTCGGTGCGGTTGTGGTTTGGAAGGTAGGAACTTAGATGGAGTGTAGCTCCTGCAACTACTGCGGCAAAAGATGATAGGGAAGCTAGCTGCCGCCACTATAAGGCGGATAGGTAGTGAGGGTGTAGAGGAGGTTCATGCAGGGTTTTCGGCGGCGATGCGATACACATTAACGGTTTGTTCGGCACATTTGGCCCAACTAAACTGTTTGGCCCGCTCCAAGCCTTTTTGAGATAGTTCGGTTCTTAAGGTTTCATTATTGATGAGATCCAGCATGGCCTGACATAGGGCGCCTTCGTCGGTGGGATCAATCATGATTCCGGCATCGCCTACGACCTCTGGGAGGGAACTAGTGTTGGAGGTAATGACGGGAACGCCGCATTGCATGGCTTCTAGGGGAGGAAGACCAAAGCCTTCATAGATTGAGGGATAAACAAAAGCTAAGGCTCCGCTATAGATAGCACTTAAATCAGAGTCGGGAATGTAACCCGCTAGGATGATTCGATGTTTAAGGTGGGGATGACGCTCAAGATAGGTGAAGAGGGATTGGGTCTTCCATCCAACAGCACCCACTAACACTAGATTGATATCTAGATTCGGATTTTCCTGAATTAAGGCCACAAATGCAGAGACTAAAAAGGCCAGATTTTTTCTGGGTTCTAGGGTGCAAAGGCTGAGAAGGTATGGAGATGAGGGAATGCTATGCCGTTTCAAAGTTGCCTGCATGGCTGATAGATTTTGGGCAGGATAAAAGTTTTCTCCTGCGGCTAGTGGTGTTACAAAGACTCGTTCTGGATCAATGGCCAAGTGATTGCAGAGATCATTCTTAGTATTTTGGGAGATAGCTAGAATATAATCTTTATTTGTATTAATGCTATTGATTGACGCGATGAAGTTATTGTATATAGACGAAGTAAATTTTTCTTTATACAAAACTGGGATGAGATCATAAACTGTTAAAACCTTTGTTGCATTCTGAATAGCTTCTATTTTGGGAAGGGCATAGAAGGGCGAGTGAAAAATATCTATATTAGCTAAGGATGCAAGTCTACGTTGATTAAGCTGGCCTAGTTGACGAAAGAACAGGCTGATGGCTAAGGCTGGCTTATAAAGAATGTTGATTTGAGGGGCAACCTGACTAAGCAAATAGCGTTGAGATTTAATTGCCCGTTGAAAAATAGGTTTCGGGATAGATGAAGAATAGCTAGAAAAATATGAGATACCTGAATCTAGCAAATTTTCTTCCCAGTAAAGCTCTGAGCTAAGGTCATTCCAGATAGCATCTTTGTAGGTGAGAGATGTTGCGAAGATGTCAATTTGTTGTTGAGATATTATTTCGTGCAGAAGAGATTCAACAACGCGATAGATACCTGTGCGGGCTTTGGGGTTGGTGTAACCCTGTCCTAAAACGGAAATATCATAAGCAACTTTCATAGGCTGTCAAGATATAAATAGACTTCATGCCATAGCTTTATAGCTTACGGAAATTCATAAGTTTACGCAAAAAGATAAGTTGACTATAACTCAAGTGATCTGCAATTAATTTTGATGAAACTAAGCTCCAAATAGGATTTAAATTTCCCATTAAATTTGTTTTGTCAATTTCTTCAGAGCATCTTGTTGCAACACCAACATAACCATTATTTAGGCCAATGCCGGGGAATAGATTCAGATGAAAACCTGCTTTTTCAAAAGCTTTGATAATAAACTTTCTCGACCAACCACTTTCAAGCCAGCCAAACTTCCTGATGCAATAGACTGAAAGGGGATCTAATCTTAATCCCCAATTTCGCCAAAACATCTTATTAATTGGCTCTCCGGCAAAAGCAAACTTACCATTTTGGCCAACAAATTTAGAGAAGTGATCAATTGTTTCCCATGGCTTAAGCGCATGATGCAGGGATTCATAAAATAAAATCAAGTCATACTTCTCTTCATCGTTATATTGATCAAAGTCAGATTGTCTTGCAATAATAGGAAGGCCAAGTCTAGCAGAACGTTTTTTATTCAGTTCTATAAACAAAGGATTGATATCGACACACGTTACGCGCGCGCCACAAAAGGAAATTATTTCAGAGCTTAAGCCCCAGCCACTACCAACATCTAATATCTTACTTCCTGAAGCTAAGTTAGCAATCTGTAAAGTAGTCGTGATTGCTTTGACGTGCTTAGAGATAAAACTGATATCCTCAGAAGCGTAAGGATTTACTCCCCTAACACATTTTTCAATATCAATAAATGTCATTTCTCCTTCATCTTGATTAAATTCTCGACCTGAAATTTCTGTATACAGCTTTATTTGTTGTTGGCAATATTTCTCAGAAAAAGGATCTAGATTTTCATTAACTTCAGTATCAAATTGAAGGCGGAAATTTGAGATTAGCGCTTTTGATTCAGAACTTTCTGGTCCGCCTAAGCTGTCGCAATATTTTACAAAATCATCGAGCTCAGATGTATGTACACTCTTAGATAACATGGAGCAGCAAGTAAATAAGGGTTGATAAAAGTAATATGAGACGAAAGATCGATGCAACAATCTAGAAAAATAAGCTGACACTAGTATCAGCTTAGGACTCAGAAAGCATATGCTGATAAATTTCAATAGTTTCTTGAGTACATCTTTCCCAGCTAAATTGTTTGGCTCGTGCCAATCCTTTCCCAATCATATCAGTGCGAAGGCTATGATCATGCAGGATATCGAGCATGGCTAAACATAACTGATCTTCGCTGGTGGGATCAACTAATACTGCTGCATCACCAGCCACTTCAGGCATGGAGGTAGAGTTGGAGGAAATGACTGGAGTTCCAGACTGCATGGCTTCGAGGATGGGTAAACCAAAGCCTTCGTAAAGAGAAGGAAATACAAAGGCTAGGGAGCCATTATAGAGCGATGGTAGATCTTCATCGGGAATATAGCCTGTAAAGATAATGCGATCACGATAATCAGAAAATTCACTTAATGCTTTGGTGACATCTTCTCGGTCAAATCTAAGGCTGCCAATTAAAACAAGATTGATGTCAAGCTGGGAGTTTTCCGAGATTAGACGGACAAAAGATTTGATGAGATGAAAGATATTCTTTCTTGGATCTAAGTGACTAGCCAAGCATAAAAAATAGTCGCTATCAGGAATATTGTATTTGACTCTTGCCTGTTTTATTTCGTTGGCATTTTCTACTGGTTTAAAGAGCGAGTCTGCGGCCAGATAGGTTACAAAGGCACGTTCTTCTGGAAAGCCAGTATACTCACAGAACTCTTTCCTTGTATAGTCAGAGATACAAGCTACCCAATCATACTCACAATCAACACCCTCTAAAAGACGAAAAAAGTAAGAATTTAGGTTTCGATCTACATACTGTTTAGCTGTAAGTGGAATTAAGTCATAAATTGTAATCAGCCTAGGTAAATTTCCTGTTACTTCTCTGGGCGGTAATTTATAATAGGGGGAATGAAAAACATTAAAGTCTTTTGGTTTGAAAACTTGAAAGGCATCAAGCTTGAAGAAATTAGTCGTGTTAAATAGTTTCAAAGAGCCTCGAACGATCAAGGACTCTAGAGAGAGTTTTGATTTTGCCTGAAAGCGCTTAGAAAAATATCGACCAAAGAAATCTTCATATAGCCATTCAAGAGATAGCCTACTTTTATAAGTAGACTGAAACTTAGTTTTGTTGAAATCAGAGTTGTCCTGGGACTGTCGAAACTTCAAGTACTCTTGGCACCCAACTGATGTAAAAACAATTTCTTCTCCGCACAAGCTGATAAGGGTAGTGTCAATGCTTGATGTGTATACTAAGCGGTTAAGCACCTCTTCAGTAACTCTAAAGATACCCGTTTTAGAATCTGGCCAACTAAAGTAGGTTCCCAAAGCAGTAATGTCATAAGCTAGCTTAATACCTGTCATCTGATTACCTATTTCCCCAGATGGTCACTATCTGAAAGTAGTTTTCCTACACAAACAAGAAACCTAAGCTTTATCTATTTAAGCTTAATAACTAACCCACCCCCAATATAGTTCAGGCTAACAGTATATTCAACTTTACCAACTAGATCCTCAGCAAGAAACTTCTTAATTGCCGGGAGAGCCTGTGTTGGATCATCGGCATCATCCACAAATATAAATTTTGGGTTAGCTGTTAAAGCCAACTTTAAATCAGCATACTCATTATCAAAGTCATGGGCTGCATCAACAACCACAAAATCTGCCTCGTGAGGTAGCGTTTCTAATGCTCTCAAATCTTGTTTAAGAAGAGTTGTATTAGAAAATCCTCGATCTAAAAATAAAAGATTAGCTACTTTACGAGGATCAAACATATCTTCTGAATCCTGACACTTGAACAGGTCAAACAAGTCAACACCAGTATATTCAACCGTTGGGGTAGCACTAATATAGGCGTCAGCACTAGATCCAGCAAAAGTTCCAATTTCAATCATTTTAATTGGCTTAACAGCTTTAGAAATTGCATAGAAATATCTATACTTTCGGCGAAAATCCTGCTCTCTATTAAGATAAAAATCTTTATCGTATTGAGTGAATACACTGTATTTAGGATGAGGTTTCCAGATGCAGTTATCATAACTTTTCAGAATTTTCTTATAAAATTCTCTCTGCTCTTCTTTAGATAAATAAAGCTGACTAAAGTGTCTATACGCATAACCCAAAGACTGCTTCCCACTGGAGAGAAGAAGTTTTATCTTTGTCTTAATTCCAAGTCCCATCTTGCAACCTCTTTATCACTTGGTTTCCTAGACATTTTAAGATAAATAATTATAGATCGATAATTGCAGCAATTCCTAGGTTTATTTTTTTAAAGGAAGATCTCTTGAGGAACTTCCTGGCCAAATAAGAATATAAAGTGCTAGGCCGTAAATTCTGCACTGTAATTTTTGGTAATGGTTCTAGAAGATGCTCAGCTAAGGCATAGCCTGAAATAAGACCTTCCTTGACTATTTGAACATTTTTAGGATTGACTACATCGCACAATCTCAGCAAAGAGTCTTCTGTATAATACCTGAGATGTGTGGAATCCTGATAGGTGACAAATGTTAGGCCGAAGTCTTTAAAAGATTCATCTTGTTGAGGTACTGTCAGAATAATTCTCTGAGAAGTTACCCTTGCCAATTCTTGAATTGCTACAACATCATCAACATGTTCTAACACATCAAAGGAAAAGCTGCTATCAAACTGATTGTCATTAAAAGGAAGGCTTAGGATATCGGCTTGAATAAAAGTTCCTTTTAGATCTTTTTCGATAGCAATTTTCAAAAACTCTGAGTAAAGATCTACACCTATAACCTGAAAACCTTGCTCTGACAAAAAGTTTGTATAAGCACCACCACCGCAACCAGCTTCAAGTATTTTTGATCCTATTAAAAACTTCTCTAAGTGCATAACTCGGTCAATCAAGAGTTCACCGCTCACTGATGACCATTGAAACTGTTTAGCATTCTCTATTGAGTAAGACATTGCGAAAGTAAGAGAGAGTATTTACTAATGGCATTTATCCAGTTCTACGAGAGGCATTCCTATATTGTAGAGGAGTTCTGATTCCTCGCCAGGGCTTAACTTTACCACCTCACCAAGTCGATTTTTGCAATCTGAGAAACTCCCTATTCTGTAAGCTAAATCAGGAGTCAAAACTCGAAGCTTACTGGACAGCTTATCTCTTCTCACAAAAAATGCATTGACACCACTGCTAGAACAGCCAATAAGTTCGTATCCTTTCTTTTGGCCTAGCAAGTGTAGCGCACTGAGCGAAGCCCCATAATATATAGTCGAGTAATGCTTTTGCTCACGAATAAAATTTTCATCATAAGGTACGGTTACTGCTTTTTCTTTGCCAAATCGATGATTATATTCAACAACAACAATCACTGGACTAATCACTGTAATAGCATCCCAGATCCAGTAATCGTTGCCATCTATATCAATTGAGAGTAGACCTATTTCCCCTTCTAGTCCGTTAGCTTGCAAAAGGTGATTGATATTATCTTTTGTCACAAACGCATGTTCAACCTTCAGATTATGAAGCCAGTATTCTTTACTAAATTTTATTTTTTCAACATATTTTTTATTGCCCTCTAAAGCTAATCCACTCCAGTTATTATTAACAAGCAAAAATCTTGTGTTGCATTCCGTGTAATCTTCAACCCCTATTTCTACAAAAACTTCATTTTCTATTTCTATATTTTTTATAAGATATTGAATTACTCCATCCTCGCCCCATTGCGAATAAACTTGAAATTCAGAATCTTGAATTTCTTCTGAATTAATGCTAGAGATCTGTCTAGACTCAATTCTTCCAAGACTTTCTTGAATTTTTTCTAGCTTTATGACTATTTGGTTTAACTGATTTTGAATATCAGCTAAGGTGCCTCGCAAAGGAATGTATTTGCGAATTTTATCTCTTATACCAATATTCATCCTTAAAGATCCCTCATCCTTTATTGCAATTAGTTCTTAAAGGTTGTCAATCTAAAAAATAACACTTGCTTTATCACTCTCTTTATGGTTGACAAGCCATGTTAATCTTGGTCGGATAACTCCAGGTAAAGGCGTCTTTGTGTCTCCATGGCCGTCCGTATCCTCAATAGTTAAGCCTAGGCAGAAGGATGTATGAGCCAATGCTTTGCCATAGGGGTATTTGTCTGAACTAAAGTTCAACATGTATTTCCCTTGGTTCAAGACATATCCAGGAAAGATACAACAGCTTATGTATTGTCCTGACTCCCTCGTGTAATATTCCCATCCATCTGGATCGTTAGAGCCACACAGAAACAAACCTTCGTTATTTTGCAGGCCAAATCCTATTCTTAATCCTCGAATACATTCAAAAATCTCATACTCTACAACAATCGAAAAGCTCTCTCTGTAGTCAAGCGCTGAAATCATTTCACCCTGACTATTTAAGATATATGCTTTCTTAAAGGCTAGTTCTTGTGTTTTATGGCTACCTTCATCATTAAAGTAAACGACCGCATCACTAGAGCTATCCTCAGATAAATATTTGCTAATCCCCTCTTCAACTTTGGAATCCAGGTGTACCTGCCCTTCCTTTAGGAATAGAACACGATTGCAGAGACTCCGAATAGCCGCCATATTGTGACTAACAAACAAAATTGTCTTGCCCTCTTGTTTGGCCACATCACCCATCTTCCCCAGGCATTTTTTCTGAAATGCCGCATCCCCCACCGCCAGCACCTCATCCACCACCAAAATTTCCGGCTCTAGGTGGGCCGCCACCGCAAACGCCAACCGCACATACATCCCGCTGGAATACCGCTTCACAGGCGTATCCAAAAACCGAGATACCTCCGCAAACTCCACAATTTCATCAAACTTGCGGTTAATCTCCGCTCGGCTCATCCCTAGGATGGCCCCATTCAAAAAAATGTTTTCTCGGCCCGTTAGCTCTGGGTGAAAGCCCGTGCCCACCTCCAGCAAACTCGCCACCCGACCGCGTAACTTAATCCGTCCCTCCGTCGGCTCTGTAATGCGGCTGAGGATCTTCAGTAGCGTAGACTTACCCGCCCCATTGCGGCCAATAATCCCCACCACTTCACCCTGCTTTACCTCAAAAGAAACATCCTTCAGCGCCCAAAACTCCTCCTGGTTGGGCCTAGGCAGGCGCTTCCCCGGATGCCGTAGCCGCCGCACCACAGACCTTGCCCCATCAGAAATTACATCCCGCAACGCCACATAGCGAGAATGCCCCTCCTGCTGGTGGCCCAGGATGTATTTTTTGCCAAGATTTTCGACCTGGATAACCGTATCCGCCATGGGTAAGGAAACTCAGACAACGTAACCAGCGACAACCGCTACATGACCTATTTTGCCCCGGAAATCCGTAAAGATTTCATCTCCACACACTTAGTTACGCAAGCCCAGGGGCATCCCGCCCTATCCTGCCCCGGCTATTAGGATAGAGGCACAGGGTCGAGAAAGACCCATGGGTCTCCCAAGAGACAGCATCATTGATGCCGCAAATGCCTTTGTAGGGATAGGCCTTGAAAAAAACTTCCGCAACCCAGTCGGTGAAGACTCATATAGCGGATTTCACCCGCGTGAAATCCGCTATATAACTGCCTCAGCCTAAAATAGAACAACTATGATTCTTCACCGAAGAAACGTTGATGATCTATGAAAAATCCCTTGCTGCTAGATTCCCGGCAAGCATGGATCCAGCGTAGTGTCATCTTAGCGCTCATGTTTGCAACAATGATGATCAGCCAAACAAATCCAACTGCTCGGAAGGGTCGTAGGGTTCGCGGATCTCGCGCACTCGGCGGCGAGGTTTGGGGGTTCTGGGCGCTTCTCCCCGCAGCCCCACGGCAATGGTGCTGTGGCGTTCAATTTCCTGCATCACGTCCCTGGCCCGCTGGATGACGGAGGGGGGCAGTCCGGCAAGGCGGCCCGCTTCGATGCCGTAGGATTTGTCGGCTCCGCCCGGTTGCACCTGGTGCAGAAAGATAATCTGGTCGGGCATTTCCTTCACGGTGACTTGGTAGTTGGCCACGTTGGAGACCAGGGCCGAAAGTTCGTTAAGTTCGTGGTAGTGGGTGGCGAAGATGGTGCGGGCTTGCAGATCCAGGGCCAGGTATTCCGCCACAGCCCAGGCAATGGAGAGGCCGTCGAAGGTAGCGGTGCCGCGACCAATTTCGTCCAATAGCACCAGGGAACGGGGGGTGGCGTGGTTGAGGATGTTGGCGGTTTCGTTCATCTCCACCATGAAGGTCGATTGACCGCTGGCGAGGTCATCCACCGCCCCAACACGGGTGAAGATGCGGTCGCACACCCCCAACTTGGCGGACTTGGCGGGGACAAAGCTGCCCACCTGGGCCATCAGTTGAATCAGCCCCACCTGGCGCAGGTAGCAGCTTTTGCCGCTGGCGTTGGGGCCAGTCAGGATAATCAAATCCTGCTCGGTGGCGGAGTCGCGATCTGCGGGGATTGTCCCTAGATAAATGGAGTTTGGCACAAAGAATCCGGCGGGCAAAAGCTGTTCCACCACGGGATGGCGGCCCTCGGTGACGGCAATGGCGCGGGAGTCCTCAATTTCTGGACGGCAATAGCCTTGGAAAACGGCCACCTCCGCCAACCCACAGAGCACATCGGCGGCGGCGACGGCAGCGGCTACTTTGCGGATCAGTTCCGCCTGGGCACCGACCTGTTCCCGCAGTTGGTTGAAAATCTCGTACTCCAGGGCGTTGATCTCCGCCTCAATGTTGAAAACTCGCGCCTCCCGTTCCTTCAGTTCCGGGGTGATGTAGCGCTCTTCGTTGGTGAGGGTTTGCTTGCGGATGTAGTCGTCGGGGGCTTGGTCGGCCCGGGCGCGGGAAATGCTGATGTAGTAGCCAAAGGCCTTGTTGAAGCCCACCTTGAGGGTAGAAATTCCGGTACGCTTACGTTCGGCGGGTTCCAGTTCGGCAATCCACCGCTGATCATCCACCGCCTGCTGCCGGAGGTTATCCAACTGAGCGTTCACCCCATCGCGGATTAGGTGGCCTTCCGTCAAATACAGGGGCGGATTTTCCACCAGATGCGCCCGCAGGGTTTGGCCCAGTTGCTCTAGTTCTGGGGGCACGTACTGCAAGGCTTTTAGGTAAGGGGATTTGGCCCGTTCCGCCAGGGCCGCCAAATCCGGCAGTCGCAGAAAGGATTCCGCCAACGCCACCAAGTCCCGTGCATTGGCTGTCCCCGATCCGGCCCTACCCGCCAGCCGTTCTAGGTCATAAATCTGCCGCAGACGGTGCTGGAGCATTTGCCGCAAATTGCCGTCCTGCAACAGTTCTGCAATCGTGTCCTGTCGGGCCTGAATGCCTTTTACATCGAGCAGCGGTTGCAGCAGCCATCGCCGCAGGGTGCGCCCGCCCATAGCCGTTACCGTGCGATCTAGCGCCCACAGTAGGGATCCGTTGTAGGTGCCGTCCCGTTGGGTTTGGGTAATTTCCAAGTTGCGGCGGGTTTGGTGGTCAATCACCAGGTAGGCCGACAGGGTGTAGGTGCTGAGGGGCTGAAGAGGGGCCTGCACCGTCTTTTGGGTGTCTTCTAAATAGTCCAGCAAGCCCCCCGCCGCCCGCACCGCCAGGGGCAAATGGTCGCAGCCTAGGCCCTCTAATGACCGCAGCCGAAACCGTTGCAAAAGCCGCTGCCTTGCCTCGCTTTGGCTAAAGGGGCCTTGGGGCCGCAGGGTATAGCAAAACTGACGGGGCAGATAGTCCGGCAACTGATCCGACCGATCTCCCGGTCGCAGCATTGCCCCTAGGTTGGGCGCATCCACCGGAAACAGCACCTCGGCGGGTTGCAGCCTCAGCAATTCTTGACCCAAGGCTTCTGTATCTTCTCCCTGGGTGGTGAGGAATTCCCCCGTAGACACATCGGCAAAGGCCAGCCCCCAATGGTGCCCCGCCACCACCACCGAGGCCAAAAAGTTGTTCTGGCTGGCGCTTAGCATCCCCTCTTCGATCACCGTACCCGGAGTGATCACGCGGGTCACCTCCCGCTTTACCAAGCCCTGGGCCTGGGCCGGATCTTCCACCTGGTCGCAGATGGCGATGGCGTAGCCCTTTTCCACCAGCAGCGTGCAGTAGCGATCTAGCGCGTGGTGGGGAATCCCCGCCAGGGGCACCTTGCCAATCGCCTTCCCCGCATCCTTACTGGTTAGCACCAGTTCCAGCTCGCGGGCAATGGCAATGGCATCCTGAAAAAAGGTCTCAAAAAAATCCCCCACCCGGTACAGCACCAGCGCATGGGGATACTGTTCCTTCATCTCCACGTAGTGCCGCATCATCGGCGTTAGGTCGTCCCAGTTCACCGAGCGATGGTCGGCATAGCGCACCGTATGTTTGGCCAACCGCTCCGGCAGGTCAATCTGCGCTGGGGACAGATCCGTAGGGGACAACTCAGCGGAGGACGTCTCCACTGAGGATGGCTCGATGGGGGAATCAGCGGGGGAACCGGACATAGCGGGCGTTGGGGGCGATTAGCTAGAGATGGCGATACAGGTTCGCTATCCTTGCCTATTCTATCGGCCTAGGCCAGTCGTTCAGAAACTATCCTCATCCCGCAGCAGGGCTAGACTCAAGGGCCATTCCTCCTGAATGCCAACGCTCCTGAATGCAAGCGGTCGGGTCCTTCCTCGGATTCTAGAGCCAGGACGTCTTGATGCATTGGGGGCATCCCATTGCGCGCGAACAGGGTTGAGGGGGAGATCGGCATCGCAAAGGAGACCTAGAGGCCAAGGCTGAGTGCAAGAACAGGCTTGCTCAGGCAGAAACCCGCGCCATACCCCGCAGGTTTAGATCGGGGCGAGTGGATTGGACCAGCCCTCGAGTCCGGCGATGACTTGGTCGGCGGTAGCCGTCCAGCCGATGATGCCCCCCTGGGCGCATACCATGGCGAGGGTAGACTGCTTGAACTCTGGAAAGTAGCTTTCGGTGGCATCTTCCACCAGGAGGCTTTCGTAGCCTCGGTCGTTGGCCTCGCGTAGGGTACTTTGGACGCAGACTTCGGTGGTGACACCCGTCACGATGAGGTGGCTGATGTGGTGGGTTTTGAGCAGAAATTCTAGATTGGTGTTGTAAAAAGCCCCCTTGCCTGGCTTTTCAATGACGATTTCCCCCGGCATAGGGGCCAGTTCAGGAATAATTTGGTTGCCCGGTTCTCCCAAAATGAGAATGCGTCCCATCGGCCCAGGGTCGCCAATTTTGAGGGAGGCATTGCCGCGCTGGCGCTTGCTGGGGGGGCAATCGCTGAGGTCGGAGCGGTGGCCTTCCACCGTTTGTAGCACGAGCCAACCCCGGTCTCGAAACCTCTGTTGCAGCCGTTGTATGGTGGGTACGATGGCCTGAAGTCGGCTGACCTCGTTGCCTAGGGCGGCCCCAAAGCCTCCGGGTTCCAAGAAATCCCGCTGCATGTCGATAATTAGGAGGGCAATGCCCGTATCGGTGGGCAGCGGATAGTCGTAGGGTTGGGCCGCAATCACAGCCATGGGCACAGAGGTTTAGAAACGGCAACTTATTGTAAGAGGAATGACGGCTATTAAACGGTAAGCTAGGGGCCATCTTTATGAAGAATCCGCTACCGCATCTCCAAGGAAGCGGCTAAATTTCCCAGGACGCTGCCTATGATTACGCTATTGACGGATTTCGGCCACCAGGATGCCTATGTAGGGGTGATGAAGGGCATTATTGCCAGCCGTTGCCCGACGACCACCATGGTGGATCTCACCCACGATATCCCTCCCCAAGATCTATGGGCAGCGCGGTTTCAGTTGATGAGTGTGTTTCCCTACTTTCCGTCCCATACGGTGCATTTGGTGGTGGTCGATCCTGGGGTGGGAACGAATCGGCGGGCGGTGGCCGTGCGGCTGGTAGGGGGCTATTTCGTGGGGCCAGATAATGGCGTTATCAGCGGTGTGCTCGATCAAACCCCGGTGCTGGAGGCGGTGGAATTGACGAATATGGCCTATTGGTATGGGCCTAATCCCAGCGCCACGTTCCAAGGACGGGATGTGTTTGCCCCCGCGGCGGCCCATTTGGCCAATGGGGTGCCGCTGTCGTCCCTTGGAACACCCATCCCCCCAGATTCGCTGGTGCGCCTGCCCGTGTTACCCCTCACTGACACCAACCAAGGGCTGATGGGTAGCCTTCAGTACATCGATCACTTTGGCAATGCCGTCACCACCATCCCTGAGGATTACCTCGCCGCTGGCCCCTGGTGCATGGAGTGGAAAGACCTCAGCCTGCCCGGTGTGCTGACCTACAATGACGTGGCTCCGGGCCAGCCCCTAGCGCTGGTGGGGAGTCACGGCTTTTTAGAAATTGCCGTCAACCAGGGCAATGCCCACAGGCAATTGGGCCTGACGACGGGAGATGCGGTGTATCTAGTGCAGTAGGCGCTGCCAGCCCCTAGCCGACCAGGGCATTCCCAAGATCGGATCGACACCTACTACACCTACTACACCTAAGACTCGGATCTACACCTAAGACATCGAGGTACATCGAGGTACATCGAGCCTTCATTACCGCAGGGAAAACTTGCGGACAGCCAACAGACTGCCCATCAGCCCCACTAGGGTGCCCAATCCTACCAGGGCGGCAGCGAGCACGGCAAGTTGGTGGGTGCTGAGACGGATGCCCTGGGCCAAAAACTGAATAAAGTCGGCCTGTTGCTGGGCCAGTTCTACCAAAAAGGTTTGAATGGTGAACAACAACCCCCAGGCTACGGTGGCCCCGGCAATGCCAAAGGCTGCCCCTTGCAGAATAAAGGGCAGGTAGATCCAGGCGCGGGTGGCCCCCACCAACTGCATCACTTCGATCTCACGGCGGCGGGCCAACACAATTAACCGAATGGTGGTGGTGATGACGGCGGTGGCGGTGAGGGTCAAAATAGCGATAACAATGGCGCTTGCCCAGCGTAGGCCATCGTTCAACTGGGCTAGACGAGTGACCGCTTCGTCGATGTAGCGCACCTCGTCTATCCCCTCTAGCTGCCGCAGTTGGTCGGCAATGGTGGGCACCGCCTCGGAATCCCTAGCTTTAACCTTAAGCTCATCCACCAGGGGGTTACCCCTCAGTTGGTTGGTGGCTCCCTCAATGTCAGAAACCCCTAGTTCCTGCACCAGGTTGGCCCAAGCTTCTTCCTTGGTTACGGGGGTGACTTCGACAACGTTGGGGATAGCCTGCACCGTGGCCTGAAGATCGCTAGCCTGGAACCCGCTTTGGAGATAGGCCGACACCTCAAGCTGGCTACCAAATTGGTTGAGCAAGCGATCTAACTGCCAGGTGGATTGCAAACTAACGCCAAACAGAAATAGGAGAACCGTGATGGTACTAATGGCGGCCCAGTTCATCCAGCCGCCTCGCCGCAACCCCAGCAGGGTTTCCCGCAGGAGGTAGTCAAATTTGGTAAGGAACTTAAACATGGCGACCTTTGCCCCCTGTGGCCCACGGACGAAATGACCAAACCTCTAGCCTAAGGCTAGACCGAGGCCTGATCCAATCCCCTGATCGAGACCTATGATATCGATTCCCATGGGTGATGATCGGCATTAAAGCTAATTTAGACCTAATACTTAATGCGGTCGTTGTCGGATTGTTTCGTGTTTGGTTTGGTGGTTCTGGGGGTAGCCTGCTTCACCACAAAGTCGATAATTTTGCCGCCCACATCCACACCTGTAGCGGTTTCAATGCCCTCTAGCCCAGGGGAGGAGTTCACCTCCATCACTACGGGGCCATGGTTTGAGCGCAGTAAATCTACCCCTGCCACCCGCAGCCCCATGGCCCTAGCCGCTCGAATGGCGGTACTGCGTTCCTCTGGGGTGAGGCGAACGCGGCTGGCGGATCCGCCCCGGTGCAGGTTGGATCGAAACTCCCCCGGTGCGCCCTGGCGTTTCATGGCGGCCACCACTTTATCGCCGATCACAAAACAGCGAATATCCATGCCCCCCGCCTCTTTGATGAATTCCTGCACCAAAATGTTGGCATCGAGGCCACGAAAGGCTTCAATAACGGATTTGGCGGCCTGCTGGGTTTCTGCCAGCACCACGCCAATGCCCTGGGTGCCCTCCAGCAGCTTAATCACCAACGGCGCACCGCCCACAATGTCCACGAGCCCATCGATGTCTTTGGTGGAGTGGGCAAACCCCGTCACCGGCAGGCCAATACCCCGACGAGCCATAATTTGTAGGGATCGCAGCTTATCCCGTGATCGCGAAATGGCCATGGACGTGTTGGCCGTAAACACGCCCATAATTTCAAACTGACGCACCACCGCCGTGCCGTAAAAGGTAGTAGATGCGCCAATGCGGGGAATCACCGCATCCACATCCTCCAGGGTCTTGCCCTGGTAAAGCACCGTGGGTTTGTGGGAGGTAATGTTCATGTAGCAACGCATGTGGTCGATCACCTGCATGTCGTGGCCCCGTGCTTCGCCAGCCTCCTTCAGCCGCCGAGTGGAATAGAGGGAGATGTCTCTGGAGAGAATCACAATTTTCATAGCGGGCCTAGGATCGTGAGTGGGAAGACAGGTCAATCGGTCAGTCGATTTCCCTTAGGCAAGTTCCCTTGGGGTGGAGAATAGACCCGGAGATCGCCTAGAGAGGAGGTTAGTCGGTAGGGGCCCAGCTAGGCATGGAGATTGCCTGTGGATAGGGCTTGTTTAGCCATGGGCCAGTCAAATCATGGACCAGTTACGTTATGGGCCAGTTAAGTCATGGGAGAAGGCCACGAAGGGAACAGAGCAACAAGAAAGACTGACATTGACGGCATCGTTTATCGATCCCTGAGGATGGGATGAGGGAAGCCCCGTTGATGGGCCTCAGCCGTTCTCTGATAATGGTTGCAGGTAGGAGTGGCCTGGATCAACCAAGTAGCGCCGCCGCACCGCCTGCCGCCCCAGCAAGAGGCGAAACCCCATCACATCCCGGTTGGTGAGGGTTAGTTCAATCGACCATACCTGCTTACCTACCTGCACCAACGTTTCAATCACCGGACGCAATTCCTCCTGTCCACCGGAGTTTCGCACCCAGCGCTCCTCCAACAGCACCGCCTCGGCCACAACGATGTGGCGGTCATTGCGCTGGATGGGGTGAGCCTGGAACCGCACCATGGCCATGCCGTTGCGCTCGAAGTGCTCTAGGTCAAAGGCGTGGAGAGCGGAAGATCTGGCCCCTGTATCTACCTTAGCCTTGATTGCCCGCACCCCCAAGGCCGGAAACGCTACCCACTCGCGCCACCCAATCACCCCCTGCGTGGTCGTTCTTACCCCCATAATTCCCCTAGCCCTGCACCCCTAGTTCTGAACCCCCTTACGCTTCAATGGGGTTCCACAGATCTATAAACCTTCATAAACCCCATAGCTCTGTTTAGATCTATCCTGCCATCCTACCCACGCCGCTACCAGATTAGGCTACATCAGTAGATCACAGAGATGTCTCTTCGTATGGGCTTGGCCCTCACCCCCAGCCCCTCTCCCAGGGGGGAGAGGGGAGCCGGAAGTCCTTCAAAGTCCCTCTCCCAGTTTGGGAGAGGGATTTAGGGTGAGGGCCAAGCTGAGGGCAGTAAAGAGAGTTTGTGATCTACTGTACATATCTAACAGAGCCAGTAATTCTCCTAGTGGGTCGCCCCTGTTCAGCCTGAGCCTGTCGAAGGCTAAGCCTATCATTCGCCAAGCGCTCCCAGAGGGAAAAGGCCATCCCCCAGCATGGTAGAGGTAGACACAGACTGCGACAGTTCGACAATCGCACCGATCAGCCTAATGGCTATCGCCTTCTCTGCAAAATCATCAGGAGAATGGCTGTAATAGGGCTGATCTGCCATCCGTTGCCCCTCTTGGCCTACACTGTTAAGTAATATTTCAACTAAACCATAGTTCAACGTTGCGCCGTGACCGACACCCTCACCCGTCCTCGCCAGCAGGCTGCTTCTGCGCTGCCGCTGAAAACCCTTTGGGCCGATACCCTCACCGTTTTTTGGGGAGACTGGCTTGATCTGCGGGTACGCATTCCCCAGGTGGCCTCGTCGGGGCTAGTGTCGCCGCTAATTTACATTTTGGCCTTTGGGCTGGGGCTGGGCAATGCCATCGACCAAGTGGCTACCCCACCAGCGGGCGATACCTACCTAGAGTTCATTCTGCCGGGGATGGTGGCCCTGTCGTCGATGGTGATTAGCTTTGGCGGCACCACTTTTTCTATCTGTGGAGATCGCCTCTTCACCAAAACCTTCGAGGAAATGCTGCTCTATCCGGTGCATCCCCTGGCGCTGCACCTGGGCAAAATGCTAGCGGGCATTGTGCGCGGCCTGATGACGGCAAGTTCTGTGATTTTGGTCGCTGTGCTGTTTACGGGGCGATTTTGGAGCTTTATTAATCCCCTGTTTTTGCTGCTGGTGGTGCTGAATTGTGCGGTGTTTGCGGGCCTAGGGGTGATTGTAGGTCTCAATGTCAAATCGTTGGAAAGTGTGGGCCTGTTCAACAATTTTTTGATTGTGCCCATGTCCTTCCTAGGCGGTACCTTTTTTGACCCTACCATGCTCCCCCCGGCGCTGAAAGTGATTGTGTATCTGCTGCCCCTCACTTACACCACCATCGGCCTCCGCGCCGCTGCCTATCAACCCCTGGCAGAATTTCCCTGGTATGCCATCCCTATTCTGTTGGTGGTGGCCATCGCCCTAGCCATGGTAGGAGCCCAGCAATTTTCTAGCCAGCAAGATTAGGTCAGCCAGGGACGGCAGTAAGGCTACCCTGGCCAAGGCCCTGGGGCCATGGCCACCTATGCCAAGGCCGACACCGTTGGATCGCTATGACTGTTGGATCGTTATGACTATGGATCGCCATTAGAAGATTGATCCCCACCGGATTGCTCCCCATTAGCTAAGGCTTGCACCGCAAGACGCTGCTGCAAAAATTCAATCAGCACCTTGACCTTCACCGACAGGTGGCGGTTGATCGGGTAGAGCGCATAAATTTGGTTTTCTGGTGGGCAAAAATCCTCTAAAATTCGCTGCAACTGCCCCCGTTGGAGCGCATCTTCCACAATAAAGCGGGGCATCAGCACAATGCCTAGCCCCGCCACCGCCGCCTGCGTCAGCACCTCGCCATTGTTGCAACAGAGGGGGCCATGGATAGACACCGTAATGGGCGTTTGCTCAGCAGCCGTCAGCGTCCAGGTGGTGTCTTGGGATCGGTGGCCGTAGTGGAGACAGGCATGATTGGCCAGGTCGGCGGGTTGGGTGGGAATGCCTCGCCGTTGCAGATAGCTGGGGGCCGCGCAAATCACCATGGGGCAGGGGGCCAGATGGTGAACAATTAAACTGGCGGCACCGGGGGCGGCGGCGATGCGTACCGTCACATCAAAGCCTTCATCAATGGGGTCGATAAAACGGTCATTCAGGCTGAGTTCTACCTGTAAATCGGGATATTGAGTGATAAATTCCGCTAATAGTGGCCCTAGATGCAAAATGCCAAAGGTCATGGGTGCATTCACCCGTAGGCTACCCCTAGGCTCTTCCTGCAAGCGCGATAGGGCCAGTTCGGCCTCTTCCAAATCCGCCAGGATATTGAGACAGCGTTCATAGAAGGCTCGCCCCGCCGCTGTGGTCGAGACGCGTCGCGTGGTGCGATGCAGCAGTTGGGTTCGCAACGACTCCTCTAGATTCATCACCAATTTATTCACTGCCGAACGGGAGAGCCCCATCTGACGGGCCGCTGCGGCAAAGCCACCGGATTCAACCACTTGGGTAAAGGCGCGAATGCTCTCGAATTTGTCCATAACAGGGGGATAAGGATTAGGCGGCAGGATGATACCAACTCCGCATAGAAACCCCCCTCAACGAACTGAGGCTTCGACCATCTCAGCCAGAGCGGGATCAGCGTTTGAACCAGGGGTAAGCAACCGGGATTTGGTATGAGGCGGTAGGGCGCACAGCCGTGCGTGAGTACAGGGAGGTCAGCTACAGATTGTCTCTTTTATGGAGACAATCTGTTTATTAAAATAATTATTGTCTTTTTTGAGGATTCAGTCTAGGGTAAAAACAGGGCAAATACATCGACCCAAATTTTTTTAGGAGGTGTCGTCATGATTACGATTCGTCCGTCCAATGAGCGGGGAGCCGCCAATTTTGGCTGGCTGGATACTCGCCATTCCTTTTCCTTTAGCAACTACTACGATCCTCAGCACATGGGGTTTGGGTCGCTGCGGGTGATCAACGAAGACAAAATCAGCCCCAGCCAAGGCTTCGGCACCCATGGCCACCGCGACATGGAAATTGTTACCTATGTGCTGAGGGGGGCTCTAGAGCATAAAGACAGCTTGGGAAATGGATCCATTATTCGCCCTGGGGATGTGCAGCGGATGTCGGCGGGGACCGGCATTATGCACAGCGAGTTCAATGCGTCGGCCACGGATGCGGTGCATTTGCTGCAAATTTGGCTGTTGCCCGCAACCAACGGCATCGAACCAGGTTACGAGCAAATTTATATTGACCCTGCCGAAAGAAAAGGCCGTCTGCGCCTAATGGGTTCCCAGGATGGCCGTGAGGGCTCGGTAACAATTCACCAAGACGTTAGCCTCTATAGCGCCCTACTGGGCGATGGCGATCAGGTGAGCCATACCCTGTCGGCGGGCCGCATTGCTTGGCTTCAGGTGGCCCAGGGTTCCCTAGAACTCAACGGCACCCCCCTAACCGCAGGCGATGGGGCCGCCATTCAAGACCTGCAAGACCTGGCCCTCGCCAGCACTGCCCCAGAAACCGAGTTCCTGCTATTTGATATGGCGGCATTGCTGGATAAACCTATGAATTGAGCTCTGTAGGTATTGAAACCTCATTCAAATTTTCGCGAGATCATACTGCTATTCAGCAACGCCGATATGGCGGCCTAGGGCACTCAGCGTCCAACGGAATCGGCGGGCCCATTGTTTGAGACACCTGAGATCGCTACGATGGCCGATGTTTAACCGATCTAAACGTTCTGTAACCGAGAGAAATCACCATGGCTGAACCTGTGATTGCCGATACTAAGCCCGTTGTCACCACCCTAGAAGCGGGCGATTACTACTGGTGCACCTGTGGCCAATCGGCCAACCAGCCCTTCTGCGATGGGGGCCATAAAGGGACAGACTTCACCCCCATGAAGTTCACCCTAGAGGCCCAAAAGCGGGTTGCCCTCTGTGCCTGCAAACGCACCGCTAATCCGCCCTTCTGCGATGGTGCCCACACCAAACTGTAACGGCACCGCTGAGGCTGTGAGACCAAACCCCGGTTGCTGACCCCCGATTTCAACGCTGATCCCGTTCAGGCTGGGCGGGTCGAATCCTCAATTCGTTTAGGGGGGTCTTTTCAGGTTTGGTAAGGGTTTGTCCGTCCCGTCCCAGATGTCCATCATGCGTTAGGAGGTTATTTCTATGGCACGTCAACCCAAATTACTGGCTTTTTCGGGTAGTTTGCGGAAAAATTCCCTGAATAGCTTGCTGGTACAGGTCGCCGCCGCTGGGGCATCCCAGGCCGGGGCCGATGTCACCACCCTGCACCTCAAAGACTTCCCGATGCCCATCTACGATCAAGATTGGTTTGATGAGCACGGCTTTCCCGACTCGGTGCTAAAGCTCAAGGCCCTGATGAAGACCGCAGATGGCTTTTTGATTGCCTCCCCGGAATACAACGGCTCCCTCACCGGAGCCTTGAAAAATATGATTGACTGGACGTCGCGGGCCGAAGCCGGGGAAGATCCCCTAGCCCTAAGTTGCTTTGTGGGCAAAACAGCGGCCATTATGGCTACCTCTCCCGGTGGGTTGGGCGGCCTGCGTGGACTTAGCCACCTGCGCCAAATTTTAGCGGGTGTGGGTGTGCTGGTGCTTCCCGCCCAACAGGCGGTGCCCAATGCCTTCCAAGTCTTCGATGACAACGGCCACCTCACCAACGACGGCAAGCGGCAAGCCATCCTCGACCTAGGCGCGACGCTGGCCCAAACAACCGCCAAGCTGATCTAAGCCCAATCGTCTATGCCGCTAGCGCAGCCCCCAACGATGGACATCTAGTTTTAGATCAAATCCGAATAGAAAACCCCCTAAACGAATTGGGGCTTCGACCCGCTCAGCCTGGGGGGGATCGGCGTTGGATGAGGGCTGCGGGGACTTCGTAATCTGCCGAGGCCAGGAATGATCCGCACTTCTACTCATTCTGGCCCCTGCCACAGTCGGGGGAAAACGCCCACAGCCGGGGTTTTCACCGCTTTACGCTTGGTGACAATGGGAAACCGAATCTCGATCCCCTTAGGCCGCTGAAAACCATGCGGGATAAGGGGTTTGAGCTTTTTTGTCAGTCCTCCAATTCAGCTGATGCGACGGAAAACGTCGTTAACTTTCTTAAAAAAGCCCGAAATCTACATAAATTAAAGGTTTTGGCGATCCACTTTGGGAAAGTTCCCCTTAGAATGAGTCAGTGAAATTCTGAGTTTATGGGGGTTTCAGCCATTCTGCCGAGTTAGGTCATGGGCCATCGGTAGTCTTTGGTATGCCCCTTGGGTTAATCCCTGAATTCCTTTTCCCATAGGAGACGACATGAACAAAGGCGAACTCATTGATAAAGTGGCAGAAAAAGCCTCTGCCAGCTTGGACAAGCAAATTACCAAGAAAGACGTGGACTCTGTCATTACCGCTACCATCGACGCGATTATGGAAGCGGTAGCCGAGGGCAAAAAAGTAACCCTAGTGGGCTTTGGTTCCTTCGAGCCCCGTGAACGCAAGGAGCGGGAAGGTCGCAATCCTAAGACGGGCGATACCATGGTAATTCCGGCCACCACCGTACCTGCCTTTTCTGCGGGCAAGTTGTTCAAAGAAAAAGTGGCTAAGTAACTCAATCTCTAGCTTTCCATGGTTGATCGACCAGTACACGGGGGCAACTTAGCCTGGGCGGCAGAGATCGCAGGTTGTTCCCCCGACATGCTGGTCGATTTTTCGGCTAGCATTAATCCCCTCGGGCCACCTAAGTCGGTGTGGGCCGCTATCCAAAACGCCCTTCCTGCCCTAGGTCATTATCCCGACCCAGCCTACACGGCCCTGCGCCACGCCCTGGGCACCTACCACAACCTTTCCCCAGACTGGGTTTTACCAGGCAACGGAGCCGCTGAACTGATTACCTGGGCCGCCCGCGACATGGCCTCTTTGGCAGATGCCACGGCTTACATTCCAGCCCCGGCCTTTAACGACTACCAGCGGGCCTGCCAAAGTTTTGGGGTTGCGGTTGCCCCCTGGCTGCTGACACCTGATTCCTGGATACTTGAGTCAGATGTTGACCTGCGACCAGAGGCTTTGATCGCCGCTAGTTCCCCGAGGGCTAGCTGTCTGATTAACAATCCCCACAACCCCACAGGGCATGTGTTCAGTCTGGATCACCTGCGCCCGTTGTTGGATCACTTTAGCCTAGTGGTGGTCGATGAGGCCTTTATGGATTTTCTGCCCCCCACCGAGGCCCCTAGCCTGGTGCCCTGGGTCGAACGCTACCCGAATCTCGTGGTGGTACGGTCTCTGACCAAGTTTTACAGCTTGCCGGGGCTGCGGCTGGGCTATGCCCTTGGCCATCCCGACCGTTTGCAACGCTGGCAGCAGTGGCGCGATCCTTGGCCGGTGAATACCCTGGCCGGGGCAGCAGCAATGGCCGCAGTACAAGATACAGCTTTCCAACATCAAACCTGGAACTGGCTGCCCCCCACTCGACAGGCGTTAAGGGCTGGATTAGCGGCGATGCCAGGGCTAACTCCGCTGCCCAGTGCCGCCAACTATCTGTTGGTCAGGGCCGATGCCCCCGTGCCGCCCCTGCAACAGGCATTATTACAGCACAGCCAAGTGTTCATCCGCGACTGCCTCAGTTTTGACGCCCTGGGAGACCATTATTTTCGAGTAGCGGTGCGATCTGAGGTTGAAAATGAGCGTTTGCTAACAGCTTTAGCCCAGGCTAAAGATCTATGATGCAGAATCCTCTATCTGAGCGTTGGCGTTCCATGACTCCGGCTACTACCATCCTCGAATCAAGCCTGCAAACTTCCCCCTCAGAGCTAAAGGTGGTCGCCATGACCAAGCACTTTGGATCTCTGGTGGCCCTGCAAGACGTGAACCTTACCCTCAAGCCGGGTACCTTCCACGGCCTATTGGGGGAAAATGGGGCAGGTAAAAGCACCCTTGTGAAGTGCATTATGGGCTTTTATACGCCCACCGCTGGCCAGATTTTGGTAGATAACCAGCCCCATGCCATCAACAGCCCCAAGGATGCCCACGAGTTTGGGATTGGCATGGTCTATCAGCACTTCACCTCGGTACCTGCCATGACCGTCGCCGAAAACCTGGTGCTCTCCCGCTACGACCACCGCCAAGTGATTCACTGGAAAACCGAGTACGACGCCCTCCATGCCTTCATGGACAACTCACCCTTTCGGGTCGATCTAAATTTGCCTGTGGCGCAGTTGGCAGCGGGGCAAAAGCAAAAACTAGAAATCCTCAAGCAGCTTTACCTGAAAAGCCGAATTTTGATTTTGGACGAACCCACGTCAGTGCTCACCCCCGACGAGGCCGATGAAGTGCTAGGGCTGCTGCGGGAGGAAGTTCAATCCGGACACCTGAGTGTGCTGTTGATTACCCACAAATTCCGCGAGGTAATGGCCTTCACCGATGAAGTCACCGTTTTGCGTAAAGGCCACCTGGCGGGCCATGGCGACGTTAAAGACCTCACTGTAGCCGACATGGCCCACATGATGCTAGGGGAAGAACGCCAAACCAAGGACATGGCCAAGGTGGATCATCCCGACCCGGTGCCCATGCTCGAAGTCCACGGATTGGCGGCCCATCGCGACAATGGCCTAGATGCCTTCGGGCCACTGGATTTAGCCGTTCGTAGCGGCGAAATTGTGGGCATTGCTGGGGTTTCGGGCAACGGGCAGCGAGAACTGGTGGAAGTCTTGGCGGGCCAGCGTCCGGCGACCCAGGGCGAGATCCACGTTAGCGGTGAACCCTACGGAGCCACCCGTACCGAAATGACCCGCCTCGGCGTGTTTGCCCTACCGGAGGAACCCCTGCGTAACGCCTGTGTGCCGGGGATGAGCGTGGCGGAAAACTTGGCCCTACGCAATTTTGACCGCCCGCCCCACGCCAAGTGGAACCTGTGGCTAGTGCTAAAGTCCATCCGCAATGCGGCCCAAGACTTGATCACAGCCTTCTCGGTCAAAACCCCTTCCCCCGATACTCCCATCCAAAACCTCTCGGGTGGCAATGTGCAGCGAACGGTGTTGGCCCGCGAACTGTTCTCTCCAGATATCAAACTGCTGATTGCCGCTAATCCCTGCTTTGGCCTAGATTTCTCGGCGGTAGACTTCATCCACAGCGCCATCGTTGAAGCCCGTAACCGTGGCGTAGCGGTGCTGCTGGTGAGCGAAGATCTCGACGAGCTGCTGATGCTAAGCGATCGCATCTTGGTCGTCAGCGAAGGTCAGTTTGTCTACGATAGCCCCATCGAAATCGCTGATGTAAAAGAAATCGGCCACCGCATGGCAGGGCATTAGGGGTTGAGTGACCCTTGATTTGTCGCCAAGGACACAGGACAGGGGCTCCCTGGGCGATGACACTGCTTCGGCCATAGACCTAGGGTGAAATAGGGGGGCATCGTTTGCTAGTTGACTGACGAAACTTACTAGAATCCGGATCCGTCAAGAGGTCAGGAGACATGCCCCCTACATGAACCCAATACTGTAGGGGGCATGTCTCCGCGCTCGACGCAGAATCTTTTGTCAGCCAGCACCGTTCGTCACCGCGTTTCCCAGGGTGGAGCGGGTGACTTTGGATGGAACCGAACGCCCAGTTTAGCCCCACATCCAAATCCCTGGGAATATCTTCTTATAGTTGTTTCGCATAAGAATGATACAAGCTAGCCATTGAAAATCTTGCTCTAACAGTTTTTCAGGGTTTGCAAGCTAAATTGGACTGCCTATATACTTTTATACTTTTGTCCGAAGGGATCTCAACCTGGAGTTTTCTGATGCCTATTCCTCGTCGCCGCCAAGGGATCTCAACCTGGAGTTTTCTGATGCCTATTCCTCGTCGCCTCCAACGGAATCGCCTATTACCAATTTTAATTGTTCCATTCGTCCTCCAGACTGCGATCGCCATGGGACTGGTCAGCTACATTTACTTTCAAACCTCTAAGCGAACGATTAATGATTTGGCGGCTCAAGTACGGAGCGAATTGACTGCCCGCATTGAGCGGGAGTTAAGTGGCTATTTCACCAGCCCCCATAATATCAATCAACTCAATGCCGCCGCCTTCATGGAAGGAGAATTTGACTTTGAAGATCCCCAAAACGCTCACCAGATGTTTCAGCAGTTTCAATTTACCCCGTTTCTCTTTGGGCTTTACTGCGGCACGGAGCAAGGGGAGTTTTTAGGGGTGGGGGCTCGGGAATTTGGGGGAGAGGCCTACCTCCAAAACCTAAGCCAGAGAACCAACTACCGGTTCCATTACTACAAGACAGATTCCCAGGGGAACCGTTTGAGTTTTGTCGCCGATGATGGCCCCTACGACCCTAGGCAACGGCCTTGGTACCAAGCGGCTGTCGCTGCCCAGCGACCTACCTGGAGCGATATCTACCTGGACTTTGCCACCTTTTTACCGACGATTACAGCGGCTCGGCCCGTGTATGGTCAGGATGGTAGTCTGTTAGGGGTCTGTGCCACGGATGTTTCGACCCCGACGGAGTTTCGGCGCTTCCTCGCTGAGTTACAGATTGGCAAAACTGGGCAAGCCTTTGTAGTAGATACAACAGGGCGCTTAATTTCCAGTTCCACCGATGAACCCCTGACGGTGGGTAATGGGAATGATTCTGTCCTGTTGACGGCGAATCAAAGTGAGTCAGAATTGATCCGAAATACCGCCGCCTATTTGCAAGGAGAATTTGGTAGTTGGGATAAAATTCAGCGATCGCAGCAGTTAGATTTCACCCTTAATCGACAGAAATACTTTGTTCAAGTTCTTCCCTTTCGGGATACCTATGGTTTAGATTGGCTGATTGTTGTCACCATCCCGGAAGCGGATTTCATGGCGGGTATTTACCAACAAAATCGCAACGCTCTTTTGTTGATGATTGTTGCCCTTTCGGGAGCGACTGCTATTGCCTTCTGGACGGCTCGCCGCATTATGCGCCCCATTGCCCGCCTCTCCCAAGCCACCCAGGACATTGCCGCTGGGAGACTCAATCCAGCGATTACCAGTAGTAACATTCTGGAGCTAGAGGGCTTGAACACTTCCTTTCAAACCATGGCTCACCAATTAAAAAATAATTTCCTAGAACTACAACAACGGGAACAGGCTCAGGATGAGCTGCTGCAAGCCTATAGTCGTTTTGTGCCCAATCAGTATCTTGATTTTCTCCAGGTCAGCAGTGTAACAGAGATTCAAGTAGGGGATCATGTCCAGCGGGAAATGTCCATCTTATTTGCTGACATTCGCAACTTTACTCGCATGTCTGAGCAGATGACTCCCGATCAGACCTTTGAATTTATCAACATCTACTTGGCCTGGATGGAGTCGGCCATTTCTGATAACAATGGCTTTATTGATAAATACATTGGGGATGCCATCATGGCCCTTTTCCCTGGTTCCCCTGAGGATGCCCTGAATGGGGGGATTGCCATGTTGCAAAAGCTGAAGCAATACAATCTACAGCGAATCCAACAGGGGCAGATTCCTATCGAAATTGGTATTGGCATCAATACGGGCACCTTGATGTTGGGGACGGTAGGGGGAGAAAACCGCATGGATAGCACTGTCATTAGTGATGCGGTCAATCTCGCTTCCCGCATTGAAGACCTAACCAAGGAATATAAAATTCCTCTGTTGATCAGCCAACATACCTACGACCGCCTAGCAGTCTCTAGTGCTGACTCCCCCTTGGCCAGTCTTAGTTATCAAATTCGCGAACTAGATCGGGTGCGAGTACGGGGTAAATCCGAGAGCGTCACCATTTACGAGGTCTTTGATGCCGACCCCTTTGAGGTGAAGGTCAAGAAACAGGAAACCCTGGGGCTGTTTGAGAGGGCCGTCGCCCAATATCGCCTCCGTGCCTTTGACCAAGCAGAATCTCTGTTCAATCAATGCCTTGATCTCAATCCGGAGGATCAAGGGGCACGGGTCTACCTCAGTCGTTGCCAACAGAAATACTACAGTTTCCAGGTCAGTGTTTTAGAAAGCAGCTTTGCCCTGATTAAGAATCATCCCCGTCAATTTACCGACCGCTTTTACGAAAAGCTCTTTGAGCGCATTCCCGAAACCCGCCAGATGTTTGCCCATACCGACTTTACCCAGCAGAAACAAAAATTATGGAACAGCATCGAGCTGGTCTGTGAAAATCTCCGCCGTCCTGAGTTGCTCTCTGGGGTTTTGAAAGGGTTGGGGGCCACCCATGTGCAATACGGGGTGAAGGCAGAACACTATGCCCTAGCGGGAGAAGTTTTTCTGGCCACCTTTGAGGAATGCCTCAATGAATCTTGGACAGATGAGGTGAAGCAAGCCTAGTTCCCCCTGAGTTTGTGTCGAGTAAAATAGAGGGAGAGCGCTCAGGAGGCCAACACGATGGCCAAGCAACGACGGAAGCGTGGAACAGCAGGGGATAAAACGATTTGTTTTCCCCTTGCAGCG
>QLAH01000286.1_pt1 | contig 34445 bp, 33 predicted proteins | sample 4693081 | NCBI WGS metagenome assembly QLAH01 (sample SAMN09425401, study PRJNA476045) | Lake water metagenome, whole genome shotgun sequencing project. | reverse complement strand
GGGTTCATGGCGCGGTACTCGTGCGTATCCAGCCCGCCCCAGGCGCCGCCGAGCGGCACGTGCTCGTAGGGCAGCTCCAGTTCTTCGAGCGCCCACACGGCCTTCTGCACGTTGGCCGAATTCAGGCGCCCCCATAGTGTTATGGACATTCGCAACTCCTCCCCGCATCCTCGCCCCCGATACCGTCGCCCGGCAGCCTGATATGCGTAACCTATTCGATTTTCTCGAACATCGACCAGCCATGCCGACGGACGAGACGACACTGGCCGCGTTCGACGCGACCTTCGACGCCGCCGTGGCGGCCGGTGGCGCGATCGACTACCAACTGGCCGCCCCGCGCTGGCAGTTCATCTGCCATATCGCCGACACCCGCCCCGTCGTGCTGCATGGCTCGGGCAACCCGGCGATTGGCCGGTTCGAGCCGCGCCAGCCCGAGGACACCACCGAGTTCGGCAACCGCAATGCCGTCTACGCCGCCTCCGATGGGCTCTGGCCGATGTACTTCGCCATCCTCGATCGGGACCGCCACCCGATGACGCTGATCAACAGCGCCATCCGGCCGATCGGGCCCAACGGGGATCTGGGCGAGCAGCGCTACTTCTTCTCGATCTGCGACACGGCGCTGGCCGCGTCGCCATGGCGTCGCGGTACGCTCTACTTCCTGCCACGCGACACCTTCGAGCCACAACCTGCCGTCGAGCTGAATGGCAACCGTGCCGTGATCCTGCAATGGGCGAGCGCTGAACCGGTCACCCCACTGGCGCGGATAGCGGTTGGGCCGGAGGATTTTCCGCTGCTCGACCGGATTCGCGGCCATGATCGCGAGTTGACCTTCGCCCGCGCGCGCGCCGAGCCGGAAGCCTTCCCCTGGATCGATTAGCTTGGTTGCACGGGGATTGGCGGGCTGCTATCTCCCGCGCCATGCACACAAATGACAAGTCGATCATCCACGTCATCGGCGGCGGACTCGCCGGATCAGAGGCCGCCTGGCAGGCTGCTGAAGCCGGCACGAAGGTCGTGCTGCACGAAATGCGCCCGGTGCAGCAAACCGACGCGCACCAGACCGAGAGCTTCGCCGAGCTGGTGTGCTCCAACAGCTTCCGCTCGGACGATCACCAGCACAATGCCGTCGGCCTGCTGCACGAGGAGATGCGCCGCTGCAACTCGCTGATCATGCGCGCGGCGGACCAGCACAAGCTGCCGGCCGGCGGCGCCCTGGCGGTGGACCGCGACGCGTTCGCCGAGGCGGTGACGCAGGTGCTCCATAACCATCCCAACATCACCATCGAGCGCGGTGAAGTCGCCGGGCTGCCGCCCGAGGATTGGGCGAACGTGGTGGTCGCCACCGGGCCGCTCACCTCCCCTGCCCTTGCTGCGGCAATCCAGGGACTGACGGGCGAGGATTCGCTCGCCTTCTTCGATGCCATCGCGCCGATCGTCCACAAGGACTCGATCGACATGGATGTCGTCTGGGCCCAGTCGCGCTACGACAAGGTCGGGCCGATGGGCGACGGGCGCGATTACCTCAACTGCCCGATGGACGAGAAGCAGTACAACACCTTCGTCGATGCGCTGCTGAGCGCGCCGCTGCACCAGTTCAAGGACTGGGAGAAGGTGCCCTACTTCGACGGCTGCCTGCCGATCGAGGTGATGGCCGAGCGCGGCCGCGACACCCTGCGCTGGGGTCCGATGAAGCCGGTCGGCCTCACCAACCCGCGCAACCCGACGGTGAAGGCGCACGCCATCGTCCAGCTCCGGCAGGACAATGCGCTGGGCACGCTGTGGAACATGGTCGGCTTCCAGACCAAGATGCGCTACGGCATCCAGGCCGAGCTCTTCCGGCTGATCCCAGGGCTCGAAAACGCGCAGTTCGCGCGGCTGGGCGGGCTGCACCGCAACACCTTCCTCAACTCGCCCAAGGTGCTGGGGCCGGACCTGAAGCTCAAGGCCATGCCGCGCCTGCGTTTCGCCGGCCAGGTTACGGGTGTCGAGGGCTATGTCGAGAGTGCGGCTGTCGGCCTCATGGCCGGTCGGCTTGCTGCAGCCGACGCGCGTGGCGAAACGCTGGCCATCCCGCCGGCGACGACCGCGATGGGCGCGCTGATCAACCACATCACCGGCGGCCATCTCGAGGCCGAGGCGTATTCGGGCGCGCGGAGCTTTCAGCCGATGAACGTCAATTTCGGCCTGTTCCCGCCGGTATCGATCAGCAAGCCTGAGGGCCATGTCGGCCGCTGGAAATCGACCGAAAAGACGATCGCCAAGAAAGAGGCGATCACCTCGCGGGCGCTCGACGACATCATGGCGTGGGCATAGGCGGCCGATCGGCGAAGAGCTGGCCATCCAGGCTGGAGAGGGTTCTCGGGCCGGCGTTGTCCTGTCCCCGGTCGAAGCCCACCGACGTGACCACGAGCCGATAGCCAACGCTGCCGACGCTGAAATCCAGTGACGGCCCGACCAGTGTGGTGTCGGTCTGGCGCTCGAGCCATGCCGACAGATCGATGACCCGAGGTATCTCGAGGTCCGGAGTACCTATCGGACCAGCGCGCAGCCCGTTCGCTTCCAGCCACATGCGCAGTGGGGACGCATCGAGCGCGGATACTCCATAGAGGCTGATAGGCCGAAGCAGATAAGGCGTTGCCGAGACGTCGACCGGCTGGTTGCTGAAATCGCGGAACAGGCTGGCGTAGCGCGACGGCGTTTCGATTGTCGCCGCGTCGAGGCCCAGCGCCGTAAGCACCGCGTAGCTTCCGTCCTGTCCCTCGTCCCACGTCACGCCGTACTTGCCCATCACCTGGCGGGCGCCGGCCCTGCCCTCGGGAGTGGTGACGAGGAAATCGATGATACCACGGGCCTGCGCCAGATCCTCGCTCGACCAGTTACCGCGTGGCGGGCTGGCGGTCTGGTCGGCCCCGGCGTTCATGACCAGGACGTCCAGCCGGTGCAACTGCTGCTGCAGCGGCAGGTGGGCATAGTTCCACGGCCCCACAGAGAGCAGCAGCAGGATGGCCGCCGCGAGCGCCGGGATCAGCCGGATGTCGCCGCGGCGCGCGAGGAAGATCGCGGCGAGCGCCAGTGCCCAGATGCCTCCTGCCAGCAGGAGCATCCGCTCTGGCGTCAAGCCATAGGCGTCGATCCGTACCCATACGGCAAAGAAGAACAGCCCCAGCGGCACCAGCGTCAGCCAGAACCACAAGCGACGGAACAGCTTCACCAGCGGCTTGCTGCGCATGAAGGGCGGATGAAGCACCAGCCAGGTGGCGGCGCCGACAACGACGAAGCCCAGCACCATCCAGCCGATCATGCCCTGCGGGAGCTTCTGGGTGACGATGATCTGCGCGGTGTAGGCGAGCAGGATCAGGGCGTAGAGGAACAGCATCGGCACCAGCACGAACTGGCCGAGGAAGCCGACGGCCTTGCCGATGAATTCCGGCCGCTCCGCCTCGCTTGCCTGCACCTCGGCGAGGCGTGGCAACGTCGACAGCCAGTAGACGGGCGTCAGGAAAAGGCCGGTGAACGGCAGCAGCCAGCGGTAGAACAGATCGTCGACCTGCAGTCCGAACAGCATGGACAGCGAGCGCTCGATGATCAGGAAGCCGAGCGCGATGATGGCGAAGGCACCCGCCGCGATTGCCGCGGTGGCAAGCGCCTGATGGTTGACGATCCAGAACCGGTTCTGCTGCTCCTGCCGCGCCACGTCGCGATCGACACGGGTGAATGGCGACACCGAAAGCCACAGGATGGAGATGACCGGCAGCGCATAGGGCACGAACCACGCGATGTCGGTGACCTGGACTGCGCCCACTGCTGCAGCCGGCAACAGGTACTTGAGCACCATCCCTAGGAGCCTGTCCGCTGGGCGGCTCTCGGCGAAATAAACTCCCGCTACCGCGAACACCGCGCCGGTCGCGAGGCCCAGGCCGGCCCGCACCCACACCTCGTGCTGCAGCCAAGTCTGATCGTTGATGGCACCGATCACGATCACGGTGGCCAACGCAGCCATGAGTATGGCGAGCGGGAACCGCTGCCAGGTCTGCAGGAAATCGGGAGCCTGTCGCTCCAGCCACGCCTTGAACCGCATCACGCCCTCGTCAATTTCGGTGGTCGCCTATGGCAGGGCGATGCTGCACCCGCGATGAACGCTGGCCCACAAGGATGAGGGAGCAAAAATGGCTGATCTGCGATGCAAACCGCTTTTGACTACAGAGTCGGCGAAATCTGACGCGCCAGCCGAACGAGATCAGCGCGGCTGTGTGCGCTGGTCTTGTCAAAGACCCTGAGCAGATGCGTCTTCACCGTGCTCGCAGCAACACCGAGCGTAGCGGCAACGGCCTCGTTCTCGAGACCATCCACGGTCAACTCAAAGACGCGGGCCTCGGCCGGCGTCAGCCCGAACAACAGGCCCAGCGCATCATGCATCGGCGCGATGCCCCCGCTGCCATCGGAGATGAACACCGCAGCGCTGGCGTTTGACGGGAGCCCGCCGCGGATGCTGCGCTGCTCCAGTGGCATGACGTGGATGATCAACGGCGAACCATCGAGCCGACGGGTCGGGATACCAATGCCGCGCCGGCCTATGCCGGCATCGCTGACGCAGGCGGCGACGGCCGACTTCAGGTGTCCGGGCAGCATCTCGAGCCGCAGTTCCAGCCGGCCCAGCCGATCACGGACCGGATCGCCATTGGCCAGCATCACCTGGGCCGGCGCATTGGCGTGCACGATGTGCATTCCAGCATCCACCAGAATGACGCCCGACCGTGCGCTGTCGAGCGCCGTCTCGAAAGTCGTCGCCCGCTGCTGGTTCTGCCCAAGGATACCGCTGATCAGCGCGGCGCGGCGCAGGTGCGGTGCCAGCCGGCGAAACCCATCGCGTTCCAGCTGACCGGGCCGGCCAGCGCTCTCGTGGCGTCCGAAGCCGATATTGCCGATCATCGTGTTGTCGCGGGCGAGTGCGATCGCCACGAGGTCGAAGATGCCCTGCGGTTTGGCGAAATCATTGTAGTACCGGCTGCTCGGCCACAGCGATGTGTCGGAGTATTCGGACAGCACGACCGGCTCTTCGAGGGGCATCTGGCTCATCCGCTCGGGCCCGCCCCAGAGACGAACGATGTCCTCGATGTAGTCGGGACTGGTCATCGCCGCGAATGGCTCGGGGACGTTGACCGACAGATTGATCAGCGCGCCGCCCGACGGCAGCGCGATCACCGACATCATGGCATTGTAGAAATTGAACCGTCCACGCACCGCATCCAGCGCGTCGTGCCAGCGCTCCGGCTCAATAACCGCGTCGTAAATCGCCGCGATCAAATCGACGTGATCGCGATCCACTTCTTCGAGCACTGATAGTTCCGGACCGAATGGCTGAGAGGGCGACGCTGCGCCGCAGAATACTGGGAATATGCACAATGAGAAGAAAATACAGCCATCGATAGAAAGTATTCGTGATTCGACGCAACCGTCAGCCGTGGCGGAGCGCCCACACCTGCAGCGCACCCAGCTTGCGCCAGTCGGCCACGTCCGGCAGTGACGCGAAGGGGCGGGTAGACGCAGCGGTTCGTTTCAACTGCCCGCGCAGCAACGCCAACTGGGAAAACGCAGGACGAAGCCGGCGCGGCAGCAGCCTGACCGCGGCATCGGCGGCATCGAGATGCTCGGCCGCGAGGTCGGCTATCTGCGCCAGCGCCGCGAACAGTCCCTCGCTTTCCTGCCCGGCGAGTATCTCGCCATCGGTCACACCGTTCGCCGAAAAGACGTTCATCGGCAGGAAGATGCGCCCGGTCGAGGCATTGAAGCCAAAGGCCCGCAGATGGCCGATCAGCGAATGCGCGACCCCAAGGTGGCCGGCCGCGTCGCCGGCTTCGACTTCCTCGCCGCCGTTCAGCACCATGGCCGCGAGCTGGTAGAGGACCGACACGGTCTCGCCGGCATAGCCCTCGAAGCTCTGCACATCGGGCATCGGGTCCTGATAGAGGTCGAAGCGCCGCGCCGCGAGCAGCCGCAGCAGCGGGCCGGCCGGCAGCCGATAGGCGGCAATGGCGTCGAGCAGCGCCGCAGCGAGCGGGTTCTGCCGGACGTTCCCGTGCCCCTCGCCCTTGATCGCATCGACCCACCATTGCAGGCGAATTTCGCCGGCAGCGGGTTCGCGGGCCCGATCGCGGATCGAGGCGACATCGGCGGAGAAGGCGTAGAGGGCCTGAATGGCCGCTCGCACGGCTGGCTTCAGCAGCAGGGTGGCGAAGTAGCTGTCTCTGTCGGCCTCGCGCAGGAAGTTGGCAGCATAGCCGCCTGGCTCGGTCATCGCACCGCGTCCACGGCGATCAGCGCTGCGCCGACCGCGCGCCGCTCACCGAGGAGAATGTTGTAGGTGCGGACCGCCCCGCCGGTGGCGATCGCCTCGACGATGATCTTGTGCTCGCGCAACGCTTCGCGGATCGACCGATCGAGGCCGGCAATGTCCTTGCCGAGCCCGATCAGCAGTACATCGAGGTCGGCTGCGGCGGCGAACACCGGCCCGAGGCTTTCGAGCGTGATGTCGGCCGGGCTCGCGACCTCCCACTTGTGCATGCCGGTTGGCAGGCAGAGCAGCGAGCCCTTGTGCGACATCTCGGCGAAGCGAAAACCGCCACCGCCATAGGCGTCGATCTGCGCCTGGTACGGGTAGTACCCCTGCCCCGGCTCTGCCATCGGTTCAGACGACGGCGCCGTCGGCGCGCTTGGTCGCCTTGGCCTTCTCGGCCTCCGTCAGCTCCGCCTTGGCGCGGAGGTTGAAGAAGATCAGGATTGGGCCACCGACCAGCACGGACGAATACATGCCGAAGATCGAGCCGAAGGTCATGGCGATGGTGAAGCCACGGATGGATTCGCCGCCGAAGAACACCAGCGGGAACAGCGCCAGCAGCACAGTGAACTGCGTCAGCGAGGTGCGAACGATGGTCTGGTTGATCGAGAGGTTGATGATCTCTCGCAGCTCCATCTTCTTGTATTTTCGCAAGTTTTCTCGCACGCGGTCGGAGATCACCACCGTTTCGTTCAGCGACAGGCCGACCAGGGTCAGCACCGCCGCGATCGAGGACAGGTTGAACTCGAGTCCGGTCAGCGAGAACAATCCCACGGTCATGATCACGTCGTGCGCCGTGGTGACGATGGCCGCCACGCCAAACTGCCACTCGAACCGGAACCACACATAGATCAGGATCGCCACGAGCGAGACCAGCACCGCGATGGTACCGTTGAACGCGAGCTCGCCCGACACGGTGCCGGACACAGCCTCGGTACGCCGCAGCTCGTAGTTATCCACAGCGAGCGTTTCGACCACCCTGCTGACGGCCTCGCGCTGCTCGGCGTCGCCGCCCGGCTGCAGCTGGATGCGGACCAGCAGGTCCTGCTCTGAACCGAAGCTCTGCACCTGCACCTCGCCGAGGCGCAGCGGCGCTAGGTCTTCTCGGACCTTGGCCGGATCGGCCACCCCCTCGCCGGTGTGCTGAATCTCGATGGCCGAGCCACCGATAAAGTCGATGCCGAGGTTGAAGCCCTTGGTGAAGGCGAGACCGATGGCGCCAACGGTCAGCAGGATCGAGACGACGATCGCGACGCGCGAGATGCGCATGAAGTCGATCTTGGTGCCGTCCGGAATGAAGCGGAAGTGCTGGATCTTCAGCGTCTTCGGCCGCTTCCAGCGATACCACAGCGAGATGAACAGGCGGGTCACGGTGTAGGCGGTGAACAGCGAGGTGATGATGCCGAACGCCAGCGTCACCGCAAAGCCCTGGATCGGGCCAGAGCCGAGGAAGTACAGCACGATCGCCGCAATGAGCTGCGTCAGGTGCGAGTCGATGATGGTGCCCCAGGCGCGGTGGAAACCCGCGTCGAGGGATGCGAGGATCGACTTGCCGCTCCGTTGCTCCTCACGCATGCGCTCGTAGATCAGCACGTTGGCGTCCACCGCCACGCCGATGGTGAGCACGATGCCGGCGATGCCGGGCAGCGTCAGCGTGGCGCCGAGAGCCGACAGCGAGCCGAGAATTAGGATGACGTTGAGGACGAGCGCCACATTGGCGAAGACGCCGAACATGCCATAGGCGATGACCATGAAGACGATCACCAGCACGGCGGCAATCGCACCGGCAGTGATGCCGGCGCGGATGGAATCGGCGCCGAGGCTCGGCCCCACCGAGCGCTGCTCGACCACGTCGAGGCTGGCCGGCAGCGCACCGGCTTTCAGCTGAACCGCGAGGTCGGCCGCGGTCTGCGAGTTGAAGCTGCCCGAGATCTGGCCCGACCCGCCGGTGATCGGCTGGTTGATGACCGGTGCCGTGATCACCTGGTCGTCGAGCACGATGGCGAAGCGCTTGCCGACATTGGCAGAGGTAATCTGGCCGAAGGTGATGGCGCCCGAAGTATTGAACTGGAAGCTCACCACGGCCTGGCCGTTCTGCTGGTCGAAGCCCGACGAGGCGTTGGGCAGCGACTCGCCGCCGAGCTCGACGTTTTCGTTCAGCAGTTCTGAACCGCCATCCTTGGACGGCAGGATTATGTAGCCGGAGGGAATACCCTGCACTTCCGCCTGCGCTGCCGACATCGTAGGATGCACCAGATGGAAGGTCATGCGAGCCGTCTGCGAGACGAGGTTGATCAGGCGCTCGGTGTCACCGAAGCCCGGGACCTGCAGCAGCACGCGATTGTCGCCCTGCCGCTGGATGGTCGGCTCGGTGGTGCCGACGGCGTCGACGCGGTTGCGGATTACTTCCATCGACTGCGCCACGAGCGCGGCCATGCGGGCTTTCACGCCCTCTTCGGTCAACGCGACGACGATCTTGCCGTCTGCCGCTTCCGAGAAAGCCAGTTCCTGCGCCCCGACCGAGCCGAACGTGCTGGAAATCGTGTTTTGCAGGGCCTGCAGTGCCGTCTGCGCCGCCGCCTTCTGCGTGGGATCGGTCAGCTCGACGCTCAGGGCGTTCGCCGACACCGTGATCAGGTTGCCGATGCCCGCGTTGGTCAGCGTCGTGCGCACGTCGCGCCGCAGAGTCTTCACCCGCTCGCTGACGATCGACTCCTCGTTCACCTGCAGCAGCAGGTGCGAGCCGCCCTGCAGGTCGAGGCCAAGCACCACAGTCTGCTTCGGCAGGAAGCCGGGCCAACCCGCCAGCACATCCTTGGGCAGGAAACTGGGGATGGTGAACAGGATGCCGAGCACCGAAACGATGACGATGATGGCTGTGCGAAGCGGCGAGAACTGCATGGCTTGGCTTTACGTCCTTGCGGCCAGAATGGCCGACGGCGCCGTGCCGGCGCCGCGAATAGGGTCAGATAGCTCAACGGCCGGCTGTTTGCAGCCGGCCGTCGTCAGAATTGTGGCGCTCACGCGGCCTTGTTGTCGTTCACCGGGGTCGACTTGGACCGCACATCGGTGACACCCGAGCGGGCGATCCGGACGCGGGTGCCCTGGGCGATCTCGACTTCGAGGTCTTCGCCGGTCACAGCCTTGGTCACCTTGCCGACGATACCGCCGGTGGTGACGATGGTGTCCCCGCGGGCGATGGCGCCGAGCATGGCCTGGTGGGCCTTCATGCGCTTCTGCTGCGGGCGAAAGATCAGGAGCCAGAAGATCACCACCAGCAGCAGGATCGGCGCGAACTGCAGCAGCAGATCGGTGGCGCCCATGCCGCCAGCCGGAACGGCGCCTTCGGCCTGTGCGAATGCGGAGGTGATGAACATAGATGGAAGCTCCTTGCTTCGTGGCTGCGGCGTCGGAAGCCGTCGATTGAGCCCATATAGGGCGGGTTTCCGGGGTTGGGCAGTCCCATCCGGCGAAATCGCGCGGAATATAGTGGCGGGACGTAGGATTGCAAAGCCTTTCCCGCTGCGGCAGAACAAGCGCCCGAACGAGGTTTCAAGCCCTTGATGACAGAAGAACAATCGGCCGCCATCGCGGCTGCACTCGCCCGCATTGCCGACTCGCTGGAGGCGCTCTCGCCTGCCCGCAGGCCAGCCGGGCCGGCGCTGGGTGAGGCCGACGCCTATCACTGGGACGCGGCCGAGAGCTACCTGATGCCGGTGCGCAAGGTGTCGCGGGTGCCGCTCGAGCTGCTGCGCGGCATTGACGACGTCCGCGACATACTGCTCGACAACACGCTGCAGTTCGCCCGTGGCTTCGCAGCCAACAACGCCCTGCTCTGGGGCGCCAAAGGCATGGGCAAGAGCTCGGTGGTGAAGGCAGTGCACGCCCACATCAACGGGCTCGGCGAGGCAGGACTGAAGCGGCTGATCCTGATCGAGATCGCCCGCGAGGACATCGAGGCGCTGCCCAAGCTCATGCGGCTCATCGCCAGCGAGGACGCCCGCTTTATCGTCTTTTGCGACGACCTGAGCTTCGACAAGGACGAGACCAGCTACAAGTCGCTGAAAACCATCCTCGATGGCGGCCTCGAAGGCCGGCCCGAGAACGTGCTGTTCTACGCCACCTCCAACCGCCGCCACCTGATGGCGCGCGACATGGTGGAGAACGAGCGCGCCACGGCGATCTCGCCGGGCGAAGCCATCGACGAGAAGGTGTCACTGTCGGATCGCTTCGGGCTCTGGCTCGGCTTCCACAACTGCGACCAGCCGACATTCCTGTCGATGATCCGCGGCTACTGCGACCAGTACGGTCTCGATATCGACGACGAGACGCTGCGTGCCCGTGCCATCGAGTGGTCTATGACCCGCGGCGCGCGCTCCGGCCGCGTCGCCATCCAGTTCGTGCGTGCCCTCGCGGGGGAGCAGGGCAAGGCCATCTAGGATTTTCGTCTCTCTGGGAGGAGAACACACATGAAATCGCACCAGCTTCGCTGGTCGCATGGCGAGGCGACGATAGTTGCCACCGCCTGCACCGTCACCAATCTGACTTTCAACCTGCCGAACGGTCCGTTCAAGCCGTTTGCGCGGGCGCCGTGGGTGGGCACGATCGACGATCCGGCGGTCACCGGGCACCTGCGCGTCCTGTCGGGTGATTTCGTCGGCCTGCCCTTCGGCACGGGCGGCCGGACAGCGCCGAACCTGCCCGAGTGGTCGAGCCTGATGACCCAGCCGGCCAACGGCACCATCCACGGCCCGTCCGCACACGAGGACTGGACGCTAGTCTCAGGCGACAACAAATCGGTGACCTGGGCGCTGGACTACGAGGCCCACTCGGTGGTCCGCCGACTGGAACGCACCATCACGGCCCGCGACGGCGCCCCTGCCCTCGATTTCACGCTGAAGGTCTTTGCCCGCCACAAGGCGCCGATCTCCTGCGGCCTGCATCCGAACTTCCGCCTGCCGGAGACTCCCGGCCGGCTCGAACTCGATGTCGGTTTTGCCTTCGGCCTCACCCATCCGGGCCGCACCGCCTCGCCGGACACCCATGAGTTCGCCAGCCTTGCCGCCGTGCCCAAGGACGGCGGGCACGTCGACTTCTCGCATCTGCCGCTGGCGCCGCGCACGGACTACAATGTGCAGCTCTGCGGCGTCACGACGCCGCTGACCGGCAAGTACCTGGACGAGGGCGTTGGCTTCGAGCTCGACTGGGACCGCACCCTGCTGCCCACGCTGATGTTCTGGCACACCGATGGCGGCATCGGCGGCGAGCCATGGAACGGTTCGTTCCGCGCTTTGGGCTGCGAGCCGCTTGCCGCCGCCTTCGACTTCCACACAGACGTGTCGACCGGACCCAACCCGATCAACCGGCGCGGCGTGCAGACGTGGATCGACATCGATCCGGCGAAGCCGGTCGAGATCAGGCACTCGGTGCGTGGGTTCAACACCTGACCAAACAAAAAGGCCCCGGCAGAACCGGGGCCCTTTTTCAAATCTGTGGTGGCGATCAACTGGCCAGCAGCGGGATCGGGTCGACCGGGGTAGCGCCCTTGCGGAGCTCGAAGTGCAGCTGGGGCTTGCTCACCGAGCCGGTCATGCCGGCGGTGCCGATATTGTCGCCCCGGTTGACGACGGTGCCCTTGGCCACGTTCATCTGCTGCAGGTGGGCATAGGCCGACACGTAGCCATTCGGGTGGCGGATCAGGATGAGGTTGCCATAACCCTCGACGCCCGAACCGGCATAGATGACCTGGCCATTCTCGGCGGCCCGTACCGCGGCACCCTCGGGCGCCTCGATATTGATGCCGGTGCCCTTGGAATTGGCGAAATCGGTGATGACGCGACCAGAAATCGGCCACCGGAACTTGTCGGCACCCGAAAGCACCGGCTCGGTCTTGGGCTGCTCGAGCGGCTTGGCCGGCTCAACCTTGGCTACTTCCACCGGCTTTGCGGCTGGCTTGGCTTCAAGCGGCTTGGCCGGAGTGATGGCAGCAGGATCGACCGCTGCGACTTTCTCGACCGGGACTTCGGCGGGCTTGTTGCCCTTCGGCCCGAGCGCCGCCAACTGGCTCGCCTTGCCCGGGATCACCAGCTTCTGGCCGACGAAGATCTTGTCGGGGGACGAGAAGCCATTGGCCTGGATGATGGCCTGCGCCGTCACGTTGTAGCGCCGCGCCACGGTGTAGAGGCTTTCGCCGCTTTCCACCTGGTGCACGTAGGCGTCGGAGGGGATCGAAACGAGCGTCGGATTGCTGGCCGGGATGTCTGCTACCCTGGGGGTCGCCGGCACCGGGCTCAGGGGCTGGACAGCGGGCATCATCTGGTTGCTTCCATTATCTGAGTTGAGCGTAGGCAAGTCTTCAGACGTAATTGTACCCAGCTGCTGGGTGCCAGCCGGCAAGGGAGCCATGGCCATGGCACTCGAACCGCCGCCGATATCGTTGGGTGGAATGAAGGGTCCAGCCGCCACCTGTGTGGGGGCGACCAGCGTCTTGGGCATCGGCTGGGTGCCCTGGAAATCGGAGGATGCGTTGACCGAAGCGGTCGCCGTCCTGTCGAAGCCCAATCCACTCAGCGAACTGCATCCCGCCAGCGCCGAGGCGCTGACGAACATGCCTGCAATCGCTGCGATCTTAAGCGCTTTACCGGTAAGGCCGTTACTCATCAGTCCACTCGTACGCAGGTACTCAATGGATGTGAGGTTAGGCGGTTAAGGTAAAAACTGACTTAAATGTCAGCCACCCGCTCAGAGAATTTGCGAGTCCGATTCAGGGGTTGGTAGGGTTAAGAAGATCGGGCAGTTCAGCACGCGTTGCCGACCCCGCACCTGCGGTGCCGCGCCTCAGAGCGCGATGGCACCGTTCAATTCATCCACCACCCCGTAATCCGTCGATTGCAGCATCAGCGGCGTGATGGTGATCGAGGAACTGTGCATCAGGGTATGGAAGTCGCTGTCGGGATCGAGCGGCTTGGGCGTCTCGGGGATAGCAATGAAGAATTTTCCGGCATTGTCGGAGGGGTAGTACGCCATCGGCGAGCGGGAAAAGCGCTGCGACGGCACGACCTTCACGCCGGTGATGTCCGCCTGCCACGGAATGTTGACGTTGAAATAGACCTGCCCGCGCGCCGTGACCTTGTCCCACAGCGAGCGCACGATCCCGGCAACGTGCTTCCGAGAATTGGACCAGTCGATGTGGTCACCCTTCTCGTAGTTCACCGCCTGCGAGATGCCGATGCCGAGGGCACCGTGCAGCGCCCCCTCGCGGGCCCCGGCCGCCGTCCCCGAGCAGTTGATGATGTCGCCGAGGTTCTGGCCGTTGTTGACGCCAGAGAGCACCAGTTCGGGCCGGAGATCCTTGCAGATGTGGGTGAAGCCGGCGACGACGCAGTCGGCCGGCGAGCCACCGACGATGGCAAATACCTTGTCGGCGCGCTGGTCGAGCCCCAGTTCGCGCCCGAAGGTGAAGCGGTGCCCGGCACCGGACTGATTGCCGTCCGGCGCAACCACCCAGACGTCACCGGAAAGCTCGGCCGCAACGGCCCGCAGCACGTCCATGCCCGGTGCATCGACACCGTCATCATTGGTCAGGAGGATTCTCACGCGAGCCTCTTAGTCAAGATTTTGCACCGATCGTCTTGAGGCCCTTCATGTAGGGCTGCAGCACGTCGGGGATCGCCACCGATCCATCCTCCTGCTGGTAGTTCTCCATCACCGCGATGAGCGCCCGGCCAACCGCAACGCCCGAACCGTTGAGGGTGTGCACATGCCGCACCTTGCCGTCGGCATCGCGGTAGCGGGCATCCATGCGGCGGGCCTGGAAATCGCCACACACCGACACCGACGAAATCTCGCGGTAGGTATCCTGCCCGGGGAGCCAGGCTTCGAGGTCGTAGGTTTTCTGCGCCCCAAAGCCCATGTCGCCGGTCGAGAGCGTCATCACCCGGTAGTGGATGCCGAGCCGCTTCAGCACGTCCTCGGCGTCCGACACCATCTTCTCGTGCTCGTCGCCCGATTTCTCCGGCGCCGTGATCGCCACCATCTCGACCTTGTTGAACTGGTGCTGCCGCAGCATGCCACGCGTGTCGCGACCAGCCGAGCCAGCCTCCGAGCGGAAGCACGGGGTGAGCGCGGTAAGGCGCATCGGCAGCTGGTCGGCCGATAGGATAGACTCGCGCACCATGTTGGTCAGCGGCACTTCGGCCGTCGGGATCAGGGCCAGTCGGCCGTCACCGTGCGGCACAAAGAACAGGTCTTCTTCGAACTTCGGCAGCTGGTTGGTGCCGTAGAGCGCGTCGTCGCGCACCAGCAGCGGAGGCAGCACTTCGGTGTAGCCGTGCTCGTCGACATGCAGGTCGAGCATGAACTGGCCGATGGCGCGTTCGAGCCGGGCGAGTTGGGACTTCAGCACCACGAAGCGGCTGCCCGAGAGCTTGGCGGCTACCTCGAAATCCATCATGCCGAGCGCTTCGCCGGTCTCGAAGTGCTCCCTGGGGGCAAACGAGAAGCTCGGCTTGGCCGGCCGGACCTTCGCCGCGGTCTCGGGCGAGCCGTTGCGGCCAAAATACTCGACGTTGTCGCTCTCGTCGTCGCCGACAGGCACGTCGTCGAGCGGCAGGTTGGGGATGATGCTCAGCGCGTTGCGCAGCTTGTCCTCGGCGTCCTTGCGGGCCGCCTCGCCGTTCTGCACCACGTCCTTGAGGTGCGCGACCTCCTCCATCAGCGCCTGGGCCTTGGCCTCGTCCTTCTGCGCCTTGGCCTGGCCGATCTGCTTGGACAAGGTGTTGCGCTTCGCCTGCGCTTCCTCGACCGAGGCGATGACCATGCGACGCTGGTCGTCCAGCGCGATCAGCTCGGCGGAGCGGAACGGCACGCTCTTGCGCCCGCTTAGCGCCCGGTCGAAAGCGTCGGGGTTGGCCTTGATCCAGTTGATGTCGAGCATGGGAGAGCCTGCCGGAAAAGAGGCGTTCTGCTTTAAAGGAACGCGGTCTGGTTGCAACCCCTCCGCAGCGCGAACGGCTTCCCTTCGCCCGCCCCCTCCTCTATGTTCCGCCCGAATTCAACTCCCCGGAATCCCGATCATGGCGCATGAGAGCACCCCGCATTTCCACAACACCGAGGGTCTTGCCAGGATAGAGGTGGGCTCCAAGGAGTTCATGTGCGTCGGCGCCCTGCCCCCGTTCGATCATCCGCACATCTATATCGACATGGGCAAGGACAACGAGGTCGTCTGCTCCTACTGCTCGACCCTCTATGTCTATAACCCGCAGCTGGCGCCCGGCACCTCCGAGCCGTTCTCGGCCATCTACCACTCCGAACCCGCCTGATCCGGCATGTCCGGCAACGGACGCACCGTCTACATCGCCGGCGCCGGTATCGCCGGACTGACGCTCGCGCTGGCGCTGGCCAAGTTCGGCGCGACCGTGGTGGTGCTCGAACGGAACACCCAAATCCAGGAAGTCGGCGCCGGGCTGCAGATCAGCCCGAATGCCCGCCATGTGCTAGACCGACTCGGAGTCGATCGCGCGCTGCACGCCGTCGCCTTCGAGCCGAGGGGCATCGACGTCTATCCCTTCGGCGCCCGCTCGCCGCTGGTGACGCTGGACCTGGGCGGCGTGATGCTCGACCGGTTCGGCGCGCCCTATGCCGTGATGCACCGGGCTGACCTCGCCGAACTGCTGCACAAGGCCTGCAAGCGCTTCGCCAATATCGACATCCTGTTCGGGGTCCGGGCCTATGACGTGGTGAGCCACGCCCGCGGCGTCTCGGTGACGGTCGACGAGGCCGACGGCAAGTCGCGCTCGGCCCGCGCCTTCGCCTTCATTGGTGCCGACGGCGTCCGCTCGCGCACCCGCACCGACATGCTGATGGGGCAGCAGGCCGTCTACACCGGCCGTGTCGCCTGGCGCGTCACGCTGGGCCAGTCCGACCTGAGCGGCATCGTGGCGCAGGACAGGACGAGCCTGCTCTGGGGTCCCGGCTTCCACGCCGTCACCTACCCGTTGCCGCACCGCAAGCAGATGAACGTCGCCCTGTTCATGAAGGCGCGCGAGGCCGACGTGCTGGGCGAAAACCCGCCCCGCGCGCCAAAGCTCCCATGGTCCCTCGGCGGCAACCGCCGCTTCGACGATATCGTCGCGGCCGCCGGTGACGATTGGGGCTACTGGCCCCTGTTCACCGTCGATACCGACAAGTGGGCCGAGGGCGGCATTGGCCTGATCGGTGACGCCGCGCACGCCATGGTGCCGTTCCAGGCGCAGGGCGCCGCCATGGCCATCGAGGATGCGGCTGTGCTCGCGCCGCTGCTGATGACTGATGTGGACGCAGAGACGGCGCTGCGCCGCTACCAGGCCATCCGCCAGCCGCGGGTGCAGCAGGTGCAGAAGCTCAGCCAGTCGAACGGCACAGCCTTCCACCTAGAATGGCCGTTCAGCCTTGCCCGCGACGCTGTGGTGAAGGCCCAGGGACCGCTCGGACACCTGAAGCGGCTGGCCTGGCTCTACGGCTACGATCCGTCGCCCGATCCCGCCAGCATTCCCTCGGCACCGCAAAGAGAAGTGCGCGACGCAACCTAGCGACGGCGTGGCGACTTGCGTCGGTACACCGCAGCGTGTCATCTGCCGCCCGATCGCAAAGGTTCAAGCGCCCGCCGATGAAGTCCGTCTCGCCAACTTCCAAGCTCACCCTAGCCTGCATCCTCGTCACCATCTTTCTCGACATGCTCGGCTACGGCATCGTGCTGCCGGTGATGGAGCCGCTGATCAGGGAGTTGACCGGCGGTACCACTGCGGGGGCCGCCGTGCTGGGCGGCTACCTGGTGTTTTCCTATTCGCTGATGCAGTTCCTGTTCGGGCCGGCGCTGGGCAACCTGTCGGACCGTTTCGGCCGGCGCCCGATCATCCTGATCGCGCTTACGGGCCTCACCATCAACTATACGATCATGGGGTTCTCGCCCAACGTCCTCTGGCTGTTCGTCGGCCAAACCATTGCCGGCATCTCGGGTGCCTCGGTCGCTACCGCCACCGCCTATATCGCTGACATCACCCCCAAGGAGCAGCGGGCCCAGCGCTTCGGACTTATCGGAGCGGCAATTGGGCTGGGCTTTATCGCGGGACCGGTAGTGGGCGGCCTGCTCGGCTCGCTGGGGCCGCGTTTTCCGTTCTACGCCGCTGCCCTGCTTGCCGCGACCGCGCTGGCCTTCGGTTTCTTCGTGCTCCCCGAAAGTCTCCGCAAGGACCTGCGCCGGCCATTTCGCCTCAAACGTGCCAACCCCTTCGGCGCCCTCTGGGCACTGAGCCGCAATCCGGTGGTGCTATGGCTGCTGGCGGCACTTTTTCTGTTCACCCTCGCCGCGCAGGCCTTCCCCACCGCCTGGCCGTTCTTCACCATCGAGGTGCTGAAGTTTTCCTCGGCGCAGATCGGTTTTGCGCTGGGTGCCTTTGGCCTCGGCTTTGCCCTCAGCCAGGCGGTGTTCATAGCGCCAAGCATCAAGAAATTCGGTGAAGCAGCGACAGTGCTGATCGGCATGGCGTTCGCCGTAGTCGCCTTCACCGGCACGGCCTTCATCCACTCCGAACTCCCGCTCTATGTCTTCCTGATCGTTGGCTCGATGGCCGGCCTTGCCGGTCCCGCCATCAACTCGCTGATGTCGCACCAGGTCCCCGACGATGCGCAGGGCGAGCTGCAGGGCGCCATCAATGCCACCAACTCGCTCGCGGCCATCCTCGGCCCGCTGATGGCAACCCAGCTGTTCAACCACTTCAGCAAGGGACAGGAAGGCAGCCCCAACTACTTCCCCGGCGCGCCGTTCATCGGTTCAGCCGTCATGGTGCTGATCGCCGCCGGCGTGTTCACCTATGCGGTATGGCGCTTCGACCTTATGCACCGGCCGCGGGTGTCCAAGAAGGAGCACCCGCACGAGCTGGGGCAACCCGGCCAGCAGCAGGTGGCGCCGCAGGAAGGCGAAGAGGGCAATGCCTGACATCGCGATCCGTCGCGCCACGCCCGCCGACTGGCCCGCGATCTGGGCAATGCTAGAGCCGATCATCCGCGAGGGCGAAACCCTGTCACTGCCGCGCGATGGCGACGAGGCGGTGGGCCGCGCCTACTTCGCCTCGCCCGAAAAAGTGAACTTCGTCGCCGTCGATGGCGAGCAGGTGCTCGGCGCCAGCTACGTTCGGGCGAACCAGCTCGGCGGCGGTGCGCATGTTGCCAACTGCGGCTATATCACCGCCGCAGCGGCACGTGGCCGCGGCATTGCCCGGCAGCTCTGCGCGCACTCGATCGAATATGCCCGGTCGGCCGGCTACCGGGCCATCCAGTTCAACTTCGTGGTCTCCAGCAACGCGGCGGCTGTCCACCTCTGGACTGCGCTGGGGTTCGAGACCCTCACCCGCTTGCCCGGCGCCTTCGATCATCCGCGCCTGGGCTTCGTCGATGCCCTGGTGATGTTCAGGGCACTGTAGCGCCAGGGGCCCGCCTTATGCCTAAAGCTGCAGGATTCGCCGCAATCCGCGGGCCGAAATCGGCTCCAGCGCTCTGATCGGGAACCACGTCGCGCCGCTGACTTCGTCTTCCTGGGCCACCAGCTTCAGAGCCGGGTCGGCGACGAACAGGTACTGAAGGTCATGATGCACGTGCGGAGCCTCGTTCCGCGCGGCCTTGCCCGGAACCTCATGGCTGTCAATCACAAAGGGTAGATCGCCTCCCCGGTGGATTGGGTGCAGCGCCAATCCCGCAATTGCCGTTTCCTCCACCGCCTCGCGGGCTGCCGACGCAGCAAATGTCGGCGCGGGCTCATAGTGCCCGCCCGGCTGCAGCCAGCGACCGATGGTCTTATGATCGATCAGCAGCACCTGCGCGCGGTCGGGCGAGACGATGAACGCACTGGTGGTGATGTGGCCTGGCATCGTCCGCCGGTCATCAAGCGCATGCCGCTCCCCGATCTGCCAGCGTAAAAGGGCGAGCCGTTCATCCGGCTGGCCCTGTTCAGCAAGGTAACGCTCCACCAGCGGCGCGAGCGTTCCGAGAAAGTCGGTGATCACCCGATCACTTGCCCAGCGTCGAGGGCCACGTCCCGTGCTGCTCGCCCTCGCGGTCCATCAGCTCGAAGCCATGGGCGCCGAAGAAGTCGCGCTGGCCCTGCGTCAGGTTGGTGGTGCCGCGCGCCTGCTTGTAGCTGTCGAAATAGGCCAGCGAGGCCGACAGGCAGATCAGCGGGAACTCGCCGAGCGCGGCCGCGGCAACGACCCTGCGCAGCGACTTGTTGGCGCCCTTCATGACCTCGATGAAGTCCGGCACCATCAGCAGGTTCACGGCGTCGCCCTTGGCGTAAGCCGCCGACATCTGGTCGAGGAAACGCGAGCGGATGATGCAGCCAGCGCGCCAGATCTTGGCGATGGTCGCAAGCGGCAGGTTCCAGCCGAACTCATCGCTGGCCTTGGTCAGCACCGCAAAGCCCTGCGCATAGGAGACGATCTTGCCGGCCAGCAGCGCCTGCTCCAGATCGGCGAGCGAAATGTCGGCCTTGCCGGTCGCCGTCTTGCCATACGCCGCTTCCGCCGCAACACGCTCATCCTTGCGCGACGAGATGGAACGGGCGGCCACCGCCCCCTCGATCGCTGTCGCTGGCACGGCCAGCTGCTGTGCGGCCATCGCCGTCCAGGTGCCGGTACCCTTCTGGCCTGCCTTGTCGAGGATCAGGCTGACCAGCGGCTGGCCGGTCTTCGGCTCCACAGCTTCGAGCACATGGCCGGTGATTTCGATGAGGTAGGAGTTGAGCTGGCCCTTGTCCCAATCCTTGAACACCTTGGCGGCAGCCGCCGGGTCCATGCCGAGGCCGTCGCGCATGACGCCGTAGACTTCGGCGATCATCTGCATGTCGCCATATTCGATGCCGTTGTGGATCATCTTGACGAAGTGGCCGGCGCCACCTTCACCGAGATAGGCGCAGCACGGCTCGCCATTGAACTTGGCCGAGATCGCCTCGAGGATCGGCTGCGCGTTCTTCCATTCCTGCTCAGGGCCACCCACCATGATCGAGGGACCATGGCGCGCACCCTCTTCGCCGCCGGACACCCCGATGCCGAGGAAGCCGATACCCTTGTCGCGCAGATATTCGAAGCGGCGCTGGCTGTCAGTGTAGAGCGAGTTGCCGCATTCGAGGATGGCGTCGCCCTTTTCGAGGTGCGGCAGCAGCTGCTCGATCATCTCGTCGACCGGCTTGCCGGCTTTCACCATGATGATGATGGAGCGCGGCCGCTTCACCGACTGGATGAACTGCAGCAGGTCGGCCTCAGGCACCACCTTCTCGACAAGTCCCTGCGCCTTGGCCATGCCGACGAAGTCGTCGATCTTCGACGCCGTTCGGTTGTGCACCGCGATGGTGTAGCCCTTTTCGGCGATGTTCAGCGCCAGGTTGGAGCCCATTACCGCGAGCCCGATCAGGCCGATGTCGGCAGACGCCATCATATTCTCCGTCGATAGGTATTGGTTGTCCTTGCGCGGCTTTTTGGCACGGGCCACCCTTTAACACCACCCCTCCGGCTCCCTACCAAGTGGGCATTGCAGGCGCATTCCGCACTTACCATGCATGGCCGCATCAACTAGTGTCGCCAGCTTGAATGGCGCTTTGCATGCCCTGGGAGGGGATCAGGTTTGGAATCCAATTCGATGTTTTCGCTCGCCGGCAAGCGGGCGCTGATCACCGGCTCGAGCCGCGGCATCGGCTTCGGCATTGCTGGCGCGCTCGGTGCCGCAGGCGCCGAACTGCTGATCAACGGCCGTGACCAGGAGGCGCTCGGCGCCGCTGCGGCAAAGCTCGCCGAACGGGGCTACTCGGTGAAGGGTCTGGCGTTCGACGTCACCTCCGAGGAGAGCGTCGAGGACGCCATCGCCCACGCCGAAAACGAGATCGGGCAGATCGATATCCTCGTCAACAATGCCGGCATGCAGCACCGCGCATCGCTCGAAACCTGGCCGCTCGCCAAGTTCGAGCAGGTGATGTCGACCAACCTGACCTCGGCGTTCCTCGTCAGCCGCGCCGTGGTGAAGGGCATGATCGAGCGCAAGCAGGGCAAGATCATCAACATCTGCTCGGTGCTGTCGAACTTCGCCCGCGCTTCGGTGGCGCCCTACTCGGCCAGCAAGGCGGCGCTCGCCAACCTGACGCGCGGCATGGCGGTCGACTGGGCCAGGTACAACATCAACGTCAACGGCATTTCCCCCGGCTACATCGCCACCGAGTTGAACGAGGCGCTGCTCAAGAACGACGAGTTCAACGCCTGGATCGAAAAGCGCACCCCGATGGGCCGCTGGGGCAAGCCCGAGGAACTGGGCGGCGCTGCCGTCTTCCTCTCATCCGACGCTGCAACCTTCGTGAACGGACACATTCTCTATGTCGACGGCGCTTTCACAGCCACCGTTTGAGGGCGCCCGCATCATCATTGCGATGGGCGTCTCCTCCTCCGGCAAATCCGCCAGCGGCGCTGCGATAGCGCGCCGCCTCCACGCTCCCTTCCTCGACGGCGACGGCTACCACCCGCCCGCCAACAAGGAGAAGATGCGCTCCGGCATCCCCCTGCAGGATGAAGACCGCTGGCCCTGGCTCGAAACCCTGGCCGTTGCCCTGCGCGAAGCCGCCGACCAGAAGGGCGTCGCCGTCGGCGCCTGCTCGGCCCTCAAACGTGCCTACCGCGACTTCCTCACCGAAAAAGCCGGCGAGCCGATCCTCTTCGTCTTCCTCGACGGCGACATCGAAGTCATCCGCAAGCGCATCGAGGCCCGCGCTCACGAGTTCATGAACCCCAAACTGCTCGACAGCCAGTTCGCGACCCTGGAGCGGCCGGCGGAGGACGAGAACGTCCTCAAGGTGGATGTGTCGGACACGGTCGAGGCGATCGCGACGAAGGTGGCGAACAAGCTGACTTATCTGAAGGTCTTCAAGCGGGGGCAGTAAGCTCCGCCGCTAATCCCGTCAGCCACCGCGGTCTCAACATCGCCTTCTCCCCTTGTGGGAGAAGGTGCCCGAAGGGCGGATGAGGGGTCGTCGACTGCAGCACGACGAGCAGGCAGTGGCACTTGAGCCCACCCCTCATCCGGCTGCCGCCACCTTCTCCCACAAGGGGAGAAGGCGATATTTGAGCGCGCTCAGCCCCTCAAAACCCGAACGAGAACTGCCCCGTCGGGCTCGCGGCACGTTCGAGGGCCAGCATCTCCATCTTGGCCCGCACCCCGCCGGGTGACGAGAACCCACCGGTTCGTCCATCGGCTGCGAGCACGCGATGGCACGGCACGATCAACGGGATCGGGTTCTGCCCCATCGCCGTGCCCACGGTCCGCGACATCGCCACATCCCCGAGCCAGCGCGCGATCGCGCCATAAGTGGTGGTCTCGCCCCAGTTGAGCCCGCGGATATGCTCGTAGATCCGCCGGTTCAGAGCCGACACCGCCGAGAGATCCAGCGGCACATCCTGGAACGCATCCTCCGCGCCCTTTGCGTAGGCCACGATGCGACCAACGACCTCGCCCTGCCCCGCAGCATCCTCGATACCGCCCATCGCGACCAGCCGCTCGCGCAGCGTCTCGGCCTCCGCCCCCGGCAGCATGACGCGCGAAATCCCACACTCGGTCCAACCGAAGGCGAACCAGCCAATCGCCGTGTCAAAAACCCGAAATCTCATTCTTAGATGAAATATAACCTTTCAAAGCCGCACGGGAACCCGATTTCGACAATGGCTATTGCCCAGCTCTGAGCTCAGAAATCTTGTTGCAGATTGCCGTGAAGAGATGCTCCACGTTAATCTCGTTTCCTTCTTCGACACGCTTGGAAATGATCGTGAGCGGAAACACTTTCATTGTCGATGACGGGTCGCGTAACGCGACGTCGCGCCCGTACTCGTCGACGACCACAATCCACTCCATGCCCATGTACTGCACGAGCGCGTCGCCAAAGGTGAGGCCGAGGCTCTGCAACTTCCAGGTCTCGCTCGGCTGAACCCAATGCCCATCGAGAATGGTTTGGATCAGAAATAGTTTACCGGCGAAGCTTTCATACTGCGTGGCTTTGCCCTCGGCGTAGTGTCCGAGCATCCACTCACGCTGCCTTTGAATTTGGAAGCGATCCTCACTTGTTAGGTCTTCAAAACGTTGCTCCAAACCGTCCACCTCCCGCCCACTGGGCTACAATAGAGTTGGCCGGTGCAAAACAAAAGGCCGCCCCGAAGGGCGGCCTAAAACTTTTCAGAACGCCACCGCTTAGTGGTGGTGCTCCTCCGGAACCTCGTCCTCGTCGGCCGCAATGATCTTGCTGAGCTCGGCGCGGGTCATCGGCTTTTCGGTCTGCTTCGCCTCGGCGGCGATGAAGTCGACAACCTTGTTCTCGAACACCGGAGCGCGCAGCGCTGCGAGAGCCTGCGGGTTCTTGCGGTAGTAGTCGTAGACCTGCTGTTCCTGACCCTGGAAGCGGCGGACCTCGGCGATCAGCGCCTGCTGGTGCTCTTCCTCGGTCACTTCGATCTTGTTGGTGTTGCCGATCTCGGCGACCACCAGCCCGAGGCGCACGCGGCGCTCGGCGATCTTGTTGTACTGTTCGCGGGCGGCTTCCTCGGTGGTGCCTTCGTCTTCGAAGGAACGACCGTGGCTCTGCACCTCATGCTGCACGCGCTGCCAGATGGTGTTGAACTCGGCTTCCACCAGTTGCCCCGGCACGTCGAACTTGTGACCGTCGTCGAGCGCGTCGAGGATCTGGCGCTTCACCGCCTGGCGACCCATCGAATCGAGCGCGGCGCGCATCTGGTCCTTCACGGCGTCGCGGAGCGCCGCGACGTTTTCGAGGCCCAGTTGCTTGGCGAAATCGTCGTTGAGCTCACCGGTGTTCGGGCCGTCGACATGCAGGATCGAGGTCTCGAACTCGGCATTCTTGCCGGCAAGGTTGTCCTGGGCATAGTCGGCGGGGAACGTGACCTTCACGGTCTTCGTTTCGCCCTTCTTCATGCCGACCAGCTGCTCTTCGAAGCCGGGGATGAACTCGCCCGAACCCACCACGAGGTGCGCATGGTCGGAGGTGCCGCCGGCGAATGCCTCGCCGTCGATCGTGCCCTTGAAGCTGAGGCCCAGGCGATCGCCGGTCTCGACGACGCCTTCGTCGCCCTTGTCGGTGTAGCCGGTCTGCTGCGCGAACACGCGCTTCACTTCGGCGTCGATCTCGTCTTCGGCGATCTCGACCACCGGCTTGTCGATGGCGATACCCTTGAAGTCCATCAGGGCAACCGGCGGCAGCACTTCATAGGTGACTTCGAAGCTGAGGTCGGCGGCGCCGTCCAGCACCTTGTTGATGACCTCCTGATCTTCCGGCAGGTCAACCTTGGGCTGAGCGGCCGCGCGCTCGGAACGCTCGTCCAGCGCCTTGGAGACGTTGGCGTTGATCGCGTCCGAGAGCACTTCGGACATCGCCGAACGGCCGTACATCTTCTTCATGTGCGCCATCGGCACCTTGCCGGGGCGGAAGCCCTTGATGTTGGCGGTGCCCTTGAGCTCCTCGAGCCGGGCATCGAGCCGCTGGCTCAGGTCCGCGGCCGGAATGACCATGGAGAGTTTGCGCTTAAGGCCCTCATTGAGGGTTTCCGTGACCTGCATTGGGTTTCCCGTTGTCTCAAAAATCTTGTCTGGCCGGGGATACCGTCAGAGTGGTGCGGGTGAGAGGGCTCGAACCTCCACGCCTTGCGGCGCTGGAACCTAAATCCAGTGCGTCTACCAGTTCCGCCACACCCGCAAGGCACCCCGCCGGCCGGGGGTCGCGTGCATATATGGCAAGAACACGGGAAGGTCAAAGGGAGATGGGCCCGTTGCCCGACCGCCGCGCCGACACAGACGGACCCGTCCGCAGGCGCAGTGCCCACGAACCGCGCAAGTTGGAAGTCCGGACTTGCCCGATCAGGCGGCATATTGCACATTATTTCATCAGCAGACTTTGACCGGTCGCCAGCCGACCACCAGATAGACGACGCTATCATATTGATTGTGTGTCGAATTCCGCCGTTCTGGTCCGCTGGCACGCGCCCTGCATACAACCCAGCGGCACTGACTGGTGCCAGAGTGGAGGCCTGAATGAAGAAGATCGAGGCTATCGTAAAGCCGTTCAAGCTCGACGAAGTGAAGGAAGCGCTGCAGGAAGTTGGTCTGCAGGGCATCACCGTCACCGAGGCCAAGGGGTTCGGCCGGCAGAAAGGCCATACCGAGCTCTATCGTGGTGCCGAATACGTCGTGGATTTCCTGCCCAAGGTGAAGGTCGAGGTTGTTTGCCCCGACGAGCTCGCCGAAAAAGCCATTGAGGCGATCCGCACCGCCGCGCAAACCGGCCGCATCGGCGACGGCAAGATTTTCGTCTACACCATCGAACAGGCCATCCGCATCCGCACCGGCGAATTCGGCGACGACGCGCTCTAGGGGCGACCTGACGCGTCACGCCAAGCCTACATCAACCCAGACTTTTGACAGGGGAACTGAATGACCACTGGAGCTGACATCCTCAAGCGCATCAAGGATGAGGATATCAAGTATGTCGACCTGCGCTTCACCGACATGCGCGGCAAGCTGCAGCATGTGACCTTCGATCAGACCATGGTCGACGAGGACCTGTTCGAGGAAGGCACGATGTTCGACGGCTCCTCGATCGCCGGCTGGAAGGCGATCAACGAGTCCGACATGGTGCTGCTGCCCGATCCGGATTCCGCCTACATGGACCCGTTCTTCGGCGCCTCCACCCTCGCCATCAACTGCGACATTCTCGACCCGCTGACCTTCCAGCCCTACTCGCGCGATCCGCGCACCACGGCCAAGAAGGCCGAAGCCTACGTGCGGGAGCTGGGGATCGGCGACTCGGTCTACTTCGGCCCTGAGCCCGAATTCTTCATCTTCGACGACGTCCGCTACTCGAACACCACGTACAAGGTGGGCTTCTCGGTCGACTCGACCGAACTGCCGACCAACAACGACACCGAGTACGAGTCGGGCAATAACGGCCACCACATCGCGCTGAAGAAGGGCTACTTCCCGGTTCCGCCGCTCGACACCGCCCAGGACATGCGCGGCGAGATGCTGGCGGCCATGGGCGCCATGGGCGTGCCGATCGAGAAGCACCACCACGAAGTTGCATCGGCCCAGCATGAGCTCGGCATCAAGTTCTGCCCGATCATCAAGGCAGCCGACTCGGTGCAGATCTACAAGTACGTGATCCAGCAGGTCGCCCAGGCCTACGGCAAGACGGCGACCTTCATGCCGAAGCCGGTCTATGGCGACAACGGATCGGGCATGCACTGCCACCAGTCGATCTGGAAGGACGGCAAGCCGCTGTTCGCCGGCGACCAGTATGCCGGCCTGTCGATGGACGCGCTCTACTACATCGGCGGCATCATCAAGCATGCCAAGTCGGTCAACGCGTTCACCAACCCCACCACGAACTCCTACAAGCGCCTGGTCCCCGGCTTCGAGGCTCCCGTGCTGCTCGCCTACTCGGCGCGCAACCGCTCGGCCTCCTGCCGTATTCCGCACGGCACCTCGCCCAAGGCGAAGCGCGTGGAAGTCCGCTTCCCCGATCCGCTGGCGAACCCGTATCTGGGCTTTGCCGCCATGCTGATGGCCGGCCTCGACGGCATCAAGAACAAGATCCACCCGGGCGACCCGATGGACAAGGATCTGTACGAGCTGCCCAAGGAAGAGCTGAAGCTGATCCCGACCGTTTGCGGCTCGCTCCGCGAAGCGCTTGAGTCGCTCGACAAGGACCGCGAGTACCTGCTCGCCGGTGGCGTGTTCGACAACGACCAGATCGACAGCTACATCGAGCTGAAGATGACGGAAGTCATCAAGTACGAGCACACCCCGCACCCGGTCGAGTACGAAATGTACTACTCGGCCTAAGCGGCTGAACCATCGACGGAAATCTGGAAGGGCCCCGAGGGGCCCTTCTTCATTTCGTCGCCACCCAGATGACGTGCCGCGCCCCCCTGCCCCCGTGCGCCCGGGCTTTCAGTTCCTCGACCTTCATGCCCGATTGCTGCAGGCGTTTGGTGAAATGCGGGTCGGGGGCGACGGACCAGACGGCCAGCATGCCGCCCGGCTTCAGGGCGGATTTGGCGCGGGAGATGCCGGCGTGGCTGTAGAGCGCATCGTTGCCGGAGCGCGACAAGCCCTCCGGCCCGTTGTCGACGTCGAGCAGGATGGCGTCGTATGTGTCGCGCGCCATGACCGCGCCAACGTCATCGACGACCAGCAATAATCGTGGATCATCGATGCCTGGGCCATGAACTTCTGCCAGTGGGCCGCGCGCCCATGCTCCGGCGATTTCCGGGACGAGTTCCGCGACGGTGATCTGCGCATCGGGACCGAAATCGGCGAGCGTGCGGCGCAGGGTGAACCCCATCCCCAGCCCGCCGATCAGCACCTTCACCTTCGGCCGCGCACCGACTCGTTCGGCCGCTATCTTCGCCATCGCTTCCTCGGAGCCCGACTGCCGCGATGACATCAGGCCGATGGTGCCGGCGAAGATGGTGAACTCCTGTCCGCGCTGCATCAGGCGAAACTCGCCTCCGCCCGGAACCTTCGCCCGGCCAAGTTCTACCCAGGGGAGCATAGCGCCTCCGCTTCATCGTCGTTGCGGCAGCACTAGCGGTTTCAGGCGGCTTCGACCATCGCCATCAGCGCCGGGATCTCATCGGGGACGTTCTCGGTGAGTCGCGCTGCGGCAAGCACCGGCAGCCATGCGGATACGGCAGTGCGATCGATCGTCCCGGCCGCCAGGTAGGCAGTGAGGTAAGCGTCCGCGATCTCGCGCGACACCGCCTGCAGCAGCAGCCAGCTGCGGCAGACATCGGCAGCGGGCGGCCCTTGTGTGGCATCCAGCCAGTCGACGACCACCGCGCCATCGAGGGAGCCGAGGATGTTGTAGGGGTGGAAGTCACCGTGCAGCACCCGGTCGCCGGCGGGCAGCCGGCTGAGCTTGTCGCGGAGCCTGTACTTTACTGGATCGCTGAGGTCCGTCGCCGCGATCTTTCGCGCCAGCCGAACCTTGAGCGGCGCGAGCGCCTGCCCGGACGCGGCGTGGATACCCAGTTGCAGCCGCACCATAGCGGCGAAGTACGGACCGGCACCGGCGGGGTCGGCAAGCATCGGCTCGGCAAAGGGTCGACCTTCGACAGTGCTCATGACCACGCCCCAGCGTCCATCGACCTGCACCAGATCGAAGGCGCGTGGCGCAGCAATGCCGGCGGCTTCGACCGCGTCGAGGACTGCAAACTCGCGCCTGGCGTCGGACTCCGGTTCACCGGCGCGGTAGAGCTTCAGCACCCTGCCCTCGCCATACTCGAACACCTCGGCAACTTTTCCCTCGCCCACGAGCTTCCTATGTAGCAAAGACCTGCCCTCCCCCGAGCGAGCTTGAGGCGGCGCACGGTTTCGCGCAACCTCGCACCACACAGCAAGGGATTTCTCTCGTGAGCGTCGGACTACTTGGACTACTCGACGACGTTACCGCACTCGCCAAGGTGGCAGCCGCGTCGATCGACGACGTGGCCGGCCAGGCGGCAAAGGCCGGGCTCAAGGCGGCCGGCGCGGTGATCGACGACACGGCAGTGACGCCGAACTACGTCACCGGCTTCACGGCCGATCGCGAACTACCGATCGTCTGGCGAATCGCGGCAGGGTCGGTGCGCAACAAGCTGCTGATCCTGTTGCCCGCCGCGCTGGCGCTAAGCTTTGTTGCACCGTGGGCGATTACCCCGTTACTGGCGCTCGGCGGCGCCTATCTCTGCTTCGAGGGCGCCGAAAAGGTGTTCGAGGCGGTGTTTCCGCACCAGGCCCATGCCGAGGCGCACGACCTCGAACCTGCCGTCAGCGATCCGGCCATGCTCGAGACCGAGCGGATCAACGGCGCCATCCAGACCGACTTCATCCTCTCGGCCGAGATCATGACCATTGCGCTCGGGACACTGCCGGAGAGCCTGCCCTTCTGGGAGAAGGCCGCGGTGCTGGCCGTCGTCGGCATCGGCATCACGCTGCTGGTCTATGGTGCGGTGGCGCTGATCGTGAAGGCTGACGACATTGGCCTCGCCATGGCGCGCAAGGCGAAAACCGGCGCCGGACGGGCCACCGGCCGCGGCATCCTCGTCGCCATGCCCTGGGTGATGCGTATCCTCAGCTTCGTCGGCACCGCCGCGATGATCTGGGTCGGCGGCGGCATCTTCATTCACGGCCTCGCCGAGTTCGGGCTGCCGCAGGTCGAGCACCTGATCGAGGCGGTGGCGCACCCGGCGGCCGAAGCGCTCGGCGCCTTCGGCGAGGAACTCGTCATCATCCTCGGCGACGGCATCTTCGGCCTGCTGCTGGGCCTCCTGCTAATCCCGGTCGTGACGCGGGTGTTCGTGCCGGCATGGAAGGCGGTGCGCGGCGCGCTGCCGGGTGCACGAGCCTGAGGGCCCTTCCCTGGGCCCTCCCTGCCTGTCCCTTCCGCGCCGGTGCCGGCCGAATGGTAAGTTGACCTGAGCGGTCACGATATCTTATCTGCCACGAGTTCATCGGCTGGATGGGCGATACAAGAGGCTCCCCATGACAGTTCGTCTCCCTGCGCTCTTTCGCACGATGGTCGCGGCCGTCGCTCTGGCCGCCATGCCGGCCATCGCGTTCGCGCAGGATGCGAGCATCACCGTCTACAACGCCCAGCACGAGTCGCTGACGCAGGAATGGGCGGACGCCTTCACGGCCGAGACGGGCATCGCGGTGGTGATCCGGCAGGGCTCGGACCTCGAGGTCGGCAACCAGATCCTGCAGGAAGGCGCCAACTCGCCGGCCGATGTGTTTCTCACCGAGAACTCGCCCGCCATGGTGCTGGTCGACCGCGCCGGCCTCTTCGAGCCGCTGCCCCAGGACATTCTCGACCAGATCCCCGCCGGGTTCCGCGCCGCCAATGGGCATTGGACGGGCATCGCCGCCCGCTCGACCGTGTTCGCCTACAATCGGGACAAACTCAGCGCCGAAGCACTGCCCAGGAGCGTCGACGATCTCGCCGGCCCCGAATGGAAGGGGCGCTGGGCGGCTTCACCGTCAGGCGCAGACTTCCAGGCGATCATCGGCGCCTACCTGCAGCTCAAGGGCGAGGACGCCACGCTCGCCTGGCTGAAGGCGATCAAGGAGAACGCGGTGATCGTCCGCGGCAACCGGACCGCCATGGCCGCAGCCAACAAGGGCGAGGTCGATGGCGCGCTGATCTACCACTACTACTACTATGGCGATCAGGCCGGCACGAAGGAATCGAGCGGCAACATCGCCCTGCACTTTTTCGGCAACGGCGATCCCGGCGCCTTCATCTCGGTCTCCGGCGGCGGGGTGCTGGCATCGAGCCAGCACAAGGCCGAAGCGATGCAGTTCCTGAAATTCATCACCGGACCAGATGGCCAGAAGGTGCTGCGCGACGGCAAGTCGTTCGAGTACGCCATCGGTGTCAACGAGGCGGCGAACGCGGCGCTGCCGCCGCTGGACAGCCTCGGCACGCCGGTCGTCGACCAGTCGAGCCTCGACAACTCCAAGGTCACTGAACTGATGACGGCTGCCGGGCTTCTCTGATAAGCCGTGTCAGGTTTAAGCCTGCCGGGGAGCCTCCGTCAGGCAGTATCGTCAAGAAAGCGGGCCATGAGCCTGTCACCCACCGCAGCCTTCCCGCGCCTCCCCCGTCACCTTGCGGTCACCTCGGCCGCCGCGTTCGTGTCGCTGCTGAGCCTGATCCCGCTCGGCTTCATCGGCTGGATAGCGTTCGACAGCGGCTGGGAAACGGTGACGTCGCTGGTGTTTCGCCCGCGGGTCGGCGAACTGGTCGTCAACACCGTGGTGCTGGTGGGACTGGCGCTGCCGATCGCCATCGTGCTGTCAGTGGCGCTGGCCTGGCTGACGGAGCGGACCGCCCTGCCGCTGCGCCGCACCTGGAGCTGGCTGCTGGTCGCGCCGCTGGCGGTGCCGGCCTTCGTCCAGTCCTATGCCTGGAACACCGTGGCGCCCGGCCTGCATGGCCTCGCGGGCGCGGTGCTGGTGTCCATCCTCGCCTATTTCCCCTTCCTCTATCTGCCGGTCGCCGCGCAGTTGCGCCGCCTCGATCCGGCGCTCGAAGAGACCGCGGCATCGCTCGGCAAATCACCCTCAGCCGTCTTCTTCGGCGTGATCCTGCCGCAGCTGCGGCTCGCCATCTGTGGCGGTGCGCTGCTGGTCGGCCTGCACCTGCTGGCCGAGTACGGTCTCTATGTGCTGATGCGCTACGACACCTTCGCGACCGCCATCGTCGATCAGTTCCAGTCGGTGTTCAACGGCCCGGCCGCCAACCTGCTCGGCGGCGTGCTGGTGCTGCTGTGCTTCGCGCTGCTGGGACTGGAATCCTTCCTCAGGGGCGATGCGCGCTACGCCCGTGTCGGCGGTGGCGCGGCGCGCGGAGTGACCCGGCGAACGCTCGGGCGCTGGGCCCTGCCCGCGCAGGTGCTCCTCGCCGCAGTGGTGCTGCTGTCGCTCGGGGTGCCGCTCTATACGCTCGGGCGCTGGCTGCTGCTGGGGGGCGCCGGTATCTGGCAGCTCGATAGTATCCTGCCGGCACTGGGGCAGACCGCGTTCCTGTCACTCGCGGGCGCGGCGCTCGCCATTGTCGCGGCGCTGCCGGCGGCCTGGCTGTCGGTGCGGGCGCCGGGCCGGGTGGCGCGGCTGGTCGAGGCGTCGCACTACTATGTCGGCGCCCTGCCCGGCGTCATCGTGGCGCTCGCATTGGTAACGATCACCGTACGGGTGGCGCTGCCGCTCTACCAGACGCTGGCGACGCTGCTGATCGCCTACCTGCTGATGTTCCTGCCGCGCGCCATGGTCGGCCTCCGCGCCTCAATCGCGCAGGCGCCGGTCGAGCTGGAGCGCGCAGCGCAAAGCCTCGGCAAGCCGCCGCTGATAGCCGTGTGGCACACCACCATCCGGCTCGCCGCGCCGGGCGCCTTCGCCGCTGCGGCGCTGGTGGCGCTCGGCATCGCCAACGAGTTGACGGGCACGCTGATGCTGGCGCCCAACGGCGTCCGCACCCTCGCCACCCGCTTCTGGGCACATACGGCCGAACTCGACTTCTCCGCCGCCGCGCCCTATGCGCTGCTGCTGGTCCTTCTCTCGCTGCCGCTGGTCCTGCTGCTCAGGCTCGAAGCCGACCGGGTGGCCAAATGAACCTCCTCGAACTCAGGTCGGTGACCAAGCGCTACCGCGACCACCTCGCCGTCGGCGACGTAAACCTGTCGGTCGCCGCGACGAGCCGCACCGCCATCGTCGGCCCATCCGGCTCGGGCAAGACGACGCTGCTGCGGATCATTGCCGGGTTCGAAACGCCGGATGCAGGCGCGGTGCTGCTCGACGGGCAGGACATCACCCGCACCCCCGCGCATCGCCGTGGCATCGGCTACGTGGCGCAGGAAGGCGCGCTGTTCCCGCACCTGACCATCACCGACAATATCGGCTTCGGCCTTGGCCGCTCCGACCCGACGCGCCGGGCGCGGATCACCGAACTGATGGACCTGGTCGGCCTGCCGGCGACCCTGCGCGACCGCCGGCCTCATGAACTGTCTGGCGGCCAGCAGCAGCGCGTCGCCCTGGCGCGTGCCATGGCGCGGAAGCCGCGGTTGATGCTGCTCGACGAACCGTTCTCGGCGCTCGACGCCGGCCTGCGCGAGACGATCCGCGAAATGGTCGGCGAGGCGCTCAGGGCCTCCGGCATCGCCTCCATCCTCGTGACCCATGATCGCGCCGAAGCGCTCGGCTTTGCCGACCACCTCGCCGTCATGCGCGATGGCGCGCTGGTCCAGGCGGGTACGCCCGAGGCGCTGTATCGCGAGCCTGCCGACGCGCTGACCGCCCGCTTCCTAGGCGACGCGCTGATCATCGACGCGGACATGGAAGATGGCCGGGCAATGAGCATTTTCGGTCCGATCGAGACCAACGCGACCGGCGCCAACGGCCGCGCCACGATAATGCTGCGCACCGAGCAGATCGCCGTCACGGCGCTCGACAAGGCCCAGAACACCAACGGCCCCACTGGCCGGGTGCTCAGCCAGTCCTTCCACGGCGCCCGCTGCCGCCTCGTCGTCGAAGCGATGTGGCGCTCCGACGAGTCGGGCGACAACAAGAGCCTCACGGTCGAGACATCGTCGCTGGCCGCACCGAAGGTCGGCGCGGTGGTGCGCCTCGACATCATCGGCACGGCCCATGTGCTGACGCGGCAAGACGACTGACTGGACGACGACTGACGCGCCGCTTGGCTCGCATAGGACCGGGTTGCCGCTGGCAACAAGCCTGCTACGCTCCGCCTAACCCGGAGCTAGCCAATGACCTTCGAATTTCTGCTGACCACCTTCGTCATCGTGGCTTCGCCCGGTACCGGCGTGCTCTACACCCTCGCGGCCGGGCTCACGCGGGGGGCGAAAGCCTCGGTGATAGCCGCCTTTGCCTGCACGCTGGGCATCATCCCGCACATGGCGGCCGCAATCACCGGACTGGCGGCGCTGCTGCACACCTCGGCGCTGGCCTTCGAGGTGATCAAATACCTCGGCGTCGCCTACATGCTCTACATGGCCTGGGCAACGCTGCGTGAGAAAGGCGCGCTCAGCGTCGATACAGACAAGGCGCCGCAATCGGCCCGCAAGGTGCTGGTCGAGGGTATTCTCATCAACATCCTCAACCCAAAGCTGTCGCTCTTCTTCTTCGCCTTCCTGCCGCAGTTCGTGCCGGCCAGCGAGCCGAACGCCTTGCCGCTGATGCTGCAGATGAGCGCGGTATTCATGCTGGCGACCTTCGTGATCTTCGCCATCTATGGGGTGTTCGCCGCGGCGGTGCGCAATCACATCATCACCCGGCCCAAAGTGCTGACCTGGATGCGCCGCAGCTTCGCCGCCGCCTTCGTCGGGCTCGGCGTCAAGCTGGCGCTGACCGACCGCTGAACTAGGCCGTGTGGACAAAGAGGATTCCCAAATCAGCAGCTGACTGATTCAAGGCTGTTCTTTGCGGAGAGCGGCGTTGGTTCGCGGGTTGATGTCGGACGAAGAATGGGCGTTCTTCGAGCCGTTCG
>QLAH01000285.1_pt1 | contig 34770 bp, 34 predicted proteins | sample 4693081 | NCBI WGS metagenome assembly QLAH01 (sample SAMN09425401, study PRJNA476045) | Lake water metagenome, whole genome shotgun sequencing project. | reverse complement strand
ACACCAACGACACGACACCCACCGATGAAACACCGATCCAAGGGCCGCTCTCAGGCCCCCATCAGCAGGCCATCAAGTGGACCAGTTTTCGTGTCGCCAGAGGACCAAAAGCGGATGTCGCTTGACAAAGGGCAACCAGTGGTTCTTTGGCATGCGTTGCCACATCGGTGTCGACGCCGACTCGGGCCTGGTCCATTCGGTGGTGAGCACGGCAGCGAACGTGCATGAGCTGAACACAGCAGCCGATCGGGTCCATGGCGAGGAACGGGTGATCTACGGCGACTCGGGTCACATCGGGATTGAGAAGCGCGATGCGTTCAAAGACTGCGGCGCTCAGATGCGCATCGCGATGAGGCCTGGTCAGCGCCGGGTTCTACCGGATACCCCAGAAGGACGATTGCTGGATCTGCTGGAGAGTGCCAAAGCCCATCTGAGAGCAAAGGTGGAGCATCCATTCCGGATCATCAAATGCCAGTTCGGATTCCGGAAGGTCTCCTACCGAGGCATCAAGAAGAACGACCTCAAGCTCAAGATGCTGTTTGTTCTTGCCAATCTGTGGATGGTGCGCGAGCGCTGTCCTTGCAATGCGTAATCGACAGGGTAAATGTGCCCAAACGGTGCCAATAATCAATAAATCAGCCCGCCGATACCTTGAAAACTGAAAAAAACAGGTCGTTTATGACTGGAGAAGCGAAAACCAGGACCCAATCAGCCCATGGTCGTCTCGCTAATGAGAATGAGACTGGGCACCATGGCGACGAGTGGCTTGATCAGAGTTTCCTTTGATGAGTACTGCTTGTTCTTGGCTCACTTGACTCCCAGCAACAGGCAAGGATTGGGCCAGCAGAGTGGCAAGATTCTTGGCTGTTGATGCGCTGCTCGTTAGCACAATTCAATGAGACTTCATGGGTGCTTGCGCTTCAATAATGCAGCAAAAGAAACATACAGAAACGGCCGCTTCTGCAAGAGGTATCTACAACGAAAAAACGCCTAAGCGTGTGGGCGGAAGCTAAACCTCAACGGCAGGTTTGGCAGTCAGCACCTCCTCCAGCTCCGCCAGATCTTCGTCGGTGATCTTGGTTTGCATCGGGCAGTGCTTGGGGCCGCACATCGAGCAGAACTCGGCCTGCTTGTAGATGTCGGCCGGCAGGGTTTCATCGTGATACTCCTTCGCCCGCTCGGGATCGAGGGAGAGTTCGAACTGCCTGTTCCAGTCGAAGGCGTACCGGGCGCGGCTCAGCTCATCGTCGCGGTCGCGGGCACCGGGGCGGTGGCGGGCGATGTCGGCGGCATGGGCGGCGATCTTGTAGGCGATCAGGCCGTTGCGCACGTCTTCGGGATTGGGCAGGCCCAGGTGTTCCTTGGGGGTGACATAGCAGAGCATCGCCGTGCCGTACCAGCCGGCCATGGCGGCGCCGATGGCGCTGGTGATGTGGTCGTAGCCAGGGGCGATGTCAGTCACCAGCGGCCCGAGCACATAGAAGGGCGCCTCGGCGCACTCCTCCATCTGCTTGCGCACGTTGAACTCGATCTGATCCATCGGCACGTGGCCGGGACCCTCCACCATCACCTGCACGTCGTGGGCCCAGGCGCGGCGGGTGAGTTCGCCCAGGGTCTTCAGTTCGGCGAGCTGGGCTTCATCGGAGGCATCATGCAGGCAGCCGGGCCGCAGCGAATCCCCGAGGGAGAAGCTGCAGTCGTAGCGCTTGAAGATCTCGCAGATGTCGTCGAAGCGCGTGTAGAGGGGATTCTGCTTGTGGTGGTACAGCATCCACTGGGCCAGGATGCCGCCGCCACGGCTCACGATGCCGGTGAGGCGCCCCTTCACCTTGGGCAGGTGCTCGATCAGCAGGCCGGCGTGGATCGTCTGGTAATCAACGCCCTGCTGGCAGTGCTTCTCGATGATGTGCAGGAAGTCGTCGTCCGAAAGCTTCTCGATCGAACCGTGCACGCTCTCCAGCGCCTGGTACACGGGCACCGTGCCGATCGGCACGGGCGAGGCGTTGATGATCGCGGTGCGCACCTCATCGAGGTTCACGCCGCCGGTGGAGAGATCCATCACCGTGTCGGCGCCGTATTTCACCGCCAGCTCGAGCTTCTTCAGCTCTTCGCTCACATCACTGGCGTTGGGGGAGGCGCCGATGTTGGCATTAACCTTGCACTTGCTGGCAATGCCGATCGCCATCGGCTCAAGGCCGGTGTGGTTGATGTTGGCCGGGATGATCATGCGGCCCCGGGCCACCTCCTCCATCACCAGCGATTCGGGCAGGTTCTCGCGCCTGGCCACATGGGCCATCTCCTCGGTGACCACGCCCTGACGGGCGTAATGGAGCTGGGTGACGTTGCCGCCGGCGTCGATGGTGCCGCGACGCTTCTCGATCCAGGCGCTGCGCATGACGAAAAATAAGCGGAGAACGTGGAGCCGGCCCTGGGGCAACGGCATCGGGGGGCGCGGACCGGAGCTCTCCTGCACTTCCCTGCGCCGGCATGACCCGGATCAGGTTCGGAGGGTGTGATCTCAGCCCTGGCCCCGATGGCTTGAACGCCAGTGGAGCGGGCACCCCTAGTGACGCATGCAACCTAGCAACAGAGTTCAGGCCTGCAGGGCATCGAGTGCGGTCGCCACCACCCGGTGATCCCCGTCCGCCTGCAGGCCCTGGAGCAGGGAGCGGGCTGCCGCGGCCTCCTCGGAGCCGGCGCCAGCGCTCGCCCCCTCCCGCACCAGCCGGCCCAGGATCTCGGCACCCCCCACCCGCACGGTGCCATCCGACGACGTGACTGCCAGCCGGGCCAGCTCCAGGAGCCAGGCGCCGGGCATGTCGGGATGTTCGGCCAGGGCCGAGAGGATGCTGCACCGCACCAGCCAGTGCTCATTGGTGGCGAAGGCCTCCCGCAGCGGCGGCCAGGCCCGCACCGCCCCGTAGCTGGCCAGGGCGTTGGCGGCCTCGGCCCGCACGTTGTCGTCACTGTCGTGGCTGAGAACCCGCAGCAGGGCCTCCCAGCCGGCCTCGCTGCGCTTGAACCCGAGGCCGGCGCAGGCCAGGGAACGCACCAGGAAGGTGGACTGCTCGAGCCCCAGCAGCAGCAGAGGGATGGCCTGCTCCTCCGGCACCTCACGCAGGGCGGCCAGGGCCGGCATCGAACGGGCGGGATCGCCTGAGGTGATGGCAACCCGCAGTGCCTCGGGCTCGGGGACGGGAGAAGACATGGGCTCGGGGCAATGAAGCGATCATGACGACTTCGACGCATCGGGCGCCGGCTCGGGAATCCGCTCCTGGCGCAGGGCCCGCAGGATCTCCCGCCGGCGCCGCCGACGCAGCACCATGCTGGTGAGCAGCAGACCCACGCCGATCAGCAGGGCCGGAACCGCCTGGATCCGATCGCTGCCGGTGCGGTGCAGCAGGGCCAGCAGGGCCAGCAGGATCACCAGCGGCGAGGACAGGGCCAGCAGCGCCGAGCGCAGACGGCCGGGACGTCCCCCAGCGGCAGCGCGGATGGCGGGGCTCACACCGGCCGCTCCATCCAACGGAGCAGGCTGAGGGTCAGCACGCGCACCCCCACCTCCAGACAGTCCTCGTCGGGATCGAAGGTGTTGCTGTGCAGCGGCGTGCAGCCCTTCGGCCCTGCCACCCCCAGGCGGAACATGGTGCCGCGGGTGCCCTCCAGCAGCTGGGCGAAGTCCTCGGCGCCGAGGGAGGGTTGCTCCAGCCACTCCACCCGCGCCTGACCCAGCAGGTCGGTGGCGGCATCCGCCACCAGCCGGGTGAGCAGCGGATCGTTATGAACCGGGGGGGAAATGCAGCGGTAATGCACGCGGGCCTCGCCGCCGTGTCCCCGGCAGAGGGCATGCACGGTGTCTTCGATCCAGCCCGGCAGACGGTCGTGAACGTCGAGGTCGAGGCAGCGGACCGTACCCAGCAGCCGCACGTGATCGGCGATCACGTTGAAGGCCTTGCCCCCCTCGATCCGCCCGAAGCTCACCACCACCGGATGGAGCGGATCGAGCCGGCGACTGATCGCCTCCTGCAGACCGCTCACCACCCGGGCCGCGATCCAGATGGCGTCGGTGCTCTGGTGGGGGCGGGCCCCATGGCCGCTCTCGCCCAGCACCTCGATCTCCAGTTCGCCGGCGGCGGCGGTGAGACTGCCGCTGCGCACCCCCACCGTGCCCACCGCCAGGCTGGGGAAGACATGCACGCCGAACAGGGCCTGAACCCCGTCCATGGCCCCGTCCGCCCGCATCCAGGCCGCTCCCTGGGCCGTCTCCTCGGCGGGCTGGAACAGCAGTCGCACCCGGGCGGTGAGGCTCTCGGCCATGCCACCCAGCAGGCAGGCCACCCCGAGTCCCACGGTGGTGTGGATGTCGTGGCCGCAGGCATGCATCAGACCCTGGCGGGTGGAGGCGAAATCCAGCCCCGTGCGCTCCTCGATCGGCAGAGCGTCCATGTCGGCGCGCAGGGCCACCAGGGGCCCGTCGATCGGCCCCAGTTCAGCCACCACGCCGGTGCGGCCCACCCCCTCGCGCACCTGCCAGCCCCAGCGCCGCAGTTCGCCCGCCACCAGGGCCGCCGTCTGCTGCTCATGGCCGCTCAGCTCCGGATGCTGGTGAATGTGACGGCGCAGCAGGCGCAGCTCCGGCATCACCTCCTGGATGCGGGACTCCAGGCCCTGGCGCAGCCAGTCGTCGGGCAGCGACGGGGCGGCCAAAGCTGGCTTGGGGGAGGAGCGCAGGGTCATCAGGTCGCGGCGGGAGGGGGCCGACGGGGCCTCAGGAGGCCAGGGCCAGAAACTGCTGGAGAGCCTGCACCGGCTGGGGTGGCCAGCGCCGTATCTGCAGGAGCCATTCTGGTTGGCGATAGCGGGGGTCGAGGCCGGAGGCCGCGGCCCAGTTGCTTTCGGCTTCCCCGAAGGCCCCGCGGCCCCACAGCAGGGCGGTGAGGCCGGCGCGGGCATCGGCGAACAGTGGATAGCGGCGGATCAGGGAGCGGAACTCCTGCTCCGCCGCCGCCAGATCTCCCAGCTGGTAAGCCGCCAGGGCCGCACTGGAGCGGGCCATGGCGAAGCCGGGCCGGGCAGCCGCCGCGGCTTCGAAGCGGGCGCGGGCAGCGCCCCAGTCGCCCAGGGAACCCTCGACGTTGCCGAGGTTGTAGAGCGCAGCGGCATCGCCGGGCTCGCGCTCCAGGATCCAGAGGTAATCCTCGGCCGCGTCCTGCCAGCGGCCTAGGGCCTCCTCGGCGGTGCCCCGGTTGAGATGGGGATCAGGATGGTCGGGCTCGAGGGCCATGGCCCGGTTCTGATCCTCGATCGCGGCCTCCGGCCGGCCCAGCGCCAGCAGCACGTTGCCGCGATTGCTCCAGGCGGAGGCGTCCTGCGGCGCCATCGCCACCACCCGGTCCCAGAGGGGGAGCGCATCTCCGAAGCGGCCTTCGCGACTGGCGGTGAGGGCCTGCTCGAAGCTGCGGGGCAGAAGCGCGGCCTCAGCAGAGGCCGTGGTGGCGGCGGTGGCGGCCGCGCCGGTTGGGGCCGGCAGCGCCAGCATCACCACCACAAGCAGCAGCAGCACCAGGCGCCTCATGCCGCCCGCTCCCCGCCATCGAGATGGGCACGACCTGCGGCCGTGAGCATCCGCCCGCGGGAGGTGCGCTGCAGGAAGCCGAGCTGTAGCAGGAACGGCTCCACCACCGTTTCCAGGGTGGTGGGGTCCTCGCCGAGGGCCGCGGCCAGGGTCTCCAGGCCCACCGGGCCACCGCCATGGCCCTCGAGCAGCAGCGTGAGCAGGCGCCGGTCACTGGCATCGAGGCCTCGCCCGTCGACGCGATGCAGGCTCAGGGCCTCATCCACCAGCTCCGGCCCGATCCGGCCGTGGCCGGCCACGGAGGCCACGTCCCGCACACGGCGCAGGAGCCGGTTGGCGATGCGGGGGGTGCCGCGGCAACGCCGGGCCACCTCGAGGGCTGCGGCGGGCTCCAGATCGATTCCCAGCAGGGCCGCCGCCCGCTGCACGATGGCCTGAAGATCCTCCAGGTCGTAGAACTCCAGCCGCTGGATCAGGCCGAAGCGGTCGCGCAGGGGGGAGCTGAGCGAACCGGCGCGGGTGGTGGCGCCCACCAGGGTGAAGGGCGCGATCGGCAGGCTGCGGGTGCGGGTGCCAGCGCCCTGACCCACAGTGAGATCGAGGCGGAAGTCCTCCATGGCCGGATAGAGGATTTCCTCGGCCACGCGGTTCAGTCGGTGGATCTCATCGATGAACAGCACCTCCTGGGGCTGAAGGTTCACCAGCAGCCCCACGATGTCGCGGGGGCGTTCCAGGGCCGGGGCACTGGTGATGCGGCAGCGCACCCCCAGCTCCTCCGCCAGCACCAGGGCCATGGTGGTCTTGCCGAGACCGGGGGGGCCATAGAGCAGCACGTGATCGAGCGCCTCACCGCGGCTGCGGGTGGCCTCCACAGCGATGCGCAGCACCTGCTTGAGCTCCCTCTGGCCGATGTAGTCGGCCAGACGCCGGGGACGAAGGGAGTCCTCGCGGGGGATGCCAGGTCCAGTAGCGGAGGAAACCTCGTCGCCAACAGAAGCCGCGGGGTCCAGCAGACGCGAATCCTGCGCCAGATCCGACCGCCGCTCGTTTCGGGACCAAGAAAAAGCTTCGGAGGAGACGATGGCCATCGGGAGAGGCTACCGGAGGTGCGATGGCAACGCCAAGAACAAAGAAATGCAATCAGCGTTTCCGCCTCCCCTCGAACACAGGGGACTCCATTGCCAAAGCTCCAGAAGCATTGGAGCCACGCCAAAGTCATCACGAAAGCACATTGTCAAGCGCAATCGCCCACCTCGCCGCGCATAGAGTAACGAGCAGAACCCTGGCCTAAAAACGACTAACGCCCGGATGAATGCTGGGAGAGCCATAGCTTATGCGCTGATCGGTACCGCCCTGATCGCCTATCTTCACACGATCGCCTATGCGCTGGGGGCGACCAATCCAAAGCAGATCTCGCCATTCTTCCTCCCCCAGGACCTTTTTGCAGATTTCTTTAAACTCCTGCACTCATTTCCCTTCGCCAGCCCCTTGCCTCTGGAACCATGGCTTCCGGTAACCTGGCGGAAGATCATTGAGGGATACCTACAGGCCAATCCCTACAGCAGTGATGCAAGCAAGGCACCTTTCTCGCTTACAAATTACCATTTACCCCCTGTCCAAATAGTTTTCGCAGCTCTTTTCGGCTGGCTCTGCAAGGCGTTGGGTGGCGGAACAACCTTTACCATCACAGTGCTAGGCCTGTTTACTTGCCTGGCTTCACTCGTTCGCCTCAGTGGATTCAAAAAGCATATTCTTCTCATCACAACCGCATGCTTTATGCTGTATCCAAGCCTTTATGCGCTGACTCGCGGCCATGTTTTGGCCTACATCACAGCCCTTTGCCTCTGCGGTTCATTTCTGCTCGCACTGCAACCAAAGCCCAGGCCATGGCTGCCAGCATTGTTGCTTGCCGTTGCCATCAACATAAGACCAAACAATATTTTTTATCTCCCACTTCTCGCCTCCCAGCTCTCTCGCGCTGGCAAGACATCTCGCCTCGTCGCGACTATCGCTGGCGCAACAACCCTCTTGCTGATTAGCTGTTCAGCAGCAGCTCAGCGGATCTACCCTGCCTACTCCGGATCCGTTTTTCTTCAAGCCTACTCCTTCTACTCCAAGGCCTATGAGTTTGGCGATGCAGGCAAGGACTACAACTCAGCCCCTTTGCAGGCAGCGGTGATGTCGCTGAAATACCTTCTCTCCCGATTAGACCTAAGCTATTCCATCCAGACATCTTCGCTCGTCCGGGTTGGCTTGCTTGTTCTTGGCGCCACGCTCTGCCTCTTCTCCTGGAGGCTGTTCTCAAAGCGCTGGATAGGCCTGCCGAAATCCATCCTTCTGTGCACCTTGGGGATGATCATTGCCGTACCAGTCTTTGCCGACTATCACTTGCTTGCATTCTTGACTCCTTTGCTTTGCAGCAAATTCATGGAAGCCCAGCTGGAAGGAGGCGCATGTGATGCCGGATCTATTCTCACCAAGCCGATGTCCAACCTCGACTATTGGCTCTTCATCGCATTGATTCTGCCCAAGACATTCCCCTTGCCCATAGCCCCGCACATCACTGCACAAACATTCCTCAATCCGCTTCTCGTGTTTGTCTACCTCGTGACCGCGGCCTGGCAGCATCGCGCTGCAAGGCGCCATCTCCTGGCGAGAATCTGACCGCCGCGTCCGCCAGAGCGCGATCACACTGCACGATCAGCGCTGGCCTACCAGCACTGCCCGATCAGCACGGAATCCCACATCCGCCCTCAGAAGAGCGGTCTCTGTATTCTCGGAGTTTCGGCATCTGCACTCGAACCATGGCGAAGGGGCCCGGGAGACGGGGGGGCAGCGTGAAAACCGATCCGGCGAACCGGCTGCTGGCCGACAACCGCTTCGCCCGCCACCAGTACGAGATTCTCGAAACCCTGGAGACGGGCATCGAACTGCTGGGCACCGAAGTGAAATCGATCCGGGCAGGGCAGGTGAATCTCCGCGATGGCTTCTGCCTGATCCGTGGCGGGGAACTGCTGCTGCACAACGTGCACATCTCGCCCCACAGCCACGCCGGACGCTTCTTCAACCACGACCCGCTGCGCGTGCGCAAGCTGCTGGCCCATCGCAAGGAGATCGAGCGGCTGCGGATCGCCCTCGATCAGAAGGGCCTCACCCTCATCCCGCTCAACCTCCATCTGAAGGGCTCCTGGATCAAGATGACCCTGGGGCTCGGCAAGGGCCGCAAGTTGCATGACAAGCGCCACGAGGAGAAGCGCAAGCAGGAGATGAAGGATGCCCGGGCGGCCATCGCCCGGCTCTGAAAGCTCAAGGGCGGCCACCAGGGCTCAGGGCGGCGAAGCGGGGGCGGTCGGGGGCTCCGGGGTTGTGGTCGGCGGGGACGTCTCGGCTGCCGGTGGAGTGCCTGGGATGACTGCCGGCGCTTCTTCCTCCGGCGGCGGTGCCGGGGGTTCGCCGGGCTCAGGAGGGGGTGGAACCGCCGGAGGAGCGGGCGGATCCGCCCGCAGCGACAGGCTGATCCGGGCCGGTGCCACGCCCTCGTTGGCCACCAGCAGCTGCACCGGGGATGCCGGCTGCGCCCCCAGGCTCACCACCCTCAAGGGGCCCTTGCCCTCGAGCGACCGTCCATCGGCCGCAAAGACGCTCATCTGCAGCAGCGGCGTACCGTTCACCCCAAGGGCCAGAGCATGGCCTGGCGGCAGACGGATCGCGAACAGGCGGGCACCGTTGGCCGGCACATCGGCGGAGACCAGCTGGTTGGTGCGCGAGGGCACCTCGATGGTCTCGATCCGCACGTTCTCCAGGGTCTGCTCCGCAGCCGCATACCACAGCTGGCGGAAGGGCTCCTCGGGCATCGCGCCCTGCTGCCGGCCGGGCAGCAGGTTGCGGGCGCTGTCGGACACCAGCTGGCGCAGCACCTCCCCGCTCAGGCCCTGACTCTCCAGACCCTGACGACGACGATCCCAGTCGGCGGCACTGAAGCTGCCGAGGCGCTGGCGCAGGGGAAGGGGAAGCTGCTCCACACGGGCCAGCCACTCCTCGGCGAGCTCATTCCACACCTTGCGCAGCGGGGCATCCTCGAGGGCATCGCTGGGCAGCCGTCCCCTGCGCTCGGGGTACTGGGCCAGCAGGCTGGCATCCACCAGCCGCAGGAACCAGGCACGGTCGATCTGCATCGCCCGCAAACGGTTGAGCAGCTGCTGGCGCTGATCCACCTCCGCGGGCGGCAGGCTGCTGGGCAATTCGGTGCTGGTCTCCGGTCCGGGAGGAGGCACCCGGCCCCGGCCCAGCCACCACCAGCCCAGCCCGGTGCCGGCGATCGCCGACAGCACCAGGGCGATCAGCACAGGCCAGAGGCCCCCCTCGGCAGCCTCCTCCTTCTCCAGATAGCGCGGGCGGGGCGGGGGCACCTCCACCAGCGCGGGGGCGGAGAGGGGCGGGGCCGCCGGGGCCTGCTCGTCGGCCGGGGTCTGATCCTCCTGCACATCCTGCGGCAGGGAGTCCGTGGTTGTCTCTTCGGCAGGCTCAGGGGGGGCGACCGCCGGGGGCGACTCCGCCGGAGGTTCCGGAGGCGGCGGCGGCGGCACCAGCATCACCGTGCGATCGGCACGGGGCACCGGCCCCGTGCTCTCCGGCATCTCCAGCTGCTGGAACGCCACCAGGGCCTGGCCAGCCGAGGCGAAGCGACGGGAAGGGTCCGAGCTCAGCAGCCGTTCGATCCGCTCGCGCAGGGCCGGCTCCTCTTCGAGGGCGGTGGGCCAGCGCCAGTCGAGCGACACCGGATCGAGCAGGGCCGCCGGCTCGTCACCGCTGAGCAGCACCAGAGCCACCACCCCCAGGGCATGGAGATCCATCCACGGCTGAGCCGGTTCGCCGCGTGTGAGTTCGGGCGGGGCGTAGCCGGGCGTGGCCCCCAGGGGCCCGGCACCATCGCTGCCGCGCACCAGGCCGAAGTCGAGCAGCACCGGCAGGCCATCGCTGTCACGCCGCAGCAGGTTCGCCGGACTCAGATCGCCGTGGAGCAGATCCTGGCTGTGGAGGGCCGCCAACACCGGCAGCAGCTGGCGCAGCAGCAGCAGCACCTCGCCGGCGCCGAAGACCAACTGCCTCTCCCGGCGGGCGTCCAGCAGCTCGCCGTACGTGCGGCCCGCCTGCCAGTCGCGCACCAGCCAGAGGTGATCGGCTTCGCTGATGGCAGCGCCGATCCGCGGCACCTGCGGATGGAGCACCCCCTGAAGCCGGGCCCAGAGCTCGCGGGCCCGGGCCTGATCCCGCTGGGGCGGTACGCAACGCAGGGCCACGGGGGTCTCGCCCGCCAGCAGGTCACGTGCCAGCCAGAGCGCACCCTGGTCTTCCGCCTCCCCCAGCTGCCGCTCCAGCCGGTACCGGCCACCCACCACCTGGCCGGGTTCTGCCATGGAAGGAGTGGTCACCTCAGCCCTGCTCCGCACGATCGGGCTGGCTCAGCCCCCGGCCCGCCAGCCAATCGTGGTCGTAGAGACGGGAGCGGTAGCGGTCTCCCCCGTCGCACAGCACGGTCACGATGCGGTGACCGGGACCCAGCCGCCGGGCGGTCTCCACCGCCGCCGCCACATTGATCCCCACAGATCCGCCCATGAACAGCCCCTCCTGCCAGAGCAGCCGGTAGATCGTGTCGAGCGCCGTCTGGTCGTCGATGCGCACGGCGTCATCAATCGGGGATCCCTGCAGGTTCGCCGTGACCCGGCTGTTGCCGATGCCCTCGGTCACCGAGCTGCCTTGGCTCACCAGCTGACCGGTGGTGGCCCAGGCATGGAGGGCACTGCCATGGGGATCGGCCAGCACGCAGCGCACCCGCTCGCTGCGCTCCTTGAGGAAGAGGGCGGTGCCAGCGTAGGTGCCACCGGTGCCGGTGGCCGCCACCCAGGCATCCAGGCGCCCCTCGCACTGCTCCCAGATCTCGGGGCCGGTGCTGGTGTAATGGGCCCGGCGGTTGGCCAGATTGTCGAACTGGTTGGCCCACACCGCACCTGGGGTTTCGGCGGCGATCCGCCCGGACAGCTTCACGTAGTTGTCGGGATTGGCGTAGGGCACCGCCGGCACCGTGCGCACCTCGGCGCCGAGACTGCGCAGCAGGCCGATCTTCTCGGCCGACTGGGTGTCGGGGATAACGATCAGGCAGCGGTAGCCGCGGGCGTTGCAGAGATGGGCCAGGCCGATACCGGTGTTGCCGGCGGTGCCCTCCACCACCGTGCCGCCGGGGCGGAGTTCGCCCGCGGCCTCCGCCTCCTGCAGGATCCCCAGGGCGGCGCGGTCCTTCACGGAACCACCGGGGTTCATGAACTCGGCCTTGCCGAGGATCTCGCAGCCGGTGAGCTCGCTGAGCGCCCTCAGCCGGATCAGGGGGGTGTTCCCCACGGCGCCGGTGAAACCTTCGGTGATGCCGGAGCGGATCGCTGCGGTGCTGGCGCTCATGCCGCTGGCCTGCTGATTCGAGGTTGGGTGGGCGGATCGTAGGGAACTTGCCTATGGTCGGCCTGAGTGGGAAGGCAGAGGCATGGGCTCCTCGGCGGAACCTCGGCTACGCCCCACCCCCCGGAGCGAGGGCCTGCACGAGCGGCTGCACCGGCGCCTGCAAACCATCCGCCAGCGGACCGAAGCCCTGATCGCCACCCTCGAGCCGGAGGATCTCTGCCTCCAGGGCATGCCCGACGCCAGCCCGCCGAAGTGGCATCTGGGGCACACCACCTGGTTCTTCGAGGCCTTCCTGCTGGAGCCCCATCTTCCGGGCTGGAGGGTGGAAGAACGGCGATGGGGCTACCTGTTCAATTCGTACTACGACGCCGTCGGCGAGCGACACCCCCGGCCTCACCGCGGCTTGCTGACGCGTCCGCCGATCGCCGCCGTTCTCGCCTGGCGGCGCCGCGTCGACGCGGGCCTGGCTGCCCTCCTTGACGATCTGCCCCACCGCCCCCCGGCCGAGGGGGATGCCCTCACCAGCCTGCTGGAGCTGGGCCTGCAGCACGAACAGCAGCACCAGGAGTTGCTGTTGATGGACCTGCTGGACGGGTTCTCCCGCAATCCCCTGGAACCCGCGGCGGACCCTGGCCCACAGGGAGCGGAAGCGGAATGGACGCGGCTCATCGGTGACGAGCCTGCGGCTCGGGGCTGGCAGAGCCACCCGGGCGGACTGGTGGCCATCGGCCATGAGCAGGGGGATCCGGACTTCCACTTCGACAACGAGGCCCCCCGGCATCGGGTGTGGCTGGAGCCGTTCGAGCTCGCCAACGCCCTGGTCACCAACGCCCAGTACGCCGCCTTCATCGCCGACGGTGGCTACCGCCGGCCGGAGCTGTGGATGAGCGAGGGCTGGGCGGTCGTGCAGGCCCGCCGCTGGCAGGCTCCCCGCTACTGGCGAGGCGAGGCGGAATTCACCCTGGCCGGCCTGCGGCCGCGGCCGCCCGGGGCGCCGGTGCGTCACCTGAGCTGGTTCGAGGCCGACGCCTACGCCCGCTGGGCCGGGGCCCGGCTGCCGAGCGAGGCCGAATGGGAGCAGGCGGCCACCAGCTCTGAGGGGCTCCCGATGGCCTTCGGCCTGCTGTGGCAGTGGACTGCGAGTCCCTACCGTCCCTACCCGGGCTTCGCGCCGGCCCCCGGCGCGGTGGGCGAGTACAACGGTAAGTTCATGACCTCCCAGTTCGTGCTGCGCGGCAGCAGCTTCCTCACCCCGGCGGACCACTGCCGAAGCACCTACCGCAACTTCTTCCCGCCCGCGAGCCGCTGGATGGCCGCCGGCCTGCGCCTGGCACGGGGATGAGACGCCAGCAGCTGATCGATCTGCACCCGCAGCCGGCGGATATGGCGCGGCTCGTGAGCGAGGGCATGGCGTTGAGCCCCAAGCGGCTGCCGGCCTGGCTGCTGTACGACGCCGAGGGCTCCCGGCTGTTCGAGGCGATCGGCGAGCAGCCGGAATACGGCCTCACCCGCCTCGAAACCGCCCTGCTGGAGGCGCGGGCAGCGGAGCTGGCGGCGGCCCTGGGACCCGGCGTGCTGGTGGAGTTCGGCGCCGGCAACGCCCGCAAGGTGGGGCCGCTGATGACGGCCCTGCGACCCGCGGCCTATGTGGCCCTCGACATCAGCGGCGACCACCTCGATGCGGCCTGCCGAGCCCTGCAGGAGCGTCACCCGGGCGTGCCGGTGCTGGGCATCTGCTGCGACTACACCCGACTGGAGGAGCTGCCGCCCCATCCCCTGCTGAACGGGCAGCGGTGGCTGGGGTTCTACCCCGGGGGCTCCCTGGGCAACTTCGATCCGCCGGAGGCTCGCGAGCTTCTGCGGCAGTTCGCCCGGCTGCTGGGTCCGGACGGTCGGCTGCTGATCGGCATCGATCAGCCCAAGGCGGTGGAGCGCCTGGAGGCGGCCTACGACGACAGGGCCGGCATCTCGGCGGCCTTCGCCCTCAACCTGCTCACGCGGCTGAACCGGGATCTGGCGGGCAACTTCGACACCACCGCCTTCCGCTACCGGGCCCGCTGGCAGCCGGATCGCTCCCGCATCGAGATGGCCCTGGTGAGCCGGCGGGCCCAGCGGGTGGCACTGGCGGGCAGCACCTGGACCTTCGCCGAGGGTGAGCCCCTGATTACCGAATACAGCTACAAGTACACGCCCGAGGCCTTCCTGGCTCTGGCGGGCGAGGCGGGCTGGCACGGGGCCGCCCGCTGGTCGGATCCGGCGAGGGATCTGTCGCTGCACCTGCTGCGACAGGCAGACTCGGAGGCAGTACTGGACGGACCATGAGCAGGGACGACCAGCGGCGGGCCATGCGCGAGGTGCGCGAGGGTCTGATCGCGGAACTGGAGGAGCTCTACCGAAGGGCGTTCGACCGCATCGGCGACCAGGATCTGGGCGAAGGGGCCATCGCCCGCCTCACCCAGTTGCTGCTGCGCTCCCGCGAAGCAGCGATCACGCCGCTGCAGGAGGAGATCGAGGCTCCGCTGATCACCCGTGCCCCAGGGGAGGCGGCCCCATGAGCGGGGGAAGCTGGCTCGACGAACTGGAGGCGCGGCTCGACGCCACCCTGCAGTCGTTCCTGCGGGCGAACCCGGCCCAGGAGGCCCTGCTGGCGGAGGAGGAGGCCCGCGAACGTCAGCGCAGCCTGCGCCGCTCCCGGCTGGACCTGCGCCAGGAGGCCGAGCTGCAGCGCCAGGGTCTGCTGCGGCTGGCCGGGGAGATCCGGCAGTGGCAGGAGCGGGTGGAACGGGCCCGCGCCGCCGGCGCCGACGATCTGGCCCGTCGCGCCAACGATCATGTGGCCACCCTGATGGAACAGGGACGCAGCCGCTGGAAAACGCTGGGGGAACTGGGGGAGCGCTTCGCGGCGGTAGAACAGGAACTGGCCGCTCTGGCCGCGCCACCACCCGCCAGCACGGGCAGAGGGAGCCAGGCCCAGACCTCTGGAACGGCTCCGGCGGCAGCGGCGGAAGGCCACCTCGATGCCGACTGGGCCCGCTTCGAAGCGCAGCAGGAGCTGGAGGAGCTGCGACGGCGCCTGCAGCGCTGATCGGCGCCCATGGAGTTCCTGCTCTCGAAACTGCTGCCGATCGCGGTCTACCCCCTCGGCCTGGCGCTGCTGCTGCAGATCGCCGGACTGGCGGCCGGCCGACGCCACCGAGGCGCATGGCTCTCCGGGGCCGGCCTGGCCCTGCTCTGGGTGGCCGCGATGCCGCTGACGGCCCGGCAGTTGGTCCGGCAGCTGGAGGATCAGGCCAGCGCTCTCACCCCCGATCCACTGCCCCGGGCGGATGCGGTACTGGTGCTGGGCGGAGGCCTGCGGCCGGCGCTGCCCCCCCGCCGCGGCGTGGAGGTGAATGAGGCCGGCGACCGGCTGCTCACCGGCGTGGCCCTGGTACGGCGCGGACTGGCGCCCGTGCTGGTGGTGTCGGGCGGCCGGGTGGGGTTCACCGCCGGGGACGCGGCCCCGAGCGAGGCCGAAACGGCCGCCCGGCTGGCCGAGACCCTCGGCGTCACCGCCGGGCGGATCCTGCGCAGCGACACCCCCCGGAACACCGGCGAAGAGGCGGCGGCGATCGATCGGCTGGCCCAGGCCCGGGGCTGGCGCTCCCTGCTGCTGGTGACCTCGGCCAGCCACCTGCCGCGCTCGCTGGCCACCTTCGAGCGCCGCACCCGGCTGCGGATCATCCCGGTGGCCACCGATTTCCTGCTGCCCGCACGGGGCGCTTACGGCAGCCCTACAGCAGCCAGCATGACCCTGGATCTGCTGCCTTCGGCCTCGGCCCTCGAGCTCACCACCCAGATGCTGAAGGAGCATCTGGGACGGCTGGCTTACCGCTGGCGCGGCTGGGAGTGAGGTGCGTGGCGGGGGCTCACTTCTTGGGAACCGGCGGCACCAGGCTCACACCCTCCGGGGGCGGGGTGGGATCGGGGTCGGCGATCAGCATGTGCTGCAGCACGATCTCGGGACGCTCACTGTCGCGCCAACGGATCCGGTAGGCCGGCATCTTGGTGCCGCGGCTTGTGGTCTGCTCGACGGGCTCCATGACCCAGCCGCGGCGCGAACGCCCCTGGGGGTTGCGCTTCACCACGGGATCAGCGTGTTTGAAGCGAAAACCGACGCGCTCGCCGCTCATGTCAAGAGGGACCCCAGGGAGGGAATTTGCCTACGGGGGGAATTATCCCACTGCGTCGGTTCCGTCCCCGCCGCGGGACTCCGGACGCAGCAGGGGGAAGGCGATCACGTCGCGGATCGAGGGGCTGTCGGTGAGCAGCATCGCCAGCCGGTCGATACCGATGCCGAGGCCACCGGTGGGCGGCATGCCGATCTCCAGGGCGTGCAGAAAATCCTCGTCCACGGTCTGGGCCTCCGGATCACCGGCCCGGCGCCGCTCCTGCTGCTGCTCCAGGCGGGCCCGCTGGTCCACCGGATCGATCAGCTCGCTGAAAGCGTTGGCGGTCTCCCGGCCCACGATGAACAGCTCGAAGCGCTCCACAAGACCGGGCTTACTGCGATGGGCGCGGGCCAGCGGCGAATTCTCCACCGGGTAGTCGAGCACGAAGGTGGGCTGGATCAGGCTCCCCTCCACCCGCTGCTCAAAGGCCTCCACCAGCAGCCTCCCCACGCTGTCGGCCGCCTCCGGCACCTCCAGATCCACGGCCTCCATTGCCGCTGCCGCCTGCTCGCGGGTGGTGAAGGCGTTGAAGTCGAGGCCGGTGGCCTTCAGCACCAGCTCATGCATGGTGCACCGGCACCAGGGGGGGGTGAGATCCACCCCCACGCCCTGATAGGTGATCACGGTGCCGCCGCACACCTGCTCAGCCGCCGCCGCAATCAGCTGCTCGGTGAGCGCCATCATGTCGTGATAGTCGGCGAAGGCCTGGTAGATCTCCACCGAGGTGAACTCGGGGTTGTGGCGGGTGCTCACGCCTTCGTTGCGGAAGATGCGGCCCAGTTCGTAGACACGCTCGAAGCCTCCCACCACCAACCGCTTCAGATGCAGTTCGGTGGCGATCCGCAAGGTGAGCGGCAGGTCGAGGGCGTTGTGGTGGGTGGTGAACGGGCGGGCGTCGGCGCCGCCGGCCTCGGTCTGCAGCACCGGGGTCTCGATCTCCAGGAAGCCCCGCTCGTCGAGCCAGCGGCGCATGGTGCTCACCAGCACGGCCCGGCGGCGGAAGGTCTCGCGGGTGTGGGGCGAAACGATCAGGTCGAGGTAGCGCTGGCGATAGCGCTTCTCCACGTCGGCCAGGCCGTGCCACTTGTCGGGAAGAGGCTGCAGCGACTTGGTGAGCATGGTCCAGTCGCGCACCTTCACCGAGAGCTCGCCGCGGTCGGTGCGGCGCAGGGTGCCGTGCACGCCGATCCAGTCACCGGCATCCGTGAGCGTGGTGATCCGCTCGAACACCTCCGGATCGTCGGGATGGGAGGCCTGGAGCGCCGCTTTCTCGATGAAGAGCTGGATCGTGCCGGACTCGTCGGCGAGGGTGAAGAAGGCCAGCTTGCCCATCACCCGACGGGTCATGATCCGCCCGGCCACGGCCACCGGCTCGTCCCGTTCCTCTCCCTTCGGCAGGTCGGCATGGGCCTGCTGCAGCGCCGCGGTGCGGTCGGTGGGGGCAAAGCTCAGGGCGTAAGGGGCCAGGCCGTGGGCCTGGAGCGCCCTGGCCTTCTCCAGACGGGTCTCGCGCAGATCCGACAAGGCAGGCGGCGGCAACGACGTTGTGGGCCATCCTGCAGGACCGCCGGACAGCCCCTGGGCCCTTGGTCTCAGCCGGCGGCGGCGAGAGTGCCGTCTCCCATCCGCTGGGAGGCATAGCCGGTGCCGCGCACGGTGAGGATCAGTTCAGGATTGCGCGGGTCGGGCTCAAGCTTGCCGCGCAGCCGCGCGACGTACACGTCCACCACCCGCAGATCGGCGGCCCGACGGGGTGGGTAGCCCCAGAGCTGCTCCAGGATCTCGGCCCGGGGCACCACCCGTCCGGGTTCGCGGAACAGCAGCTCGAGCAGGCTGAACTCGGTGTAAGTGAGGGCGATGCGCTGGCCTTCACGGGTGACCTGGCGGCGGTTGGTGTCCACCACCAGCTCGCCCACCCGCAGCACGCCGCTGCCGGAGGCCACCTCCCGTGGCTCGCTGGTGGCGGAGCCCCGGCCCACCCGGCGAAGGATCGTGGCGATGCGGGCTTCGAGCTCCTTGGGGCTGAAGGGCTTGGGCAGGTAGTCGTCGGCACCGAGATCCAGCCCGGCCACACGCTCGGCGATGGCATCGAGGGCGGAGAGGAAGATGATCGGCACGCAGGATTCGGCCCGCAGTCGCCGGCAGACGGCGAAGCCGTCGAGCTTGGGCAGCATCACGTCGAGCACCACCAGGTCGGGCTGTTCATGGTGGAACAGGGCCAGGGCCTCCTCTCCATCCTCAGCGCAGACCACCCGGTAGCCGGCCAGCTGGAGGCGCATCACCAGCACGCGGCGGACGGCGGGTTCATCGTCGACCACCAGGACCGTGGCCTTGGCGGCCTTGGCCATGGTGGCGTCGGGCCCCTGCCCGCGGGTGTCCTCCATGGTGCCGGCCTGCCTGTGCATGGGCAACGTTCCGGATGAACCCGGGTGAAGAATCGCAACCACCCTACTGCCGAGCCCCCGGGGTGATCCCCCGGATCGCCTCTGGCAGCGGCGATCTGGGCAGTCTTCACACTTTCTTCCGCTGCGGTTCCCGCTTCAGGGCCAGCGGGCTTCGGCGTAGCGGTTCCACTCCGCCGCTGCCGCCAGCAGGGCGGCATCGCTGTCGAGGGCGCCGAGCATGGCCCGCTGCAACTGGGTGTAGACGATCGCCTGCAGCCGCTTGATGCCCGGGGTGGCCGGCACCAGCACCCGTGCCCGCTCCAGGGTGGCGATCGAGAGCGCGCGGGCACGCTGCACAAGCGCCTCGCCCGGCTCTGCCGCTCCCGACGCCGACAAGCGCGCCTGCAGCCTCTGAAGGGCCTCCCGCGAGGACGGCAGCACCCTTGCCTCCTCGGCGAAGGCCAGCTGGTTGGCGGCGTCGGTGAGGAAGAGACCGAAACTCACCGCCTCCGGCGCCATCGCGCTGCTCTTCGGCACCACCAGGTTCATCACCGCCACGTTGGCGTCACCGTCAGCGCCGGTGAGAGGCGGGAACGGCGCGGTGACGGCGGCGATGCCGGGGGCGTTGGTCTGGAGATTGCGCAGGAAATCCGGCCCGGTGGCCACCTGGGCCAGATCGCCGGCCTGGAACAGTTCGATCGCCCGCCGGTAGCCCTGACTCACCACCTCCCTCGGCAGCAGGCCACGGCGGTAGAGATCGGTCCAGAAGGCAAAGGCCCGCCGGCCCGCAGGGCTGGCGAAGGCCGCCCGGCGCCGGCCGTCGAGCAGGTGCACCCCCATCTGCACCATGGCCTCCAGCAGTTCGGCGGAGTCGTCAGGAACGGCCGTGACGAACAGGGCATAACGGCCGGTGCGCCGCCGCATCTGCTCCGCATAGGCCGGAACCTCTTCCCAGCGCAACGGTGGCCGCTCCAGGCCGGCCTGCTCCAGCAGGCGGCGGTTGGCCATCGTGACCCGGGCGGTGAGGTACCAGGGGAGGGCGAACTGGGCAGGGCCCTCCTGACCGGCCTCCCAGATGCGCGGCAGGTAGGCGGCCGCGGCCGAGGGAGGCAGCAGCGGCGTGAGGTCGCGCAGGCCTCCCTTGCTGGCGAGGTTGGCGGCGAAGGGAGGGTTGAGATTGACAAGATCCGGTGCCGTGCGGGCGAACACGGCCGCCAGCAGCTTGCGTTCCACCGACGACCACGGCACATCCGTCCAGCGGACCGTGACGCCGGGATGACGGGCCTCCCAGGCGGCGATCACGCGTTCGAGGAAGGGAGTGAACCGCGGCGCCAGATCCAGGGTCCAGACCTGCAGCTGCCGCGTGCCGGGGGGCGATCGACGCGCCGCCGGCAGCGAACAGCCTCCGGCCGCGAGGGTGAGGCCCAGCAGGCCCAGCGCACGCCGGCGGGACAGGGGCATCGACCTAGCCGCGCCAGCCGGCACCCAGCTGGCGCCAGAGCAGAAGCTGGAGAGAGCAGAGCATCGGGGCCAGCAGGGCGGTGAGCAGAGTCTGGGCCAGCAGGAGGTGCAGACCGGCGCCGAGCAGATCGGGCCCCTGCCAGCCGGACAGGGCCAGCGGGCCCGGGTGCACCCCGGGATCGAGCACAGCCGCGCCGCCGGAAGGGCTTTCCGGAGAGACGATCACCGCGGCGCTGCGCCACCAGCCCCGCAGCAGCCACTGCAGGACAAGGGTGAGTTCGAGCGTGAGGGTGCCCACCAGGGCGAGCAGCCCCAGCACCAGGGTGCCGCGCACGGGCCTGGCCCGGCGCGCCAGCCGCCCCCACCACCAGCCCAGCAGCACGAGCCCGGGCAGCAGGCTCGCGCTGGCGGGATGCAGAGAATCGAGCAGCAGGCCGAGCGCCATGCCCGCCAGCACACCCGAGCGGGGCCCTTCGCACAGCGCCCACGGCAGCAGCCACAACACGGCCCAGGCCGGCGGAACGCCCCCCAGGCGCAGCCAGGCCGGGGCCGCCAGGGTGAGCAGCGGCACCACCAGGACCGTGGCGGCGCACCAGGGCTGGCGCGAGAGGACGGCCATCAGCGCAGCAACACCTGCACCCAGTCCACAGCCCCCGCCGGGGCGGCGAGCTGCACGATCGCCTCCGGTGCCGGATCGGCGGAGTCGTTCACGGCCTGGATCACCCCCACCGGCAGGTTGGGGGGCACCAGGGTGCTGGCGGGGGAGGTGAGCACCACATCGCCGGGCCTCACCTGGGGATCCTTCTCGAGGAAGCGCAGCAGGGGGCGATCGGTGCCGATGCCGCTCAGCAGGCCCTGGCGCTGGTTGCGCCCCACCCACACCCCCACCCGGCTGACCGGATCGGTGAGCAGGGTGACGGTGGCCGTGGTGGGGGTGACGGAGGACACCCGACCGATCAGTCCACCGGGGGCCAGCACCGCCTGACCGTTGGCAATGCCCTGGAGAGACCCTGCCCCGAGCATCAACCGCTGCCACCAGCCGCCGGGCTCCCGGGAGATCACGGCAGCGGACACCCGCCGTTCACCGCTGGCGCCCTGGAGACCCAGCAGGCCGCGCAGGCGCTCGTTCTCGCGCTCCAGCTGACTGAGCCGGACCTGGTCCTCCAGGCGCCGTGCGGAGCGCAACCACTCCGACTGGGCCGTGCCGGGCCAGAACGGACGGCTCAGCAGGGCGTAGGCGTCGGCCAGCAGGGCGCCACGACTGAAGCGGATGCCCAGCAGCACCAGGGCCAACAGCAGCAGCCCGAACGGAACCCGGGGGGCGGAGGCGGCGGTGGCGCGGCGCAGCCAGCGTGCTGCCGGCATCGACTCAGGCGGCCTGGCGGGCGAAATCCGGGGTATCGAGCACGCGGGAGAGGTGCTGATAGTCCTCGAGCACCATGCCGCAGCCATTGACCACGCATAGGAGCGGGTCCTCGGCGACGTGGGTGAGGATGCCGGTCTCGTGGCTGATCAGGTCGCAGATCCCGCGAACAAGGGCGCCACCACCGGCAAGCATGATCCCGCGGTCGACGATGTCGGCGGCCAGCTCGGGGGGGGTGCGCTCGAGAGTGCGCTTCACCGCCTCCACGATCACGTTCAACGGCTCGGCCATCGCCTCGCGGATGTCACCGGCGCGCACGTTCACCGTGCGGGGAAGACCGGAGAGCAGGTGCAGCCCGCGCACATCGATCGAGGTCTCGTCGTGCTCGTCGTCGGGGAAGGCCGAGCCGATGCGGATCTTGATGTCCTCGGCCGTGCGCTCACCCACCACCAGGTTGTGGACCTTCTTGAGATACACCCCGATCGCATCGCTGAGCTCGTCGCCCGCCACCCGCACCGACTCGCTGATCACGGTGCCGCCGAGGCTGAGCACGGCCACCTCGGTGGTGCCGCCGCCGATGTCCACGATCATCGTGCCCACGGGCTCCGTGACCGGCAGGCCGGCACCGATGGCGGCGGCCACCGGTTCATCGATCAGATGCACGGTGCGGGCACCGGCCAGGCCCGCCTCCCGCACGGCCCGGCGCTCCACGCCGGTGACGCCGCTGGGAATGCCGATCACCAGACGGGGGGCGATCACGCCCCGGCCCTCGTTGCCCTTCTGGATGAAGCTCTTGATCATCTGCTCGGCGGCGTCGAAATCGGCGATCACGCCATCGCGCAGGGGCCGCACCGCCCGGATGTTGCCCGGGGTGCGACCGAGCATCAGCTTGGCCTCATCGCCCACCGCCAGCGGCACGTTGCGCTGCAGATCGATCGCCACCACCGAGGGCTCCTGCAGCACGATGCCCTTCCCGGACACGTACATCAGGGTGTTGGCCGTGCCCAGATCGATGCCGATGTCGCGGGAGAACTGGAAGCGGCGGAACATCAGCAGGGAGCGGCCGGGGCTGCGGCGGATCATAGGGGCCGCCTGCGACGGGGCCCCTCCGGGCCGACCCGACCGGGACGGGGGGTGGAACTGATGGAACGTGGCCCCGGACCGGGTGCCGCATCATTGTCCGATTCGTTTCAGGAGCTGCGCCATGGGCGTCAATTCCATCACCCTCGTCGGCCGGGCCGGCCGCGATCCCGAAGTCCGTTACTTCGAGAGCGGCAGCATGGTGGCCAACCTCACCCTGGCGGTGAACCGCCGCAGCCGCGACGACGAGCCTGACTGGTTCAACCTCGAGATCTGGGGAAAGCAGGCCCAGGTGGCGGCCGATTACGTACGCAAGGGCTCCCTGCTGGGGATCATCGGCTCGTTCAAGCTCGACCGCTGGACCGACCGCAACTCCGGCGAGGAGCGCAGCAAACCGGTGATCCGGGTGGATCGACTGGAACTGCTGGGCAGCAAGCGCGACGGCGAGTCGGGCGGCGGCAGCTTCGGCGGCGGTTACGGGGGCGGCGAGCCCAGCGAGGAGGAAGTCCCGTTCTGAGGACCCTGCAGCCGCCCCGAATCCCCCCCGCGGGGGCTTGTGCCAGTGGCCCAGCCGGGTTATCAACCGTCTGAAGCAAGCCAGGGCGCCCTCCGGGGCGCCTTTTTGTTGCCCCTCTTCAGGCCTCACTGCCGGCCGGAGAGCCGCCCCCGCCCCAGGAAGGAAACCCTCCAATCTGGACCCATCCACCCTGCCAATGGCGTCCTTGGGGGTCTGCGCACCGGCGTCGCGCCAGCGTGCCGGTGTGCAGACGCCCAAGGACGCTTCCCGCTTCAGTGGGAATTGGTGCGCTTCTTCCAGGTGCGAAGTCCGAGCCAGGCACCGAAGGCCAGCACCGCCACCACCAGCAGCACCTTGATCACCTTGGCAACAGGTTCGATCCACACCTCGACATTGCTGTAGCCCTCGCCCAGCACCAAACCAGCCACGGTGAGCAGCAGCGTCCAGATCAGGCTGCCGGCCGTGGTCCAGATCAGGAACGGCACAAAAGGCATCATTTCGATCCCGGCAGGCACCGAGATCAGGGTGCGGATGCCGGGGATCAGCCGTCCCCAGAACACCAGGGCCGTGCCGTGGCGGTTGAACCAGTCGCGGCTGCGGTGCAGTTCCTGTGGGCTGATGCCGATCCAGCGACCGTGACGCTCCAGCCAGTGCTCGATCCGCTCCTCGTTCACCAGCCGGCCGATGCCGTACCAGGGCAGCGCTCCCACCACCGTGCCCAACAGGCCGGCGAGCACCACCGGGATCAGGGCCAGCTTGCCCTGCTGCACATAGAAGCCGCCCAGGGGCATGATCAGCTCCGAGGGGATCGGCGGGAACAGGTTCTCCAGGAACATCGCCGCGAAGATGGCGCCGTAACCCGCCATCGGATTGGCCTCCACGGCCGATCCGATCATCTCGGGGAGCTTCTGGATCAGTTCCAACGCCATCGCGGGGTTTCCTGAAGGATGGGCAAGTCTTCCATGGCCCGGCCGATAGGACGGCCGGCCACGAGAAAGCCCGGCACGAAGGCCGGGCGAGGGGAGCCTGGGCGCCCCCCGGGAGCCTCCCAGCTCAGTAGCGGTAGTGCTCGAGTTTGTAGGGGCCCTCGACCGGTACGTTGATGTAGGCAGCCTGCTCAGCGGTGAGCTCGGTGAGCTTGGCGCCGATCTTCTCGAGATGCAGGCGGGCCACCATCTCGTCAAGGTGCTTGGGCAGCACATACACCTCTTGGGCGTACTGATCGCCCTTGGTGAACAGTTCGATCTGAGCCAGCACCTGGTTGGTGAAGGAGTTGCTCATCACGAAGCTGGGGTGACCGGTGGCGCAGCCCAGGTTCACCAGACGGCCCTCGGCCAGCAGCAGGATCTTGTTGCCGCTGGGCAGGGTGATGTGATCTACCTGGGGCTTGATATTGTCCCAAGGGTACTGCTTGAGCGAAGCTACATCGATCTCGTTGTCGAAGTGGCCGATGTTGCACACGATCGCCTGATCCTTCATCTGGATCAGGTGCTCATGGCGGATCACCTGGAAGTTGCCGGTGGCGGTCACGAAGATGTCCACATCGCGCACCACGTCGTCGAGGCGCACCACGCGATAGCCCTCCATCGCCGCCTGCAAGGCGCAGATCGGATCGATCTCGGCGATCATCACGGTGGCGCCGAGGCCGCGCAATGACTGGGCCGAGCCCTTGCCCACATCGCCATAGCCCAGCACCAGGGCCACCTTGCCGGCCACCATCACGTCGGTGGCGCGCTTGATGCTGTCCACCAGCGATTCACGGCAGCCGTAGAGGTTATCGAACTTGCTCTTCGTCACCGAATCGTTAACGTTGATCGCCGGGAAGGGCAGCTCACCGCTCTTCTGCAGCTGATACAGGCGGGCCACGCCGGTGGTGGTTTCTTCCGTGACGCCCTGGATCTGGGCCTTGATGCGGGAGTAGAAGCCGGGCTGGGCCGCCAGCTTCTGGCGGATGCTGTTGAAGAGGGCGGTCTCTTCTTCGTTGGAGGGGTTGTCGAGCACCGAGGGATCGCTCTCGGCCCGGGTGCCCAGGATCACAAGACCGGTGGCATCGCCACCGTCGTCGAGGATCATGTTGGGCGTGCCGCCATCGCCCCACTCAAGGATGCGGTGGGTGAAGGCCCAGTACTCATCGAGGGTTTCGCCCTTGTAGGCGAACACCGGGATGCCGGCGGCGGCGATGGCGGCGGCGGCGTGATCCTGGGTGGAGAAGATGTTGCAGGAGGCCCATCGCACCTCGGCGCCGAGGGCCACCAGGGTCTCGATCAGAACGGCGGTCTGGATGGTCATGTGCAGGGAACCCGCGATGCGGGCGCCCTTCAGGGGCTGCTCGGCACCGAACTTGGCGCGCAGGGCCATCAGACCGGGCATTTCGGTCTCAGCGATGGCGATCTCCTTGCGGCCGAAGTCGGCCTGCCCGAGATCAGCGATCACATAGGTCGACGTGCTCTGCAGCGCAGCTGAAGCGGGGGTGGCCACCATGGCGGTCTCTCGTGGATGGGTCGGAATCAACGATCAGAACCCGGCCAGGCCACAGGGAGGGGGCCGGAGGCGCGGACGATCGCTCTGGGAAGATCTGCGGAGACGCCGAGGCTTCGGGCTCGCGTGGAGGCCAATCTACAGCGATGCCCGGAAACGCCGCGATCCGCACCATCCAGCTGGCCGATGCCGGGGCCACCCGGGCCCTCGGCGCACGGCTGGCGAGCGAGCTTTCTGCCGGCGACGTGCTGCTGCTGCGCGGCAACCTGGGGGCCGGCAAGACCTGCCTGGTGCAGGGCCTGGCGGCAGCTCTGGGCATCGAGGAACCGGTGACCAGTCCCACCTTCGCCCTGGCCCAGCACTACCGCGCCCCGGACGGCCGGGCACTGGTGCATCTCGACCTCTACCGGCTCGAGCTTCCAGCCTCCGCCGACGAGCTCTTCCACCAGGAACGGGAGGAAGCCGAGGCGCTGGGAGCGCTGATGGCCGTGGAATGGCCCGAGCGATTGAGCCTCACCCCAGCGGACGCCTGGACCCTGCATCTGGAGCACGACGGCGAGGGCCGCCGCGGCCGCCTCATCCCACCCGCTTGCTGAGGAACGCCTCCAGCTCCAGAGCGGTCGGCTGCGGATCAATGGCGCCGGCACCGAGCGTCACCAGCGCACCGCAGGCCGAGGCTCGCCGCAGCAGAGCCTCGGGATCCGCCGCCACACTCTCAGCGCTGCCAGACCCGCACACCAGGCCATGCAGCAGGCCGGCGGTGAAGGCGTCACCGGCACCGGTGGTGTCGACGGCAGCCACAGGGAAGGCCGGCAGGGTGCCGCTGCAGCCGGCCAGGCTCCAGCGCAGGGGAGCACCTCCATCGGTCACCAGCAGCGCCGGCCGTCGGGGCAGGGCCTCCACGATCACTTGCGGATCGGTGGTGCCGAACAGGGCCAGGGCCTCCTCAGCCGCACATTTGATCAGGGCCGCCTGCTCCAGCAGAGGACGGATCCGGCGTTGCACCGACGCCGGCGGCTCGGCGTCGGGCTCGAGCCCCCAGAAGGTGGGACGCCAGTTCACGTCCACCGCCAGGGGAGCCCCGTGCTCGGCCGCCAGGGCGACGAGGGTCTGCAGGGCCTCGGCCGATGCCGGGCTGGCGAGCGGCAGGGTGCCCACCAGCACCCAGGGCGCGCCGGCCAGAAGCGGCGCGGCATCAAGGGACAGGCGGGCCGCGTCCACGGCCTGATCGGCGAACCCCAGGCCCCGGTCGCCGGCGAATCCACCGAAATAGCGCTCGCCATCCATCGAGCGCCGCACCAGCACCGTACGGCTGGGCCGCTCCGTGTCCCGCTGCAGGGCGGAGATTCCCACCCCGCGCTCCTGGAACAGGGCGGAGAAGGCGGCGCCGATCGCGTCTTCCCCCAGGCGGCCCAGAAAGGCAACCGGTGTCCCCAGGCGGGCCAGGCCGCAGGCCGCATTCGCCGGGGCACCCCCCAGCCGGTCCTCCACCGGATGATCCGCCGTGGCGGGAAGGGCGGGATCGCCTCCGGGCGGGCCGAGTCGATCGACGAGCGCCTCGCCGAAGCAGAGAACCCGGGGCGAAGACATCAGGCGACCGCTCGGCTCTCCCCAGGGTGGCGGTGGCCGGAGGGGGCGTCAGCGTCGAGCCGGAGCCGCAGGGCCTCGATGATGCGGGTGTTGGCCGCCGGGAAGGGATAGGCATCGAGATCGGCCGGGCTCACCCAGCGAACCTGCTGCGAGGCCAGAGGCTGAGGCTCGCCGGAGAGCCATTGGCAGAGGTGCACCACGAAGCGCAGGCGCTTGTGGCTGTAGGCGTGCTCCACCACCACCAGTTCCTCAGTTACCTCCGCTTCGATCGCCAGCTCCTCGCGCAGTTCGCGCCGGATCGTGGTCTCGATGGGCTCGCCGGGCTCCTGCTTGCCGCCGGGAAACTCCCACAGCCCGCCCAGCAGCCCCTCTGGCAGGCGCTGATCGATCAGCACCCGGCCGCTGCCATCCAGCACCACGCCGACGCCGATGACCTGGAAAGGAACGGGGCGTGGCTGGTCCTTCACAGGGTAACGGGCGGGATCGCCGGCAGCGTAGGCAGCGCAGCTGCGGCTCCAGGGACAGGATCCGCAGGCCGGGGAGCGGGGAGTGCAGACGGTGGCACCCAGATCCATCAGGGCCTGGTTGAACGCACGGGGCCGCCCGGGATCGAGCAGGGCCTCGCTGAGACGCCAGAAGGTGGCCAGGGTCCTGCGGGGCGCGGCGGGATGGGCCACGAGCCTCGCGAGCACCCTCAGGGCGTTGCCGTCGAGGATCGCCGCCGGCAGATCGAAGGCCGAGGAGAGGATGCTGCCGGCCGTACTGCGGCCGATGCCGGGCAAGGCCATCCAACCTTCCAGGGAGCGAGGCCAGGGATCGGCTGCCATCGCCGATCCTTCGCTCGCCGCCAGCACCTGCGCCAGGAGTCGTCGGCCCCCCTGCCGCAGCCGCCGAGCACGGCTGTAGAAGCCCAGTCCCTGCCAACTGCGGAGCACATCCCCTTCCTCTGCCCGCGCCAGGGCGTGGAGATCGGGGAACGTCTTCATCCAGCGCCGCCAGAAAGGGAGCACCACCGGCAGACGTGTCTGCTGGAGCATCACCTCAGCCACCCAGATGGGGTAAGGGTCGAGGGGCTCACCAGGGGCAGGCGGCCTCCCCTCTGCGGTGAGCTTCCAGGGAATGTCGTGCCGGCCGTGGGTCTCCCACCAGGCCAGTACAGAAGTCCGCAGGGGCCGGACCACCTCAGGGTCCAAGTCTTTAACCAAGCTGACCAGGAGGCGCTCTGCGAAGCACGCTCGCACCCTCGCCGCCTGGACGTCCCTCCTGACGACCCGGCGCCCTGCTGTGGAGGCGGCAACCATGGCCTTGGGCCTCGGCGAGGATCGGCAGCCGCAGCTCGGCCGGAGGCACAGAAACATGGCCGGACCCCCGGCTGAACGGGCGCCACGGCCATGTGCGAGTGCGGTTTGGGTCGGAGAGACCTCTGAGGTGGAGGTGCCCGACCGTGGGTGTGCGGACTATGTCCGATCGAGGAATTTCCCTATCCCACGAACACCCCTCCGCTGAAGGCAGGGTCGTAGGCGTAGAAGCTGAGCATCTCCTCGCCGTTGGAACCGCCGAATGCCTTCACATGAGGGCCTCCACTGGGACCAGCCCCGGTCACGATCTCAGACAGGTGATCTCCGTTGATGTCCGAAGCCGCAACCGTGACACCACCCAGGAACTGCGGTTCGTAGGCGTAGAAGCTGCGGATCTCCTCTCCGCTCGCCCCGCTGAAGGCCTTGACGTGAGGGCCACCACCAGTGCCGGCACCAGTGATCACATCATCAAGACCATCGCCGTCGATGTCGCCAGCAGCAACACTGACGCCACCAAGAAACTGCGAGTCGTAAGCGTAGAAACTGAGGATCTCCTGCCCACTCGCACCGCTGAACATCTTGACGTGAGGGCCACCACCAGTGCCAGCACCGGTGATCACATCATCAAGACCATCGCCGTCGATGTCGCCGGCAGCAACGTTGACACCACCCAGGAACTGCGGGTCGTAGGCGTAGAAGCTGCGGATCTCCTGCCCGCTCGCACCACTGAACACCTTGACGTTAGGGCCACCACCTGCCCCGGGGCCGGTGATCAGATCATCAAGACCATCGCCGTCGATATCGCCGGCAGCAACGTTGACACCACCCAGGAACTGCGAGTCGTAGGCGTAGAAGCTACTCATCTCCTGCCCGCTCGCACCGTTGAAGACTTTGACGTGAGGGCCGCCGCCCACTCCCGCACCGGTGAGCCAGTCAAGGATGCCGTCCGAATCCATCTGCGCTTGCCCAACGCGAACACCACCCGTGAAAGTGGGCTCATAGGCATAAAACTCATCTCGCACGGCCCCATCGATGGCAGAGAAAACGCGCACCTGAGGGCCTCCGCCAGCACCCGGACCCGCAACGATCCTGAAGTCGTCATCGAGTGTTACGCCATAAATCCCAGCCCAAGTGTCAACCTCAAGACTCTCCTCCGCACTCTCCTCCGACGCAGCCATGCTGGCGGAGAAGGCGAGCTTGCCGAAGCGCAGGCCATCTCTCTCAAGAGCCACGCCCACGATTGGCAGGCCTTCCGCCACGGGATCCAGGATGCCACCGTTGTCTCCAGACTTCACAATCGCGACGGGGCGAGTCAGAGCATCGAGATCCTGATAGTAAATTCCCTGGCCAGACTCGACATACACATTGCCGGTGTATTCATCCAGACCAGTGAAGCCAAGACTGGCGAGGTCTACAGGGATCAGATCGGCGGCTTTGAAGGCCACATTCGAACCATCCACAGCCATGAAGGCTGATTCTCGCCAGCGCGCCAACTCAAGGCTATCCTCCTCCTCACCTTCCGTCGTACCACCCTCTCCTACCCCGGGAGGGCGACCCGAGAAGTTAAAGAAGTTGAAGGACTCATACTCCTCGTCGGCTGAGACGGTGGAAGCAGCCAACCGGGTCATCCCCGTCACGATGTCGGTGACAAAAATGCCTTGATTATCCCAGATCTCCCTGAGGAAATAATAATGGCCGTCGTTTCCCTGGCCGATACCCCCCTGCTCACCATCGATGGAAAGCTGCCTGCAATAAGCGCGCAAATCTACATTACCCTCCTCGGAGCATGCGACGAGCTGGTAACTCATCTCATCACCCCAGGCCCCCCAGTAAGACACAAGCCTGCCATCGAAAGACAGAACTTCTCCGATCCTCGTGAGACCACCTTCATCGCCCACGAATTCAGCGAGTCCGCCGAGTTGAACCACAGTCTGCAAGCTGGCAGGATCACCCTTCAGGTTAGAAAGATAAATCCCACCAAGAGTGGGGCTTTCTTCATTATCGAGCCCGAGAAAAACAACCTTATCCCGAGCGGCAGAAGGCGGGGCAGTTGAGCCGAATTCAACATCCCCAGACACACCTGGGATGATCGTATTGCTATCGGCGATAAAGCGAACCGGAGACTGGCCGCCGTCAGCAACCAGATCGCGGAAATAAACACCTGTCTGACCAACACCTGATGCATCCGTCCAGTTGCCTTTGAAAGCAACAACGTTGTTCGTTGGAGGTGGCGCCCCAGGGAACTGATCGAAACGGATGGAAGGATCGGTCTGCGGAACGCTGTAGTAAACGAACTCGGGAAGCTCGGGTATCCCGAGAAGGCTTGCTCCAGTAATCAGGAAACCTTCCGGGTTACTGTAGACGCCCGAAGTGCCAATCCTGCCATCGGAATACTCATAAACTGGATTGGATTGCCCTCGAAAGGCAAGCATGTCAGAGTCGCGATCAATCCTCGGGAAAGAAGGGAACTCATTGAAGGTGGCTTCCGTATTGTTTGGATCGGGCACCGGACCGCCACGCACGGCGACTGCCTCAATCGGTGAGCCGTCTAAATCACGCAGGAAGATACCCGTGGCGGGCTGCCCTGATCCGCCCTGGCTTCGCGCACGGAAGACAACGAGGCCATCGGCATTAATTGAGGGCTGATTGTAGCTATTGAACAGGAGTTCGGTGCCGGGAACGAAGTCACCATTGTTGACGACGATATCGAACAGAAAGCTGGGTACGGCCATGGCGATAAGGCTCAAAGGGGAAAGGGAGGAAAAAAAGAACAGGCAGGGACTGCGCTGTCAACACCAGTCTTGACAACTGTTCCCGCCGGTTCCTGGAAGCCCAGAGGAGCTGGCTTAGACCTTCAGGCAAGGCAGAGGGGGAGAGCTGGCATCAGCAATCACTGGCATTACCCCATAGCTGACTACGCAGTGATGACGGGGAGCGTCGACAACAATCATTCATTGAACCGATTAGACAGTTCACCCAAGAAACTCCTCATAAGCATCTAAACCGATCATGCGTACAACCAGGGGCTCTGGCTACAAACGAATCCGATTTGACATAAAAGTTTGTGCATTGCTCGCTTATGAGTCTAGTGACATGAGCAGGATCGTCTTCTTGCCCCTGCAGAGAGGCCGCACATCTGCCGCAAGCCCCGCCGGAACCAGCCTGGGCGGCTATCAACCGACCCTTGCCACCGCCCTGGCGAAGCCGCCGCCACACCGAGCAGCAGCCCAGTCCTTGCAGGAGCACCCCCACGGCCCACTGGCTCCGCTGTCTGCATCACCCCAGCAACGCTGATCCCATGGGGCTTGAGAGCGGCTTCAGCTACCAGGGACATCCGTGGCGGCCCTAACCCATGCAACGGGCCAGCAGGGATCGGCGCAGATCCGGACACCGGTGCCGGACCGCCTCGGTGGAATCCCTTGCTGTCACAGAAGCGCTGCCTGGCATGGCTGAAAGCGCACCAGAAGAAGACAACCGCCTTGGTAGATGACTTTACTTTTACTTGACAACTTATCCCACCTGAGCACAAGCTCAAGCCACTTTCGATTCAGATGGCTGATGCTTGCCACCTCCAATCCGCGGCGGGATGAGGGGAAGGATCACCTCGGGGAATGGAACAAGAAGCAGTCATTCAGTGTTGAGGCAATAGAATCGATTGATGTTTCCGAACTCTCCTTTCGGCTTGCCGATGCCCACCCGGAACTGCGGCGCCTCCTACACATCCACATCCCCAAGACGGGCGGGACTTCGCTCGATGCGATTCTCTGCGCGCGCAGGGAAACCCTGCCCGCACCGGTCTTCCCAGAGTATCTGCCCACCATCCTCAGGGAGCTGATGGGACAGGAGCCAGTGGAGGATCAGGCTCCCGCCCAACTCCTATCCCAGTATCTCAGCCTCAAGGATCGCCTGCTGGCTCAGGGGAAATTGCGATGGCTGCTTCCCGTCACACACATCAGGCTTGCCGAAGCGATTGGCCATACAAGAGATCACCGCGACGTCCGCTTCACTCTTCTACGCCATCCGCGAGAACAAGTCGTGAGCATGCTGCGATTCCGCATCATGCACACCCTTCACAAACCGGACTGCATCATTCACCACGCCATCCATCAGATTCTGGGCATGACCCGGGACACGTTCCTGAGCCGGGCTCAGGCCAGCGATCCCGAGCTCTTTCGCATGATCCTTCGCTTGGACACCGAGGTGGCCAGGAATCTCGGCTTCTCATCGTGGCTCTGCCTCCCTGGACAGCCCCACACCTCCGAACAGATGCTGGCCTCGATCGCCACCCATGGCATCCACTGTGCCACGGCAGCCACCATGACCCGAATGGTCCACAGGCTGACGGGGCTCACCGACCCGTCCGCCCCCTCGCCGCATCGCAATCGCACCGATGACCTCAACCATTCCGGCCTGCGCCTCCACATCGATGACTCCGTGATCACCCCCTTTGTGGAGGAGTCCTCGGTGGAGCTGTTTGCCCGCCTGCAGGAGGCGGGCGCCCTCGCGGTGTGGGCTGATCCGACTTCCTCGACCAACGACTACTGGCGCTGCATCGATCGGGCTGTGAAGGTGCAGGCCAAGAACGCCTCCGCCTTTCGCCCCCTGGGGAAGGACGCGGTTCCGCTCTCCCCCTCCCTCGCCCGACTCCGACTGCTCCAGGAGCAATGCCAGCGCGCTATCACCCTGGAACAGGACCTCATCGACCAGCGCCGGCAACGCGACATGGTGGTTCGCAGCCGCATCTGGAGAGCCACTGCTCCCTACCGACGGTTGCGCCATCGGCTGGCGCAACTGCGTCGCCGCCTGAGCCAGGCGGGTGCCTGAACCAGTCAGACTCGACCTCTGCCTGACTTCCCCGATGTCCTCCTCCCTCGGTCTGCCGGCTTTAGTAACCGTGCTGGCCCTGGTCACTTACCAGGCCACGGCGCTCAACGTGGGCAGGGCCCGGGCCCTCCACGGCGTGCAGGCCCCGGCCACCACGGGAGCCGAGCCGTTCGAGCGGGCACTGCGGGTGCAGCTGAACACCCTCGAGCAGCTGGTGTTCTTCCTGCCGGCCTACTGGCTGGCCAGCCTGCTCGACAGTGCCAGCGTGGCCGCAGCCCTGGGCTTCCTCTGGGTGGGGGGCCGGATCGCCTATGCGGTGGGCTACCTGCAAGAGGCGAAGAAACGCGGTCCCGGCTTCGGCATCGCCTTCCTGGCCAGTGCCGTGCTGTTGGTGATGGCCCTCGTAGGCTCCGTGCGAACCCTCGCCACCGCCTGAGCCGGCTTGAGCCAAGGGCTCAGCGAAAACCGCCGGGACGGCGGCGGTTGCTGGAGAGTGAGATGTTGCCGCCCAGGTCACTGGCGGCGGGGGCCCGCTCAGGCGGCACACCACCAAGCACCGCGAATCCGGCGCCCTGCTGCTGCGGCGCCATGGCTCCCGCAGGGCGAGGCACGGCCACCACATTGAAGGCGATCGACCAGCGCTCTCCCTCCTCCCGGAACGGCGCCACCGAGTGGGGCTGCCAGGCCGGGAACACGTAGAAATCTCCCGGCACCGGCAGAACATAGTGCGCCATGCCGGTGCGGAAGCTCTGGATGTGCCACTCCTCGGGCCCGTGGAAGCAGAGCTGGCCGTCGAAGCTGTCGGCGTGAATCTGGGGAGGAACCTTCAGGAACAGCACCCCCGAGAAGCTGCCGCCATGGGTGTGGGTGGGGTTGTAATCACCGGCGCGCTGCACATTCAGCCACACGTCGATCATCTGCAACCCATAGCGACCGGGGGTCCAGGGGCCACGGCCCCCGGGAGGCTGCCGATCGATCACGTGACGGATCCAGCGTTCGCAGGCCGGCAGGATCTGGCCTTCGCAGAGTTCGCGCACCGCGGGATGGTCGGGACCCAGCTCGCGCTGCAGAGCCAGTTGGCCGGCAAGCTTGGCGGAAGCGTCGGGCCGACTGCGGGGATCGGCCGCCACGGTCTCGCCGAGGGTGATCAGCTCCGCAAGCAGAGGGGAGGGAAGCCGACCCTTGAGCAGGTAGCGCGGAAACAGCTCCAGCAGCTCCATCGATGCTCCCGCGTCGCCGCCCACGGCGAGCGGAGCAACGGAGGGCGGGGGAACCGGAGAATCCGCACGCAACGGTCAGCAGGCGACGTAGGCCTGAACAGCATCGCTCAGACGCCGCAGGCCGGCGAGGCCATCGCGCTCCAGATTGCGCACGCGATCGCGGCTGATGCCCAGGATCCGGCCGATTCCGGTGAGGCTCATCGGCTCCTCACCCTCCATCCCGTACCGCATCTTCAGCACCTTCCCCTGCAGTTCCGGCAGCTGGTCCAGCAGCGAACGCAGATCTCCCTTCAGGCACTCCCCGTCCACCATCTCG